>ENA-ORTH01000447-ORTH01000447.1-human-gut-metagenome-genome-assembly--contig:-NODE-447-length-51716-cov-4.432202_pt1 | contig 51716 bp, 48 predicted proteins | sample MGYA00241914_ERZ509192 | MGnify/ENA primary metagenome ERZ509192 (study PRJEB26280, sample SAMEA2338826) | human gut metagenome | biome: human gut; feature: human-associated habitat; material: faeces...
TGTTTTTGTGCAGTTGGCAGACTGCGCGTTTATTATAGCAAAGGGTGTTTTTCTTCCTCATCGCCATTGGCTTTTTTGAACCACTGGCCTAGCCGGTGGTTTTACTATACAAAAAACGGCGGGCCGAAAAGCAGACCAGCCGTGTGCAAAACCTGCGCGTCCGCCGGCCGCCTCACAGGGCTAGAAACAGCCGCCCCCCTTCAGCATACCCAGCACGGTGAACAGGATGATAGCCGCCACGCATGAGCTGATGAACCAATCGATGTATTTTACTGGCACGCTGCGGAAGTGTTCATACATCCGCTCGTTCAGGCTGCGGCGGATGATGATGTCTTTTTCTTCGTGCGCCCCTCCTTCAGGCGCAGGCTAGGGCATCTTGCCTTTTTTCATGCTGTGCGTCCATGCCTGTCCCTCCTTTCCTTCGCAAAATGCAGAGGGCCGCCGCAGCGGACCCCTGCCGGAACACATATACTTATTTCTTTGCAAGATATTTGCGCAAATCCAGAGCCACACCCACAATGATGACGAAGCCCTGCACAATAAAGGTTTGGGCTGGGCCTACACCCATGAACTGCAGGCAGATTTTCAGCACTTCGAACACCAGCACGCCGATGATCACACCGCTTACCTTGCCCACGCCGCCGTTTGTGGAAACGCCGCCGATGGTGCAGGCTGCAATGTCCTCCAGTTCATAGCCGAAGCCTGTTGCCGTGGAAGCGCCGCCCGCCTTATTCCCCAGCAGAAAGCCGCCGCTTTCTGCTTCTGAAAAGCACAGCAAAGCCCCCGCGGCAGGCATATCGCGGGGGCTTTGCACTTTTCCACTTCGTCGTATACACCCGCCCAAAGGCGGCTCCGGCCGTCACTTGACTAAGATTAGCTCGTATGTCTGCGTACCGAGGCCTATCTTCTCGCCGTGCTCCATACAGCTTTTCCAATTGGTTTCAGGTGAGGTATTGGTAAAGTGGTCGTGGTGGTCGCATGCTCCCTCCCGGCTGAGGTTCTCATCCAGCAGGCTTCCTGGTATTACGGGCATGGCGTTACATGCCTCGGCACAGGCCACGTCCAAAGCAACAGGGTCAAAGCTGGCGAACATGCCCACATCCGGGATAATGGCGGCATCGTTTTCCCCGTGGCAGTCGCAGTAGGGCGACACCTGGTTCACAATATTGATATAGAACGCCGGGCGGCCGTCCACCACAGCCTTGGCGTACTCGGCCATTTTGCAGTTCAGCTCGTCGTTGGCCGCGTCATTGGCAGCGTACACGGCGTCAAAGTTGCACGCGCCGATACAGCGCCCGCAGCCCACGCACTTCGCATGGTCGATGCCCGCCTTGCGGTTTTCATCAAACGAAATTGCGCCGTGGGCACAGTTTTTCATGCATACCCCGCACGAGCGGCACAGTGCTTTGTCCACCGAGGGTTTGCCGGAAGAGTGCATGTCCATTTTTCCCGCGCGCGAGCCGCAGCCCATGCCCACATTCTTCACCGCACCGCCGAAGCCCGTGCACTCGTGCCCCTTGAAGTGGGAAAGGGCAATGAACACATCCGCGTCCATCACGGCGCGCCCAATCAGCGCGTTTTTGATGTACTGGCCGCCACGCACCGGCACTGCCACCTCATCTGTGCCCTTCAGACCGTCTGCAATGATAATCTGACAGCCTGTGGAAAACGGCGAATAGCCGTTTTCGTAGGCGGCGTCCATATGATCCAGCGCATTCTTGCGGCGGCCCACATACAGGGTGTTGCAGTCTGTCAGAAAGGGCTTGCCCCCCTGCGCCTTCACCATATCGGCTACTGTTTTGGCAAAGTTCGGGCGAAGAAAGGAAAGGTTGCCCGGCTCGCCAAAATGAATCTTGATGGCGGCGTATTTGTCCTTGAAGTCAATTGTCTCAAAGCCTGCCCGGCGCATCAGCTTTTCCAGCTTCTGCTGCAGGCTCGTGCCCGGGCGGGCACGCATATCGGTAAAATATACTTTTGAAGGTTCCATCAGAACACATCCTCCTTCTTTCAGCCTGCGCGCAAAGCGCGCGGCGGCTCTCTCCGCTTTTTTATTATGAAGCATCCGGCTTTTCCCGTCAAGCGGGCCCCAGCAAGATTTTTTCAAAAAGCTCTTGATTTTGCAAAAAGGTTTTGCTATAATAATCAAGCACTCTTCTGATACGAGACAGGCACTTCTCGTGCTGGCATAGCTCAGCTGGTAGAGCAGCTGATTTGTAATCAGCAGGTCGGGGGTTCGAATCCGTCTGCCAGCTCCATTTTTACAACTGAATATGGGAGAATTCCCGAGTGGCCAAAGGGGGCAGACTGTAAATCTGTTGCGTCTTCGCTTCGATGGTTCGAATCCATCTTCTCCCACCAAAAACCGGCATGTTTCGGCATGCCGGTTTTTAATTTTTAAAAATGGATAATTAAAATAATATTTGGCCATGATGCAAGCGCCTTTGGCACTTTGCCGGAGTATTGCTTTTGAGCCCTAGGCGGGTTATAGTAAAAAATCCGGCCCGTACTGCGGCGCCGGAAAACAGAACGAACGGAGGTTTTGGCAATGAAAAAAGATTTGGGCGTAAAGCCCTCCCTGTTCTTCATGCCTGTGCTGATGATCGCCACTTATAATGAGGACGGCACCGTAGACGTGATGAACATGGCCTGAGGCGGCATCTGCAACGACAAAATGTTGGCCCTGAACATCAGCTAGGGGCACAAACCAATATCCGCAGGTGCGGCGCCATCTCGGTGAGTGTGGCCGATATTCCCCACTTGGAGCAGGCCATTTTTTTGGCATTGCCACAGCCAACAAAATGCCGGATAAATTTGCGCGCAGCCGCCTGCACGCCGTAAAAAGCGCGCGGGTGGACGCCCCTGTTGTGGAGGAATTTCCCATCACACTGGGGTGCAAGGCTGCCGAGATTCAGCAGGATAAAGAGGGCTTCCGCATGCTGGGCGAAATTGTGAACGTGCTGGCCGACGAAGCCGTCCTGGGCGAAAAGGGCCGCGTGACGCCGGAAAATCTGAATGCCTTTCTGTTCGATGCATTCCAGATCGGCTATTATTCCATTGGTGAAAAAGTGGGGCAGGCCTGGCGGAGTGGCGTAAAATTTATGAAGTAAGGCGCCTGCGGGCGTGCAAAAGGCGGAAGGGGGCTGCCTCCTTCCGCCCTTTTTATGCCGGACGAAAGGCATCGCCGCCCCTTTTCGGCGCGGCAAGGCCGCAGCCTATCATACCAGAGTAAAAGCCTCCGGCTAAACCGGAGGCATGAGCAGGCCCTATAGGGGCCTTTTATCGGCATGCAGCTCAAGGCGCATCGAAATTTCTTCCGCCTGCATTATGCGCCCTGCCGCTATTCAAACAGCCTCCTTTTTCTTCTATCAGAAACCTGCTCAAACCACAAGCCTGCTATTTGCCAACCCACTTCGCCCGGCGCTCGAAGTTAGAGCTTCTTTATTCTCATCAGCATAGCCGATAGTTCCAGTTCTGTTCGCTGAAGCTATGCCAAGAAAGCCGGCGCCGTTTAAGCGCAGGCTTTCACTGTGCTTTTTCAGAAAAGCGCCCGGCCAAAACGGCCGGGCGCTGTGCCTGCTGCGGGCTTATTCTTCTATTGAGACGCCAAGGCGGCTGGCTATCTCGTCCGGCTTGAGGCCGGCCTTCTGCGCCTTGCGCACAAGGTCTTTAATCTGCTGGGCCTTCGTCTTGCGTGTCTTGCGCTTTTTCGGCGTCAGCACGTCTTTTTTCTTTGCCTCCAGCTTTTTTATTTTTCCCCTCACAGCGGCTATCTTGCCGTCAAACACAGCGGCGCTGGCAGCTTTTTTCTCTTCTAGCTCGGCAATGGAGGCATTCAGCTTTTCCATCTGTGCATCCAAATCCTGCGCCATCTGCTGAGGCGTTCTTCTTACGCGCTTTCCTTCTGGCATACGGTCCATCTCCTTTTCCTTTCAGGTTTCCCTGTGCCTATCTTATCACATTGTATCAGGAAAATGGTGCCAAAACAAGCCACTTTTTGCCGCACATGCCGGCGAAATGCGCGCCGGGCGCCTCAGCACCCGGGTGCGGCAGGGGTGCGCGGCATATCCAGAAGGGCGCTGCGCCGCAGGCGGTAATAGATAAGGCCTGCCGCGTCCGCCAGCGCCCAGCCGATGGGCACGGCCCACCAGATGCCCGTCACACCCAGCGCAGGCACCGCGCTGAGCACATAGGCCAGCGCCACACGGGTGCCCAGAGAGATAACGGTGAGCACCACCGACATGCCGGGCCTGCCCAGCGCGCGGTACAGCCCGTACAGCAGCGACAGGCAGCCGATGCCGCAGTAAAAGGCGCCCTCAATATGCAGATACCGCACGCCCTCGGCCAGAATGGCCGTCTCCTGTGCGCTGACGAACAGCATCATCAGCGGCTCTGCCAGCACCCACACCACCGCGGAAACCGCCGCGCAGAATGCAAACGAAACCAGCACCGCCCCCTTTACTCCTGCGCGGATGCGCGCGTGCCTGCCCGCGCCGTAGTTCTGCGCGATAAAGGTGGAAAAGGCGTTGCCGAAATCCTGCGCGGGGGTGTAGGCAAAAGCGTCTATCTTCACGGCGGCGGCAAAGGCCGCCATTACAGTGGGGCCAAAGCTGTTCACAAGGCCCTGTACCATCAGAATACCCAGGTTCATCACAGACTGCTGCACGCAGGTAAGGAAGGAGAAACCGGCTATCTCCTTCATGCGGGCAAGCCGCAGGCGGCAGTGCGCGCGCTGCAGGCGCAGGCCGGGGCACCGCACCCAGGTATACAGTGCCAGCCCCAGGCCGGAGACATACTGCGAAATCACCGTGGCCTCAGCCGCACCAGCCACGCCGCGCGAAAGCCCCAGCACAAACCACAGGTCCAGCGCGATATTCAGCATGGCGGAAACCGCAAGAAACGCCAGCGGCGCCACACTGTTGCCCACCGCGCGCAGAAGCGAGGCAAAATAATTGTACACAAAGGTGGCGGTGATGCCGCAGAAGATGACCACCAGATATTCCCGCATCAGGCCCCGCACCCCGGCGGGCACCTGCAGAAAACGGATGATAAAGCCCGTGCCTGCAAAGGCCAGAACATTCAGCACTGCGGCCACAGCCGCGATGAGCACGAAGGAGGCGAACACAGCCTCCTTCAGGCCGCATTCGTCCCGCCGGCCGAAGCGGATGGAAAACACCGCCCCGCTGCCCATGCACAGGCCCAGCAGAATAGATGTGAGAAACGTCATCAGCGTAAACGAAGAGCCCACGGCCGCCAGCGCATCCGGCCCCAGGAAGCGGCCCACAATCAGCGTGTCCGCCACGTTATAGCACTGCTGCAGCAAGTTGCCCAGTATCATGGGCACAGCGAAGCGCAGCATAGTCTTCATCACAGGCCCCTGTGTCAGGTCTCCCTGGCGCATGGCATCGCACCTGCTTTCTAAACGAAAATTTATACTTACGTTTCGAAAATATTATACCGTTACATTTTCTGCATGTCAAACCACAATTGCCTTTTGAAAGAAAAAACGGTATAATGGGCCCAAAGAAAAGGAGGGCAGGGTTATGTTTCTGGAAGGGCTGGATGAGCTGGATCAGAAAATCGTGCAGCTTCTGATTGAGAATGCGCGCATGTCATATTCAGAGATTGGGCAGAAAACCGGCGTTTCGCGCGTGGCGGCAAAGCTGCGCGTACAGGCGCTGGAGCAGCGCGGCGTGATAGAGCAGTACACCGCCGTCGTGAACCCGCAGAAGCTGAGCGGCGCCGTATCATGTTATTTCGAGCTGGAAACAGCCCCCGGCATGCTGGCAGAGGTGGCCGAGGCCCTGCGCGCCAACGACACCGTTACCCAGATATACCGCGTCACAGGCCGCAACAAGCTGCACGTGCATGCCGTGGCGGCCGGCCCGGAAGAGATGGAGGCGCTGATGCGCGACGTGATAGACAGGCTTCCCGGTGTGACCGCCTGCTGCTGCAACACCATCCTTTCGCGCATCAAGGACGTGAAGGGCCTGCGGCTGTGACACGCCCGCCCTTCTGCAGTCAGGCCCCCGGCAAAGCCGGGGGCTTACTACACCGACAAGCCTCTCAAGAGGCGCTGAATACTCTGTCTTTTGCATCACCTGCCCCGCCTCCCGTAAACGGGCTTCTTCCCGTTGCGTGCTGCATCTTTTTGATATGGCATTGAACACCATACCGCTTCGCTCAAAACTGACAGAAAGATCCTTTTTACCCTCCCCGGCACAGCCGCGGGTTGCCGTTTCGCTAAAGTATACAAAGCGGGCAAGGGCGGCGCCCCTTTTTGGGGCGCCGCCCTTGCCTCTTTTGCGTTGCACCGCATAAAAATTGCACCGCCTGTTACATAATACGGCCCGACGGGTGGAATACTTCCACCAAAACCTGAAAGGAAGTGTGTGCCATGGCATTCACAAAAAAAGAACAAAGCCTTTTGAAGGATATTCAGAACGAAGAAAAGCTGTGCGCTGAAAAATACCACCGCGCAGCGGAAAGCGCCCACGATGCAAAGCTGAAGCACATTTTTGAAAAGATAGAACAGGCAGAGCAAAACCACTACGACACTGTAACGCAGATGCTGAACGGCACGGTGCCCGCGCTGCCCGGCCAGAATAAGATGCCCGCGCGCAGCAGGGCCGCGAAAGATTTGAAATCCTCCGCAAGCCGCGCGGAAAAGCAGCAGGATGCCTATCTTCTGGCAGACCTGCTGGCCACGGAAAAGTATGTGGCGGGCGTGTATAACACCTCGGTGTTTGAATTTTCGGACGCAAAGGCCCGCGGCGTACTGATGAATATTCAGCAGCAGGAGCAGCAGCACGGCAAAGAGATTTCCGAATATATGCAGGCGAACAATATGTACTGTTGAGCGTGCCTGCCGCATAAAAGCCCCCACAGCAGCCTTCCGGCCTGCCGCGGGGGCTTCTCTTTTTATCCCGGCCTGCTTTTGCAGCCCCGGCCATGAAACGCCGCGGCGCGGATAGATACACAGGCGCGCGCATTTGCAGGGCGCGCCCTGGCGTCAACGCTCCTCTTGTCTACTGATGTTAGTATCAGTGCGCAAAAGAAACAGCATCCAGGCTGGGCCACAGACGGCGCCGCTGTGTTCTCGGGCCCTCCCGACGGAAGGCAAGGAGGATAACACCGCCAGCGTTGCTGCCGCGTGCCTGAAAACCGCCGCTGCCTCGGCACACTGATACTAAGCGGAGACAAAGCCAGGCCTCGGCTGTCAGAACGAAAAAGCGGCTTCTGCGGATAACTTTGCCAGAAAGCATGAAGACACCATCAAATGCAATCTTGTTTCCATTCCGCTTTGAAATATAAACGCGGAAAAGGCTGCCGGCAGGCTGAAATGGCATAGACCTGTTCGGCCCTCTGTGATATAATTATGTTGGAATACAAGGCGGAAATTTGGAAAACGCAAAAGAGGTACATATGAGAAAAGCGGGAATGGGTTTATTGGTACTGTTTTTTTGTTGCTGCCTGATATTGACCGGCTGCGGCGCTTCTTCCAAGGGCGAACCCTCTCTTGTTGTATATTCTTTTAAAGGTGAAAATGAGCAAATTTCCATCTCCAACGGCGTAATCGTCTTAACTCCAAATGAAGAAATATTTTACGGCGGAGATTTAACCTGAAAACAGGAAGCACTATCCGATGTTGTTGAGTATTCCGCTGCTTTTTATGCTGTGTCGGGCAATGAACAAAAGACTCTATTGTCCAGTGGCGTCGCGGATAAAACAGGAACAGGCCTGGATATTTCCGGCCCCATGGGAAAAATATCGGGAGATATTATTTCGAGGGCGCAAATAGAGGACCTGCAAAACGGATTATTCTTTGAATTGAAAACAACCGGCATAAATGGAGAACAGCACCAATACCAGATGCAGCTCACATTAACACAAGTGACAAAGCATGACACCAACTGACCTTTTATTAGAAAACCAGGCCAAATATTTAAGGGCAGCCAGACAACCGGCTGCCCCTTTTCTATGGCGGCAGGCGGGGAAAGAGCGCCCGGCCATAGTCAAACTGTGAAAAAAGACCTGAAAGAATGGATTGCCGCAGCGGCGGCAGAGCGCTGCTTGGCCCTTGATAAACGGCCCCGCGCGCAGGCGGGCCGGGCGTATTCCCAATGCACAAAATGGGGCCGGGCGTTTTTATGCCCCAGCCTTTTGCACCGGCCGCCCCGCGCACGCTTTGCACAAGGCCGCACAGCTCAGAATTCGGGCTCCTGCTGCCAGATGTGCACATGCAGCCGCATGCGCAGGCGGCCGGCCAGAAGCTCTTCATAAATGGCGCGCAGGGCGGCGCACACATCGTCCGCCGTCATGGAGGCAGGGCGGGCATAGCTGATAACGCGGTACGTCACGCCATATACGCGGGAGCGCACCGGCTCCAGCACAAAGCCGTGGCGGACATAAAAGTGCATGCGGCGCAGCCGCAGCTCATCGTGGCCGCCGCCGTCCGGCACCTCCACCTCGCCCATCAGCATGGCGGGTGCCAGCTGCCGCTGCAGCAGGCACAGAAATGTGCCGCCCATACCCTTGCCGCGCGCGGCGGGCAGGGTGGCCAGATAATCCAAAAAGAAAATATTGCCGCGGTGAAAAAAGAAGGCATAGCTGTACAGCTCGCCGTCTTCATACAGGCCCCAGCCCTCGTATTTGCCCGCCTGCAGCTGGCGCCGGATACTGCGCCACGAGCGTATCTCGTCCTTTGGGAACGCCTCAGGAAACAGACGGGTATAGATATCGTGCATCTCGCTTTCATTCAGTTTTCGTATCTGCTGCATGGGTATCTTCTCCTTCTTCATGCAGAATGGCCGTTAGGCCGCGTGCCGGGCGCACATACCGGGCATGGCGTCGGCCTTGTAATACCCTGTTTTGACAGATGGGCAGCCCGGCGAGGCCAGAAGGCCCGTCTCGGTGCAGTAATTGGCCTGCACCACGCCCTGTGCAGTGGGGAAGGCCTTTGCCTCCAGCCCGCTTTGGGCGCGCTGCATCACCCAGCTCCACGCGCGGATAGGCGCCGAGGTGCCCGCGCTGGTGTTCAGCGCAAAGCTGGAGTCATAGCCGTACCAGGTGGCCGTTACATAATAGGGCGTGAGGCCCACAAACCAATAGTCCCTGTTGTCGGACGTAGTGCCTGTTTTGCCTATGCAGTCCATACCGCCGCCCGCGGAATAGCCGCTGGCTGTGCCGCGCCCCTCCATTACGCCGCGCAGAAGGCGGTTCATCACATAGGCGGTGTCCTCGTCCAGCACGCGGCGGCTCTCCACCTGCGGCTCCAGCAGCAGCTTGCCGTAGCCTGTCTGCACGCTTTCAAAGCAGTGCGGCGTGGTGTAAATGCCGCCGGAGCCAACCATCATATACGCCGCCGCCAGCTCATACGGGGTCACGCCATAAGTGGACGAGCCAAGCACCATGGGGCCTGCGTCTCTGTCCTGCGGCACAAAGCTGGTGATGCCAAGCTGCTGTGTGACAAAGCTGTAAATACTGCGTATGCCCGCCTCTTCGCCCACGCGCACGGCCACCGTGTTCACGCTTTCGGCCAGGGCATCCGCCACCGTAATCTCCTTCTGGGTATATATCTTCGTCACATTGGCGGGCCAAGGCTTCAGCTCGCCGGTTTTCTCGTCCTCCTCCATGCGGACGTAATCGTCCAGAAACAGGGTGGACCAGTTTATCTTGTCCTGCGCAAGGGCCAGCGCATAGGCGCCGATGGGCTTCATGGTGCTGCCCACCTGGCGTACAGCGTCTGTGCCGCGGTTAAACACGCGGCTGCCCTCCTTTTCATCCAGCCCGCCCACCACGGCGCGCAGGCGGCCGTCGTAGTCCAGCGTCACCATGGCTGCCTGCGCGCGCTCTGTCACCTGCTGCGTCACAGGCTGGCCGTTTTCATCCAGCACACGCTTGCCGTTCTCATCGTATACATAGGCCTCCGTCTGCACGCCGCCCCGCGGGAAGAAGCCGCCGGTGAGCATGCCCTGCTCCATGACGGCCTGCAAGTCCGGGTCTACCGTGGCATAAATGCGCAGGCCTCCGTTGTACAGAAGGTTTGTTGTGGCGGCCCTGTCCAGGCCGTATTCCTCCATCAGGCCGTCCGATACGTCTTCAATGAGTTTATCGGTGAAATAGCTGGTGGTCTGCGTTTTTTTCACTTCCATACTGCCCGGCGAGGTGGTGACAGGCTGGGCCGTGGCCTCGTTGTATTCTTCTTCGCTGATATGGCCCTGCTGCCACATCTCGTACAGGATATAATCGCGCCGGGCAATGTTGTTGTCCGGGTGGGTGAGCGGGTCATAGCGGGCGGGGTTTTTGGTGATGCCTGCAAGGCTGGCGCACTCGGCCAGCGTCAGCTCGCTCACCGGCTTGCCGAACAGCTTCATGCTCTCTGCCTGCACGCCCGCGGTATTCCCTGTGAAGCCCGCCACGTTCAGGTAGGCCTCCATGATCTCGTCCTTTGAATATTCGCGCTCCAGCATCAGCGCGCGCCATATCTCGCGCACCTTGCGAAAATAGCCGGAGATTCCGTCGTTGTTTTCATCCCGCGTCAGGTTTTTTACCACCTGCTGCGTGATAGTAGAGGCCCCCTGCTTGATGCCGTCCTCCCCGCCAAAATAAGTGCCGGTAAGCATGTGCTTCACTTCATTCAGCACGGCGAACACTGTGCGCTTCCAGTTTACGCCGTGGTGCTCGTAAAAGCTCTGGTCCTCCACGGCAATAAAGGCATAAATCAGGTTTTGGGGCACGTCCTCAAGGTCCACCCATTGCTTTTGCTGGGTAGCCTCAAGGCGCGCATATTCCTCCCATTCGCCCTGGGCGTTCTGCGCATAGATGATGCTGGCATCTTTATGGGGAAGCTGGACAAGGTCCAACCAGAGAAAGTCGTTCCGTGTGGCCCAGGCCAGATATGCGCCCATCGCCGTGCCCACGCACACTGCCAGCACGGCGGCAGCCGCCAAAAGCTTTTTCCACGCGCGGCCCTTTTTCCTTTTTGCCCTTTTGCACGCCTGCACGCCGGTGCCGCCGTGCTGAGAGGCGGCGCCTTCTGCCTGCGCGGGCCGCTGTGCGCCTTTTCTCACGCTGCGGCCCGGGCGCGTATTTCTGCCCGCCTGCGCGCTTTTGCCCTGCGCGGCGTGCGCCTGCCCCCCGGCCGGGGTGCCCGGTGCAGAAAATGGCAGGTCGCCTGCGCCGTCCCTCAGGGCGTCAAAGCCCTCGAACACATCCTGCTGTGCAGGCCCGGCCTGTCCTGCCGCGCGCAGCGCGGCCTCATCCAAAGGAACTGCCCCCTGCGCGGGCTGCTGTGCGCCATGCGCAGAGACGCCTTGCTGCGGCAGCGGGGCGGCAGCTTCCCTCCGGGTAAAAGAGCTGTCAAACACACCCTGCCGCCCCTGTGGGGCCTGCTCTGCCGTGCCGAAGGCGGCCTCCTCCAAGGGCACTGCGCCCTGCGGCATACCGGAAGGCCGGCCACCCCCCTGCCGGGGCAGGCTCTGCGCCGCGTGCGGCGCAGGCGCGGACGCACCATCGGCCAGTGCGGTGAACACGGCGCTGTCGTCCTGCGGAGGCAGACTGCGGAAGGCCGCCTCGTCCAGCGGGACGGCATGCGGCGCAGTTTTTGGGTGCTGTGCGTGCGGCGCCGTACCCTGCGGCGGCAGATGGATGTCTCTGTGCGGTTCCTGTGCCATGCAGCTTTCCCTCCTTCCTGCGCGGCCTGTGTGTGCGGCGGCCTCCTCCTGTCAGTGGAACGAGGCCCGCCGCATTATTTCTTCAGCGGGCGGCGCGTGCCGTCCGGCTCTACCAGAACAGTGCTGTCAAGCTGCGCCTTCAGCGAGCGTTTCATTGCGTCGATATATTCCCGGCGCAGCGCAGCCTGTTCCGCCTTTTCCTGCTCTGTCAGGCCCTGTGCGCGGCTTTTGCGCGCCAACTCATTGATGCGCGCTATCTTTTCGTTCGTCATGCGGCTTCCTCCTGACGCCCTTCCGGGCGGTGTTTTCTGATTCTTCACTGTGTGAAAAAAGGCCGTGCGGCCCAGCCTGAATAGTAAATATGACGCCGCATCTTCCAGGCCTATGCCATGCCCCCGGCCTTCATTCGCCATGGGTGCGGCGCCGGGCGGCAGCTTTATTCTGCGCCCGCGCTTATATGCGCCGGGCAGCAGAATACTGTGCTCTTTAGGCCCCTGTCGGGCCCTCGGCCCGCATCTGGCCGCGGCATGACGGATGCTTTGGCGGGCTTTCGCCCGGCCCTGCGGCCCGTGCCCATCAGGTATACATAATTATTATACCACATTCACGAAACTCCCCCCTCGCCTTTTGGCTCGGCCTCGTTAAGGGCGTGGTATCTGTTGCACTAAGCGCTTCCTTCGCTTTTGCTCGCATTCGCCAAGTGGACACATTATACCACATCCATACGAGGAACGGCGCAGCTGACACCATTTTGTAAAGTTCTCGATACAAACACGAATGCCCGCCTGCCCCAAAAGGGGAAAGCGGGCACCCGTGCTGTTGTGAAAGAAGAGGAAAAACGTATCGATTTATGTAGAAACCTTCGACTGTGCCGAAAGATTGCCGGTTGCCGCCGGGCGGCCCCATGCAAAGCAGCATAACAGGCGGCCCGGCTTGTTTTGTTCCCTTGTGCAGCGGGCTTCTGCCCGCACACGGTTCTTTGGGTAAGCCCCATCGCGCATTTGGCAGCGGAGTTCCGCACGCCGCGCGCAGAACAAGTGCACATGGCGCTTGGCGAGGGGGGCTTGTGCCTTGCGCTTTCCTGTGTGATGTGCCCTTGTGGCAATTATGATATTACAGGAAGAATGTGAATAAAGTTTGATAGAAGCCTGAACAGTTTGCAAAGAATGCGTGGAAAGGATGTGAAGGCCACCCAAAAAGACGCTGCGGCCCGCCGCCCGCGTGCATACGGCCGCAGAATATGGTATAATAGGTGTGCCGCCGCAGGCAGGGCGAAAGCCCGCCGAAGCAGCCGCCATGCCGCGCACAGATGCAGGCCGAAGGCCCGGCAGAAGCCCGGAAGCGCGGCTTGCTGTACGGCGGCAGATATATTTATTCCGCGGCGGCGGCCGCAAAACGCAGCCGGACGCCGCCGGAAAGGGGAAGCCCATGCCGGAAAATTACAGAATACAGATGGAGCGCGTGCTGGAAGAGAACGGCGCGCGCCGTCCCGGGCTGCTTTTGCACTCGTGCTGCGGGCCGTGCTCCAGCGCCGTGCTGGAAGCGCTGTGCCCCCATTTTGAGGTGACGGTGGATTATTACAACCCCAATATCGACACCGCAGAGGAATACGCCCGCCGCGCGGCCGAGCAGGCGCGATTTGCCGCGGCCGCGCCGTTTGCCGCAGGCACGCAGGTGCTGGTGGCTCCCTATGAGCCGCAGGCCTTTTATGCCGCGGTGAAGGGGCTGGAGCATATTCCCGAGGGCGGCGCACGTTGCTTCGCCTGCTATGCGCTGCGGCTGCGCCACGCGGCGGCGCTGGCAAAGCAGCTTTCGTGCGAGTATTTTTGCACCACGCTCTCTGTAAGCCCGCATAAAAACGCCGCAAAGCTGAACGAGCTGGGCTGCGCCATTGCCGAAGAATATGGTGTGAAGTGGCTGCCCTCCGATTTCAAAAAGGCGGACGGCTTCCGCCGTTCCACGGCGCTGAGCGCGGAATACGGCATGTACAGGCAGGATTACTGCGGCTGCGTGTTCTCCAAACACGAGGCCGAAGCACGCCGCGCCGCGCGGGCTCCGGCACTGTAAAACAGTATGGACGTGCCCGCAGGGTCCGTCCATGCTTTGCCTCGTCCGGCCGCTTTTATGCCTGCCGCGCACAAAAACATGCGCAAAAACCGCGTGCCCCTTGTGGGAGCATGCGCCGTTTTATTTATAAGATAAGGGCCGCATGGAAATCCGGCGGGTAAGCCCGTGTTTTTGTTTATCATGCTCTGCGTACAAGCATACAGCCCTGTCCCCGTCCGTTTTCTATGCCGTATGCAGAGAAAGGTGCGGGCCCCTGCGGGCCCGCGCCTTTCTGTACTTTTTTATTTTCCGCAGCCGCCCGGCCTCAGCCGAAGGGATGGTAGGCGCCGTCCTCGCCCAAAGACATGGAATGCCCTGCCGGGGCAGACGCCTGAGACGTGCTGCCCGCTGACTGCGAGGTGCTGGCGGGCAGGCTGCCGCTGCCCGCTGCAGCGGACTGCGAAATGCTGGAGCCGCCCGCAGGCACGCTGGGCTCGGGCCCGAGGGTGAAGTGGGTGAAGAAATACCACACGGCCACGCCCAGCGCAATAAGCAGCACCACCAGCACGATGATGGGCGCCAGCATGCCGCTGTTCTTTTCGCCCGCGCCGCCCGCCGCAGGGCGGCCCTTTTTGCGGGGCGCCTCGGGGGCGTCCCAGTCAAAATCGCTGTTGGCCCTGAACACGCGCATGGCGGGCGTATCCGCCCCCTGCAGAAGGCGGCGGATGGTGTCCAGCGCGGCCAGCGCGCAGCGCTTGCCCGCGTCCGGCGTCTGGGCAAAGCGGCGCACATACACCTGCCCGCCGTAGGCCACCGCCATATACACATCGCGCCCGGCCTTGCCCAGGCCCGTGACGGAAACGCCGAACTCCGCCTTCGAGCACTTGGCCGCAGCCGCGGCGCGCGCGGCCGCCACCTGGGGCGGATAGGTGGCATCACAGTTCTTTGCCGCCATGGCCTTTATCTTTGCAGCCACGCGGGAATCCTGATAACTGGAATCGCCGAAATCGAACACATTCGCGCCGCGCTTCGTGTGCGAGAACTCCTCACCCAGAAGGCCGCCCGTCTTTGGGTCGGACGCCGCCACCAGCGCCTCGGCCTGCATCAGCTCCCCCGCCGCAAAATAGGCCACGCTGCCCTTGCCGCGGCCATAGGCCGCGTCGCCCAGGGCCATTTCGAAACGCTCGGCAATGCGCTCGGTAAGCTCGGTGGCTGCCGCGGGCGCGTGGGCGCGCGCGGTGATGACGATAAGCACCTCGCCCGCCTGGCCGAACAGGTTCAGCGCCACGTCCTGCATGCCGTTCATCTGCTTTGCCACCTGCTTGAGCACGGCCATATCCGGCTCGAACGTGCGCACAATCAACTGTTTTTCCACATTTTTATCCATAGTAGCGTCCTCCAAACGAGAATTTGAACGTTCCTGTCAGGCGTCGCGCGGCGCTCCTGCGCCGCCCATATGCGCGGGCGCGCTGCCCTCGAACGCCTCGCACCCCGGCTGCGGCAGGGAAAGCGCCAGCCGCCGCAGCATCTCCAGCGCATATTTGGCCGAAAACCGGCGCACGGTGTCCCGCGTGCGGTTTTCAATGAGAAGCCTTTGTACATACACCTTATTTTCGCATGCCGCGGCCAGAAATACAAGCCCCACGGGCTTTTCTTTTGTGCCGCCGCCCGGCCCGGCAATGCCGGTGATGCCGATGCCGAAGTCCGCCCCGGCGGCGCGGCGCACGCCCCGGGCCATTTCGGCGGCTGTCTCGGCTGAAACGGCGCCGTATTGCCGCAGCGTTTCGGGCGAAACGCCCAGCACGCGCATTTTCTGCCCGTTGGAATAGGTGCACGCGCCGAAGCCGAACACCTCGCTTGCGCCCGGCACATCGGTGAGCGCCGCGCTGACCAGCCCGCCCGTGCAGCTTTCGGCCGTGGCGGCTGTGGCGCCCGTTTTCTGCAGCGCATGCACCACGGCGGCCGCCAGCGTCTCGCCGTCCTCGCCGTACACGGCGTCGCCCAGCGCGGCGTAAAACTCGCCCGCCAGCGCGCGGCACATGGCCGCGGCAGCGGCGGCATCCCGCGCCTTTGCCGTAATGCGGATGAACACCTCGCCCGTCTTGGCATACAGCGCCGCGGTGGGGTTTTCGCCCGAAAGCAGGTGGGCCACCTTCCCCTCCAGATGGCTTTCGCCTATGCCCGCCACGCGCAGGGTAAGCGAGTGCAGCGCGCAGCTTGTCAGGCCGGCCAGCCACGGCCTCACCTCGTTCAGAAACATGGGCTGCAGCTCGGCGGGCGGGCCGGGCAGCAGCACGGCCCACTTGCCCCCTGCCTTTGCCTCGAACAGCATGCCCGGCGCCGTGCCGTTGGCGTTTTGCAGCTTTCTGCCGCGCACGGGCACATATGCCTGCTTTTCATTGTTCGGCGGCATGGTGCGCCCCCATGCGGTGAAAAATGCACGGATGCGGGCAAGCTCTTCCCCGTCAAGGCGCAATTCGTCTTCAAAGGCGCGCGCCACCGTCTGTTTCGTAAGGTCGTCGTCCGTGGGGCCAAGCCCGCCGGAAAACACCAGCAAATCGCTGCGCTGCATGGCAAGTCGCACCACGCTTTCCAGCCGGGCGGGGTTGTCGCCCACCACGCTTTGAAAGTGCACGGTGACGCCAAGCTGTGCCAGCTGCTGCGAAAGGAACTGTGCGTTCGTGTTCAAAATGTCGCCAAGCAAAAGCTCAGTGCCCACGGCGATGATTTCCGCCGTCAACGGCGTCTCCCCCTTTTCGGAGCCGCGGCGCGCGGCCCTCTGTGCGTTTTGCCCTTTCTTACAGGCACACGGCCTCCACAGGCGTTTCGGCGGCTGCCGCGCGCTCCAATTCCGCCAGGGCGGGCATGGCGGCCTCGGCCGCCTCTATCTCCGCCAGTGTGGGCTTTGTCTTTGGGTGCGGCGGGGTGAAGATGGTGCAGCAGTCCTCATAGGGCAGGATGCTGGTCTCGAACGTGCCGATACGCCGCGCAATATCGGTTATCTCGGTTTTGTCCATGCCGATGCACGGGCGCAGAATGGGCAGGCCCTGCGCGGCGTCCGTGCAGGCAAGCGCCATCAGCGTCTGGCTGGCCACCTGGGCCAGGCTCTCGCCGGTGACAATGGCCTTCGCCTGCTCTTTTTCGCACAGGATGTTTGCAATGCGCAGCATGCTGCGGCGCATGAGCACGGTGAACAGCACGTCCGGCGCGTTGTCGCGGATATATTCCTGCGGTTTTGTATAGGGCACCACATACACGTTCAGGTTGCCCGTGTAGGGCGTAAGCTCTTTCGCCAGCTTCAGCACCTTCATGCGGGCGCGCTCGCTGGTGTAGGGCGGGCTTGCAAAGTGGATGCAGGTGAGCGAAAGCCCGCGCTTTGCCATCATGTAGCCCGCCACAGGGCTGTCGATGCCGCCGGACAGCATCAGCGCCGCCTTGCCCGATGTGGACACCGGCAGCCCGCCCGCGCCCGGCTGCTTGCCCGCGTGCACATAGGCAGCAAAATCGCGCACCTCTACGGTGACGTTCACCTGCGGGGCATGCACGTCCACCTTCAAATGCGGGTAGGCGGCCAGCAGCACGCCGCCCAGCTCGCGGCCAATCTCCATGCTGTTCAGCGGAAAGGCCTTGTCCGAGCGCTTGGCGCTCACCTTGAAGGTGGCCGCGCCCGAAAGCGCGCCGCGCAGGTATTCCACTGCCGTGGCGGAAATGCTGGCGAACGTCTTTTCGCACACGGCGGCGCGGCTCACCGCCGCGATGCCGAATATTTTTTTCACGCGCTCGAACGCCTCGTCCATATGCGCGGCGGCCGCATCGTCCTGCGGCTCGGCATACATGGTGCTCTGCGCCTTGTACACCCTGAAATCGCCCAGGCTTTTCAGCCTGCGGCGCATAGTTTTTACCAGTATGCTCTCGAATGTGGCCCGGTTCAGGCCCTTCAGCGCCATCTCGCCCTGATAGGCGAGTATCAGTTCCCTCATGCAAGCTTCCTCTTTCTGTTTTACGTCTGCGTGCGCGCGGCGGGCCCTCAGCGGCGCACGCGCGCAAGGCTTTTTACACCTTCGGCCACGCCGGCCAAAAGCGCGTCCACATCCGCCGGGGTGCTGTGGGAGGAAAACGACACGCGCACGGCGCTGTCGATGCGCTCTTTCGCAAGCCCCATGGCGGAAAGCGTGTGGCTGGCCTCGCCCCTGGCGCAGGCCGAGCCGCTTGAGACATACACGCCCCGCGCCTCCAGAAAATGCAGCATTGTTTCGCTGCGGATGCCGGGCACGGAAAAATTGGCAATGGCCGGGTGCCCGCTTTGCGGGCTGTTGCGCACGGCGCCCTCTATTTGGGCAAGGCCCTCCCACAGCCGCGCGCTGAGCGCGGCGCACGCCGCCGTCATGGCCGGGGCGTCCAGCATTTGGGCGGCCCTGCCCAGCGCGGCAATACATGCCGTGTTCTCTGTGCCGGGGCGCAGGCCGCGCTCCTGATGGCCGCCGCGCCACACGGGCGCAAGGTTTGCGCCGCTGCGCACATACAAAGCGCCCACGCCCTTGGGCGCGTGCACCTTGTGGCCGGACACGGCATAGCTGTCTATCTGCGTTTCGCGCAGGCGCAGCGGCAGCTTGCCCCAGGCCTGCACGCCGTCCACATGCACGAAGGTGCGGCTGTTTTTCCGCTTCACCTGCGCGGCCAGGGCCGCCGCGTCCAGCACGCTGCCCACCTCGTTGTTCATGTGCATGGCCGTCACCAGCGCCGTTTTGGGGCCCACTGCGTCCACCAGCGCCTGCATAGGCACGCAGCCCGTTCCGTCCGGCTGCACCAGCGTCACGCGCCAGCCCTCCTGTTCCAGCGCGGCCACGGCGTTCTGCACGGCGGGGTGCTCGTACCCGGTGGCGACAATATGGTCCGCCCAGGCCCTGCGGGCCTTTGCCGCGCCGAACACGGCCATGTTGTCGCCATCGGTGCCGCAGCTTGTGAACACCACCTCGCCCGGGCGCGCGCCCAGGCTTTCGGCCACGGCCTCGCGCGCTGTTTCTATCACCTCTTCGCTGCGCGCGCCCGGCGCATACAGCGAAGAGGGGTTTGCAAAATGCTCGCGCAGCACACGGCACGCAACATCCGCCACCTCATCCGCCACGGCGGTGGTGGCCGCATTGTCCAGATAATGCACGGCTTCGCCCCCAGCTCACAAAGACATATATAGTTATTATACTAGGTTTCGCCCCCATGTGCAACGAAAAGCGCACAGAAAAGCGGCCCTTGCCGCACCCTGCCGCGCACCATGCGCACGGCAGGGCGCCGCAGGGCCGCCAGCTTGAAAAAACGGGGCGCGGCGGGCGTCACCACCAGCCCTCCCGCGCTGCGGCCAGCGCGCCCAGCACGGGCCCCTCGCGGAAGGGCCGGGCCGCCTCGGTGTGCCCTGCCCGGAACAGGTCTGCCGGGATGAGGGCATAACCCTCCCAGTACGTCCCGCTGTCCAGCAGGCCGGCGCGGTTTACCACCAGCATGTCTTCACCCCACTGCCCGTAAACCTGCCAGTCGTGCAGCTCGCCGTACCCGTCTGTATACTGCGCGTCCACCAGCACGCGCTCTGTGGTGGAAAGCTGCATCCACTCCTGCCGGGCACCGTATAAAGGCGCCCAGCCGCCGCACGCGCGCGCCAAATCCAAACCCTCATTTTCCTCCAGCGCTGCCAGAGGCTGCACCGCACGCCGGCGCAGGTCTGCGCCCCACATGGTGCATCCCTGCCGCATTACCTGGCCGTCCCCGGCATTCTGGTAAAACTCGCCGGCGGTAAAGTACAGCATGCCGCCGTCCACCGCACAGTCGCCGTTTGTGAGGCACGGCGCCCGCGCCACAAGCTGCTCGGCCCCGGTGACGGGCGATTTCAAAAATATTTCTGTGGCGGCGGCGCTGTATTCCGCCGCGCGGTAGGGCGCATAGGGCTCAAGCGTGCCCACCGCGGCAGGCAGCACGGTGCGGCCGCATACGAAAAGGCCGTCCCATACGCCCAGCACCTCGGTGCCCGGCGAGACGGGCACCGGCTGGGGCCTGCCGCCGCCCAGCTCCACCGCCAGCAGGGCACAGGGCGCCTCCGGGCCGCGGGCCTCGCTTGCGAGAAAAAGATACAGCATATCTTCGCCTGCATACCATTCCATCTGGCCGCAGGCCTCGTACGGCGCAAGAGAGACGCGCGCCAGCTCTTCCCAGCCGGTGAGGCCCTGCGTCATGCCGCGCAGCACAAGGCTGGGCGCGCTGTCCACGCCCTCGACGGGCAAAGCATACTGCAAATCGTACACGCGCCCGCCCCGCGCAAAGGCACCGAGCGAGCTTTGCACCAGCGCAGGGCATTCGCTTTTCGCGCTGTGCGCACAGCCCGGCCGCCCGCACAGCACGCCCTGCTGCATAGCGGCTTTGTCCAGCACGGTGAGCAGCACGCCCGCCCCGGCATTCACCGGCAGCATGCAGCGCGTCTCGTCCAGCGGCTGGGGCCCGCCGTCCAGCTTCTGCAGGCCCGCGCACGCGGCAAGCGCCCCGCCGGACGCCTGCATGGCATCAAACGCCTGCTCCATCTGCGCATAGGTGTCTGCGGGCAGCACCCGCGCATTCAGCAGAAGGTAACGGTCGCCCAGCGTGTCGTCCTGCACTGTGCCGGCGGCCAGCAGCATCTCGCCGTCCCGGGAATAGACGGCGTCTTCACCATAGCTGGTGCCGCTGCACGGGGCCCAGTCCTCCAGCATATCCAGGCCCAGATATTCGCAGTAGGCGCGCAGCATGTCCGCTTTGGCGCCCGCCGCGCCGGCAGGCCCGGCATTTATCAGGCACAGGCGCGCGCTCACCACCTTGCCGGTGCGGCTTTCCACCGTCAGCTCGCACAGGCGGCTGTTTGTCTGCTGCTGCGTCAGCGCCAGCGTCAGAAAGCCCGCAGTGTCCGCCTGATAGGTGCACTGGTAAGCATCATCCGCCTCCAGCCCGTCCACAAGCGGCACGCCCAGTGCCTCGGGCAGCACGCCCGCGGCCCGCATCTCGTCCAGATACGAGGCCATCAGCATCTGCCCGTTATAGCCCATATCCACTTCGCCGTACAGCGGCTCCTGCGTGCTGCCGGCCCGCCGGCTGCGCTGGGCCAGCGCGCGCACAAGGTAAAGGTCGTCCCCTTTGGGGCTCAGCGCGCCCGTGGCCTGTGTGCGCGCGTGCGGCACGGTGAGCAGGCCGATGTCCGTCAGGCGCAGGGCCAGCATGGGCAGCGCGCTGATGGCCAGCGCCAACGCTCCTGTGGCAAGCACCGTGCGCACTGCCCGGTTGTGCACGGCTGCGCGCAGGCGCGCAAGGCGCGGGTGAGGGTGTTTCATGCGTCCTGCGCCTCCTTTGCCTCTTTCAGTGTGAACGACACGCGCGTGCCCACGCCTGCCTGGCTTTCAATGCGAAGCTGCGCGCCGTGCAGCGCGGCTATTTTCTGGCACAGGGCAAGGCCCATGCCGCTGCCGCCCGCTTTGCGCGCGCGGGATTTATCCACCATATAAAACGGCTCTGTCACGCGGCACAGCTCTTCCTTCGGGATGCCGCAGCCCGTGTCGCGCACGCACAAAAGCACACCGCCGCCGGGCGCGCGCGTGCACAGAACATGCACCATGCCGTCCTTTGGGGCTGCCTTTTGGGCATTGTGCACAAGGTTGTACAGAAGGTCCACCAGCAGGTCTTCGTCGCCCAGAACCGCAAGGCCCTTTTCGCCGCGCATATCCAGCTTTACAGCGCCCAGCACGGGCGCCAGCGAGGTGGACAGCCGCCGCAGCACTCTGTCCATCTGCACGGCGGCCAGGGCTGCGGGCTGCTGGGCCAGGCCCAGCAGGGCCAAAAGCTTGCCGCTCAGCGCCTCCACGCGCTTTGCCTCGCTGAAAATATAGCCCGCGGCGCGGCGGCGGCTCTCAGGGTCCAGCTCCAGCGTGCGCAGGGTGTCGGCATAGCCGATGATGGCCGTCATGGGTGTTTTGAGTTCATGGGTGAACGCACCCATGAACTCTTCACGCTGGCGCGCGGAAAGCGCCAGCGCATCCACATTTTTCTGCACGGCCTCTGCCATGGCGTTGAAGCTTTCGGCCACGCTGCCTATCTCGTCCTGCGTGGCCACCTCGGCGCGGGCGGTGTAGTCGCCGCGCGCAATGCGCCGCGAGGCGCCGTACAATTCATCCAGCGGGCGCGTCATGCGCTTTGTCAGCAGCACAATGGCCAGCGCGCACACGCCGAGGGTACCAGCCTCCATGCACCAGAAGCGGGCAAGCTGCCTGTCGCGCGCGGCAAACACACCTGTCACGTCGCTCAGCGTGCGCAGGCGGTAGCTTTTGTTCGGGGCCGAGACGGTGCTCTCTAAAAGAAGATAGGTGCTGCCCTGCGCGCGGCGCAGGTAATATTCCTGCCCGCCGATGGCCTGCACGCCCGCGCTGGCCTCGGCGGCCGCCGCGCCAAGCGAGGAGAACAGCATCATTCCATCCGCATTCCCCAGCCAGATGCCGCTTTGGCTGCCGTCGTCGCCAAAATCGGCTATTTCCATGGCGCGCTCTGTCAGCGCGTCGTCCGTCACTTCCTCGCCGCGCGCCATCAGGCCCAGCACTTCCGTCTCCAGCGTATAGTACTGCATGCGGTGCCACTGCTCGGCCTGGGCCGCAGCCTGGCGCAGCATATCTGCGGAGTTCACATACACCAGCACAAAGCCGCCCAGAGAAAACACGCCCGCCAGCAAAAGCAGCATGGCGCAGGAGAGCCTCTGTGCAAATTTCAAGGCCCGGCCTCCTCTTTTTCCAGCTTGTAGCCCACTTTATATACGGTGGTTATCTTATCGTGCCAGCCCAGCTTTTTGCGCAGGCGGTTGATGTGAAGGTCCAGCGTGCGGGTGTCCGGGTCCATCTCGCCGCCCCACACGCGCTCGAACAGGGCGTCGCGGTACAGCGCCGCGCCGCGGTTGCGCAAAAGCTGCTCCAAAAGGTCGAACTCGCGCGGGGTGAGCCCCACGGGCTCGCCCGCCTTCGTCACCGTGCGCGCCAATGCGTCAAGCTGCACATCCCACGCGCGCAGCATGCGCCCGCCGCGCCCCGTGCGCCGCAAAACGCTCTCCACGCGGGCCACCAGCTCGGCTATTTCAAACGGCTTTACGATATAGTCGTCCGCGCCAAGGCGCAGGCCCTTCACACGGTCGCCCAGGCTGCCCTTTGCCGTGATAAAAATCACCGGCGTGCCCGTGGGGCGCAGGTATTCCAGCAGCTCGTAGCCGTCCAGGCCGGGCAGCATGATGTCCAGCAAAACAAGGTCGTATGCGTTCTGCTCAATGCGGTCCGCCGCTGTGAGGCCGTCGTTCACCGCCTCGCAGGTATAGCCCACGCGCTCGAGGCTCATAGCAATCAGGCCGGAGATAGCCTCTTCATCCTCCACAATCAAAATGCGGTTCATAATGCGCCGCCCACCTTTCCTGTATGATACTGCCGCCGCACGGCGGCCTTTGCCCATGATGATACTATACGCGCCATGTATCTGTTTTGTATCGCCGCACGGCGCACTGCCGCGCATTTGCCGCATGGCCTTGCATTTCGGCCGCATATGGCATATGATAAAGGCACAGCAAAGGCGCAGCGCCCTCTGCGCGCGCCTTTGGGAAACGAGGTAACAGAAATGAAAAAACACCTGCTTCACGCCGTGGCCCTGGCTGCGGCGCTGGCCCTTTCACTGGCCGCGTGCAGCGCGGCGCCGTCCTCCTCCGGCGAAAGCGCGCCCGCGGCCCAAAGCGCCTCTGCCCAAAGCGCCGCGCCCCAAAGCCAAAGCGCCGCCAGCGGCGAAGAAGCCGAAGTGCCGCTGTATATCGGCATGGGGAGCTCCTATGCCCAATACGCCGCCTCCGTGCCCGCCCCCGCGCAGCCGGACGAGGTGATAGCCGCCATTGGCGAGCTGACCGGGTGGGACTGTACCCTCGCGGGCCCGGTGGAGCAGGGCGACGGCTTTGTAAAGGTGCGCTTTGCGCAGCAGAGCGCGCTGTTTGCCGGCCCGCCGGAGCCGCAGAAGGACGAATTCCACATGTATGATGCAGAGCAGATGTGCCGCACCTTTCTGGACAGCGTGGCCCGCACCCTGCAGGCCAACTTTGCCGGGAAGGACGGCCAGCCGCTGGAGGTATATTACCTGCCGGAAAGCGGCAGCGGCGACCTTATTTTGGAAAACATCGGCCTTGCCATTTCGCCCAAAACGCCCTACGCCGTCTCTTAACGGGCGCACACACGCGGCCTCATACCGCAAGCACCCCGCGCCGCCTGCGTATTCAGCAGGCGGCGCGGGGCGTTTTTTGCATGTGTACTGCGGCGCTATTCTGCGGGAAGCAGCAGGCCGCTGAGCGCGGCATACTGCTCCAGCCCAAGCTGTTCCGGCCGGGCGGCGGGCGGTGCCCCCACGGCCTGCAGTGCGGCGGCCACCTGCGCCTTCGGCAGGCCCAGCCCCGCGCTGACGGCGTTGGCCGCCGTTTTGCGCCGCTGGCTGAACGCCGCGCGGATGGTGCGGAACATGGCCTTTTCGCTTTGCGGCGCCACCGGCGGCGCCGCGTGCAGCGAAAGGCGCAGCACCGCGCTGGTCACCTTGGGCGGCGGGTAAAAGCTGCCTGGCTGCACGCTGAACAGCACCTGCGGGCGCGCATAGTAGTGCACGGCATAGCTCACCGCGCCCGCCCCGCGCGTGCCGGGCGGCGCGGCCAGGCGCTGGGCGGCCTCTTTCTGCACCATTACGGTGATGTGCTGCAGCGGCAGCCTGTCCTCCAGCAGCTTCATCACAAGCGGGCTTGTGATATAATACGGCAAATTGGCGCACACCGCCACCTTCATGCCCGGAAACTCCTGCCGGATAAGGGCGGCAAGGTCCAGCTTCAAAGCGTCGCCCTGCACGATGCGGACGTTGGAAAAGCCCGCCAGCGTCTCGGCCAGCAGGGCGGGCAGGCGGGCATCCAGCTCTATGGCCACCACCCTGCGCGCGCGCAGGGCCAGCTCTTTTGTCAGCACGCCGATGCCGGGGCCTATCTCCAGCACGCCGTATGTCCCGTCAATGCCGCTGGCCTCCACAATTTTCGGGCACACGCCGGGGTTCACGATGAAATTCTGCCCCAGCCCCTTCGACAAAGAAAAGCCGTGCGCCGCACACAGGCGGCGGATGACGGCAATGTCCGTCAGCTCCATAGGCACCTCATTCCCTCCAATCACCGCCACCGGCCGTGCCGGCGGCCTGCACGGGCCCCGCTGGGGCACACCCCGCACAGAGCCTGTAAATACCCCGCCATCCGCGGGGCGCTTTCGGGCGCGCCCGGAAGGGGGGGGCCTTTTATCTGCCCTGGATGAAAGCCCCGGCGGGCGGTGCGCCGCCCGCCCTGTGGGCAGGCCCTTGCAGGCCGCGCTTTCGGGCCCGCCAAAGCCCGCGCCGTCAGGCCGCTCCGCGGCTTTGTGCTACCGGCCTTCCGCGGCGGCCGGACGGCCTCCATTTTCTGAAAAAGAAGGTTTCTTCACCGCGTAAAAGCCTTTTGAAGCGGGCCGCTCTGCGCAGGGAGGCCTGCGCCGGACTGTTTCCCCACGCGCAGGCAGCTTAAAGCCGCCTGCGGCGGCCTCTGCCCGCAAAAAAACGCCGCGCCTGCGGCCGGGGCCGCAGGGCCTCTGCGCATGGCGCGGCATATGCCGTTTTTATTCCGGCGGCGTCATTCGCCGCTGGCCGCGGCCGCCTCGCTGCCGGAGGAGGCGCTCTCTGCCCCGGAGGACGCCGCCCCGCCCTGCTGGCGGTTCAAAAGCAGAGCCGCCGTCTCGAAGGCCTTGGCTATCTGCGGGTCGTTTTCCACCGTATAGGTGTAATAGCTGCGCTCCTCCTCCGCAGTCAGGGGCACCTCTACGTCCGGCGCAACGCCGGTGCCGTCAAAGCTCTGGCCGTTGTGGTCCAGCAGCTTGCCCACCGTGAACGAAACGGCCGTACCGTTCGTCATGGCGACAGGCTCGCAGGTGATGCTGCCCTTGCCCGCCGTGGTAACGCCCACAAGGCGGCCCTTTTCAAAAATACGGATGCTGTCGGCCAGAAGCTCGGCGCCCGCGGTGGTGTTCTTGTTCATCAGCACTACAATGGGCAGCGCCACCTCTTTGTTGTCGGAGGTATCCAGCACCGTCACCTCGCCGCCCTTTTCCTGGCTGGCGATGGTGCCCACGGGGCACAGCATGTCAATGACGTCCATGGCCTCCGTCAGGCTGCCGCCGTCGTTGTCGCGCACGTCCAGCACAAGGCTGTCGATGGGCGTTTCCCTGCCCAGCATATCCTCCAGCGCGGCCTCCAGCTCTTTTTCCGTATTGGTGTTGAACGTGTAAATGCGCACATAGCCGCCTGTCTTTCCCTGCGGCACTGTGTACTCGATGCTGGGCATATCGTACTGGCGGCGCTGCAGCTCTGCCGTCTGCGTCTCGCCGGCCAGGTTCGTGCCCGTCACCGTAACGGTGGTGCCCGCCTCGCCGCGCAAAAGGCTGTTCACCTGCGCAAGGGTCAGGCTTTTCACGTCGGTATCGCCTATTTTGGTTATCATCCAGTTCTTTTCAAACCCGGCCTGCTGGGCAGGGCTGTCGGTGTAGACGCGCACCACGCGCGCGCTGCCCGTGGCGGAGTCCTTCACCACGTCCACGCCCACGCCCACCACCTTGCCGGACTGGATGCCCTTGTACTCGGTGTACTGCGCGGCTGTATAGTACAGGGCGTTCGCATCGCCGATGCCCGCCATATAGCCCGCGCCCATCATGTCATACAGGGTGGTGTCGTTTATCTCGCCGTAATAGTTGGCGCGCACGGCCTTGTCTATCTCGGCAATGTTGTTGTACATCACCTGCTTTTGCCGCACGCTGGATACCGTAGAGTTGAATATCTGTGTGGACAGAATCATGGTGACGACGAACGTGACGGTCATGGCAAGGATGGCAATGGCCACCGCCAGGTTCACCGTTATCTTTTTGTTCATAAACTCATCCTTTCCCCAAAAGGGCGGGCGTTCAGCCTCCGTTCAGATACGGCCAGGCCGACACGGGCGTGCCGTTCACGTTCACCTCAAAGTGCAGGTGGTTGCCCGTAGAGTTGCCGGTAGAACCCACATACCCGATGAGCTGGCCCTTTGTGACGAACACGCCGTTCGTGATGCCCTCCGCCCGGGCGGACATGTGCCCGTAGATGGTGACAAGGCTGGGCGAGTGGCTTATCTTCACGCAGGTGCCGTAGCTCCAGTGCGCCGTGGTGGACACAACGCCGTCCGCCGCCGCATAGATGGGCGTGCCCGCAGGGGCGGGTACGTCCATGCCGCGGTGCACGTCCTTTACACCGTATATCCAGCGCACGGTGCCGAAATCGCTGGAAAGCGTGGTGTAGCCCGGAATAGGCCACTGGAACTGGCCCTTGCCGTCCCCCAGCACATAGCTGTTGCCCGTGTTGGAGCCCGCCCACGCGGCCCACGCCTTCTGGGCGGCGATGAACTCCTTCTGCTTTTCGGCCTCGGCCTCGTTGAACACCTGCTGCTGGGCCTGCTCGGCCGTGATGGTCTCATCGGCCTTCTGGATGGTTTGCTGGTAAGATTTCTTCGTGCTCTCCAGCTCGGCCTGCTGGGCGTTCAGATCATCCAGCGCGGCGTTTATCTCCTCGCGCTGGCTTTCCAGCTTCCGCTGCTTTTCATGCATCTCGGTGATGAGCTGGTCATCGCTGACGGCTATCTGCTGCAGGTTTTCGGCAAAGCGCATGGCGTCGCTGATGTCGTCGATGCCCAGAAGAATGGAAAGATTGCTGGAAGAGCGCATCTCGTACATGCCGCGCAGGCGCTCCTCAAAGGCATCCCTTGCAGCTTCCAGCTCTTCTGCAGCCTGGGCAATGGCCAGATTTTTCTTTTCAAGGTCGCTTTTGCGCACTTCGATATCCTCTTGCAGAGCGGCAAGCTGCGCGCTCAGCGTGTTGGAGAGCTGCTGGTAATACAGCTTTGTCTGCTGCGCGTTTTTTTCGCTTGCCTCGCTGTCCTTTATCTGCTCGTGCAGGGCGGATATCTCTTTGCGCAGGCGCTCTACCTTTTCAGCGGGCGTCTCATCGTCTGCAAACGCGCGCGAAAGCGCGGGCAGCACCAGTGTTGCCAGCGTCAAAAGCGCCAGCACAGCGCACACAGCGCGCACCAGTTTTTTCTGTCTTGCCATGGTAGGTTCCCTTTCGTTACACTTTCAGATGCTTGCGGATGCTGAAGGCGCACCCGGCAGAGCCGATGAACATGCCGAACAGAATGAAAATGCCGGCCAGCGGCAGGATGACCACATGGAACGGGTACAGGCACTGGGTAAATTCATCCAGCCACATGGCGCCGGGCTGCGCCAGTGCCTGCAGGGCGGCAAAATACGCCCCGCCCACCAGCACGGTGGAGATAAGGCCCGCCAGCGCGCCCACCGTCATGCCCTCCACAAAGAACGGCATGCGGATGAAGGCGTTAGTGGCGCCCACGAATTTCATAATGTTAATCTCCTTGCGGCGGGCGAACACCGTCAGGCGGATGGTATTTGAAATGATAACCACGCTCACGATGCCCAGCACGGCCACAAGGCCCCAGCCCGCCACGTTCACCACACGGCGCATCTGCACCAGAATGTCGCCCAGCTCTGTGGGCGAATTGATGCGGTAGAACATGTCGCCGCCCACCTGCTGAATGGCGGCCACGGTATCGTCCAGCAGGGCGATGTCCGTCACATAGATGCGGAACGAGGCGGGCAGCGGGTTCGCCTCGTTGCCCTCGCCCTCGTAATCCTGCAAAACGTCGGCGTATTCGCCCATTTCCTCTTTCATATCCTCCACGGCCTGCGCCTTGGAGATAAACTCGCACGAGGCCACGTTTGCAAGCTGCGGCAGCTGCCCGCGCCAGGAGTCTATCTGCTCGTCGGTGGCCTCGTCGGAGATGAACACCTCTATCATGTCCTTGTCGCCAAGGCTCTGCACAAAGTTGCTGACGCTGACGCTGAGGATGCCCGCGATGCCGGTGATGACAAGGCAGGCCGTCAAAACGCCAAGCGAGGCCACCGTCATCAGGCGGTTGGCCACCATGTTGTGCCAGCCCTGCTTGACAAGGTATTTGAAGCTGGACCAGTTCATACGCGCGCCTCCCTTACCCTTGCAAGGCCGTCATCTATCACTTCGCCGTGGTCGATGACAATCATGCGCTTATGGAAGCGCTGGGCCAGGTCTCGCTCGTGCGTCACCACCACAATGGTGGTGCCCACGCTGTTGATAGCCTGCAGAAGCTCCATAATTTCCACACTCAGCTCCGGGTCTATATTGCCGGTGGGCTCGTCCGCAATGATGATAGGCGGCGAGTGCACCAGTGCGCGCGCCAGCGCAATGCGCTGCTGCTCGCCGCCGGAAAGCTCCTGCGGCAGGCTGTGGGCCTTGCCCGCAAGGCCCACCAGGTTCAGCACATAGGGCACGCGGCGCTTGATCTGCCGCTCGGGGATGTTGGTGACGCGCATGGCAAAGGCCACGTTTTCATATGCCGTCATGGTGGGAATAAGGCGGAAATCCTGAAATACGACGCCGAGGCCGCGGCGCAGGTACGGAATGTCGCGCTGGCGGATGGTGGAAAGGTCGTTCTTGTTCACCAGCACGCGGCCCTCGGTGGCTACCTCCTCGCGCAGGATCAGCTTCAGAAACGTGCTTTTGCCTGCGCCGGAATGCCCCAGCACAAACACGAACTCGCCCTTGCGGATGTGCAGGTTCACATCGTGCAGGGCTGTGATGTCGGGGCCGTCGCCCGTGCTCTCATACACCTTCGTGACATGTTCGAATCGGATCATGCAACCAGTCTCCTATGTAATGTGGGCAAAAGCCCCTGCCATAAAAGCACGGCCCGGCCTTTGGCCGCGCCGTATGCTTTTTTCTGTGCGGACGGCCCGAAAGGGCCGCACGGTCAATATTTCGCGGGGTTCGACGAAAGGTATTTTTTCACCATAAGCGCCACCTTGAACACAATGGCGTCGTCAAATTCGCGCAAATCCAGCCCGGTGAGCTTTTTAATCTTCTCCAGGCGGTACACCAGCGTATTGCGGTGCACGAACAGGCCGCGGCTGGTTTCGGAAACGTTCAGGTTGTTTTCAAAGAAGCGCTGGATGGTGAACAGCGTCTCGGCGTCCAGGCTTTCGATGCCGCCCTGCTTGAACACCTCCTTGAGGAACATCTCGCACAGCGTGGTAGGAAGCTGGTAGATAAGGCGCGCGATGCCAAGGTTGTCGTAGCTGATGATGGACTGCTCGGTGTCGAACACCTTGCCCACCTCCATGGCAATCTGCGCCTCCTTGAAGCTGGTGGCAAGGTCCTTCACGTTGGCGATGGGTGTGCCGATGCCCACCACGGCCTTGATATAATGCTCGCCCGAAAGCGTATCCACAATGGAAAGCGCCAGCTTCTCGATGTCGTGCTGGTCGATGCCGCGCTTGATCTCTTTCACCAGCACGGTGTCGTTCTCGGAAATGTTGAATACAAAATCCTTCTGCTTGTCGGGGAACAGGCCGGACACCACGTCGTATGCGGAAATATCCGTGCCCGATGTGACGCGGATAAGCAGCACCACGCGGGAAACGTCGGTGGCAAAGTGCAGCTCGCGCGCCTTGGCGTAAATATCGCCCGGCAGGATATTGTCCAGCACCACGTTCTTGATGAAATTCGCCTTGTCGAACTTCTCGTCATGGTACTGCTTGATATTCTGCAGGCTGATGGCAAGAAGCGCCGCATAGCGCCCCGCCGCTTCGTCCGTGCCCTCCACCAGCACGGCGTAGTCGTTGCGCTTGTTGGCAGTGAACAGATGATAGGTGAAGCCGTCGCGCATAAAGCTGTCGCCCGCGGCCAGCCGCTCGGATGCAACGCCGTCGCGCACCTCTCCAATGCGGTTAAGGTCGGTGCACGAGATGATGGTGCCCGTCTCGTCCACAACGCCTGCCATGCGGTCGATGGCATCCTTCATCTGATAAATCACGCCCTGAAACACTCTGTTCGCCATAGATAACCCTTTTCCCTTCTGCATGCGGCGGCGCACAAAAGCCGCACCGCTGTCTGCCATTGTGAAATTCAACAATCCAGGTTCGCTGTACTCTCTATTTTACACAATGATTCTGGCTTTTGCAACATATTTACACAAAAATTAATTGCGATTATTGTGTAATTTGGAAAAAGGCATCCAAAATGGCGTTCAGGCCCCTCTTTGAAAGCCTATTGTACAGGGCAGATGTGAAAATTTTTTGTCCGTTTCATGAACGTTTGGCCTGCAAAAGCGCAAGCTCCTGCGCGGTGAGCTCGCGCCAGCCGCCGGGGCCAAGGGTGCCGTCCAGCAAAACGCCGCCAATGGCCGTGCGCCGCAACTCGCGCACGCCAGCGCCGTACACGCCGAACATACGCTTTATCTGGTGATACACACCCTGGCGCAGCACCACCTCGGCGCTGCACGGGCCCTGCCCGCCCGGCCGCGCCAGCGCGGGCAGCATGCGGCTGCCGTCTGCCAGGCACACACCCGCCTCAAAGCCGGAAATCATTTCCTGTGTGAGGGGGGTATCCAGCAGAACGCTGTAAACTTTTTCCACATGGCGCCCCGGCGCCAGAATATCGTGCGCAAAGGGGCCGTCGTCTGTCAGCAGCACAAAGCCGGTGCTGGTTTTATCCAGCCTGCCGGCGGGGAACAGGCTGCGGCGGGGGTATTCGCCGCGCACAAGGTCCACCACGGTGGTGTCGTGCTCATCTTCGGCGGCGCTCACCACGCCCTTGGGCTTGTCCAGCATGATATACACAAACTCTTTCGCGCACAGAAGCCGCCCCGCGTGCGAGACGGCGGCGCCCTCCGGCACGCGCGCGTCCGGCGCGCGGCACACGGCCCCATCCATCCAAATCTGCCCTGCGCGGATGGCCGCGCGCGCCTCGCTGCGGCTCAGCCCCAGCGCCTTTGCGGTAAATTTGTCCAGCCGCACGGCTACTCCCTCCTTTTTCTGCCCGGCCCGCGGGATGTATGCTCTAGGCGGGGGCATGGCATCCGTTCACCATGCCTTCCCTCTGCCCTGCGGCCCGCGCCTGCCGAAGGCGGGGCATCTGCCCTGCCGGGCTTGTGCCGCGTCTGCCGAAGGCGGGGCATCTGCCCTGCCGGGCCTGTGCCGCGCCTGCGGGCTTGTACGCTTCGGGCGAGGCATGGCATCCGTTCACCATCGTCCCTTTATCCTGCGGGCTGCGTCCGTCAAGCGGAGACATTATACCACATAACGCGAAAAAGGGGAACCGCCGCCCCCGGCACGCTTCACATCCCCTGTCTGCACTTTTTTCAGATGCGGGCGCGGCCCTATATTGATGGCACCTGCGCGTGCCGCGGGCACACTTCCGCCCATTCTCTTTTATTTTCTTTCCCCTCCATACCTCCTGTCCCCGCCGCTTCTCCCTGTAAAATGCTTCCCCGCCGTATTGGGGCGCAGGCGTCAGGCTTATCTGAGCTGCACACCCCGCGGCAGGGAAGGAGACCTACGGAATATGATTTTCCCTTTCCCTTTTGAGAGGCCCACAGGCCCGCCTTGCTTCAAGCGCGCTGGACGGCGCGGGGCGGGCTTGGCGCCTTCCGCGCGCATACGGCAAACTCCCGCAGCAAAGGGTTCACGCCATATGTCTGAACGGCCCCTGTGCTTTTCCGGCTGTGCCTTTGTTCCTCCGCCGGGCTTTTTCCGGGCTCTCCGGCTTCGGCACAAGCCGCTCCCCGCTCCCCGGCAACTGGTTTCCAACATGCAAAATGGGCGCCCGGCAGGCGCCCGTTCTGTTTTTTGGCTTTAGCGAAACGCCCCCGGCTGTGCCGGGGAGAGTAAAAGGGCTTTCGCTGTCAGTTCCGAGCGAAGCGGGACGGTATTCAATATCAAAAAGCTGCAGCACGCAGCGGGAAGAACCCTGTTTACGTGAGACGGGGCAGATGATGCAAAAGGCAGAGCATTCCGTGCCTTTTGAGAGGCTTGCCGGCAGTATGCCCTTCCAGGGCTTACGCAAGCCCCGCCTTAGTCGGGGGGCCTGACTACGAGCCCGGGCGCGCAGGGCAAAATGAGCGTATCCCCGCACGGCGCCGTCTTTTCCAAGGGAGGGACAGGGCCGTTTTGAGGCAGAGGCCCCTTTTAGACTCACTGCCGCAAAAAGCCACCGGTTTTGGCTGGCGGCTTTGGCGTCTGACGCGCACAAAAAGGCCCGGCAAGCCTGACGCCGGGCCTTTTTGCACATCATTCATCCCAAACTGCCCGGCCACAGCTGCGCAGTACCCCGGAAGCGGCAATTTTTGATGCAGAACAGGGAAGCCTTCCGCAGGCACCCTTTGTGGATATCAATAAAATCTGAAGAAGCCGTGCGCAAAAATTGCCTTTCAGGGGCGATGCTTTCTTGCGGCAGCGCGCCTTTCTGCCGGGGAGAGTAAAAAGCCTTCGCTTCAAGCATCAGGCGAAGCGGGAGGAAAATAGTCAAAAGCTTCTTGTACCGCAAGGCCCGGCCTTGCACACGAAACACCCGTCTGCGGGCCGTGAGGCAAGCGATACGATGCAATTGACGTTTTCCATACCCCTTGCAGGGCCCGCCGGTATGATGCACGGCCATGACTTGCTCAGGCCCCCGGTTTTCCGGAGGCCTGATTTTCGCTTCCTTCCGGTGCAGGCTTATTCCGTGGGCCACGCGCCGGCTTCCTGTGCCAGCACGTCGGCGGCCTGCTGCTCTTCGGGCTGCTGGGCTGTCACCTCGCTGGCCGGCTGCTGGGTGTCGGTGTTCACCTGACTGGCGGGCTGCTGCGTATCAGCCCCGGCGCTGGCCGCAGGCGGCGTGCTCTGCGCCGTGCTGCCCGCACCGAAACCGGCTGCCGCAGCCTTTTCCTGGTCTGTCAGGGCCGTGCCGCTTTGGCTTGACACCAGCGGCTTTACCTCGCCGGACGGCTTTTCCAGCAGGTAGGCGCCTTTGGGCTCGTTTTTATATACCAGCACCACGGCGTACGTCTTTTTCGCGTCGTCGCACATCGCGGGCACAGGCACCGTCCATTTGTCCACCTGCTTGCCCTTACACTTTTCAAGGTTCAGCCCGCTTTGCTGCACTACGGCGTGGAATGCCTCAAAGCTTTCATCCCATTTGCGGGGCACCTTCACGGCCATCACCTCGGCGCTGGTGGGGTCCACCTCCACGCCGTAGCCTGCCAGAAAGGCGGCAAGGTCCTGCGAGCCGGTTATCTGCTGGGTAAGGCCGGCCGCCGCCGCATTTGCAGGCGTGCTTTGTGCCCTGTTCCACGCAATGCCCGCGGCCGCCGCCCCTACAATGGCTGCACCGCACAGGCACACCGCAGCCAGACGGCGCAGGCCGCCCTTTCGGAATGTGAATACGAACATGGTATGATTTCCCCTTTCCCCTGTTGCGCCTTGGCGCGGCGTTCCGTGCCGGGCATTTTTGTTAATACCTATGAGGGGGCGGGCCGGTTTATACATGCCGCCGCGGGAAAAACGCGCGCACAGGGCAGCGTGCACTTGCAATGGCCCAGCACAGCTTTTATAATGAGGGGGTAACCCCGCGCTTTTCGCGCCGGGGCAAGGGAGCCATGCGCGGGCGGCCGCCCGCGGCAGGGCAAAGGAGGGGCGCCGCATGGTTTTATGTGTGGATGCAGGCAATACAAACATCGTGCTGGGCGGGTACGAGGGGCAGACGCTGGTCTTTCTCTCCCGCATCGCCACACAGCCCGCGCTGGAGGCAGACCAGTATGCGCTTCAGCTTGAGGGGGTTCTGGCCCTGCACGGCGCGGCAAAGCCGCAGGGGGCTATCCTCTCCAGCGTCGTGCCGCCTGTGACGGGCGCGCTGCGCGGCGCCTTGCAGCTTTTATGCGGCGCGCAGCCGCTGGTGCTGAGCCGCGCGCTGTGCCCCCGGCTGCCCATTCTGATTGATAACCCGGACGAGCTGGGGGCCGACCTGCTGGCCGGGGCCATTGCCGCGCGCGTGCGCTGCCGCATGCCCGCCGTCGTCATCGACATGGGCACGGCCACCAAGCTGACGGCGCTGGACGCCGCGGGCGCCGTGCAGGGCGTGAGCATCCTGCCCGGTATGATGGTGAGCCTGAATGCGCTTATCTCCGGCGCAAGCCAGCTCTCTGCCGTTGCCACACAGGCCCCGGCCCACGCCATTGGGAAAAACACGGCCGAAAGCATCCAAAGCGGCATCGTGCTGGGCACGGCAGACCTGTTGGACGGCATGCTGGCCCGCTTCGAGGCAGAGCTGGGCGGCCCGGCAGACGTGGTGGCCACAGGCGGCCTGGCAGGGCTGGTGGTTCCGCACTGCCGGCGCAGCATCCCCGTGGTGCCGCACCTGCTGCTGGACGGCCTGTATGAAGTGTACCGCAGGCACACGGGGCTGAGCGGCGCAAAAATCTCTGAGTAAAAAGCTGCTCTCCCTTTGGCGCCGGAAGGCCTCCCCTGAAACGGAAAGCCGGGCCGCAAAGGCTGGGAAACGCCTCCGGCCGCCTCCGCGGCGGGGCCTGCACGCGCCCCCGGCGGGCGCGCCGCTTTGGACAACGCAGGCCGCTCCGCTTGCCGCTTAAAGCGAAAGCTTTTTGCAGGGCGCTATCTGGCGGCACAGCCGGCGGTTTTACAGTCAGGCCCCCGGCAAAGCCGAGGGCTTGCGTAAGCCCTGAATGGGCATCGTACTGGCAAGCCTCTCAAGAGGCATTGAAAAAATCCGCCGCCTGCATCACTTGCCCCGCAGCCCGTAAACGGGCGCCGTTTATCCAACGATTATCTTTCTGGCAACCGTAAAGTTGTTAATCTCTTCCCGCTTCGCTCGATGCTGGAAGCCAAAGTTTTTTTACTCTCCCCAGAGCTCTGCTGGGGGGTGTCATTCCCCTAAAGCATACAATACAAAAAAGCCCCTGTATGGATGCAGTACCATACAGGGGCCTTCTGTTTTTTGAACAGGGCCGTTCAGTGCCCGCGCCCAGCGCCGCCGCCGCGGAAGCTGCCGCCACCGCCGCTGCGGAAGCCCCCGCCGCCGAACGAGCCGCCTCCGCCGCCGCGGAAGCCTCCAAAACCGCCGAACCCGCCGCCAAACGGCCCGCCCGGCCCGTCAAACGGGCCGCGCGGAGGCCTGGGCGGGCGCCTGCGGCGCGAGCCGTGCAGGGCACTGCCCACGAACATGCCGGTGAGAAAATCCGCACCGGAGCTGCGGCGGTAATAGGGGTCGTAGGTGTAGCGCCTGCGCGGGCGCGCAGCACTTGACACCACACTGATGAGCACGATAACCACCACCAGAAACACAAGCAGGCCCGCCAGGGTAAGCACGCCGAAGCCGCTTTCCCTTTCAGGCTGGGGCTGAGGCCGCGGCACTGCGGCGCCGCCGCCCTGCACCACGCCTGCGCTGCCGGTGACGCCGTAAATGGCGCACACCTCATCGTACAGCGCTTCAAACGTCTTCTGCACACCGGCATCGTAGCTGCCCGCGGCAAAATCCGGCTCAAGGTATTCGTTCAGGATGCGGCTGAGCGTCGGGGTGGGAAGCGATTTCTCCAGCCCGGAGCCCTGTATGCACTGATAATCCTCGTCCCCGACAGACAGCAGCAAAAGCACGCCGTTGTTCTCTGAGGCCGAGCCGATGCCCCAGCTGTTTGCCAGCTCATAGGCATATTCCTCTGTGGTCATGCGGCCGGTGCTCTGCACCGTCACCACCACAATCTGTGCGCCGCTGGCATTATACAAAATGTCGTTTTTATTTATAATATCACTTTCTGTTGATTCCGAAAGAACATCTGCGCCGTCATAAACGTAAAAATCCGATGTAGGGGTGATATCCACTTCGGCAAATGCGGGGAATACCGCCAGCGCCGCTGCCAGCAGCACGGTCAGCGCCGCTGTTTTTTTCAGAAAAAAGCGTCTCATCCTGCGCCTCCCTTCCTGTTGTGTGCACTGCATCAGGCCATGGCCTGTATCTCTACACCGGCCAGCTTTGCCAGAAGCGAGGCCGGAAAGCCCTTCAGCGTTTTTTCCGCAGCCTGCGCATAGGTGTTATACTGTTCCATGGAATGTGAAAGGATATCTGTACGGCTGACAAATTCGCTCCACGCAAGCTGGGCGGCGCTTTTCTGCGGGTCCCGCGCGGCCTGAGGCAGCGCGTTGTACACAATGCCCACGGCTGTTTCCAGCTTGGTGCCCGCCGCATATTTTTCGCCGGGGCTGCCGGCGGCCTGGCTTTCCGCCAGGGCGGCGGCAGCCGTCTGCACCTTGGCGTCGGCCTCGCCAAGCTCCTGCCCGGCAATGCCCAGAAGGGTCTGCGCGGCGGTCTCACGGGCTGTAAAATCCGCCGCCATGTTCTGCCGGTAATAATCCAGCGCCACGTCGGCCACGCCGCGCACCTTGGCCGTGCCGATGCCCAGCACGCCCACCAGCACGGCCGCCGCCAGCACCAGCCACGCCACAAGACGGTTTTCCTTCAGTGTCGGTTTCGTATCCATTGCCTCATGCTCCTTTGCAGGGCGCCGTCATTTCGTCATCTCAAGCAGCTTCGCCTTCAGCTCGCCCTCTATGCGCCCCAGCTCCGCCTCGGCGGCCACGCGCTTGGCGCGCCCCTCTGTCTGTATCTTCACCACTTCGTCCAGCGTTTCAATCAGGCTGCGGTTGGTCTGCTGCAGGGTCTCAATATCCACAATGCCGCGCTCAGACTCCTTCGCGGCCTCAATGGTGCCCTGCTTGAGGGCCGCGGCGTTCTTTTTCAGCAGCTCGTTGGTCATGTCCGTCACGGCGCGCTGCGCGTCGATAGCCTGCTGCGAGTGCGCAAGGCCCAGCGCAAGCACCATCTGGCTTTTCCACAGGGGGATGGTGTTCACGATGGACGTCTGTATCTTTTCCGCCATCATGGTGTCGTTGGACTGGATAAGGCGGATCTGCGGCGACATCTGCACCGAGATATTGCGCGTCAGCTCCAGGTCGTACAGCTTTTTCTCAAAGCGAGTGCACTGGTCCTCCAAATCCTTCGCGGCCTGGGCGTCTTCGGGCAGGCCGCTTTTTTGGGCCTTCTCCACCAGCCTGGGCAGCTCTTCGGCGCGCACCTGCTCCAGCTTTTTCTTGCCCGCGATGATATACATGGTAAGCTCTTTGAAGTACACCAGGTTGCGCTCGTACATGGTGTCCAGCATGGAGATGTCTTTCAAAAGCTGCACCTGATGGTCCTGCAGCATGCCCTCTATCTTATCCACGTTCGTCTCGGCCTTCGAATAGCGCAGCTTCAATTCCTCCACCTGGTTGCCCGCCTTCTTGAACCAGCCGAAAATGCCCTTGGGCTGTTCAGCCGTGGCGTCGAAGCCCTTCAGCTCAGTGATAAGGCCGGTGACCATATCGCCCACCTCGCCCAAATCCTTCGTGCGGATATTCTCCAGCGCAGAGGTGGAAAAATCAGCCACCTTTTTCTGGCTGGCCGCGCCATACTGCAATATCTGGGTAGAGTTGGAAAGGTCTATCTTCTTTGCAAAATCCTCCACCTGCTGCTTTTCCCCGGCGGAAAGGCCGCTTTCTTCAGCAAGGGCGTCCGCGCCGCGCGGCTTCGGGGCCTCGGCGGCCTGCGCCTGCCCATCGGGCTGTGCGGGGGCCTCCTGCTCCAGCGCAAGGCCCGGGGCCGCGGGGGCCTCCTGCTCCAGCGCAAGGCTGGGGGCGGCGGGCTCGTCAAGCGTCAGGTTCGGGGTGATGTTATCTGTCATGGTGCATCGGTTCCTTTCTTAAAATTTTCAAAAGCAGGCCGCCGGGCGCACCCGCGCGGCATCATCTGCGCACATGCTTCGCATTTTCACAGTGTCAGCGTGGGGCCGCCGTCCGGCGGTGCGGCGCCAAGGTCTGCCGCCGCGCCGGCCAGCTGCGCCTTCAGCCCCTCGTCCACAAGGCCGTCGCCGCGCGCAATGCCGTCCAGCACCTTCAAATCCGTGCTCACGTCCAGCGCCTCGCCCGAAAACAGGGCATCCAACTGGCTTTCAAAGGCCGCGGCAATGGTATCTGCATTCTTTTTCACCTCGGCCATCAGCGCCTGCGCATTCTGCCCCTTTGCGCCGGAGGTGTCCAGCCTTGCGTAGGTGGTAAGCACCTTTACCGCAGTGGGCAGGTAATAGGCCGTAAATTTTCGGATATCCTTTGCCTTGGCAGGCGCCTTGGCAACCTCGGCCAGAATGGCGCGGCCTGCCTGCTCCATGCGGTCCATGGCGGCAGAGAGCCCGGCGTCCTCAATGGCCGCGTTCAGGCGGGCAATGGAATCCACATTCCTCTGGGCGGTTTGCAGCAGCTGGTCCACCTCCTGCGCGCCTGTGGCATATACGGCGGCCGGGGCGTCCACCAGCACGGTGCGCGGGCGAAACAGCTTCTGGCCCAGCACATAGGCGGCCGCTGCAATAAGGGCGGCGGCAACCAGCGCCCACAGCCGGTAAATGGGCAGCGCCAGCGCGCAAAGCAGAAACGCGCCCGCGGCAAGGTAGATGGGCAGCGCAGAGGGTATTTTCTTTTCCACCTTTGCGCTGCGGCTGTTTTGTTCCATAGATAAGACCCTGTCCTTTCCTCAGTATTCGCATACAGGCTTGCCCGCAGCGGGGCGCGCCTTATGCGAACGCGCCCTTCCCCGCGGGGAAAGGCGCGCAGCCAAAGCGCCCCGGCAGCGCGGCAGACAGCCGCGCTGCATGCAGGCGTGCGGTATCATTCGTTGGCTACGGGCTCTTCGGCAGTGCCCTCGCCCGTAATGCCGGATACGGAGAACTTGCCCGAAAGCTTATAGCGGGGCACATCACTGTAGCCGAAGCTCAGCCGGTAAGACGCGCCGGCCTCCAGCCCGCTGAAGGTGTAGCTCTGGGGCGTGTCATCCGCCACAAAGTGCACTGTGTCCACATACTGTGTCTCGCCGCTGCCCTGTTTCCACAAATCAAAATAGGCGTCCGTCCACTGGGTATCCACGCCGTCTGTCCACAGCGAAGCCTGCACCGTCACGGTGACGGAACCGTTCTGCACAAAATAGCCCGTGGTGTTGTAGTTGGTCAGGGTAAAGGCGCCGTACAGGGTGTCGCCCGACGCCTGGGTGGCAATGCGGCCCGCCTCTTCGGGCACGGTAAAGCCCTCCGGCAGGCTGACGCTTCCGCCCGTCTCTGCCTTTATCTGGTCATCCTCGACCACATCCTCCCCATCACTGCTGGATGACGAGCTGCACGCGGCAAGCGAAAGACAAAGGGCCAAGGCAAGGCAAAGGGCCAGCAGGGCAAGCAGCCGTTTCAAAACGCTGTGTTTCATCAAAAGTTTCCTCCGGTTTTTGACTTTTCTATCAAAAGGCGCTACAATAACATATATCCTGTGCGCACGGCGCCCTTTTGGATATCTTCTGGTTCCGTCGAGGCATATTATACTACATCCCATGCGAATATACAAATAGAAAACACCGCAAAAAACGTAACATTTCTGTAAGGAGCTGTTTTATGGACCCCCTCTCATCTGTCCGCTTTGTGAAACACGGCTGCATCTGCTTTGAAGCGGACGACGTCGTGGTGTATGTGGACCCGTACCTTGTTCCGGATTCCCCGCACGACGCAGACCTCGTCATCATTACGCACCCGCACGGCGACCATTTTTCCCCTGAAGATATCGCCAGGGTGAAGAAGGACGACACCTGCTATGTCTCTACGCTCAGTGTGGGCGCCATGCTGATGGAGGCCTTTGACATCAACCCCGACTATTTCACCTCTGTGAGCGCGGGCTCGCCCTCGGCCGTGTTTGAATGCGGCGCCATGGTGACGCCCGTGGTGGCGGAAAACGAAAACCACCCGGCCGGGTTCGGCTTTGGGCTGCTTTTAAACCTGGGAGGCGTGCGGTATTATATTTCCGGCGACACCGACGTGCTGGATGAGGACGTTGCGTGCGACGTGCTGTTCGTGTGCTGTGACGGCGTGTGGAACATGCCGGATTTTGAAACGCGCATCCCTGCCGAGCTTGAAAAAATGGAGCATAAGCCCGGCCTTGTGGTGCCGTACCACTATGCCGAGGAGGAAAACCCCGGCACCGGCGGCAACGGAAAAAAGCTGTGCGCCGTCCTGCGTGAAAAAGGCTATGCATGCGAAGAGTGGAAAGATTCCATCTTCCGCTAAATCCGTATACGCTATATAAAACAGTATGCCCCGCTTTGGCCGGGGCAGGGTAAAAAGCAGGCGTTTTGCCTTTATAGTTCCAGCATATCATGCAAAAAAATCCCCCATGGCGGGCCTTGTGGCCGCTATGGGGGTTTTTTATCTCCTGCCTTCAAAGCCCTGGGGGTGAAAGCGCCCCGGGCCGTCAGACGACATGCTTTGTGTACCGCGGCAGGAAAATTTTCTGCCGCCTGCCCGTTATACTAAGACATTTTTCTTTGTAAGGCCGCAGAACTCTTTTGAGTATGCGCCGTTGAGCGCTGTCTGCCGCAGAAAGCAAACCTGTGCGCAACACAAAGGATACTGAGCAGAGAGGGGCGTGCGCCGCAGAGGGCAGCACAGACGGCCGCTATACCAGAAAACGCCGTCAGTATGTGCAAAAGGAAATATTTCTCCCCTTTGCCTCCGCTAAACCCACAGGGCGCTTTTCGTCCTTTTTATTACATTATGAATCCGAATACAAGGAACAATACTGCGCAGATACCGAACTGAATCATACGGTATGGCATAAAACTTTTGCTCAATTCCACAGGGTCTACACCATTTGAGCCGGACACCATGATGATTACGTCTGAAATGGGGGAAGTCTGGTCCCCGATCTGCGACCCGCTGTAGCAGGCACCGAACGTCAGCGCAAGGCTGGCACCCGTAGCTGCAGCCAAAGGCAGCGAAATAGGAAGCATCATCACCAGTGCCGTGCCCAGACTGCCCGTAGAATAAGATACAAGCGAGGCTATTATGAATATCGCAAGGGGAACAATGACCCTTGTCATGTTGGAGCCCACCAGGCTCACTACATATTCAGAAAAGCCGATTCCCCCCAGCATAGAACCGAAGCCAAACGCGAACATCAGGATAAGGAACACCGGCGCCTGATTCAAAAAGCCGCGGATGATGCCTGCAGACATTTCAGAAAATTTCATTGTGCCCCGGCACAGCGGGTAAAGGATAGAGACAATGCAGCCCATCCATAAGCCCGGCAAAAAAACGATCGTCTGCTGAATTACGGAGTAAATAATAAGAGTAACGACCAGCGCCACAAGTGGAAGTACAAAAGCTAAAAAATCTGCCGGCGTGCCGTCGTCATCTTCCTTCCGGGCCTCTACAGAGCCTGCCGCTGCTTGGGCCGCCTTCTGGTGCTTTTTCATCGGGCCGATATCCGGCACAACCCCCAGCACAAAAAGCACCGCTGTTACAATGGACAGCATCGTGTAAAACGAAAACCAGATAGATTGATAGTAAAACTTTGCGCCGTCCATTCCCGGCATTGCAGAGGCAATCATGCCGCTGCAGAATAAAAAATACATCGAAAACGGCAAAAGTGAAGTGAGATTGGCCGTATTGGCCACAATAAAGCCAACCTTGTGGCGCGGTACCTTATTCTGCTGTGCCACCGGGCGTACAATCTGCCCTACAGTCAAGTCCGCCAGATAGTCGTTTACGGAAAGAATGACCGAAAGCAGCAACGCCATCCCCTTGGCCTTTGTGGGGGAATTGACACGCCTGTCTGACCACTTGGAAAACGCTTTGAAGCCGCCGCCCCGCTCCATAAAATAAAGCATGATGCCGATGGGGATGAAAGACATCAGGACATCGCCGTTTCCTGCAATGCCGTCCACCAGAGCAGTGCCGATTGGGCCTAAGAAATCCAGCCCGGATGTCATAACAGAAATAGAACACATACCCGCAAACAGCGCCAAAATCACGTTTTTCGACAGCAACGCTACCACAATGGCCAGAATGGGGGGCAAGACCGTCCAAACACCATACATAAAAGAAACCTCCTTTTTTCATAAATATCTTCATGTGACCACATTACCAAATATGTAGGGAAGAGAGGAAAGAAGAGATTACAAGATTGTAAATTTAATATATAATAATTTCAAAGCTTGTTTCAAATTTAGTACATTTTTCGAAAATGTTCGTTTTATCAAACAGTTTTACAAGCCGTGTATAAAATAAAAGCGGAGGAATTAGGGGAATGAAAGATTACAAGACAAGGTACTGCCAAAAGGCGGATGAGAATCCCTTTCTGCCGGCTCATGAGGTGGTCAAGGAGGTCTTGCTGGATGATATCTGTACCTGTCTCATCCCGCCGGGCGAACGTCTCAAAGAAGCACAGGTGGCGCAGCAGTTCGGCGTAAGCCGCACGACAGTGCGCAGAGCCTTCGAATCTCTGCTTGCAGAGGACTGGCTGGTGCACAACGGCAAGCAGGGCGTCAAAGTGACACCTCTCTCTATGAAGCAGTATAAAGAGATGATAGAGCTGCGCGCCTGTCTGGATTCTTTTGCCGCAAGGATGGCTGCTGTACGGCGAAGCAGCAAGGCTCTTTCCGAGCTTCAAAGGCATATCCGCCTTTCTGAAGATGCGGGATATCTTGAACACTACCGGGCTGACGTGGCTTTTCACCGTGCTATCTACTATGCTGCTGGAAACAGTTATTTGACCGATATCTATGAACATATCAGTTTCGATTTGTCCAGAGTAAAATCTTATATCACAGGCGGAGACCTGATGCCGGAGGACAAACGCCAGATTATTGCCGAGCACACAGCGATTTTTGAAGCAATAAAAAACAGAAACGGAAAGGAAGCGTTTCTGCTTTCCCAGCGCCACGCAAAAATGGTTCTTACCGGCACAGTATCGTGCGCCTTTGAACACAACGAAGGAGGATAATATGGATTATATCGCAGTAGGTGATCTTTTACTGGATACCGTGCGCTTTGCCGACGGCAGCGACAGCGGCGTGAATGCTGGCGGGCCCGTTGCCTTCGGCTATACAGGCCTTCGCCTGTGGACAGACAGCTGCTGCATGGTGTGCAATGCCGGTGCAGACTATTACCCGTATTTTGAGCCATGGTTAAAACGCAACCATATCCCTACAGATGGTATTCATGTAAAAACCGACTATACAAACCACTTCTATATCACCTACCGCCCTGACGGTACATATGAATACGGCTATGGGCTTGAAGGGAAATGGGGCACCATCAATTTCGGCTACCTGCGCGTGGATGCCGATGATATAGCCCCCTTCTGCCCCGGGCTGAAAGGGCTGTACATCGATCAGCCTATCGATAGAGTATTCTGGAAAAATATGCTCGCGCTGAAAAAGAAATATGGCTTCAAAATTATGTGGGAAATCCAGCGCGAAACCTATTTTCCCAATGCAGCCAGCGTCATCCGTGAGATTGTGCCGCAGGTGGATGTCTTTTCCATCAACAGCCGCGAGGGCCGCGAATTTTTTGGCGCAACCACAGACGAGGAGATCATCGAAATATTGAAAAGCTTTGAGACGCCCTGCTTTTTCCGGGTAGGCGATAAGGGCTCGCACTTCATCCAGAATGGACGTGACCATTATGTGCCCAGCGTCGTCATCGATAAAGCAGAAGACCCCACCGGCTGCGGAAATTCGTCTACTGCCACCGCCATGTATGCTTTCTGCGAAGGATATGCCCCCTATGAGATAGCCGTGATGGCAAACGTCACAGCGGCATATAACCTGCGGCAGTACGGGCTGATCCCGGAATTCAGCGATGAAATACGCGCTCAGGCACGCGAGCGGTTCCGGCAGCTTTGCCAAAGGTATCAGGCGTGATGGTGAAACGGCTGTTCCGGCTATCAGAAGCCTTAACAGAGATAACAGGAAGGAGAGAATGCACTTGGAGCGCGAACTTCTTTATCAAAACCCATTGGCCCGGCAGCTTGCCCAGCTTTCGGAATTTATGGAGGACATCAATCGGAACCTCGGCTTTGTCTATCTGATGGAAAGCCTCCCCATGAAGGAGATTATGGACGCCCGGCGCATTTTGATTACAGGCTGCGGCGATTCTTATGCGGCGGGCATTGCCATGAAACCCCTGCTGGAAGAGATGCTTCAAATGCCGGTCGATGTGATGCGCGCTGTAGAATTCAGCCGCCATCTGCCTTTCTCCTGCCTGGAAGAAGGCCCCGGCAGCCCTTTGGTGGTGCTTATCAGCGTCTCCGGCACAGTCACCCGTATTCTGGAAGCTGCGCAGCGCGCGAACCTTCACGGCGCCAATACGCTGGCCATCACTGCATCCCGCAGCACCCCGTTGGCAAAAGAGTGCCGCAGGGCGCTTGAATTGAACCCCCCCGAGGTGGAGCGTGCCCCCGGCTGCGGGGCTTATGTAGCCTGCTGCCATGCTTTGCTGGCATTGGGTATCCGCATGGGCAGAGTGCGCAATTCCTATGTTCCTGCCATGGAAGATGTCTACCGGGCGCGTGCGATGGAGTATATCCGGCAGTTCACACCAGAAGTACAGCTGCCCATTGCCCGGCAGATGTATGCGTTGGCACAGCAGTGGAAGGATATGGCCTCATTCGACTTTGTAGGCGATGGCTGCACTTTTGCAAGCGCACTGTTCAGCGGTTGGAAATTTATAGAGGCCGCAGGTTCTGTAGTGACGTTTGAAGATTCAGAAAACTGGCTGCACGAGAACTTCTTCTTTCTGCACCCGGAGGCCATCGGCACCATCCTGTGGGCCGATCAGGCCAGCCCTTCCTTCTCGCGCCAGTGTGAAACCGCCGCCGCAATGCAAAAAACAGGACGCCCGCTTCTGGTCATCACCGACGCAGAGCCCTCGCTGTTCGGCGGGGCGCATGTCTGCCGGCTGCCGGCCTGTGAAGACTGGAGATATCATCCTATGATGCAGCATCTTCCCGCCGTCTATCTGGCCTCCTATCTGGCCGAATTAAAAGGCACGCATTATTACCGTGAAGGCGACGGAGACAACTGGCGTCCTGCTGACGGCATATATCCCATCCGGCGCAGCGAAGTCATTGTGCTGTAACGCACATGCAAGAACAGGAGGCGGACAAAATGGTCATCAGGGAAAAAATAAAGACACAGCACAACAAAGTAACAGACCTGACCGGAATGGTAAAGCAGGCTGTTCAGAACAGCGGCGTGCAGGACGGGCTGTGCGTGATATCGGTGCCGCACACCACTGCCGCACTGGTAATCACTTCTTTCTGGGACCCTCTTGGCTGGGAGGATTTGATGGATGAATTGAACCGTCTGATCCCCTCTCGCATTGATTTCAAGCACCAGGAATCTCCCACCGATGCCTCCGGGCATCTGAAGTCTGCCCTCACAGGCACCTCCATGGTCCAGATCATTGAAGGCGGCAGGCTGCTGCTTGGGTCTTCACAAGGGATCTATTTTCTGGAATTCGATGGCCCGCGCACGCGCGAGGTCATCATCAAAATAATGCAGGGCTGAATCATTCTGCTTTATAATACCTGCGTCTTGCGGCAGAGCGCCGCGGGGCCTTGTTAAAGTTATGTATTTTTCCAAAAAGGGGTGCTCCCCCTCGTACTGATTTTGAAAGGAGAACTTTTATGCCCGTAAAATATGTTCCGGAGCCGTTCCGAATCAAAATGGTGGAGACAATCCGCATGCTTACCCGTGAAGAACGTGAACAGCGCATCCGGGAGGCAAAGTACAATCTGTTCAATCTGAAGGGTGAAGACTGCTATATCGACCTTCTCACCGATTCCGGCACGAACGCCATGAGCTCTCACCAGTGGGCCGGTGTGATGGAGGGCGACGAGGCATATGCCGGCGCAGCCAGCTATTACAAGCTGGTGCAGGCCGGAAAAGACGTATTCGGATATGAGTATATACAGCCTGTCCATCAGGGGCGCGCGGCAGAAAAGGTTCTATTCCCGCTTCTGCTCGGCAAGGGAAAAGTCGCCATTTCCAACATGTTTTTCGACACCACACGCGCCCATGTGGAGCTGGCGGGCGCCAGAGCCATCGATTGTGTCACGCCGCAAGCAAAGCTTCCTTCTGTGCGCGCCCCCTTCAAGGGCAATATGGATGTTCAGAAGCTGGAAAAGCTGATTTTGGAATACGGCCCCGAACAAGTTGGCCTTGTGGTGATGACAGTCACCAACAATTCGGCAGGCGGGCAGCCCGTATCTCTGGAAAACCTTCGCCAGGTATCGGAAATATGCCGCAGATATGGCATTCCTCTTGATATCGATGCGGCGCGCTTTGCGGAAAACGCCTACTTTATCAAACGGGATGAAAAGGATTGCAGGGATAAAAGCATTCGGCAGATTGTGCGGGAAATGTTCGCATGCGCCGACCTTCTCACCATGTCTGCCAAAAAGGATGCCATCGTCAATATGGGCGGCCTCATCGGTGTAAAGGACGCCTCTTCCCCCCTTGTCCTCAGAATAAAAGCAAACTGCATCAGCTTTGAAGGCTTTTATACCTACGGCGGGCTTGCCGGGCGCGATCTGGAAGCCCTTGCCATCGGCCTGTGCGAAGGGTTGGACGAAGATTATCTGAGATACCGCATCGGGCAGATGGAGTATCTGGCATCCTTGCTGGACGACGCCGGTATCGCCTATCAGTCGCCTGTGGGCGGGCACGGAGTATTTGTGGACGCCGCCGCCATGTTCCCGCAAATTCCCTACTATGAGTTTCCCGGCCAGGTGCTTGCCGTAGAGTTATATAAGGAGGCCGGCATTCGCACCTGTGACATCGGCTCTTATATGCTGGGAAATGACCCTGACACCGGCAAGCAGCTTCACGCTGATTTTGAGTTCACCCGCCTTGCCATTCCCAGACGGGTTTATACGCAGGCCCATCTGGATGTGATTGCCGATGCCCTGTGCTCCATCAAAAAACGCGCTCATCTGCTGAAGCATGGCTACCGCATTACATGGGAGCCTCCTATTCTCCGCCATTTCCAGGCCTCACTGGAGCCCGCCGGGCAATAATTGTCCTACAGCTTGTTACAATCGTTTTCAAACACCCAACCACGCCACTTTCTTCTTTTCATTTCATACAAAAAACGCCCCCGCAGCGAATACTGCGGGGGCATTCCTTACTTTCAGCGGCACTGTGGCAGCCAGTGTTTTCTCACGCCGCGCGCTGGCGCAGGGCCTCTGCCTCCTGTGCAGCAAGCTGGGCGTACTCGGGGTTATCAAACAGGCTGGCATAGCGGTACAGCGCATAGCCGTCTGCCCCGGCGCCCTCCAGCGTGCCCAGCATATCGGCAAGGTTGTGGCCGCTCTCCCACTCCTGCGTCTCGGCGCTGGAGCCGTCGCCCGCGCCGATGCGCCACGCGCCCAGGCCGAAAGCCAGCGCCACGCTTTCGCTGCGCGGCATGGCCAGCCATTCCGCCACGATATTCTCGAAGGCGAACCGGTCTGAGCCGCTTTGCAGGCGGAAATCGTAGCCCCAGTACACCTGCGGCATCACATAATCCACATAGCCCGGTGTGGAGAGCCACAGCCCCACATCACTATACTGAACGTTGTAATTATTATCATTATTACCCTGTGGACTTATTCCAAATACCACTGTGCGCCCGGCCCCGGCTGCGGCCGCGTGCACGGTGTCATACACGCTTTTGACCAGCGTGTTCACATTCTGGCGCCGCCATTCCGCCAAAGAGAGGCCGCCGCCCAGCGCGGCATATTCCTGCGCGTCGAACGCTTCCTCTGTGGTGGGATAAAAATAATCGTCGAACTGGATGCCGTCCACGGCGTAGTTTTTCACAAGCTCCTCCACACCCTTGCAGATATAGGCCTGCACATCCGGGTTCGAGGGCTCCAGGTAAGCGCCGCCCGCCGCCTGCTTCACCCATTCAGGGTGGGTATTCTCCAGGCCGTTTTCGGCCGCGTTGGGCGGGTGCGTCTCGTTCAGGCGCACGCGGTAGGGGTTTACCCACGCCTCGAAGGCAAGGCCCTTTTCATGCGCGCGGGCAATGAATATCTCCAGCGGGTCAAAGCCGGGGGCCTGCCCCTGCGTGCCCGTCACCACATGGCTCCATGGAAACAGCTTGCTCTCATAGGTGGCGTCTGCAAAGGGGCGCACCTGCACGGTGATGCAGTTCAGCCCAAGCGAGACGCAGTTGTCCAGCACGGCGTCCACACTGGCGGTGAAGGCCCCGGCGCTGGAGGTATCCAGCATGGGCCATTCCAGATAGCTGAACCACATGCTGCGGTAGCGCATGGGCTGCGCCGTTTCATCCCCCTGTGCGCTGCCTGTGCCGGAGGGCACGCTTGTAAAATCCTGCTTTGGGGCGCTGTGCGAAGGCGCCGCCCCGCCCGGCCCGGCGCAGGCCGAAAGCCCCAGCGCACAGGCCAGCGCCAGCGCCGCCAGCTTTTTCATTTTTGTCATGGCCGTGTCCCCCCTCCTTGTCCACAAATCCATATGCGGGCGGCCCGGCCGCTTATTCCTCTTTTCCGGCGCCGCGCTTTTCACGCCCGGCCAGCGCAGCGCAAAGCAGAAGCTGGGAAAGCGCAATCACCACGGCCAGCACGCCCTTGAACATTGCCTCCAGCGGGACAAAGCTGAAAACAAGCTGCACGCCGCCCGCCAGCATCACCAGAAACGAGAGCGTGCGCAGGCTGTCGCCCTCTTTTGCCGCAGCCATAAAGTGCGGCGCGGCGAACACGGGCCACGCCAGCGCGCCGCCCAGCTTCTGCGGCACGCCGGGGAAAAAATATACAAGCTGCAAAAGAAGCGCGGCCAGCGCCGCCCTGCCCTCAGGCGTTTTCACTCCTTCGCCTGCCGCCAGCAGCAGAAACATGGCCCCGGCCAGAATGGCGGAAACCGTGAACAGGAAATCGAAGTAATAGCCCGGCAGATACAGCGCCGCCCCGGCCAGGGCCAGCGCCGCCGAGCACCCGCCCACGATGTAATATGTCTTTTTTGTGGCCGTCAGTTTGAAGTTCATGAAATGCACCCTTTCTTATTCTGCCTGAAATAAAGCGCCGCCAGTACAAGCGCCAGCGCACAGAAGGCACCCGCTGCGGCAAAGGCCAGCGGAAGCCTGGCATCCGCCAGCCGCCCAAGGCCCAGGTTCAGCCCGCTCATGGCAAGGCTCTGCACCATGGAATAGCCCGAAAGCACCACGCTGCGCGCGCCAAGGCGCACACTGTCGTTGTGCATCGTCTGGGCAAAGGGCTGCCACAGGCACCAGCAAAGCTGCACGCACCACACGCACGCCACACACCAGAGAGGCCCGCGCGCAAGGCACAGCCCGCCGCAGGCGGCCGCCATCAGCATGCACACGGCAATGCTGAAGCCCCGGCGCCCCAGCGCATGCGTGGCCTTATAAGAGACGCCCTGCATAAGCCCCACCAGCGTCATGCCCAGATAAGCCGCGCCAAGCTGTGCGCCCGAAAGGCCGCAGCGCACATAGGCAAGCTGGCTTAAAAACACTGTAACTGTCTGGCCCGTCACATCCACCAGGGCATCCGCGGCCAGCATCAGGGCATAGCGCGGCGCGGCGCACAGGCTGCGCCACATGCCGCGTATCTGTGCGGAAAACGCGGCCCTGTCCTCGGCCTGCCTGGGCACCGCAGGCAGCGCCAGCGTGCACAGAGCCGCCAGGCCGTAGGCAGCCGCCGTTGCCAGCGCCGCCTGACGGTAGCCGGCAGAAAAAAACAGAGTAAATGCCGCCGTGGCCGCCAAAAGCCCGGCCATGCCCGCCGCGCCGTACAGCCCCAGCGCGCGCTGCGCCCGCTTTGGCCCGGCCGCCACATACAAATAGGCGGTGTCGCACCCGGAAAGGCCCGCGCCCACAAAGGCCAGCATCACGCGCTCGGCCAGAAAGGCGCCGAAGCTGCCCGCCCGCCAGAAAACCAGCTTTGAGAGAAAAAACACCGCGCTGCACACGGCAAGCATGCGCTTGTAGCCCAGCCTTGCCGCCATAGCGCCAAGCGGCAGCTCCAGCGCCACCACCAGCAGATAGTACACGCTTTCGATGAGGGCGATATCCCCCATGGACAGCCCTGCCTGCGTGCGGTACAGCGACGCCACCGGGCCGTAAAACACCATGCCCTGCAAAAAGGCCGCAAGGCACATCAGGGCCACACAGCGGCCCTCTTTTTTCCAAAACAAAAAAACAGTCCCTTCCTGAAAACAGTAGCAAAACAGCGGCCCGTGGCCCTGCCACGAACCTGCATTCATCTGCCCTGTTTTTAGATGGACTGTTTCATCTGGCTGCTATGCTCCTTTTAAGCCCGCACGGCGGGCTGTATGATGAAAAGTATACCACAGTGTGCAGGGGCATGCAAGTGTGCGGATGCGCGCCCGCCTGTGTACGCCGCAGGCGGCTGCGCGCAGCTTCGGCGCGCGCCCCTGCCGGGGGAAAATAAAAAGGCCTCCGGGGAACAGCGCAGGCCCAGAGCCCGGCCCGGCAGCCTGCGGGCGCAAGGCCGCGCCCTGTGCGGGCGGCCCATCCGCCTTTCTCCGCAGGCGAAGCAGCGCGCAACCGGCAATATGCGCCGCGGGGCCGCACGCCTTTGCGGGCGCCTCACTGCGCGGCGCCCGGCGAAATATAGATGCCGAGCTGGCCCTCTGAAACCGCCGCGCTCAGCACGGTGCCGCCCTTGTGAAGCAGATACCCCGCCGAAGCGTCTTCCGCATCGGCCTCGCCCTCTTCAAACCCCGCCTGCCGCAGAGCCTGCACATACTGCTCGCCCTGGGCGCGGGTGATGCCCGTCAGGAACACGGCGTAAACGCCCTGTTCCTCATACCAGAGGGCCCAGGCGGGCGTGCCGTTTTCCGGCTGCGGAACCAGAGCCGTATATTCATTTTCCGGCCATCCGTTCAATTCCTCCCGCACCGGCGCCGCCGTACTGCCGGCCGCCGGCAGCCGCCCGGCGGTGCAGGCGCACAGAAAAACAGCGCAGCAAACAAAAGCCGCCGCAAGCAGCATGCGCCTCATCTTCCGCCCCTTCTTTCCCTGTATTTCAAATGCAAAAAGACTGCGGCGGCCGCCAGGGCCGCAAGGCCCGCCAGAACCGGCAGCACATA
>ENA-ORTH01000449-ORTH01000449.1-human-gut-metagenome-genome-assembly--contig:-NODE-449-length-51675-cov-3.718442_pt1 | contig 51675 bp, 55 predicted proteins | sample MGYA00241914_ERZ509192 | MGnify/ENA primary metagenome ERZ509192 (study PRJEB26280, sample SAMEA2338826) | human gut metagenome | biome: human gut; feature: human-associated habitat; material: faeces...
AAGCTGATTTACAAATTCCTGAAAGCAGGATATTTAGAGAATTGGCAGTACCATAGATGTGTTTTTTGTTGGTTTCTATCAGATTGTCCAGACTTGCGGCGGAATCGTCTTTGGCTTTTATAAGCTCATTGCCATACTTCTTGCTTTTTCACACTTCTTTTTTGGACTGCTGGTGATCCCGGTCTTGCTGGTTATGTTTATTGTGCAGGCGGTCAGACGCAGGAGGAACCGGGGATATATCAGAAATTGTGCGCTCTCTATCCTGTGGTGTCTGATCGTATTCCTGGCTGGGCGTTTCATTGGCTGCCTGTCTCCCACAATCGAGCGAGTCATAGTGGATCTGAAAATACAAGGCTATCAATCGACCGTCGATAGAATCCACAGTGGAGAGCAAATGACTAAGTATGTGGATATGGCAGGTGGCATCAATGGTGGCGAAGATGTAGCTTTCTTTCAATATTCAACTGGTGAAAGCAAAGAGGACGATGGCCAATTTTATATGACGCACATTTATATCATTTACTCTGAGGATACCTCCTGCGATGTAGAAGCGATCAAGGAGCACGCAAAAGGGTCCCCGCTTTACGATCTCAGCGAGATGGAGATGTTGGAGATCAAAGAAAATTGGTATCAGTTGACCGCGACCTATTGGCTTAATCCATAGGCACATCAACAATGCATGGGCATTTGTTATGAAGTGGAATGAAGCAGAAAACAATGGGCAAGAGACGGATGTGGAGAAGAGGATCATGTCAGAGTTCGATCAGCCATCCCCAAAGCGGAAACTCACAGTATATATAAAGCGGGCATTGGCCCTGCTGGTCTCGGCGCTCCTTTATATCGGGCTGTTTCAAGTATGCTTTTCCATTTTGGACAGCAGGATCGACACCGATGCCATCATACGCGGCTTTGCGCTGGCCGTCATCGGGTACTTCTGGATCGCCGGGAGCCTGTTTCAGCGCCGGCTGGGCCTGGAGCGGTGGCAGCTCTGGGTTGCCATGAATCTCGTGGGCCTTCTCCTCAGTTTTCCGGTCTATTGTCGCCTGGAGCCGTGGCAGGAGGAGCTGGACCTCATCATCCTGGCGTTTGGAGTGGTATCCTATCTGGTCCTGGCCTGGGGGATCACGGGGATCGGATACCTTTGCGTCCGGTTTGTCCGGTTCGTGATTTCCTATTTTTCAAAACGTCAATAAAGCGGAGTTTTGGAAGGTGATAAAATGAAGAAATTTCCTGATTATAAAACCGCTAAATGGGATAAGCGGAGGGATATGATCCTCCAAGGAATGCACTATGATTATGAAGAACTTGAATCCCTGAACAGCGATTATTTGAATGGGAAAATCAATGAAGTAAAGTACCATTCCCTGCTTTCATTATGTTTCTCAAGGATTGCCAGAAATGAATTCATACAAGGCAAGCATCGGGAATGCTATGTATGCGTGTCAAAACAAATTGACGAATTTGCGCTTGCTGTTCAGCTGTTACAAGAAGGAAGAGATGCACCGGCAGCTACAAAAAGGAATGTTGAAAGCCGCCTTAAATCCGTATATTATGGCTGTGCAGCACTTTTTGTTTCCAACTATGATGTGATTCCTAAAGTGACCAGCCCGGACTCAAATCTTGTTCAAATGCTTTCCCATAAAACAGTTGAGCAAGCAGCTGATGATCCGATTGATGAAATGATAAACGCAATCAGCCTGCAAGATTCCGAACAATTTGAAAACGCATTGATAAAAAGGATCAAAGAAATCAGGCGATTTGATGTAGACCATTTTCTTTGCATGGATATTTTGTCAATGGGACTGATCAGAGAAGCGAAAAAGAATGGACTGCATTTTCATTCTGATTACATAGAGGTCGATTGTAAGGATGGTTGATACCTCTTGCGATTCAGGGGTTTTCCGCTGATCGCAACACAGAACAGGACGAAAAAGGAGAGAAACCGATGAGCGACACCTATCATTTTCAAGTAAATTTGGGCGGGATGCTGGACGTGCTGTCCAACCACCTGTACAAAAGCCCGGATGTGTTTCTCCGGGAGCTGCTGCAAAACGGCGTAGACGCCATCACCCTGCGGCAGAAGTCGCAGCCGGATTGGAACAGAGGGAAAATTACCATCACGGTGGAGCCAGGCCGCCGCCTGATCTTCCGGGACAACGGCGCGGGGCTCAGCGAGGAGGGCATCCACCGTTTTCTGGCGGTGATCGGCCAGTCTTCCAAGACGGAGCTGGTCAACGGCAGGATTCCTGAGGACTACATCGGTCGGTTCGGCATCGGCCTGCTCTCCTGCTTCATGGTGTCGGATTCCATCGTGGTCCACACCCGGCCGGCCCAGGGCGGCGGGGCCCATGTGTGGACGGGCCTGCCCGACGGCACCTATACCCTGGAGCCGCTGGAGGAGTGTCCGGTGGGCACGGCGGTGATTCTGACCGCCAAGCCGGGTATGGAGCATTACTTCCAGCCCCGGAAGGTGGCCGAACTGGTGCGCTATTACGGGCTGGCCCTGCCTGTCCCGGTCTATCTGTCCGGCGACCCGGAGCGGCTCAACAGCATCCCCGCCGACTTTTCCGGCGTCAGCCGCAGCCAGCTGCTCTCCTTTGGCGAGTGGCTCTTTGAGGAGGAGTTTCTGGAGGCCATCCCCATCCAGACGCCCCACATCAGCGGCGTGGCCTATGTGCTCCCCTACCGCACCGCCCCCTCCGCCAAGGGCAGGCACCGCATCTACCTCAAGCAGATGCTCCTGACCGAGCGGGGGGATACCCTGCTGCCGCCCTGGGCCTTCTTTTTGCAGTGCTTCCTCAACACCCGGGGCCTGCGGCCCACCGCCTCCCGGGAGGATTTTTATGAGGACAGAGCGCTGTCCGATGCCCGGGAGGAGTTTGCCGCCGCAGTGCGCTGCCATCTGGCCCGGCTGGCAGAGGAGGACCCGGATCGGCTGAAAGGCATCGTGTCCGTCCACGCGGAGGCCATCAAAGCCATGGCGGTCTGGGACGAGGAGCTGTTCCGGCTGTTCATCGACTACCTCAGCTTCGAGACCAGCGAGGGGGTCATGACCGGCGCGGCCCTGAAGCGGGCGGGCGAGGCCGTCTGGGTCCACAGTGTCCCCAAGTTCAAGCAGCTCAAGCCCATCTTCATGGCCCAGGGGCGGCTGCTCATCTGCACCGGCTATGCCAGCGATCAGGAGCTGATCCAGGCTATGGCGGAGCGCTTCGGCCTGCCCTTCCAGCCCCTCCACGAGGAGGAGATGTTCGACACCCTGGAGGACGTCACCGCCGCCGAGCGGCAGCGGGGGGAACGGCTGCTCCGGGCGGCGGATGAGGCCCTGCTCCCCTTCGAGTGTCAGGCCAAGCTCCGCCGCTTCCTGCCCGCCGACCTGCCCGTGCTGTACGCCATGAGCGACGAGGTGCAGTTCCTGCGCCAGCTCCAGACCGCCCAGGAGAACAGCAACGGCATCTTCTCCGGAGCGCTGGCCTCCATGCTCTCCGGCGTAGAGGAGCGGCCCCTGGCCACCCTCTATCTCAATCTGAACAGCCCCATCGTCCGCCGGCTGATCACAACGGCTGATCCGGAACTGCTGGCCAGTATGGCGCGGGTGCTGTATGTGCAGGCCCTGCTGGCCGGGGGCCACCCCCTCCGGGGCGGCGAGCTCAAGACCATGAACCAAGCCCTGCTGGCCCTGCTGGAGCATACGACGGGAGCTTGAGAGGCAGAAACGGAAGATACATAGGCCGTGTGATAGAGTTCGCTGCGATAAAACCCGATTTGCAGAGGAGAAGTTGACCATGAACCATGATGTGAAGATGGAAATAGATTATAATTACTTAAGTAGTCTGCTGACAGAAGCAAACGAACTTCGTAAACAGATCAGATTTTGTGAAATCGATCTTGCAAATTGTAGTGTTTCTTATATGCCAAAGAAAAAAACATCCTTTGTCGGATTCAAAGAAGGGTACCGCGATATTTTTGACCGGAACGAAAAAGGCATGAAAGAATCAGACAAGCTCCGTTCTACATCAAAAAACTATCTCCGGTTTCTCAAAGACAAGGCAGGAAAGTTTGTTCAAGTTGATAGCTTTTCCGATGGACGTATCGATTGCGTGTTTCAAGTACGCTGGTTTGGAAATGTTCGGTATTTATTTCCCTTTTCAGCAGATGGAACATATTACCCTACCTATACATATGTTACAAAATATGACGCAGACCGTGTTGTGGAAGAATATATGGTAAATAGCGGTCAGATTATATATGAAGCATACTCTTATAAATCTGACCAGGATATAGATTATATTCGCATTGACTATGTACCGGATGGAAATTATCCTGTCAGGGGGATAAGAAAAGGTGTGTTTTCCCTAAAACCATTAACTTATAAAGAACAATATTATGATGACTGGTTAAATCATCGTGATAACTGATCATTCCAGCAATCATTCTCAACTTCCAGTTTGCTGAGTCAAAAGGAAATATATAACTCGGAAATGGAGGAAAATATGTTCCCTAAAAAGTTAGATAATGCAAATGTTTTATACTATACACCAAAAGACAATTATGGTTTCATTACATGAGATAGATTTTTCTAACCGGGATTTTTGGGTAGGTTTTATGGCAACTTCTTTTCCGACTGCTTTGGAGGAAGAAATGGATATGTCATTGACCGACCTCATGATAGAAAATGGAATGTGTAATAGAAGTTGGTGGGACAATTTTACAAAATATTATGATGGTGTTTTAGATGAATCAGACGGTTATGTTGATGAACCGGAAACACTTATTTGCGAACTTGCTCCTACTCAAACATTAAAAATTGAATTTCACCCAGGGGATACAATATATTTTATCAATGATAGGCAGATTGGTTGTACAGGCGGGCATTACAATATTCAAGTAATTCCATTCAAAGAATTATTAAACGGTATAAAGGATAAACAAGTATTTCTTTTGTTATTACCCTTAGCGGTTATCAACACTCAAGATAAAAACCAGGCAGCACAAATCATATCAAATGTTTTGCAGGAAATCTTTGATAAACACTTATGTAGTCAATATGCAAGTTGTATCGTAACTGGCTTAATGTCAGAATGATAACTTCCAACTTGTCGAGCAGATCCCCTCGCCACTCCGGAAGACGGCAGGGGCCCGACCGGCAGTAATTCCATGTGCGAAATCTCAGACCAGGAGCGGTCAAACAACAGAGAAATGAGGGATCAGGGTGGTCAAAACAGCCTATCAAAAACTATGTTTTTATCCCTTGGCGCGAGTCGCGGTGTTTGGGCTCCTGCTGAGCGCCCTTTTGTACCAGTTCCATGGTCTCCTGAGCGGTGGGGACGAGCTGGTGGCGCGTGTTTTGGGGTGGATCTGCCTGGGATTCGGCGCTCTGCACGGGTCTTTGCTTGCGGTGGGCGTGATCCGCTATGTCATCCAGGTTCAGCGGGCGAGCCGCCGTCTGCGCGCCCTCCCCAGCTTGGTGAGGGATCGGCTGGACCAGGATCTGCAAACCGGGGACCGGATCAATGACCTGTATTTTACCAGTGACTTCCTCTTGGTCTATCAGCTCCAGGTCCGAAGCAAGCAGGGCTTCGCCTGTATTCCCTATTCAGAGATCGGTGGCGTCAGCATCGGACAAAATGGCAGGGCAAAAAACCAGCTGGACATTTTGAGCCCGGAGGGAACCGTTTTACATACTGTGACCTATTCTCTGGAGGTGAGTCAGGCCCAGTCGGAGGAGATCGGGCGGAAGATACTGTCTTTAAAGTCCAGGATGCAGGCAGTCAAAGATACCTCTGAGGAGCAGTCCCAGCGGGACCGTGCCTTCAAGCAGGCGCTGAAAAAGACTCTGAGCGGCCTTCCCGCCTTCTTTTGCAGCCTCGCTGCGGTCCTGGGCTTCCTGGCCTCCATCGTTATGGCGGAGCATTTCCGGGAGAAGGCGGAGCTGCTGGAAGCGCTCCAATTCCCAGCGGACGCCTATGGCGCACTCCTGTTCTGGCCCAATCTCCTGTTCTATGTGGTGATGTATGGAGGCATTCTGGTGATGCTCATTGGCGGTGCCCTGCTGGTCCGGAATCTGTTCCGCTCCAGGGAGGACGCATACGCTGAGCGGGCGTCCAAGATCAGGATTTTGCTTTTTATCGGAGGCGCGCTCCTGTTCATTCTCTTGATTGGCGGCGTGTATACAGCCGATGTGCAGACCTGGGAGAACATGACACAGGGCTTCCGTCTGCTGTTCTAAGATCTGTTGTTTCCGGCTTCCTTTGGCTGACCGGAGCGCCGCGTCAAGGGACAAGCCGGAACAGACGAAAGAATGGAGACTGTGGAAAGGTTTTGAGGTTGGAGCAGCATGGAAAGGGATGAGAATGTGATAACAATTGATGAAGTAAAACAAATCGCTCATGAATTATTTTTAGAAAATCTGTCCGTTTCGGAGGATGATTTCATTGAAGATATATCCTGTATCATATATCGAAATGATGTGCTTGAATGTGGAGGTAACACGATACACAGCAAACATATTGATATAGAATTTTCATACGGAGAATGCTGTGAGATACCTCAAACCGCCCTGGCATTCCAGTTTATTTGTAAATTATGCAAGTTCACTCCATCAGAAAAAGAATTTACGATCTATCAAGCATAATTGATTTTGCCCCGCTTGAAGGACAACTCATACCCTGAGCGGGTATCCAAAAAGGATTTTTATGAAAAAGCGAACGATCAACATTTTTTCCATTCTTCTGGTCTTTCTGCTCCTGTTGGTTGGCTGCCGGGACAGCGGGCAGGAGCAGCCCCTGGGCGAATGGGACCGGGAGGCCGGTATCCTGACCGTGGATGGCGTGCGCTACCGAAAGGATGAGGCGCTGGTATCCATTGGGGATGGGCTCCACCGATGGAGATATGAGCAGTCTGTCACAGAGCAGATCGCCAGCACCGGGGAGCGCGGCGGTCAGGAGACCTATCTGGTCTTTGCCGACGGGACGGAGCGGCGGCTTCTCTATGGGCGGGGGGACGGCTTTTCCTTCGGCCCGCTGTCCTATGAGGTCTGGTTCCGGGAGGATCTGCTGGACGAGCTGTCCGGCCCCCTGACGGAGGAAAAGGTCTCCTGCGGGACCCTCACAGATGCGCAGCTCACCCAGCTGCTGGCTCTGTATGAGAGTACCGAGCAGAAAGACTCCCTCTCCTATGAGGACGCCCAGGCGGAGGCCCGGGCGATGGAACTGGAAAGCCACCGGCTGTGGCGCTGGCTGGAGCTGCCCCACCGGGAGATCCCGGGGCTGAGCGCCCATATCAGCTTCTATTTCAGTGCCCGGACGGGAGCTCCTTATCTAAGGTGCCTGGACGGAGCGCTCCGGCCCTGTCCCACAGAACTGACAGATGCTCTGGCCCTCTTGCCGTCCCTGCCGCAGATCCTTTCTGTGACGGAGGATGACCCCCGGCTCAAGCCTTTGCTGGACACGCTATACCCCATGTCCCGGACGGAGGGGCTTTCCTGGGATGAATTCCTGCACACTTTTTCAGCAGACCAGTCCCCGGAAGCGCTGGAGTTTCGCATTGATCTCTACCGCCCGGAGGAGGACAGCTGGCCTGTCCAGGTTTTGCGCGGCTGCTGCCACCCCCAGACGGGGACCCCCTATCTGCTGTTTCAGGACGGACAGCTGCGCCCGGTCCCGCAAAACGCCGCGGACAGTCTGGGGCTTTCAAAATAACTTTTCCAATAGGAGATGAATGTGATGAGGAAAACGAACCCGCAGATCCGGAAGGTCGGGGCAGCGGGACCAGACCAAAAGACCGCCTTTGTCAACGAGGCGGCAAGCAAGGCCGACCTCCAGCGGATGATCGACCGGTTTCGGGCCGGTGACTGGCCGTTTTTACTGCTTGAAACAGAGCAATGCAGGATCAGCATCAACACCTTGGATGCACCGGAAGGAAATTGCGCGGTCACGATCATTTTGAAGCTCCATGGGCAGTGGAAGGCACTGACAAAGGCATTCCCCACAGAGCTTGGCGTGTCCATGCTTCTCGACTGTTATGAACAGGGGTGCCTGCACAGGAATTTTAACGGGTGGTATGATGCCACCGATAATTTTCAAAACAGCGTACAGGATGTGCGGAACAGCGTGGAAGAAGCCCCGTCCGCCCTTCGTCCCGGCAGCCAAATCAATCGGGAAACGGCGGAGATGAAGAAAACAAATCCGCTCTATGTTCTGGCCTGGTATGTCCCGCCCATTCTGCTGATCCCGGCTCTGTTTATGTTCCTTGTCCGAGTGGATGCGAGTGAACGGTTTTTGGATTTCCTGACCCTGCTGCTTGTGCTTTTGATCGTGGCCATCCCCATCTGTGTGCCCATCCTGATGAAAAAAAGAATGGAAAAACGGGCGGCGGTCTTGGAGAAGGACTTCCCCAACATCAACTACAAATTTACATCCCACAACTGTGTGCTCTATTTGGATACCGAGGGCGGACATGTCGGCGTGGTGTGGAAAAACAACCCCTCCCGTCTGCAAATGGCCGATCCGGCCCAGATCACCGACATCCGCACCAACAACGGCCAGCAGCTGCGGGGCACCTCCCTGGTGAGCTGCCAGTTTCGGCTGGACGGCAAAAAGGTGAAGATCTATACCCTGCGCATCTCAGGTGGACAGCTCTCCATGAAGCACCCCCGGGTGATGGAGGCCATCGCCAAGGCGGATCAGCTGGGCGAAACTCTGCGGGCCGTGCAGGCGCAGAGAGGTGTGTGAGGGATGCTGTATGACCTTTTGGAGCTTTTGCTTGGGCCTCTTTTGACAAAACAGGAACAGAAAATGCCAAAGTGCAGGGCTTGTAAGAATCGGATGGAGCAGATGGGGCCGCCCCGGCTGTTCCTGCTGCCGGTTTACAGCGACGGGCGGTACTCCGCCAGCGCGGACTACTTTATGGAAAACTGCGTCCCCATCCAACGGGAGGAGGAGATCCCCACCGCCCGCCGGGCCTGCCGCATTTGGAGGCTCCGGTGCCCTATGTGCGGCGCACAGTACATGTTTGTCCAGGACTTCCTGCGGGTACGGCAGGACGAGACCCTGGAGGGCACATATCTCTATGAGTATCAGGAGCTTGCCGGGCTGCTGTTCCAACGGCCCGGAGACCGCACGGCGCAGACGCCCCGCCGCATGGAGAGCGCGGTGTGCGACACCAATGATTTTGCGGAATAATGACAGCCCTGGGGAGATGCCCGGCGGCAAATACAGAAAGAGAGGACTATTATCATGACATCTACTTATCAAGCTTGGCTGAACAAGGACAGGGAATGGATCAGCGCCTATTGCAGCCGCACCCGAAAAAGCAGCCTCACAAAGGTCGTTCCCCTGACCCTGCTGCTCACCGCCCTTGTGCTCGGCGGCATGGGGCTTCTGAATGGCGGCGGTGTATCGGGGCTGGTGACTGGTGTCATTGGAGGGCTGGTGTTCGGCCTGGTCATCTGCGGCATTTATCTGGCCATTCTGACGCCCAGTCTCAGCCCCGCCCGATACACCCAGAAGCTGGAGCAGAGCGTCCGGGAGCTTTCCATGGACGAAACGGAGCGGGAACTGCTGGGCACGGAGATGCTGGCGGCGCTGGAGGATGACAAGGGAGTGATCTCCTACCAGATGACGGGACCCAACTCCAAGGGCACCCCGGCCCGGGTGATCCTGACGCCCCACTATATCCTGCAGGAGGGTAGCACGCCCTATGCCGTGCTGATCCGGCTGAGCGACATCGCGGAGATCCGGACGGGCTCCGAGCGGAAGATCGCCACCACACACGGCGGCAGCAGTAAGACCCACCACTATTTTACCCTCTATTCCATCGGCTTTTACCGGAAGGACCGCTTTGAGCGGGGGCTGGAGGGGAACGACCTCCCGGACAGCGCCATGGGCTTCTTCCAGGAGGAGCTGCGGAATGATGTGGTGAAGCGGATGCGGGACGGCGGCCTTCGGGTCACGTCCGCGGAATAAACGAAGGGGGACCGTATGGGAAAGGCGAAGTTTTGCGGCGAGGAGCTGGAGGCGGCGATCAAGCGGCTCCCCCAGGGAAAGCCCCAGATGGACGCTTATTGGAACGCCGTCCGGCAGGCGGACGAGGCCGGAGATCCCTACTGGCGGATGATGTTCCGGTGCAGGTACTGTTATGAGGCCACCTTCCGGGACGATCCGCCCAAGGCCATCCCGGTGGCGGCGGAGTTCTGCGCCCTCTTTGAAGAAAACTCAGAGGCATTTATTGAGCGTTCCCCGGACGGAGCGTCTGAAATGCACCTGATGATCATGCAGATGGGCATTGACCCCATTGTATTCCTGCCCCAGATCCCCATGAAGCAGTGGGAGACGATGATGGCCGAATTTTATCACTGGGTCAAGTATTATCACATCGGCCTGCGCACCTACTGGTGGCAGATGGCCCGGTTCTGGCGGTATGTGGACCGGAAAAAGGCGTATGAGTATTTCCAAAAGTTCTGGAAGACCGGCCGGGATGGGCTCTCCGACTGCCGGACCTGCGAGCGCAGCTACGCCGTGCAGATGGAGTTACTGATGGGCAACCGAGCGGCGGCGGACGAGTATGCCAAGCCCATGGAACAGGGGCGTATGCGCTTCTGCCCGGATACGCCCCATCTTTACTGGCTGGCCTACCTGGAGGATGCGCTGGACCGCGGGGATCTGAGGGAGGCGGAGAAGCGGGCCAACGCCCTCTACCGCAAGGGAAACCGGGACAAGAGCGACCTGAGCTACATCGGGGCGGTTCTGCGTTGCTGGGCTTATACTGACCCAGAGCGGGCTTTGGAGGTGTTTGCCAAACGGCTGGAGTGGAGTATCGGGTTGTGGGACCAGAAAAAGGTCTATGACTTCGATAAGGGCGCCTGCGTTCTCTTCCAGCGGCTGTCCAAGCACCAGCAGACGGTACATCTGGAGCTGCCCCAGGCCTTCCCCCTGTGGCGGGAGGATGGAGCGTACAGCACCAAGGAGCTGGCCAACTGGTTCCGTGAGCAGGCAGAGACCATCAGCAGGCGCTTCGACGAACGCAACGGAAGTCACTGTTTTGGACACGATCTCGCGGTGGCTTTGGCAAAGCGATAAGGTTTTTCGGTATGGATGGTGTGAGGTGAAAAGGGATGGAACGGGAAGCGTTTGACGGCGAAAAGCTGAGCCGGCTCATGGAAAAGCTCCCAAAAGGAAAGCCACGGATCGACGCATATGAGGAGGCCATCCGGCTGGCGGATCAGGCCCAGGACGCCTATTGGCGGCTGGGCTTTCGGTTCAGCTATGCCAGAGAGGTGTATTTTCAGGACGATCCGCCCAAGTGCATCGGCGCGGCGGCGGAGTTCGGCCCCATCTTTGAGGCGGCGTCCCCTAAGATCCAAAAAGACCCTGTGATGATCGACGCCTATCTTATGATTACCCAGCTGGGTGTGGATGTGATGCAGAACCTGCCCCAGATCCCCATGGCTCAGTATGAAGCGCTTTTGGAGCAGTACGACCAGCTCACCAGACGCTATGGCATTGGCCGGCGCACCTATTTTTGGCAGATGATGGGCCGCTGGAAGTACGCCGACCCGGAGCGGGCGCTGGAATATACGCAGCTTGCCTTGCAGACGCCGCCGGATGACCACTTTGGCAACTGCAATGCCTGTGAGCATTCTTGGGCCGCGGAGCAGTATATCCGTCTCGGCAGGCTGGAGGAGTCCCAACGGTATGTTCAGCCGCTGGAGACTTACCGCTTCTCCCCCTGTGAAAACTCGTTTCAGAATATTTGGGCCGCCTCTCTGGAATACGCTCTGGACCGGGGCGATCTGGAGACCGCCGTCCCCCTGGCCCAGAAGCTGTATAAGAAAGGCAACCGCAACCGGACCGACCTGCGCTTTCTCGGCCCCGTCCTGCGCTGCTGGGGCATAACCAATGCTGACCGGGGGCTCGCCCTGTTCGCCCGGCGGCTGGAGTGGTCCATCGGGATGTGGGACCAGAAGAAGGTCTATGACTTCGATAAGGGGGCCTGTATCCTGTTCCGGCGGCTGGCCGGAGTCCGGCAGACGGTGAAGCTGGAGCTGCCCAAAGCCTTCCCATTGTGGCGGGAGGACGGGCGATACCCAGTACAGGAGCTGGAGGACTGGTTTCTGACCCAGGCGGAAACCATCGGCCGCCGCTTTGACCGGCGCAATAGCAGCCATTATTTTGAAGACGATCTGGCGGCGGCCCTGAAACAATGTGGCCTGCCGGACAGCGAGACAGAAAGAAGGAATCAGTATGACAGAGGAACAGATCACTTTGGACCGGATGCAAAAGGAACTTCGTGAAATGCCGTCCTCCCCCCAGCGCTTGGGGCTCTGCCAGGAATTTGTGGCCCTGGCTGACCGGGAGCAGGCCCGGGCCCAGCAGATCAGCGGCCGGTATGATCTGGCCTGGGCTTATGCGACCGCAGGCGACCCGGCCAAGGCGCTGCCGGTGTGCGCGGAGTTTCTTCAGATGCAGAAGGAGACGCCCAACACCAGCGGGGACCCCCACTTGGAGGCGGTGCTGGCGGTCAATACCGCGTGTCTGGCCTGCGACCTGGCCTGTGACCTGCCTCAGATCCAGCTGGAGCAGTGCGACGCCTTGCTCATGGAGTTCCGGCGTCAGGTGCGGACCCACGGCATGGGCGAGCGCCTGTGGCAGTCCTATGCGGGGAAGGTGGCGGCCATGACCGGGGATCTGCGGGGACTGGCGGACCATCTCAGCCGCTTCCAGGCGGCTTCCCGGGATGACACCTCCGACTGCGAGGTGTGCGAGGCCGGGCTGACGGCAAGATTTATGCTGGCCCTGGGCCGGAAGGACGAGGCCATCAACATCGCCGTGGAGCTGTTGAAGCAGGGCAAGTACTGCGGCGAGGAGCCATGGACGCTTCTTGCCATCCTGACGGAGGACGCCCTGAACCGCCAGGATCTGGACGCCGCCGAGCGCTACGCCACCGCCATGCTCATCCAGCCCGTCGAGCGGCCCGCGGATCTGCGCCGGGCAGGCACGCTGCTGCGGATGGAGGCGGCCTTCGGCGCGGGAGAGGATGGGATCAAACTGCTGGCAAAGTGCCTGCCCTGGACGGAGAACCTCTGGGACCAGCGGCTGCTGTTCTATTTCTATCTGGGGGCGGCGGATTTCTGCCAGGCTCACAGCGTGCTGCACGCTGCGATCAAACTCCCTCCGGTTCCCGGCTTCAAAGACTGTCCTGAAAACGGCCTGTATGACTGCGCCGCCCTGGCCCGGTGGTTCTGGGACCGGGCGGAGGAGATCGGCGGACGGTTTGACCGCCGCAATGGATGCCCCAATTACGGGCGGCAGCTGCGGGTGGTGCGAAGGGACTGAGAGGACTGTCGGGAGTTCTTTCAGCCCAGATGGTAGAATGAGAAATCAGATTGGACAGGAGTGGAGCTCTTTTATGGAAGCATACGATGATAGCCTTGTGGCTGCTTTTGAAACAGCCTTAAAGAACTCATTTTCCTCTTTGCGGACAACCTACAATGAGCAATTTTATTATTATGCGTTTATTTTTGACTCTGGCCTGTACCCTTATATTTCTGCATGGTCTTATGAAGCATTGGAAAAATCGATTATTGAAAATAATATCGACGATCAGGAGAGTGCATGGTGGAAATGGGACTGCTGTGATTCTCCATATGTTGCTTATGGATATGATGAATTTTTTGGTCAAGTAAAAAACCTTTTGGATGAAAGAGGAAGGGAACTATCTGAGGACGATCTCTTTGATGCTGAGTGGAAGATACGAGTCGCCTCTATGGAAGAGTCATTAAAAAGGCTTGACCAAACTGGATTTTTTGGTACTGGTGATGCTCGAAAAAGCGTTGTAGTCAATGTAGAGGTCGTCCCACCGGATATAGGCGGATATTACAGCGCATTGCGGTTAAATCCAAAATCCTCTCTGTTGTCTGACTACCTGGAATGTTGTGAACAGCCTGATGCTAATTGATAATTTTTTGGAAGTCTCCAGATGTGTAAGGTTTCTCGAAGCAGTCACTAAACTCTAACTGCTACAATGATCGTTCCTATATGAAAAAATTTTTGAAGGAAAATAGCTGTGGTTAAAATTTCAAGTATTGCTTATCAATCAAAATGGAGGAAACAGACTGTATGACTGCTCCGCCCTGGCCCGATGGTTCTGGGACCGGGCAGAGGAGATCGGCGGGCGGTTTGACCGCCGCAATGGATACCCCAATTACGGGAGGCAGCTGCGGGCGGTGCGAAGAAGCTGAGCGGGAAGGAAGGGGTTTCATGTTCGGTCTACTAAGTAAATTGAGCACCATTCATTACACAGAATTAGATGTAGATGAGATCTTAGACAAAAGAGAGATGGACTCATTTGACAGTGAGTGGGTGCGGGTTTATCAAGCTATTGAAGATCAAAAGAGAGGCAAAAACATTGACGATACCAAAGACATCCGGGAAAAAGCATTTATGATAGTTTACCAGCAATCAGGCTGCGGCGAGTTAGCAGGGTATATTTCAGATGATTTTGGACTTATTGCAGACAGCAAATTGCTGAATTATTCAGACATGTGGCTGGATCAACTCATTGCCTGTTATGAAAAAGCGGTCATTCCGTGCGGCAAGTTATAAAAATACACGGAGCAACCTTCGGTTTATGTTGGGGTTAAACAGAATAAAAAATCGGAATTTATGTTCAGAAAGGAGACCTTCAGTTGCAAGAGAAAATAAATAGATTTTTAGTAGAAAATGACATATCTATTTTTGTTGTAGGGGATACAAATGAAAATATGTTTCAGTTACATTATGGAATAACGAAATGTAGTTCAAATGATTTGTTCAAGCAACTTATAGAATATAGAAGTGTATCCACATTGAATGAATCTTGCGAAGGTCAATTGATGCCTCAAATTTATTCGCAAGGAAGAACAAAAGCGATATTATGCAAACCAAGTGAAAATAAAATAGTAATATTGTTTTTGGAATCTGAATTAAATGCTAAAGAAAATTATATGAAAGCGAAAGACCTTGATTTAAAGGTTAAAACACTATTTGAATGATTTAAAACTATAAATTCCTATTTGTCATGGCAGATATAGATTATCATGAAAACGGAGGAAACGGATATGGGTTATCAAGACGAGGACGAGCTGAGCGAGGAAGGCTTTCTGGAGATGCTGGCGGATTACGAGAAGCTGAGCAAATTGCAGGAGCAGTACCGGGAACTCCCCCATTCGCCCCAGCGGGTGGAGCTCTGTCTGGAGGCTGTGGCTGTGGCGGACCGGCTGGAGGAGCCCTCGGAGCAGCTGGCGGGCCGCTTTGACCTGGCCTATGCCTACATATTTGGAGACGATCCGGCCAAGGCCCTGCCAGTGTGCGCAGAATTTATGCAGCTCCATCAGGAAAATCCCGGCGAGCTGGGAGAGGCCGAGGGAGATGCCGTGATCTCGGTGGCCATGCTGGCCAGCTCCATCGCCCGCCGCCTGCCCCAGATCCCGCTGGAGCAGTGCAAAAGCCTTCTGGCGGAGTTCCAGGATCAGGTCCGGGCATATGGCCTGGGGGAACGGCTGTGGCAGTGCCACGCCGGGGAATTTGCGATGATGACCGGGGATCTGACTGCACTGGAGGAGCATCTGGACCGTTTCCGGGCGGCTGAGCGGGACGATGTGTCCGACTGTGCGGTATGCGAAACGGGCGCAATGGCGGAATACCTGCTGACACTTGGCCGCAGGACGGAGGCTGTCGCCTTGGTGGAGGAACTTCTGGAAAAGCAGGAGTTCTGCGAGGAGCAGCCCTGGAAGCTCCTGTCCATCATCACCGATGACGCGTTGGAGCGGAACGATCTCCAGGCGGCGGAGCGTTTTTCCGCCGCCATGGTGCTCCAGCCCATCAAGAATCCCACAGATCTGCGCCGTGTGGGCACCCTGCTTCGGATGAAGGGAGCCTCCGGCGATTGGAGGGACGGATCGAAGCTGCTGAAAAAAGCCCTGCTCTGGACGGCCAACTTCTGGGATCAGGAGCTGCTGTTCTATTTCTATCTGGGGGCGGCCAGCTTCTGTCAGGCATACAGTGCAGAACATACGGAAATCAAGCTCCCCCCTGTTCTTGGCTTCACAGACTGCCCTGAAAACGGCGTGTATGACTGTGTTGCCCTGACCCAATGGTTCTGGAGCCGGGCGGAGGAGATCGGCGCACGCTTTGACCGCCGCAACGGCAGTTCCAATTACCGGGAGCGGCTAAAGCGGCTGATGAATGATCCTCTCAAAAAAGAGGAAAGCAAAATGGGAGAGATAGAACAGGAGCAAGAAGAACTTCTGGAAGAGGCCTTGGGCGAAAGCGGGCAGAGCCGCAAGGGCTCCTTCGCCGGTTTCGTCCTGCTGTCCGAAGGAGAATGGGACAAGCAGCAGTTCATCCGGGACATGAAAGAAAAGTGGAACATCGCCGTAGTGGAGGACGCGGACCAGCGCGATGATGCAGTGGTGTTCGAGGTGGATGACATGATCGCAGCCGTCAGCCTAATGCCTGCGCCCATCCCCAATGGAGAGGCTGAGGCTAACGCAGAAAATAACTATTTGTGGAAGGACGCTGTGAAAGTTGCCAAGGAGCACCGCGCCCACCTTATGGTGGCGGTGCTGGGCAAAGAGGAAAATATTCTGGAGAAGGGCATGTTCTACACCAAGCTGGCAGCCGCCTGTTGCCGGCAAAAATATGCTGTTGGTGTTTACACCAGCGGCGTGGTGTTTGAACCCCGATTCTATGAGAGTTTTGCCGACATGATGCAGGAAGGCGAACTGCCCATCTTCAACTGGGTTTGGTTCGGCCTGTATCGGAGCAAAGGCGGCCTGAATGCATATACCTATGGCATGGATGTTTTCGGCAAGGATGAGATGGAAGTGCTGAACGCTGACGCTGAACCGGACGATCTGAGGAACTTCCTGGCAAGCCTTACTGGCTTTGTACTGGAAAACAATATAGAGCTCCAAGATGGGAAGACCATCGGCTTTACGGCAGAGGATAAGCACACCATTATCGACATGGCGTCACCCCATCCGCCGGACCATCTGCACAGTATGATCCTGCTCGGCCCGTTCTGTCAGGTCGTCGTTCCAGTCCTTGTTCTCCGGGATCAGGCGGCTTGAGGCGATCCCAAACTGCTCCGCGATCTGTTCGGCCAGACGGAGGCTGGCGGTATGACCCGCCTTGTCGTTGTCCAGACAGAGACAGACATCCCGCAGGACGGGGTTGTGTTCCAGCATCCAGAGCACCGGCAGGCTGGAGGTCCCGCAGCAGGCCACGTAGCTGTGCTGCCGCCAGTCCTCTGGGTGGAGCGTGATATAGGAGAGCAGATCGATAGGTCCCTCAAATACATAGAGCCGGTCACTGACACCAGTCCAATGGAAACTGCACCGCGGGTCACTGCCCTCTACATTGATGCGGAAGGTCTTGCCTGTGTCATGGGTGCTTCGCTTGTGGGCATGACGGGCAACGCCGTGTTCATCCTTCCCGACGAACACGGCGTTGTGGTATTTTTCATCTTCGTAAATGAGTCCCGCATGGACGAAGGCGTTCAGCACGTCTCGCTGGATGTGCCGTTTTTTGAGCAGGTAGGCATAGACACGGCGCATGGTGTGGTTGGCAGGCGGCAGTTCAAACTGCTTTCTTTCTACCTCAGCCTGCTTTTCTTCTGGTAAGCAGGCTCCTGCCGCTGATCCGCCCAGCAGGAGCGTGACGGCATCCGGATAGCTGAGGTGGTAAAAGGTCTGGGCGAAGGAGATCGGGCCTCCGCCTTTTTCCGCCGCATGATCGTACCACTCATTGCCCCGGACTGTGATGCTGTGGTCACTGTCCAGCCGCTTCTCATGGCCGGAGGGAAGCAGCTTCTCTCCACGCTGCCGCAGAAACTCCACCAAGTCCACAGAGGCGGCAAGCCGTTTCTGCTCCTCGGTGAAATGGATGTAGGGCATGATTGTTCACCTCCAAAAAAGAAAAGCCGTGGGCTTATGCCCACGGCTCGTTGTTGCTTCAGTCCTCCCGCTGGTAGTGCGGCTGGGGGACATATTTTTCGGTCTGATACTTCTTGTACTTCTCCTGCTGAACTTCAGCGGGAGTTGTGACCTCCAACGCGGACTCATCGTAGAGGATCGGTTCATCACAGACTGCATCCAGCAAGATCCGTTCCAGATGCTCATACTCAGAGAATTGATCCAGCGATGCCATCACCAGCGAGTCCCGCACATAGCCGGAGCTGGCTGCCAGCAATTCCTGATCCATATAGAATCCGTGATGCTCCACGAAAAAGGTCATCATCATAACCAGCGTCCGTGTGTTGCCCTCCCGGAACGGATGTACCTGCCAGATCTTCGGGAAGCAGGCCGTCAGATGGCGGACAAACTCCTGTCTGGAGAACTGCGGCCAGTCCTGTGACAGAAGTTCCTGGAATGCATTCTCCAGATCCCGGGGGATATCCTCATCATTGCTGTACCATACGCTTCGGCCAGCCAGCAGTTTTTCCCGCTTCTCAATATTAATGATCCGGTACTTTCCAGCCCAGTCATAAATATCTCCAAACAGAAACCGATGGATCTCACACAAGCCTGCAGGGGTGAAATCAGAGAACCCACGCTCATAGAGTAGCATCATATTGGCGCGGGACTGTTCAGCCTCTACCAGATCCAGCACCTTTTCATCCCGGATGTCCAGCTTGTTTTTCAGGACCGGGGTATCCGCATATAAATAGGGATCAGCCATGGCGCTGTACCTGCTCTGCCATTTTCCGGTGCGAGGCCAGCAGTGCGGATTTCATCTGCTCACCGCTCAACTCACCTCTGGCCCAACTGCGCGAAAGCATCCGGGCATAGTTGGATACAGGGACACCCTCAATCGCATTGATGGCATCCGCCGTTTTTACCGCAGCGATCCGCCGGCTGATTTGTTTGCTCGTCATTGTGAGATCACCTCTTGATCCAGTATAGCATGATGTATGAAAAAAGGGAAGTGGGATCTATTTGGCACCATCAACTCATACGGATCTCCTGATCTTCATGGTCATCCGGCTTATGACCCATGGCGATCTTCTTCTCTCGGATACGCTGGCGGAGTTTGCTGTCTGTGAACCGAATCGAGGCAATGGAGCCGCTGGTCGACTGCTCCTGAAAGATCCTGCTCATGTGGTGCAGGAGCCGGGTAGCTGCCGACAGCACAGAGGGGCTGCGGAGATGCTTCATCCATTCCAGCGTTGCGCGGGCAGCCTCATTTCCTTGCGCCGCGGACTGCTCCAGCCAGCGGACAGCGGCCTCATGATCGGGCGGCGCCTGCCTTCCCAGCAGGTATAGTTTTCCCAATGCATACTGGGCATACTGATCTCCATGCTCGGCAGCCTCGGTGAGCCAACGGACCGCCTCTGCATTGCGTCCGGCATCGCCGCTTTCCAGCAGGAGTTTGCCCAGACGATACTGGGCCAGCGTGTGTCCCAACTCAGCGGACTGCCGAAACCAGCGCATCGCAGCTGGGAGATCATCCTCCTCCAGATAGAGTTTACCAAGGGCGTACATGGCGCGGCGGTCCCCCTGCTTTGCCGCCTGAGTCAACCAGATCACCGAGCGAAGATGGTTTTTCTCTACGGGGCCGCCGTCCCGGTAGTCCACCGCATCCTCCATGGTAATGCTGCCGTTGGTCTTTTTCACATTCTCGATGCAGCGCACTCGCAGCTCACGGAGCCGTGCTTCCGGAATCTCCATAGCTGCCGCCAGCAGGTTCATCACCATATCCAACTCCACCGCCAGTTTGAACAGCAGGCGGCAGATCCGATTCTCTGTGTCGCGCACGATGCCCCGCATGACTTTGGAGAGTGCGGGCGGGAGATACGCCGTGGCATCCTGTCCGGAAATATATCCGGCATAGAACAGTGCTGCGCGTTCCAGATACTCGCTGCGGCTTTTGCAGTTGACAGTCTCTGCCGCCCGGTCGATCACCTCCAGCGTGGATGGGTAGAGCCAGACAGGGATGCGGGTTTTGATCTCCTCACGGGGTTCATTTTCTCCAAATAGCAGTTTTGCCTTTTTCATTGGAATTTTCCTCCTTTTTGCCTGAAAACCACCTGTCACAGCCACCTTGAGAATGGCCTGATCTGGGTTCTTTTTCGTTATAAACTCGTTTTCCGACCACCTGCCACAGCCAGCAGAGCGCCAAACCGACCACCTTGTCCATCGGCCCCGACCCGCATTGCGGGGCGGTATGGGGGGCAGGAGGCGCGAAAGCGACCACCTGCCTTTATCCAGCACTCAAATCGACCGGGCTCAGCACACGCCTCTGGGTGTCACAGGTGCTGGCGCACACGTCCGCACAGCGGGCGTGCTCGCCGCGAGGGTGCTGGGATGCCACCCTAGTGGTGGGTTCAGGCGGCAGGATGGAAAAACTGTCCTCTCCAATGATCAGGGCCAGACCGCTGCCATTGTCCCACTTCACATGGAATTGCCCTGCATCATCGATGCTTTCCAGCGTGCCCATGGTATCGGACGGCACCGGGTGGTAGGGGTCTTTCATCGCTCTGAGCTTGATCCGGCTGCCTGCGGGATACTGCTCCCGCAGAAAGGCCAGCCATTCTCTCGGTACGCTTTGCATTTTATATTCCTCCAAACATTTCTTGTGTGATTTCTTCTTCCTCAAGGTCGTCATCCCATGCTTCACCAGTCAGGCCAAGTTCCTTCATCAATTCCTCATCCGGCACTGCAAAGTGAATGGTGTCATTTTCAAGATCCTCTTTCAGATCCCGCCACTCATACGCTTCACCCACAGGAAAATAGAGCCATTTTCCGGCCTTATCAAACACATAGGTGTATTCGATCCCTGCATAAGGCGATCCTGTGAGTTCATCGAAGGTCATCATGACCGGAGCGGTGTCACCGAGACCCATGTCCCGTCCCATAGCGACTGTGACCCCAGGCTGTGGAGTACCTGCCGCGTGGGGCATTTGAGGGGAAGGCTCTGTTTTTTCATGGAGAGTTTCCAAATCACCCAGCGCCAGAAGGGCATCGACCTTTTTGGGGGTATTGTAATGTTTCAGGAGAATGGCTCCGTTATCATCTGGGTAGCCGTTGTAGTGACAGAATATCGTCAGGTATTGGTCATCGCCTGTCTGCTTTGCAATCATACACCGCGTGCTTATCTATATCCCTCCCATCGTCACGCCCTGATCAGGCTGTTCCTGGTAGTCCTCCAGTGTCCGGGGATTCTCCTCGCCGTAGAGGTCGTACAGAATATCGTCCACCTGCTTACGGACTGTGGGGACGTCGGTCAGGGTCTCGTAGCGGAAGCCTGTGATGGGGCGGTCAGGCAGCTCCTCCCGGATGCACTGGAGATAGGCTTCCGCATCTGTAAAGTCCTGCTGTTCACCGTTGGCAAATGTCACCCGGCCTATCACCGCTGCCTGCTCCGCCAGATTCTGCCGCTGGACCCGGAGGTCAAAGGCGGTCAGGTATGCCTGATAGTCGCCGGGGATGGGGTTGCAGCGCAGGCAGTAGCGGTAGTTTTCCGTTTCCACGATATAGCCGTAGTTGGTTGGCCAGTTGCCCACCTCACCGCCGTGGCTCCAGCAATACTTGCTCATGCTGGACAGGTTCTTCAGGACGCTGGTACGCAGTTCATCCACGACCTGCTGCAATTCCGCCTTGAATTCCGGAGAATTCAGTTCCTCGGGTCCCCGGGGCCACCAGGTATGCCAGAATTCCTTTCCCTGGTGACCAAAGTCCATCCGGACATGGCCGATGCAGCCGAGCCGTTGATCCTCCTCTGGCGTCATGGCGTAGAAAAGGCCCGCTTCATCGAAAGAAGCGGGCCTGATGGCAAATTGGGATTCAGAAGATTGTTTCATATCCTTTGTCATTATAGATTTACCTCGATTTCTTTTTGGGTATAGCCACACAACATACCTCAGGTTTCTGCAAATAGCCATAGAATTATTTTAGTCGCTACATTCCTCCGATCTGAAAGCTCTGTACCTCTCGAAACTGCTGGACAGGGTCCTCCATCATCAGTTCGTCCATGCTCAATGTCCCGTGATAGGAGATATATCCGCAGTCGGTGAAGATCCCGGACTCCTGCTCCATGCGCCGCAGGCCATAGCCCTCATAATCGTAAAAGCCATCCAAATTCGGATCGTACTCAAAGTAGCCGGATTTCTGGATCATAAATCTGCCGTATTCTGCGGGAGTGCGGACATCAGGGCAAAATTCGAATTGGTCCAGATTTTCTGCCAGATGACGAATTTGGCTGGCACACTCTGGCTTAGCCATCACAACCACGGACCCCAGTTTTTGGCGGTCCTTATCTGAGAGGTCAGTCACAGTCTGGACTAGCTCGTTGAGTGCAAAAAGGGACTCGGATCGGAAGTCCAGTACCGCCTTTATCTCATCAGGGAGCATACACTCAACAAACCGGAATCGCATATTTTCCGGGTCATTGATGCCGGAACGGGCCACTGCCCGCTCCACTTGCGCCTTGGCTGCGGGGAGATAGAGCCAGGTGGTGTTCTTGGTGTCCTCCGGTTCCGTGCGGGAGGTCAGGGCCACCATGAGCATAGGCGGCTCATAGAGGTATGCAGGAAAGTGTTTCCCATCATAGGACTGGCCCAACTCCATGCCGTTGTCATAGACCACGCCATAACGGGTCACTCTACCGCCGCCACCGTCAATGAGCAGGATGGCAGTCTCGGTACCATCCAGAGCATCCAGCTCCTGAATACTGGCGCAGCCGCCGTGGGTATTCATGTAGTGGTCACGGCCAACGGCTTCCAGGTTTGAAAAATCCGTGATGACCGTTGATTGCTGACAGCAGAAGGTCAGGTTGATGAGGTCTTTCACATCCGTTAGGTTCAGGGCTTCGGTCATGGCCTGAAACTGGGCAGCCTCGCCATTGTCAAAGCTGTCCAGGCGTTTGGCCAGATAGTCCAGCTCGTCCAGTTCGACTGCCGTGCCCTCCAAACGATCAAGTATGGGCCATCTGCTGTTGATCTCATCCACATGGCAATCCCGCGCGGAGACCTTGCCGATCTCCAATGCCTCCAATAGTTTAGCATACCCCGGTGCGATAGTAGTCCCAGATCCAAGTGACAAACTGGTAGCCAGAGCCTTGTTCTCGCTCCCGACCAGCCAGCAATGCGCCGCCGAAATCGGCCAGTAGATGGAACTCTTCACTTAGGCCGCTGACGCTCAGAAGATCAGAGGTTTGGACGGCCTCCACATAGTCCCAGACCTCATCGGCAGTCTGGGCAACTTCGTGGTACAAGTCGCCAGCTTCATCATTTCCGCTCATCTCTGGCAAGAGGAAAACCTCGTTTTTCGGAGAAACGAAAAGGACAGGCTGACCGTGGAGGAAAACCTCTAGTCGCTTATCCTGATTAATCTTCGAGTCGATTTCCTGCTTTCGAAGACATCTTGCGAGTTCGGCAAAAAATTCATTTGTCATAAGCTGTTACCTTCCTTTTGGTTCTGAAAATAATAAAGCCGGGACCATCGAGTGGAATCCCGGCATGAAAAGTGCTTGGTATCATTTTGTGATACCAAGCACTTTATCTTATGAAACTGTTTTGCTTTATGGAGAGCTGTGCCCTTTTTGAAATTCTATTGTTCAAAAAGGGCACAGCGGCTTATTCCGTTCAGATCCGAGCGATGCAGGGTTCGAGTCTCCGCAGTTGCTTCGAAACCGCCAAAAATATCTTTTGTTTCAAAGAAGAAAATCGAACATTAAAAAGCCCGGAAACACTTGATGCCGTAGGCGTTCAGCCTACGGCATCTAGAGTGTTGCGATAATATGGTGACCCAGCGGAGATTCGAACTCCGGACACCCTGCTTAAAAGGCAGGTGCTCTGCCGACTGAGCTACTGGGTCATATAAAATTGGCAGGGATGGCTGGACTCGAACCAGCGAGTGAGGGAGTCAAAGTCCCTTGCCTTACCACTTGGCTACACCCCTGTGTGTGGCTGGATTCTGAGTCACAGTGGAGAAAAAAGCGCGGGCCGGAGCCGAAGCTCCGGCCCGAACGCCTTCGTATGGGGTGGGTAAAGGGACTCGAACCCTCGACACCCGGAACCACAATCCGGTGCTCTAACCAACTGAGCTACACCCACCATGGACTATGACGGGGAGAAACCGCATAAAAGCCAAATAAGATTGGCACGCCTGAAGGGACTCGAACCCCTGACCCACTGCTTAGAAGGCAGTTGCTCTATCCACCTGAGCTACAGGCGCTTATGGAGCGGGTGATGGGAATCGAACCCACGCGACCAGCTTGGAAGGCTGGGATTCTACCATTGAACTACACCCGCATGGACGATGTGTTCTCTCACGTCAGCCATGAAATAATACCATAGGATTTATGCCTTTGTCAATGGCTTTTTTGAAATTTTATAAAAAAGTTATGGACAGGGGAGAGGTTAACTCTCGCCCTGTCCGGAGGTGCGCTCTTTGCGAACCAGAATCTGCTGAATACGGTGGTCCTTTACGCGCTCTACCCGAAGCTCCAGACCATAGAAATGGACCACTGGGGTGCTGCCGTCTTGAGGAATGGTGCGCAGTCTGCTGAGTACCATTCCTCCAACGGTATCATAATCTTCGTCTTGAGGAAGATCTAATTCGAGCGCTTTGGCCAGATCTTCTACGTTCAGACCGCCGTTTACCCGCCAGAGGTCTGGCTCCAGCTGTTCTAACTCCTGGGGTTGAGCAGGATCGAATTCATCATAGATATTACCTACGATTTCCTCCAAGAGGTCCTCCACCGTAATGACACCGGCCAATTCGCCGTATTCGTCTATGACAACGGCTAGATGAACCTTTTTCAGCTGCATATCCCGCAGCAAATCATCGGCGGGAAGACTTTCAGGGATCAGGTAGGCGGGGCGCATAGGCGAGGAAATGGATTTTCCATCCTGGGCGGCCCAGGAAAGAAGAAATTCTTTTGCGTTTAGTACGCCTAGAATTTGATTTTCATTAGAACCGTAGACAGGCAAACGGGACAGTCCGCTGGTGCGGATCACATCCAGTACTTGCTGAGCGGTGGCGTCAACGGGAAGCGCCACTACATCGGCTGCCCGGGTCATGACATCGCCCACCCGCTGGTCAGAGAATTCAAAGACGTTATGGAGCAGTTCCTTCTCATCTGCGTCAATAGTACCGTTTTCGTTGCCCAGGTCGATCATCATACGGATCTCATCCTCGGTAACCTGCTCCTCTTCCACATCGGTGCGCATACCTAGCAGACGCAGTACGCCGTTAGTGGACAGAGACAACAGATGGACGACAGGCCGGACGATAACAGACAGAGTGGATACCAGTCGGCAGGACAGACGAGCCATCTCCATGGGACGCTGCATGGCAACGCGTTTGGGTACCAACTCACCAAAGATCAAGGTGAAGTAAGAGAGGATCAGGGTGATCAGGATCACAGAGAGGGTATCCACGGCCGAGCGGGGAAGTGCGGTGACGCCGAGATCCACACAGATCCAGTGGACGATGTACTCCGAGAAGCTGTCAGCGGCAAAAGCAGAGCCAAGAAAGCCAGCCAGAGTAATGCCGATTTGGATGGTGGAGAGAAATCCGGCAGGCTCCTCCACCATACGCAGCAGCTTCGGGGCCAATTTATCTCCCTCTTCCTCCAGTTTACGGAGCTTGTTGGCACTGAGCGAGATTACCGCAATTTCTGTGGCGGCGAAAAAGGCATTGATAAGAATTAAGACGATTTGAATCAGAATTTGAAATGCAATAAGCGGCACAGTTTGTTCCTCCCAATTAAGTTCAGAAGGAAAAAAGAGCGTAAAAAAGCACGGCCTGCCTGGATGACCAGAGCAGACTATGCTCTTTAAAACGAATATGATAATGATCCGCAGTGGCTTGATCGCTGTCGGAATCCATGGTTCGTTTGGCTCCTTTTCCTTACGTTTGCAGGCACAGATGGCCTGTTAGGCAGGAGGATACCAAAAGGGATTCCCACCGTCAAGGGCTTATGACGATCCTTAACGGCTTATTTACAGCGCAAAGGGATTTCTTAACAGGTGATCAAAGGGCTGCGTCACAGAAGCCGCAGCAATCCACGCCGCCGATCTTTTTGATCAGGGGGGGCAGATAGGTTTCCGTCTGGGTAATGCAGCGGGGATTGTGGCAGATGGGCTTGGTGCCGATCTCCACCGGAGCGGGATGGTCATTTCGGGGCTGAAGGGCCAGGTGCTCCAGCAGAGCCATGCGGGCGAACATACCAAACCGGGCTTGCTGGAAATAAACCGCACGGGGATCGTCATCCACGTCCAGGGTGATCTCATCTACCCGGGGCAGGGGGTGCATGACCAGCATGTCGGGCTTGGCACGCTCCAGCTTACGGCGGGTGAGGATGTAGATGCCCTTGTTCCGCTCATACTCCAGGGGGTCCACAAAGCGCTCTTTCTGGATGCGGGTCATGTACAGCACGTCCAGCTGAGGGATAACGGGCTCCAAACCGGTGACCTCGGTGTACCACATGTTATGCTCCCGCATAAATACACGCATGTACTCAGGAACTGCCAGCTCCCGGGGGGAGATGAGGAAGAACTTGATGTCATTGAACTTGGCCATGGCCTTGATGAGGGAGTGGACGGTGCGGCCGTTCTTCAGATCGCCGCACAGGCCGATACACAGCCCGTCCACCTTGCCCCGCAGGCGGGTGATGGTGGTGAGGTCTGCCATGGTCTGGGTGGGGTGCATGTGGCCGCCGTCACCGGCATTGACCACGGGTACCGCGGAATAGAGGGAAGCCGCCTTGGCCGAACCCTCCCAGGGAGTACGCATAACCACAACATCAGCATAGTTGGATACCATTTTGATGGTGTCCTTCAGGGTCTCGCCCTTGGCCACGGAGGAAGAATTGGGGTCTGCAAAGCCGAACACCGATCCACCCAGCCGCAGCATGGCGGTTTGGAAGGAGAAGTTGGTGCGGGTGGAGGGTTCATAAAACAGATTGCAGGATACTTTGCCGCGACAAACGTCAATAAATTTCTCCGGTGCATCAATGATCTGGCTAGCCCGGGCATAGAGCTGTTCCCATTCCTCCCGGGACATATCACCAAAGTCGATCAGATTTCGCATTGCGGCCCCTTCCTTTCTCTTTGTCCGTATTCGAGTTATTGTATCACAAAGTGCAGCTTTCCTTCAAGCGTAAGCCCAAGATTTCCTGCCGCTAAAACGCATGATTTTTTCTCTCTCCGGCATGCTAACTCTGTTGGTTTGGCTGTAGAGCACGGTGAAGACTGCTGTTTGGTGGGAGGAGAACCAATATGGAGTATTTCTGGTATTTTGTGTTATATAGCGCGCTGGGATTCCTGTTGGAAGTGGGGTATGCCTGGTGTACTGGAGGCCGCCGGGACCGGAAGCGTACCTTGGTACTGCCTTTGTGCCCGGTGTACGGACTGGGGGCGCTGGTGGTGTTGGCATTGCCCGAGGAGATTTTGACGCATCCGCTGCTGCTGATGGTGCTGGGCGGAACAGCGGCTACAGGTGTGGAGTATATCACCGCAGTTTTCTATGAAAAAGTGTTGGGTGTCTCCTTTTGGGATTACCGGGAGCTGCGCTGGAATCTGCACGGACGGGTGTGTTTATCCTTCGCGCTGGCCTGGTCCGCCCTGCTGCCAGCGGCGGTTTACTGGGTGCATCCGGCTGTCTCAGGCTGGGTGGAGGCCGTTCCGCTCCCTGTGACGGCGGCGGCGGTAGTGGCGGTGGGAATGGATCTGTTGATATCCGCTCTGCTGCTGCGCCGTACAGGAAAACGGGAATGCCTGCAATGGTACCGGAGAGAAAGCCGCAAGGCCTTTCTTGACACCTCTGGATAAGAGGTATATAATGCCTCTGAAAGAGAGGTGTTGTTATGAAGCTAGATAAGCAGCTGGCAAAAGGAAGCCATGAGCTGATCCTTCTGAAATTGCTCAGCCGTCAAGACATGTATGGGTATCAACTGATTCAACAAATGGCGCTTTTGTCGGAGGACGTATTCTGCATGAGTCAGGGAAGCTTATATCCATTTCTCCATGCCCTGGAGGATAAGGGGCTGATCACCTCCTATACCCAGATGGAGAACGGAAGGGAGCGCCGTTTTTATCATTTGACCCATGCCGGCCAGGGAGCTTTGCGGGAGAAGGAGGATCAATGGGGGATATACACCCGGGCCATGGCCCGAATTTTAGGGGGTGTACAGGAATGAAGCCTTGGGTGGAACACTTTGTTCACGCGTGTGTTGCAGAGATTCCAGACCTTGTGTATGGACGGCGTCTGAGCAGAGAATTGGTCGACCATTTAGAATCGCTGGCTTCTGATCTGGAGAGGCAAGGTTTGTCTTCCGATGAGGCACGCCAACGGGCTCTGGAGCATATGGGAGATCCCGGCGCACTTTCCACGGTCTACCTGGAGCAGTGGAGGCAGCGGATGAACACACCCAGGCACAGAATTCCGCGGGTTTTGTTCCTGATACCTTTCCTTTGTTACGCAGCTGCCATGCTGGGGTTTGGCGTACTCTACATAATCAATACACACAATTTCGGAAAGCCGCATCCGGGATACTGGGGGATCGTATCCGTATTGCTGGCATTGGTGCTTGTAACAGCTCCGGTCATTGCCGGTCTGCCCCGTAGCTGGAATCTGATCAAATACAGCTGCTGGATCTATGCGGCCATGCAGGTACTGCCGATCCTGTGCTGGATGGCGCTGGGTGGACCCTTTGAAGTTTCAGGAATGATGGTATCCGGTGCTGCCGGGACGTTGTCTCACAGTGTGCTGGCGGTATGGAGCGTGATGAACGGATATCAGCTGGGGTGCTATCAAAAGGCGTTTTCCAACCGATTTTCTATCCTGGGACACTGCTGACGGGAAACCATACGGTGTAGCTCCATGTTATGTACATTGGGAGGTAGCATAAAGATGAGTCATAGAGAGCCATGGATGAAAAACTTTGTTTCACAGTGTGTCGCCTCCATCACGGATCCCACCTACCGCAGACGGCTGGAAGGAGAGCTTGCCGATCACCTGGAGGAGTTGGCGGCAAACTTGGAGCAAAGCGACCTGAGTCCGGATGAGGCCCGGGAACGTGCGCTGGAAGAGATGGGAGACCCAAAAGAGCTGAGAGAAGCGTATCGGCAGGCATGGCTTCGTCACAGTCAGTCCCTGCGCAGTGTCCTTCAGACCATGACGGCAGGGTGGTGCTGGATGGCGGGCGGCTATGTCCTTACCATGTTCCTGCTGGGACTGGCAGGCTTCCGCTATGACAGCGGAGCATATCCCATTCAGGGACATCCTGGAAGGCTTTTCGTGTATGGAGGGCTGTTGTTTCTGATTCCCTTTTTCACCGGGGCACTAAGACTGAGTCGGGGATTCCCAACCAGCCGGCACCGGGTAAAGCTGGTGACAGCAGGGCTGCTGGCAGGCTGGCTGGCAGAGAAGGGGGCTGTGATGGTGCTGAGCGGTTGGATCTACGGTATCCCGTTTTGGAGATGTTCAGAACTGCTGGCACGCGTCCACGGAGGCGGAGACCCCACCGCGCCGTGGTTTACTCCGGTTTACATCCTGGGCACACTGGCAGGGAGTCTGCTGCTGGGAATCCTATTTGGGCAGAAAAAAACAGCCGTGGAAGTTCCACGGCTGTAGGGAAGGAGTATCTTACTCCTCGTAATCGTCATATTCAGAGGAGCAGGCGCGCTGCTGCAGCTTGACCTTGGCGCAGTCTCCCAGCTCAGAGAGCTTGTCCCAGTAGGCGATAACGGCGCACACCGCAGCGGCGGCGGCCAGAGAGAGAGCCACGATCTTCAGCACGAAACGGGCGATTTTCATAGTTAAAATCCTCCTTCTGGATTTAGGGTTGTTCATAGTGTACACGATTGCGGGAGAAAATACAATATCTCAGAGAAAAATTCAGCAGGGGAAATTACACGTTGAACCGGAACAGGATGATGTCGCCATCCTGGACGACATATTCCTTGCCTTCGGAGCGGATCAGGCCCTTCTCACGGGCAGCTGCCATCGTGCCGCAGGCCATCAGATCCTCGTAGGAGACAACCTCAGCGCGAATGAAGCCCCGCTCAAAGTCGGAGTGGATCTTACCGGCAGCCTGGGGAGCCTTGGTGCCCTTGGTGATAGTCCAGGCACGGCACTCGTCCTCACCGCTGGTGAGATAGGAAATGAGGCCCAGCAGGGTGTAGCTGGCCTTTACCAGCCGGTCCAGACCGGATTCCTTCACGCCCAGTTCCTCCAGGAACATGGCCTTCTCGTCCGCATCCAGCTCAGCGATCTCAGCCTCCAACTTGGCGCAAACGGGAATGACCTGGGCGCCCTCGGCCTGAGCGCGCTCCTCCACCTGCTTGTAGTAGGGGACGGCCTGGGGATCGGCAAAGCCATCCTCGTCCAGGTTGGCGGCATAGATGACGGGCTTGAGAGAGAGCAGCTCGCTGGTGCCGATGAGGGCGGCGTCATCCTCACTGATCTCGGAGAGGTAGCTGCGGGCGGACTTTCCGTCGTTGAGCCACTCCTTCAGACCGGAGAAGACCTCCACCTCGTGGAGGAACTTCTTGTCGCCCTTGGCGGCCTTCTGGGCCTTGTCGATGCGGCGGTCCGCCATCTCGGCGTCGGCCAGGATCAGCTCCAGGTCGATGGTGTCCATATCCCGGATGGGATCGGTGGAGCCTTCCACGTGGATGACGTTCTCGTCGTCAAAGCAGCGCACCACATGGACGATGGCGTCGGTCATGCGGATGTTGGCCAGGAATTTGTTGCCCAGGCCCTCGCCTCGGCTGGCGCCTTTGACCAGACCGGCGATGTCCACGAACTCAATGACAGCCGGGGTGGTCTTTTTTGGGTGGTACATCTCGCTCAGCTTGTCCAGACGGTAGTCGGGCACAGCCACCATGCCCACGTTGGGGTCGATGGTGCAGAAGGGGTAGTTGGCGCTCTCGGCGCCGGCGTTGGTGATGGCGTTGAACAGGGTGCTCTTGCCCACGTTGGGCAGACCCACAATACCTAATTTCACGGCAGTTCCTCTTTTCCGTTAATCTTCAAAAATGGTCATATTATTATATCGGATTTTCCCTTGTCGCGCAAGGGCCGGATTTGAACTTATACCAGTTCTCCGGTGAGCTGGCTGCCCTCCCGTCCGGTAAGGCGTACCTGGCGCAGCTGGTTGTGAAGGGGGTCCGTGCTGGTTACCCCTACCTGACAGTACCGGGTGGTGTGACCCAGCCATACGCCGTCCCGCTCCTCCTCAAAGAGAACCGGAACGGTCTGGTCCACAAAGGAGTCTAGATAGGCGTGTTCCATGCTCTGGGCGATCTCAGCTGCCCGGTGGGCACGGTCCTCTTTCGTGGCGTTGGGCACCTGGCCGGGCATCTTGGCGGCCGGGGTGCCGGGCCGGCGGGAGTAGGGGAAGATGTGCATGGCGGCAAAGCCGCACTTCTGAATGAAGTCCAGAGTCTGCTGGAATTCATCCTCCGTCTCGCCGGGGAAGCCTACGATAAGGTCGGTGGTAATGGCAGGGCGGTCATAGACTTCGTGGAGGAATCGCACGCTCTCATAATACCGGGACGAGTCATACTTCCGGTTCATCCGGGTAAGCACCGTGTCACAGCCCGACTGCATGGAAAGATGGAAGTGGGGACACAGGTTCTCCAGCGCGGCGCAGCGGCGGCAGAAGTCCTGGGTAATGGTCCGGGGTTCCAGAGAGCCAAGGCGCACACGGATGTGGGAGGGGACCGCCTGACAGATGGCTTCCACCGCGTCAATGAGGGAGGGCTTTCCCTCCAGATCCTGTCCCCAGGAGGAAATCTCAATGCCGGTGAGGACGATCTCCTGATAGCCTGCCTCCACCAGCGATTTGGCCTGTGCAGCGCAATCGGCCAAGGGCAGGGAGCGGATACGGCCACGGGCATAGGGGATGATGCAGTAGGAGCAGAAGTTGACGCAGCCGTCCTCGATTTTCAGCATGGCCCGGGTGCGGCCTTCCAGCCCTCCGGCGGGCAGGTTCTCAAAGGTACGGCGCTGGAAGGGGTCGTCCAGAACGGTGATGCTCTGGTGCTTCTGCCAGGTCTGCTCCAGCAGATCCACAAAGCCGGTGCGGTCGCCGGTACCGGCAACCAGGTCCACCTCCAGCTTGTCCATATCGTCGGGGTGGGTCTGGGAGTAACAGCCGCACACCGCTAAAATGGCGTCAGGAGCGGTTTTTCTGGCCCGGCGGATGACCTGCCGGGACTTTTTGTCACTGACTGCCGTTACCGAGCAGGTGTTGATGACGTAGGCGTCGGCCTCCCCGTCAAAGGGAACCAGGGTGTGGCCGCGCTGGGTGACCAGCTGCTCCAGAGCCTGAGTCTCGTACTGATTTACTTTGCACCCTAAGGTGTAAAAGGCAATTCTCATGTTGTTTCGTCTTCGCTCTCTTTCAGATCTTCAGGAAGCAGCTCCATCAGCTGCTCCCGGGTGGGGGCATCCAATTTGGCTACCCGGTCGGATTGGCGGGAGACCGCCTTTTCAAACAGGTTGCGCACGTCCCGGGCGTTGCCGAAGTTCTCGTCCCGCTCCTGGTAAAGCCGCTCCAGATCCTCCTTGGCCCAGGCTGCTCCCTCCGGAGAGAGGGTGTAGCCGTTCTTTTTGCACATGGACTCCAGAATGGAGAAGAGCTGGCCGCCGTCGTAGTCGGCAAAATAGAAGTATTTATTGAAGCGGGACTCCAGGCCGGGGTTGGCGTGGATAAATTTTTCCATTAGTTCGGAGTAGCCTGCCACAATGACGATGAGGTCCTTGCGGTGATCCTCCATGTTTTTCAGCAGCACCTCAATGGCCTCGTGGCCAAAGTCGTTGGGGCTGTCCTGGTTGACCAGGGCGTAGGCCTCGTCAATAAAGAGCACGCCGCCGATGGCCTTTTGAATGACCTCCTGGGTTTTGATGGCGGTCTGGCCTACAAAGCCGGCCACCAGGCCGGAGCGGTCCACCTCCACCAGCTGTCCCTTGGGCAGCACTCCCATGCTGCGGTAGATCTTGGCCAGCAGACGGGCCACGGTAGTTTTACCAGTGCCGGGGTTGCCCAAAAAGACCAGATGGAGAGACATGGGAGGCACAGGGAGCCCGGCCTCCTGGCGCAGCTTGCGCACCTTTACCAGGTTAATGAGGCTCTTCACGTCCTTTTTCACCTGGTCCAGACCGCACAGGCTGTCCAGCTCCTCCAGCAGTTCTTCTAGGGAGGGCTGAGGCTCTTCCTCCTGGGCGGGTTCCTCCTTTGGCGCCTCCTGGACAGTAGGCTGAGGAGCGGCAGGCTGAGGTTTGGTGATAAACTCATCGGCCTTCAAGGGCGGACGATCGCCGGACAGGCCGTCCTTTGTACACAGAGCCAGCAGGGCGTCGGCGCAGGCGTTGACAAAACCGGCCTCCGGCTCGCTGACCACATCGTCCACCGCGGCAAACAGCAGTAAAATCAGGGTGAACTGGTCCACAAAACGACGGGAGAGGGTGGTGCCTTTTCTCCGGTCGTAGTCCCGCAGGGACTGGAAGAAGGCGGGGGGCTGAAAGAGGTCATAGCCCGCCACACCGGTAGCCACCTCCCAGTACAGGGCAGAGGGGGAGGTGTTGGTGCCGGAGTAGATGGCGTTGTAAAACTCCACATGCCGGGGGGTGATTTGGGCGGCGTTATCCGCCTGCCAAACGCCCAGGGCGCAGGTGCGGAAGTAGTCATCCGCCTGCCGCCCAAATTCCATGCGCAAAGTGGGATCGGGGATCCATTTTCGGTATGCACTTACCGCCTCGTCATACTGCTTATGGGCCTGGGCGGGGGTCAGGGTGCCTCTCACTGCTTGGTTCCTCCCTCCGGCTTTGTCCGGTGGACAAAGGGATCTTATTTGTGCGCCGAAGTCCGGCGCGGGTTAGACTCATTATAAAAGAAAGGATGAACCTGGTCAAGAAGTGGGGGCGGTTTTTAGGTGTGTTTACATAATTTCGCCAAAAAACGCCCCAAAGTCTATTTTTTCGTTGACGGCGTGGTTAATTCCTTGTAAAATAGACACTGAGACCGCATGCGGTGTGGTCATCCTTTTTCTAATGATGGAGGTTATCCGTCCATGGCTGCGAAAAAAGCACCCCCCCGTCGGAACACAGATGTGATCCGATGTGAAAAATGTGGCGAAGAGTATTCCGTCACCTATAAACGTTGTCCCTTCTGTGATGAGCGTCCCGGCCGAACTTCTTATGCCGGCGGCGGAAAGCGGGCCAGCGGCAGCGGCCCTAACCCGCTCCAGGTAGGCGGTCTGATCGTGACCCTGGTCTTGATCATTGCCGCAGCGGCGATTGTATTTAAATATGTCTCTCCCCTCCTGTTTGGAGGTAAGACCGTAGATTCCTCTGTGTCCACCAGCCAGACGGATGGTCAGTCCAGCGTGGGCAGCGGGGATAACTCCCAGACTCAGGTAACGGTCAACAGCCTGACCCTCAGCCGCACAGAGGCTGCCCTGCGCTCTGGAGAATCTTATCAGATCATTGCTACCACCGATCCGGAGAACGTGAAGGTGACCTGGAGCAGCAGCAACACAGACATTGCCACCGTGGATGAGTATGGCAATGTGACCAACGTGTATACCGGCACCGATACGGCCACAGTTACCATTACTGCTGCGGCAGGGGACAAGACCGCTCAGTGTGCTGTGGAGTGTACCGGCGACGGCACCGGAACCGGTGTTACCACCGATCCCGGCACCACGACGCCTTCCAACGGTCAGTCCCTGGCCCCCAATACCGAGGCGGTTATCACCGGTGCCACCGGTGGCCTGAACATCCGCTCCGGCCCGGGTACGAACTATGAAACCAAGGCCAGCACGGAAGACGGCGCTACGGTTACCGTTCTGGAGGATGCGGGCAACGGCTGGACCAAGATCAAGTATGCCACCGGCGGAGGTAACTTCGACGAGGGCTATGTGATGACCAGCTACCTGCAGGCAAAGTAAAGATTGATGCAATGAGGACCCCCGAAGCTTTGGCTTCGGGGGTCTTGTGATTTCCTGCCCCTGTCTTGCTTTTCGCCGGGGTTTGGGGTATCATATTCTCTATTGAGAATACCACGAAGGAGGTTTTCGTGATGCGAGATGGATTTATCAAGGTAGCTGCCGGTACGCCGAAAATTCGGGTGGCCGACTGCCGCTATAACGCAGAGCAGATCTTTACTCTGATGCGGGAGGCGGATAAGCAGGGGGTCAAGGTGCTGTGCCTGCCTGAGCTGTGTCTTACTGGATATACCTGCGGCGATCTGTTTTTGCACGACACGCTGCTGAAAGGTGCGGAAGAGGGACTCCAGACGATCCTGGAGGCCACCCGCAATCTGGAACTGGTGGCCGCAGTGGGTTTGCCGGTGAGGGCTCAGTATGACAACAAGCTGTATAACTGTGCTGCTCTGATCCAGAAGGGTGAGATTTTGCACCTGGTGCCCAAGATCCACATTCCCAACTATGGAGAGTTCTACGAGGCCCGGTGGTTTGCCAGCGGCGCTGGGGTAGACACCACGGTGACTCTGTGCGGCCAGCAGGTGTGTATGAGCACCAATGAGACTTTTGCCTGCCAGGAGATGCCCAACCTCATTCTGGGTGTGGAGATCTGCGAGGACCTGTGGGCTCCCGAGCCCCCCTCCGCCGGTCTGGCCCGCAGCGGAGCCACCATTATCCTGAACCTGTCTGCCTCCAACGAGACGGTGGGCAAAGCCGCCTACCGCCGCCAGCTGGTCACCGGCCAGAGCGGGCGTCAGGTGTGCGGCTATGTGTATGCCGACGCGGGTGAGGGCGAGTCTACCACCGACTTGGTCTTTGCCGGCCACAATATGATCGCGGAGAATGGCGCTCTGCTGGCTGAGCGGCGCTTTGCCAACGGTCTGACCATCAGCGAGATCGACGTGGACCGGCTTGCCTATGAGCGGCGGCGGATGACCTCCTTTACTCCCGACCCGGACAAGGAATATTGGCGCGGCGAGTTCTCCCTCACCCTGGAGGAGACCCGACTGACCCGCTTTGTCTCCCCCAGCCCCTTTGTGCCCCAGGACGAGGGCGACCGGGCCGAGCGCTGCAACGAGATTTTGTGCATTGCTGCTCTGGGCCTGAAAAAGCGGCTGGAGCACACCCACGCTAAGACGGCGGTGGTGGGCTTGTCCGGCGGCCTGGACTCCACCCTGGCGGTGCTGATTACTGCTGTGGCCATGCAGATGCTGGATCGTCCGGCCAGCGACATCATTGCCGTTACCATGCCCTGCTTCGGCACCACTGACCGCACCAAATCCAATGCGGTCTTGCTGGCTGAGCGGCTGGGCTGCACCCTGCGCACCATCGACATCGGCAACGCGGTGAAGGTCCACTTTAAGGATATTGGCCAGAGCATGGAGGACCACAGCGTCACCTTTGAGAATGGTCAGGCCCGGGAGCGTACCCAGGTGCTGATGGACATCGCCAACCAGACCGGTGGTTTGGTTATTGGAACCGGCGACCTCAGTGAGCTGGCTCTGGGCTGGTGTACCTACAACGGCGACCATATGAGCAACTACGCCGTTAATGCGGGTATTCCCAAGACTCTGGTGCGTCATCTGGTGTCCTTTATCTCCGACGACAAGGCCCAGGAGGACCGCCAGCTGTCCGATGTGCTCAGTGACATTCTGGATACCCCGGTCTCTCCTGAACTGCTGCCCGCCATTGAGGGCAAGATCAGCCAGAAAACGGAGGATCTGGTAGGCCCCTATGAGCTGCACGACTTCTTCCTCTATCACATTCTCCGCTGGGGCTTCTCGCCCAAGAAGGTGTTCCGGCTGGCCCTGTATGCTCTGGGAAGCCAGTACGACCGGGCGACCATCCTGAAGTGGCTCAAGAATTTCTACCGCCGCTTCTTCTCCCAGCAGTTCAAGCGCTCCTGCCTCAGCGACGGACCTAAGGTGGGCTCTGTGGCCCTCAGTCCCCGTGGCGACTGGAGAATGCCTTCCGATGCAGTGGCCTCTTTGTGGCTGGATGAGCTGGAGGGGCTGGAATAAAGCACATATAGAGCGGGAGATTGTTGTCTTGGGAGGCTTTTGATTGAATATCTATCTGGATCTGTTTTTAATCTTTGCGAAAATCGGTGTCTGTACCTTTGGCGGTGGCTATGCCATGCTGCCCATCCTCCAGCGGGAGGTGGTGGAAAAAAAGGGCTGGGCCACGGAAGAGGAGCTCACCGACTATTTTGCCATCGGCCAGTGCACCCCGGGCATTATCGCGGTGAATACCGCGACCTTCATTGGCCACAAGTATAAAGGCGTTTTGGGGGGGATTTTGGCAACCCTGGGTGTGGTATTTCCATCCCTTATCATCATTACCATCATTGCCGCATTCCTGAAAAACTTTGCAGAGTATCCGGTGGTAGCTCATGCTCTGGCGGGAATCAACGCTGCGGTGGTCGCTCTGATCGCTGTGAGTGTGTTCAAGCTTGGCAAGAGTACCTTGAAAGGGAAAATCGCACCGTGGATCTTTGTTGGGGTGCTTCCGCTGGCTCAGGGCGGAGGGCTGTTCAGCGATTCTCTTGCCCTGACCGGTGTGGCGGCAAGCATTGTCTCCACCATCACCTCCCCGGCGGTACTGGTCGTACTTTCCGGCGTTCTGGGCTGGTTTCTCTTCTACCCCCGCAAAGAAGGCAAGGGAGGTGAGAAGGCATGATGGTTTTGCTGCGGCTGTTTTATGAGTTTTTCAAAACCGGACTCTTCTCGGTGGGCGGCGGCATGGCCACCATCCCCTTCCTCCAGCATATGGGAGAGACCACCGGGTGGTTTACCAACGGAGATCTGACCACCATGATTGCCGTCTCCGAGTCTACCCCCGGCCCTATGGGCGTCAACATGGCCACCTACGTGGGCTTTGAAATCGCCGGTATTCCCGGCGCGGTGATCGCCACTCTGGGGCTGATTACCCCGTCCATTATTGTGATTTTGATCATTGCCGGGTTCCTGCAGAAATTCCGCCACAGTAAGGGTGTGGAGGCTACCTTCTCCGGTCTGCGTCCCGCCTCCACTGCGCTGATCGCCTCAGCAGGGCTGAGCGTAGCCTGGTCGGTCTTTACCGTTACCAACCAGCTGGCGCCGGACAGCTTTCCGGCGATTCGCTGGCGCACGGTGCTGCTGGCAGCGGCGGTGTTCGTGTGTATGAAGTGGACCCCGCTGAAAAAGCTGCACCCCATCTTGTTCATTGCCGCCGCTGCGGTGGTGGGGATTATTTTCCAGTTCTGAGCAATGAGCGAAACAGAAACATGCCCATAAAAAACAGGCCCCGGCACAGCGTGCCGGGGCCTGTTTGCATCATTCGGGAGGACGCTGGGTGAGCAGCTTGGGATAGCTGCGGTCGATGGCCAGGGCGCCCAGAGGAGCGGTGACCAAAATGGCGATGACCGCCACGGTGAGTACGATTTGTCCGCAGCCCAGGCCCATAGCCAGGGGCACGCCGCCGATGGCAGCCTGGACGGTGGCTTTGGGGAGATAGCCCAGCACACAGAAGAGCTTTTCTTTGGGGCTGAAATGAGCGCCGCTGACGCACACCAGAACGCCCACCGCCCGGAAGCACAGAGCGCCCAACACGGCCAGAATGGCCATTACGCCCGCACTCAGAGCGTAGCGCAGATCCACCGCCGCGCCCACCAGCACGAACAGGGCCACCTCAGCGGCAACCCACAGCTTGGAGAATTTCAGGCTCAGCCGCTGGGCCACAACGGAGCGCCACCGCTGCAGGCCTACTCCGGCGCCCATTACGGCCAGAAGACCGGAGAAGGGGAAGATCCCCTCTAGAGCATCCTCCGCTGCCACCAGCAGGAAGGCCAGGGACAGCAGGATCACCACCTTCACCGAGTCCCGCATATGGACACGGCGGAACCATTGGGCCAGCAGCCACCCCAGCAGCAGGCCTGCCGCTACGCCGGTGAGAATGGAAGCGGGAATGCTCAATACGGCTCCCGCAGTCAGTCCTTCGCCGCCGGAGGCCAGTCCGGTGAAAGCGGTGAACATGACGATGACAAAGACGTCATCCACCGAGGCACCGGCCAAAATAAGCTGGGGGATACCCCGGTCCACACCCCAGCCCTCTTCGCTCAAACGGATCATCCGGGGCACGATCACTGCCGGGGATACCGCTCCCACCACGGCTCCCATGATGGCGGCATCCAGGGTGGAAACGCCCAGCAGCGCAGGAGCCAGCAGGGTCATGCCCAAGATTTCAAAGCAGGCGGGGACAAAGCACATGAGGATTGCCGGGCGGCCCACCCGATTCAAAGCCTCCACATCCAGGGAGAGGCCTGCCCGGGTCAAAATAATGATCAGCGCCAGCTGCCGCAGGTCTGCCGAAATATTCAGCAGGCTGTCGGACAGCAGATTCAGGGCATAGGGACCTAATATCATGCCCGCAATGAGCATACCCACCAAAGAGGGCAGTTTCAGGCGTTTTGCCAGCGCGCCCAGGGCCATGCCCAGCAGCAGGACCAGTCCTAAACTTGTTAACATACCATTTTCTTCCTTTCCGGGGCAGCAAAAAAGCTGATGCCCCTGCAAAAAAATCGCAGAAGCCATCAGCCTTGTAGGCGGTTTAGTCCCGAAGGACAAGGGAGACCTCATTCCCTTTATTGCGTGGGACAGGATACCATATCCTGCCCCCCTTTGTCAAGCGCCGATGAGATAGCACCACACCGGAATGGTGAGCATGGACAGCAGGGTGCTGAGTACCACGCATTTGGTGGCAAACACTGCATCGCTGCCATACCGGGCAGCGAAGATGGCGGCGGTGGATCCGGCAGGCATACCGGTCATGATCACAGCCACGCCGGTGGCCACCGGCTCCAGCCCCAGAGCCAGGGAGATCCCCCAGGCCGCTGCGGGCAGCAGCACCAGACGCAGGGCGCTGATCCACAATGTGGTTGGGTTGACGATGGTAAGCAGAGGTACGTCCACCAGAATGGTGCCAATGATAAACATGGTAATGGCGGTATTGCAGTTGCCGATGCCTGTAATGGTGGAGGTGAGCAGGGTGGGCAGGTGAATGTGCAGGAGCATGATCGCCATGCCGATGTACACAGCTACCAGGCAGGGGTGGGTGAGAATGTTGCGTACCACCTTCTTTTTGTCGGTGCCTCCCGCCACAAAGTAGGAGGTACCAGCCGACCACATGACGATGCGCATGGGAATGAGATACATGGAGGCATAGAGCAGTCCCAGAGTGCCGTAAACTCCTTCCGCTACGCCGTTGCCCAAAAAGCCGCCGTTGGATACTAAGGTGCAGTATTTCAGCACCTTGTTTTGGGCCTCCGGGTAATTTTTGTAGAGAAATTTGTTGAGAATCACGCTGATGATCTGAATGGCCAGGGCAACGACCACCAGAATCTCGCAGGCGCGGAGTACGGAGGAGTCCAGGTCAATCAAACAGGATTTCAAGATATTGCAGGGGATGATCACATTGACGCACAGATCGGTCAGGCACCGTCGACCCGCCTCATCCACGATGCCCAGCTTTTTGACCAGAGCGCCCACTAAAATCATCAAAAACAGGGTTCCCTGGATGTTGAACAGCTCCAGTAATTCCATGGCCTGCCTCCTTCATATCGGTCGGTTTTCTTCTCTCTTGGTTCATTATAGCACCGACATGGAAAAAAAGGAACGCCTCTGGGATGTGTCCCCCTTCCTTTTTCCACAAAGATGTGGTAAACTTTTAATGTTATGAATTTCGCCAAGAGAGGGAACAGACTGTGTACAATATTACCTTGATCGGAATGCCCGGTTCGGGCAAGAGCACCGTGGGTGTTTTGTTGGCCAAGGCCCTGGGCTTTGGCTTTTTGGATACCGATTTGGTTATTCAGCAGCAGGAAGGAGCCCTGCTTCAGGATATTTTGGACCGCCGGGGCGTACCCTATTTTCTGGACGCAGAGGAGCGGGCTGTGTGCTCGGTCCGGTGTGACCACCACGTCATTGCCCCGGGCGGCAGCGTGGTCTGCCGGGAGGGAGCCATGGCCCATCTGAAGGCCATGGGCCCGGTGATTTATCTCCGGGTGTCTCTGGAGGAACTCAAGCGCCGCATCCACAATCTGGACTCCCGGGGCATCGCCCTGGAGCCCGGTCAGACGCTGGACGATATCCTCACCATCCGCGCCCCTCTCTATGAGACCTATGCCGACTACATTGTAGATGCCCTCCCTGGACAGGAGCTGGCCCAGAGTGTAGCCCAGGTACTGGAACTGGTCTCGGCGCAGTGACACCCCAGCCCGCAGGGAACCGCGGGCCGGCCGCCTCGGGGCGTCTCCCCACCGCTGCCGAATGAAAAGAAGGAACGAACACCATGACATTTGAAGATCTGGGGCTGTGTCCCCAAATCCTGGCTGCTCTGAAGGAGGAGGGCTATGAAAAGCCCTCTCCCATCCAGGAGCAGGCCATTCCCCCTGCCCTGGCGGGGCGGGACGTGCTAGGCTGCGCCCAGACGGGCACCGGAAAAACCTGTGCCTTTGCCGCCCCGATTCTCCAGCGGTTGAGCAGCAAGCCTGTATCCGGGCACCCCATCCGTGCTCTCATCCTCACTCCCACCCGGGAGTTGGCCATCCAAATCGGTGAGAGCTTTGAACACTACGGCCGTCATCTGGCCCTGCGCTGCGCGGTAATTTTCGGCGGCGTGGGACAGGCACCCCAGGTAGAGAAACTGGGGAAAGGCGTAGACATTCTGGTGGCCACACCCGGCCGCCTGGGTGACCTGTATCAGCAGGGCTTCATCCATCTGAATGATCTTGAGATCTTTGTGCTGGATGAGGCCGACCGGATGCTGGATATGGGCTTTATTCACGACGTAAAGAAGATTCTCAAGTGGCTGCCTGAGAAAAAGCAGACCCTGTTTTTCTCCGCTACCATGCCCAAAGAAATTGCCGAGCTGGTCAACTCTCTGCTTCACCACCCCGCCCGGGTGGCGGTGGACCCGGTATCCTCGCCGGTGGAGGCCATCCGCCAGTCGGTGTACTTTGTAGACCGGGGCAACAAGACCAAGCTGCTCTCCCTGCTGATGGACCAGTTGGGCGTAAAAAATGCGCTGGTCTTTACTCGCACCAAGCACGGGGCCAACAAGGTGGCCCGGGATCTGGTAAAGGCGGGCATCACCGCCGCTGCTATCCACGGAAACAAGAGCCAGACCGCCCGACAGCAGGCGTTGGCCGACTTCAAGTCCGGGGCCATCCGCTGTTTGGTGGCCACCGACATCGCTGCCCGGGGACTGGACATTGAGGAGCTCTCCCACGTGTTCAACTACAACCTCCCCGAGGTGCCTGAGACCTACGTCCACCGCATCGGCCGTACCGGCCGGGCGGGTCATGGAGGCACCGCCGTGGCATTTTGTGATTTCAGCGAAAAACCCCTGCTTAAAGAGATTGAAAAGCTCATTGGCCGCTCCATTCCTGTGGTAGAGGACCATCCCTATCCTATGGTGGACCTCCAGGCCCCCAAGCGGGATAAGAACGGCCGCATCATCAACGAGGAGGACGCCCAGGCCCGAGCCGCCGCCAAGGAGCAGCGCCGTGCCCGGGATGAGGCCAGAAAAGCGGCCGCTCAGCGCAAGGCGGAAGCGGCGCAGGCTGCTCCCCAGCCTGTGGCTGAGACTCCGGTCCAGACACAGGAGGAGAAACCTGCCAAGTCCCGGCGCCGCCGCCGCAAGGCCAAGGCAAAGCCCAAGCAGGCTGAACAGGTACAGGCTGCCCCGGTGTCCCAAGTTTCTGAGCCGGAGCCTCAGGTCCAGCAGACCTCCCGTCGCCGTAAGCTGACCCGTCCGGGCAGCCGCATGGAGACCGGAAATGCCATGCCTCGTACCGATTTCTCCCGTCCCAATCCCCTGGCGGGCGATCATATCATGGACGCCACCGCCCGGCTTCTGGCGCCCCGCAAGCCCCTGAGCGTTCAGGAGTCTCCGCTGTCCCACCGCTCCGCGCCCCGCAGTCGCCGTAAGGAACGTCGGGGCGAGAAGGAACCACGGGTTGAGACAGTCCAGACCAAGGACAAAGGAAAGGTCAAAGCGGTCCCTTCCGCACCTAAGAAAAAGGAGGAGCCGGTCTCTGGGAAAAAGAAGAATTCCCGTCCGGACCGCCGCCGGGATCGTGGGCCCAGAGGGCCGATCGAGCCCATGCGCTCCAATAGGGTGAAGGATTCTACCGAGCAGAAGAGCCTGATGAAGCCCTATTACCTGGACAACTAAAGGAATCTCTCAATATTTAACATAACTGGAGGGTATCAAAATGGATTATCAAGCCATGTATCAGCAGAAGCTGACCACCGCCGAAGAGGCGGTCAAGGTAGTCAAATCCGGTGACTGGGTGGACTACGGTTGGTGCACCAACCACCCCATCGCCCTGGACAAGGCCCTGGCCGCTCGTAAGGACGAGCTGCGGGACGTGAAGGTCCGCGGCGGCGTTACCATGTGGATGCCGGAGATCGCCAAGGCCGAGGATGCCGGTGAGCACTTCACCTGGAACTCCTGGCACTGCAGCGGCATTGACCGTAAGATCATGACCAAGGGCATGGGCTTCTTCAGCCCCATGCGCTATTCCGAGCTGCCCCGTTTCTACCGGGAGAACCTGACTGTGGACGTGGCTATGCTCCAGGTTACCCCCATGGACAGCCACGGTAACTTCAGCTTTGCTCTGGCCGCCTCTCACCTGGCCGACATGCTGGAGAAGGCCAAGGTCATCATCCTGGAAGTGAACAAGAACATGCCTTGGGTGTACGGTCTCACCGGCTGTGAGATCAACATCAAGGACGTGGACTATGTTGTGGAAGGGGATAACCCCGAGGTCGCTCAGCTGGGCGGCGGCGGCGAGCCCACCGCGGTGGACAAGGCTGTGGCCGAGCTCATCGTGCCTCAGATCCCCAACGGCGCCTGCCTGCAGCTGGGCATTGGCGGCATGCCCAACACCATCGGCGCTATGATTGCTCAGTCCGATCTGAAGGACCTGGGCGTTCACACCGAGATGTACGTGGACGGCTTTGTGGACATGGCTATGGCGGGCAAGCTCACCGGTAAGAACAAGGCTCTGGATAAGGGCCGCCAGGTGTACGCCTTTGCTGCCGGCTCCAAGAAGCTGTACGACTACGTGGACCGCAACCCCGACGTGATGGCTGCTCCTGTGGACTACACCAACGACGTGCGGGTGCTGGCTCAGCTGGATAACTTCATCTCCATCAACAACGCCATTGATATGGACCTGTTTGGCCAGGTGAATGCCGAGTCTGCCGGTCTCAAGCATATCTCCGGCACCGGCGGTCAGCTGGACTTCGTGATGGGCGCTTACCTGTCCAAGGGCGGCAAGAGCTTCATCTGCATGTCCTCTACGGTCACCGGCAAGGATGGCACTGTGAAGAGCCGCATCGTGCCCACCCTCACCCCCGGTTCCATCTGCACCGATCCCCGCTCCTGCGTGCACTACATCGTCACCGAGTACGGCATGGTCAACCTGAAGGGCCTGTCCACTTGGGAGCGCGCCGAGGCGCTGATCTCCATTGCTCACCCCGACTTCCGTGAGCAGCTCATCCAGGACGCTGAGAAGATGCACATCTGGCGCCGCAGCAATAAGTAATTTGCGAATAAATATTTTGGCAGCAGGAGCGATCCTGCTGCCTTTTTATTTATAAGAAACGGAAAGAAAGATTGCGTTATGCATGGATTCCATGCTAGGATGACGGCGAGGATATTTCATAGGAGGCGATTGGAATGAAAAAGAAGATGCTGATTCCCTGCATCATTGGCATCCTTTTAGTCCTTCTGGGGGGAGGTCTGTTTCTGTACTGGAGGACGTTGGGAGCACCTGTCATCGGTACGATCCATGGCCCGGAGTGGGATGTTCTCACCGTGGATGGCGTGTCTTATGAGCGTACCGACAGTGCCCCGGTTCATGGGACCGACAAAGGGAAGTTTTTGGGCATTGCAACAAGCGGAGATACCCGCTTCCGCATCTATGAGATCCCGGGCTATGACTCCTATCTATACGGCCAATGGGATTGGGAAGGATTCATGTACGAACGTGTCCCATGACTGCATTTGGCTAGAGAAACAGCAACAGCCCCGCCGAACGGCGGGGCTGTTTTTTACGCTTCCAAGCTCCAAATAAAGTTTTCCAGCTTCAGACGGCTGCCCACTGTGGTTCCCTCGGGCAGCAGAAACATAGTGATAGAGTGCTCTTGCCCCTGATCGCCGAGCAGTTGAGCGTAGTCGCCGTTGATATCCGTGACGGTGTAAAAAATAGGTTCCATCCTGATTCCCTCCTGCTTTTTTTAAAGTATAACGTATGTTTCCTTTCCTGTCCACCTTGTTAAAACTATCCCGTTTATTGGACATATCATTTGCTATACTCAGATCATCCAAAGAAGATATAAACAAGCATCAAGGGATATGGAAAGGAGCATACGCCATGGATTACAGCATTGTTTGGGTAAGAGGACATGTGGAGGTATATGACTGGGCCGGGCGGTTCTGCTTTTCCGCCGACAGCGAGCGGGAGGCTCGTGAGGAACTGGAAGGTGCGGCCTGACGGCGGTATCACAAGGATTTTCTTACATTCCGCGAAAAAATGTGCTAAAATATAGTTACAGCGTGTGGTTCTGAGAACGTAAGTCCAGTTGTCAGAACCACACGCTTTTTCATTTTTATCAGAATGGGGGAGACTTGATGTTTTCGATTGGAAGTCTCATCGTATACAGCGGTACTGGTGTGTGCCGGGTGGAGGCAGTTGGACCGCCTCCGTTTGATCCGGGTTCCAAAGTGGAGTACTACACTTTGATCCCGCTGCAGAGTACGGGGACCATCTATGTACCGGTAGATACCAAAGTATTTATGCGGCCGATTCTCAGCCGCGAGGCAGCTCAGGAATTGATCCGCCGTATTCCGGAAATCCAACAGGCGCAGCTGGAACATCTGGATTACCGTATGCTGGCCCAGCGCTACCGCAGTTTTCTGGACAGCCATTCCTGTGAGGATCTGGTCCAGCTTATCAAAACTGCGTACACCAAAAGCACAGCCAATACCCGCAGCGGAAAGAAGCCCAGCAAGGTGGACCAGGATTTTCAGAAGCAGGCAGAATTTCTTCTCCACGATGAGCTTTCGGCCGCTTTGGATATTCCGTTTGATGAGGTGGGGGACTACATCACCCGACAGGTGGAGCAGATGAAACAGACCGGATGAAATTCAGGAGTCGATATACGCCCGTACCCGCAGCTGGACGCCCAGACTCTGGGCAATGGAGCGGCTCTCCTCAATCTCAGCGGGATCGGTTCCCTTATCCACCACGGTAAATACCACGTGGGGGACATAGGTTTTGGACTCTTTGGCAAAGTCCAGCATGGCCTGGTAGGCTTCCTCGCCCTGGATGGGGTGGCACAGGGCCACGTAATCAGCGGCGTTGTTGGCATTGAGGGAGATGGACAGGGTATCGATGCGTCCCTTCAGCTCCGGGCATACGTCACGGCCGTTGATGAGATTGGCATGGCCGTTGGTATTGATACGCACCGGGGGCAACTGGTCCCCGTAGTGGGCCTTCAGCTCGTCTACCAGCCAGAGAATATCGTCCAGACGGTAAGTGGGTTCGCCATAGCCGCAGAAGACGATTTCACGGTAGCTGGGGATGTCCCGGCTGAGGAAGCTGTCCAGAGCCTCCTGGCGGGTGGGCTCCCGCTCCAGCCACAGGGAGTCCTCCGTATAGATGGAGCCCTCTTTTTCACCATGGCGCAGGCAGAACTCACAGTTGCAGTTACACTTGTTGGTGAGGTTGACGTACAGTGCCCCCTCGTATTCGTAGGTGATGGTCATATCCCTTATGCCTCCTCGATATGGAAAAACCGTTTGCCGTTTTCCAGAGTGATGCGGGCCACCTCTTCCGCGTCCATGCCCTTTACCTCGGCGATCTTCTCCGCCACCAGATGGACCTTTCCGGAGTCGTTGCGCTTGCCGCGGAAGGGTTCCGGGGTGAGATAGGGGGAGTCGGTCTCGATCATGATCCGGTCCATAGGCAGCCAGTCAATGACCTCCAGAGCCTTGCGGGCATTTTTATAGGTGATGGTGCCGGTAAAGGACAGCATCCATTCCAGCTTTACCAGCACTTTAGCGTCCTCCAGACTGCCGGAGTAGCAGTGGTATACGCCGGTGACCTGGGGATGGGAGCGGACCACTTCCAGGCAGTCGTGGTGAGCCTCACGGTCGTGGATGATGACCGGCAGCCGAAGCTCCTGTGCCAGTTCCATCTGCCGGTGGAAAACCATCTGCTGGAACTCCTTGGGGGGATTTTCTTTCCAGTAGTAGTCCAAACCGATCTCACCGATGGCCTTCACCTTGGGGTGGGCGGCCAGGGCTTTCAGTTCGTCCACCCAGCTGTCCTGCCAGGGACCACAGTCGGAGGGATGTACCCCTACGGCAGCGTAGACGAAGGGGAACCGGTCGGCCAGCTCCACGACGGTGCGGGAGGTCTCCAGATCACAGCCGGGATTTACAATGAGCGCCACATCCTGCTGGGGCATACCGGCCAGAAGCTCCAGACGGTCGGCGTTGAAGGCCCCGGAATCATAGTGGGCGTGGGTATCAAATACACGCATAATTCTTCCTCGATTTCCTTTTAAAATGAAACAGATGCCAATGAAGGAGGTGGAAGCGGCCCGTAGTTGGGCCGCTTCCACGATTTATACAACTATATAATATCATACTGCCCGGGGGTACAAAATGCAAGAGGTTACGCCTGGGGGGTGAGATCCATCACGTATTGATCGCCGGGGCGGCCTTCCTGCGTTCCATCATCGAAAAACTCCTGGAAGGTAAATTGAAAGGTGCTCTGATCGTCAGGTACTTGATAGACCAGAACGCCGCTGCGGCTCTCTCTGGGGGCGAGCTCATATTCTGTGGGCAACTGCTGATCACAGTAGTACTCCACCGGCATACACTGGGTATCATCCTGGCTCATACTGTCCCAGGAGAGCTGAAAATCGCTGTCGAACATAGTTACCGCTTGAGGGTACGTGCTCTTCAGAGTCAACTCCACCACCACCAGCTGATCCCCCTGCGCGCTGATATAGCCGCCGTACTCTTGGGTGGATTCTACTTCGGTTACCGAATAATCAAACCACGCTGTGGATACTGTGTCGCCCAGGGAAAAGTGCTGGTCTGTGTCATTCTGTCCGCTGCTGCAGCCGGTGAGCAGCAGGGCGGAGGCCAGCACCCAAGCCAATCTTTTTCCGATGGGGGCCACCTTCTTTCGTTCTTTTTTGAAATTATACCCGACACAGCCCGGAAAGACAAGAGGGAGCGGCCTGGTTGTAGTCAGTGTGCTGGTTCTTTTTTGCATATCTTATTATTTTTTATCGGTTTCGTAACCATCTTGCCTCTGTGCGGTTGACGGCCCGCCGGTTTCCGGATATAGTTATTTTTGTTCAAAAGAGCGGCACGCCGGCCAGCGCCGGCGTCCAAAAACTGGCTCGCTTCCCGCCTTGGCGTAAAGCAGCCCAACCTGGTTGGTTTTTTCTGGACAAGGTCGGGCGCTCTATGATAAAATTAGTTATCACAGTTTCCGCCGAAGCTGGCGCCTACCTGGGAGCCAGAGCCAACAACTACATCATAGAGAAGGAGATCAACATGGAAATCCGCAAAATTTTCGTCGTCGGTTCCGGCCTGATGGGCAGCGGTATTGCCCAGACCGCCATTCAGTGCGGCTATGAAGTGATCCTGAATGACCAGAGCAAGGCCGCTCTGGAGCGCGGAGTGACCGGTATCACCAAGCGCCTGGAGCGTCTGGTGGAGAAGGGCAAAATGACAGCCGAGGAGAAGGACGCCTGTCTGGCCCGCCTCACCACCTCCGTCAGCGTTCACGTGGCCTCCAATGTGGATCTGGTCATCGAGGCCATCTACGAGAACCTGGAGGCTAAGCAGGCTATTTTCCAGCAGCTGGATAAGATCTGCGACAGCCGCACCATCTTTGCCTCCAACACCTCCTCTATCTCCATGACCAGCCTGGCTGCTGCCACCAGCCGTCCTGATCGCGTGGTTGGCCTGCACTTCTTCTCCCCTGTGCCCGTTATGAGCCTGGTGGAGATCGTCTACGGCCTGCGCACCTCTCAGGAGACCATCGACATCGTCACTGAGGTCGGTAAGCACATGGGCAAGCGTCCCATCCTGGCCAAGGATAAGCCCGGCTTCATCGTCAACCGTATGCTGCTGCCCATGCTCAACGAGGCCGTGCAGGTCCTGGACGAGGACATCGGCTCCGTGGAAGACGTGGATGAGGGTATGATCCGCGGCTGTAACCACCCCATGGGCCCCCTGGCTCTGGCAGACATGATTGGCCTGGACATCCTACTGGAGGTTATGGAGACCTTCTACATCGACCTGGGCGACACCAAGTACCGCCCCGCCCACCTGCTGCGCAAGATGGTGGCCGCCGGCTATCTGGGCCGGAAGTCCGGCGCTGGCTTCTATGTCTATGAGGAAGGCAAGAAGGTCGGCGTCAACCCCGTGCTGGTTAAGGGCTGATCCCCCTTTACCATAAATACACTGTTTCCGCTCTGAACCGCTCCCTGGGGCTCCGCCGGGCCCCAGGGAATCTTTTTGTGTCATTCCCCCGGAAAGGAGAACCTCTTTGGAACTGCGCGAATATTGCCCCCTGGACTGCCAGGAACTGGCCCGGCTGTTCTACGAAACGGTGCACACTGCCAACGCTGTTGACTATACTCCCCAGCAGCTGGATGCCTGGGCGGACGGGCATACCGACCTGGCCGCATGGAACCGCTCCTTCCTCAGCCACTATACGCTGGTGGCTCAGCAGGAGGATCAGATCATCGGCTTTGGCGATATCTGCCGGGACGGCTATCTGGACCGGCTGTATGTGCATCCAGACTGGCAGCGCCAGGGCGTTGCCACAGCTCTGTGTGATCGGCTGGAGGCATGCTGCGGCGCGTCCCGCCTGTATGCCCATGCATCCATCACAGCACTGCCCTTTTTTCAGGGGCGGGGCTACCAGATGGTGCAGGAGCGCCAAGTGGAGCGAAAAGGAATTCTGCTGACCAATTTTTTGGTGGAAAAGGAGCCGCGGCTCTGAACGTGTTTCCAGCGCTTACATTTTAATAAAAAATGCCGGACCTTTTTCAGGTCCGGCATTTTTTATATCAGCACATTTTTGCGCCCGCGGGGATCTTGTCATCCAGCATGACTAGGTTCAGCCGCTCCTCACCCTTTTCGGTGTGGACGGCGGAGAGCAGCATGCCGCAGCTCTCCTGGCCCATCATCTTGCGGGGAGGCAGGTTGACGATGGCCATCAGGGTCTTGCCCACCAGCTCCTCAGGCTTATAGTACATGGCGATGCCGGAGAGGATCTGACGGTCCACGCCGGTGCCGTCGTCCAGGGTGAACTTCAGCAGCTTGTTGGACTTCTTCACATTCTCACAGGCCTTCACCTTGACCGCACGGAAATCGCTCTTGCAGAAGGTGTCAAAGTCGACCTTCTCCTCCAGCTGGGGCTCCAGCTCCAGAGCGGGCAGGGCAGCCTTCTTAGCCTCCTCAGCGGCCTTCTCCAGCTCCTCCAGCTCCTTGGCAGCGTCGATGCGGGGGAAGAGGTTGTCGCCCCGGGTGACGGTCACGTCAGCGGGCAGGCTGCCGAAGACAGCGGCGCTCTCCCAGGTGGAGCAGGCATCACAGGCGCCGATCTGGCGCAGAATCTCAGCGGCGGAGGTGGGGATGAAGGGAGTCAGCAGGATGGCGCACACCCGCAGGGTCTCCAGCAGGTTATACATGACAGTAGCCAGACGCACGCCGTTGGCCTCCATGTCCTTGGCCAGCACCCAGGGGGCATTCTCGTCGATATACTTGTTGGCCCGGGAGATGACCTTGAAGATCTCGCTCAGAGCGTTCTGGAAAGCATAATGCTCCATCTGCTCCTCGTAGCGGCCGCGCAGGGCGGACACCATGGCGGTGAGCTCCTCGTCCAAAGCGTCGGCCTGGCGCTCCTTGGGCAGAGTGCCGTTAAAGTACTTGCCTACCATGGATACGGTGCGGCTCAGGAGGTTGCCCAGGTCGTTGGCCAGATCCACGTTGATGGTGTTGATGAGAGCCTCGTTGGAGAAGTTGCCGTCGGAGCCGAAGGGGAAGGTGCGCAGCAGGAAGAAACGCAGGGCGTCCACACCGAAGCGCTCAGCCAGGATATAGGGGTCCACCACGTTGCCCTTGGACTTGGACATCTTGCCGCCGTCCAGCAGCAGCCAGCCGTGGCCAAATACCTTCTTAGGCAGAGGCATGTCCATGCTCATGAGCATGGCGGGCCAGATAATGGAGTGGAAGCGGACGATCTCTTTGCCGACAAAGTGGACGTCGGCGGGCCAGAACTTCTCATAGTCGTCGTACTTGTCGTTGAGGAAGCCCAGAGCGGTGGTGTAGTTGAACAGAGCGTCCACCCAAACATAGACCACATGGCCGGGGTCAAAGTCTACAGGCACGCCCCAGGTAAAGCTGGTGCGGGAGACACACAGGTCCTCCAGGCCGGGCTTGATGAAGTTGTTTACCATCTCGTGGACCCGGGAACGGGGCTGGAGGAAGTCGGTGTTTTCCAGAAGGTCCTGGACGGGCTGGGCATATTTGGACAGGCGGAAGAAGTAGGCCTCCTCCTCTGCGTCCTGAACCTCCCGGCCGCAGTCGGGACACTTCCCGTCCACCAGCTGGCTC
>ENA-ORTH01000451-ORTH01000451.1-human-gut-metagenome-genome-assembly--contig:-NODE-451-length-51575-cov-4.169565_pt1 | contig 51575 bp, 43 predicted proteins | sample MGYA00241914_ERZ509192 | MGnify/ENA primary metagenome ERZ509192 (study PRJEB26280, sample SAMEA2338826) | human gut metagenome | biome: human gut; feature: human-associated habitat; material: faeces...
TCAAGGATTATGCGGTCAATGGGATTCTTGCCAAGGCGGAAAACAGCCGTTTGGAAGATAGTCTGCAACAAGCGCAAAAGAGTGCCACTGTCTGGAAACAGCGGTATGAAAAGATTTATGACAAGTACCAGGAACTGAAAAAGGAAGTCCAGCCATATCTGGACGCTGTCAAGCTCGCACCCGAAAAGGTGCGGGCTTTTCTTGACGCCATTTTAACCCGGACCCGGCAAACAAGGCAGCACGATCAACCTTCCCGCCGCAAGTCGCACGAAATGGAACTTTAATTGATGGAGGAAACTGCATGAGAAAACACAAAGATTTTATGAGCGAACCCGACTATGGTTATATCGACATTGAATCCTGCTTTGAACCGATTTTTGAGCCGCCGTTGGAAACTCTGGAAGAATGGCGCAGCTGGGAGGATGAACCCGAACCGACACTGGAGAACACCTCGGTCTATGTCACAGAGCCGGATGGCATCCAATATTTTTACTGCGGCAATACCCGGATTCGGGTATCCGAGCATTTCTCCCAGGCAGGCAAACCCATGGACAAGCTGATTGAAAATGTGATCCAGTATGCCGCCCGCAACGCTGGATAAACCCACAACAAGATGTCGTTGAACCACACCCACGCTTACGGTATAATAAAAGCAGAAGTATTGTAAGCGTGGGTTGTTTCGATTAGAAGGAGGATTTTTACCGTGAAACAACCTTACAATACCGCACTCTATATGCGTCTCAGCCGTGATGACGAAAACTATGGCGACAGCGTGAGCATTGAGACCCAGCGCACTATTTTGCAGCAGTACGCAAAGGAACATGGTCTTTCGGTGTATGGCGAATATGTCGATGACGGATGGAGCGGAACAAATTTTGAGCGTCCCAGCTTTCAGCGGATGATGGATGATGTGGAGGCCGGAAAGGTCAACTGCATCATTACCAAAGACCTCAGTCGCTTTGGCCGTGAACACGTGATGATGGACTACTATCTGGAATTTGTGTTCCCGGAAAAGCAGATTCGATACATTGCTGTGGCTGAAAATGAGGACACCGAAAAAGGACTTTCGGATTTTGTGCCGTTCAAGAACCTTTTTAACGAATGGTTCGCAAAGGATACCAGCCGCAAGGTGAAAACGGCGCTCCGTGCTAAATTTGCCGCAGGAGAACGCATTTTTGCCTATGCGCCGTTGGGATACATCCGCCATCCCGAAATCAAAAACACTTTGGCCATAGACGAAGAAACCCGCTGGATCATCGAGAAAATCTTTGACCTTGCGTTTCATGGGGCGGGTGCAGCGAAGATCACCAAGACCCTGATTGCAGAGAAAGTCCCGACTGCGGGCTGGCTCAATTATCAACGGTACGGAACTTTCGCCAATATCTACGCCAATGCGCCGGAAGAAAAATCGTATGCCTGGACGATTGCTCAGGTCAAAAGTATCCTGCAAGATGAAACCTATATCGGCAACAGCGTACACAATAAGCAGACCAATATCTCTTATAAAAACAAGAAAAAGGTGCGCAAGCCGAAAGAAGAATGGATTCGGGTGGAAAATACCCATGAGGCGATCATCAGCCGGGATGTGTTTGAGCAGGTGCAAAAGCAGATCGCCAGCCGCAGACGGCAACAGAAGGATGCCGCAACGCAGATTTTTGCCGGGCTTGTAAAATGTGCAGATTGTGGCTGGTCTATGCGCTTCGGCACGAACCGGCAGAACAAAACGCCGTACAGCCACTTCACTTGCAGCCAGTACGGACAGATGGGGACACAATGCTCGGCGCATTATATCCGCTATGACACGCTCTATGTCTATGTACTGTCCAGAATCCAGTATTGGTCCCATCAGGCGCAGCTGAGCGAAGAAAAACTCTTGCAGCAGATTTTGAAAAATGGTGACCGGGAACGCATGACCGCCGCCAAGCGTCAGGAATCCGAACTGAAACGAGCGGAAAAGCGCAAGGCAGAAGTGGATGGAAAGTTTGTCCGAATGTATGAGGACTGGTCTGCCGGACGCATCACCGAGTATAACTTCAATCTGCTGACCAAAAAGTACCAGGCAGAACAGCTGGAGTTGGAGGAAAAGATCAGCCGCTTGCAAGCGGAGCTGTCCGAAGAGCAGCAGACTGCCCTGGATGCCGAAAAGTGGGTCGCTCTCGTCAAGCAGCACGCCAATCCCTCGGAATTGACTGTCGAACTTCTCAATACCCTGATTGAGAAGATTGTGATTCATGAGGCTACTAAAGGCGAGGATGGTATGAGAGAGCAAGAGATTGAGATTTACTACCGCTTTATCGGCAAAATTGATTAACCTGTATCCATATCCTTAACTTTGGGAATCCGGCGAGACAATCCCGGATATTGTCAACTGCGACGCATTGGCAGAACTGTATGATGTTTCAGTGGATGATTTGCTGCATTATGACAGCCGCAGTAAAAAAATAGGCATTGCACCCAGAGGCAAACACATTTTTGGCACTACGGTGCTGGGCGAACGGGGGCAGGTGGTGATACCCAAGCAGGCGCGGGATATATTTGGGCTGAAGGCAGGGGATATGCTGATGGTGCTGGGCGATGAGACGCCCGGCTCCCGGGGGCTTGCCCTGGTTTGCGCAGAGGAATTTATGCAAGCGGCAAAAGAAATTATGGATAGGCTGAGCCCGCCTAAAGGAGACGCATGAGCATGCTGCTGGAAATAAGGAAGCTTTCAAAGCATTACCCTGGTTTCACACTTTCCGATATTTCTTTTTCACTGAACGAAGGGGAAATCATGGGCCTTATTGGAAAAAACGGAGCAGGAAAAAGCACTGCGCTGAAGTCTGTCCTCAATATGGCGCGCCCCGACGGCGGCAGCGTCTGTATGTTCGGAATGGATTATTTCGAACACGAGGCCGCCTGTAAACAGCAACTGGGTGTTGTACTGGGAGGAATGGACTTTTACCTCCATAAAAAGCTGGCCGCCGTCACGGCTGTTACACAGCGGTTTTATGCGCGGTGGGATGAAGCGGCCTACCGGAAATACATGAAGCTGTTCGAACTGGATGAGAAAAAGCGCGTAGACCAGCTTTCTGCGGGGATGCGCGTAAAGTACCTTATTGCGCTGGCCCTTTCACACCATGCAAGGCTGCTGATTTTCGATGAACCCACCAGCGGGCTGGACCCTGTCGCGCGGGATGATTTGCTGGAATTATTCAAGGCCCTTGTGAAAAGCGGGGAAAGAGGTATTTTGTTCTCTACGCACATTACATCAGATTTGGACAAATGCGCAGACAGCGTTACTTACATCAAGGCTGGCCGCCTTTTGCTCAGCGCGCGGAAGGCGGCCTTTGTCGAAGCCTTCCAAAATTTGAAAGAGCCGGACGGGCATGCCCTTTCTTTGGAAGAAATTATGGTGCGCACGGAAAAGAGGCATTACGATGCGGAATTTGCTTTATAAAGAGCTGCGCCTTGCGGCGCACCCGAACCTTTATGTGTTTGCTTGCCTGGGCGCACTGGTGCTGGTGCCCGCTTATCCATATGGCGCTGTGTTCATGTTCGGATGCCTGGGGCCGTATATCAGTGTGAGTTATGCGCGCGAAAACCACGATGTGTTTTATACTGCACTTTTGCCGGTGCCAAAACGCGACGCTGTAAAGGCCAAGCTGCTGATGTTTGCTGCAGCGCAAATAACGCAGCTTGTTTTCTCCGTGCCGTTTGCCTTCCTGCGCACCTTGTATCTGCCGCAGGGCAACCCCGCGGGTATAGAGGCCAATGCGGCCTATTATGGCTTTGGACTGCTTATATTTGCTGTGTTCGATTTTATTTTCTTTTCCGAATTCTATAAAACGGCATACAAGGCGGGGCGGGCCTTTCTGCTTGGCTTCATTCCGGCCATGCTTCTTATAGCCGCTATGGAAGCAGCGGCCCATGTGCCCGCGCTTGCATGGGTAGACAGCACAGCGCCCGCCTGCCAGCTTCTTCAGCTGCCTGTTCTGGCGGCAGGTGCGCTGATTTATCCGGCAGCGTTGTTCACGGCTTACCGCGTCGCGTCAAAAGAATTTGAAAAGGTAGACCTCTGAACCAGCGGCGGAGCATCTTCCTCTGCAAACAGGTGCGCCCGGCTTGTTTTGAGCCGGGCGCACCTGTTTATGTGGAAAACTTTTGCCTGAATTTATTAAAACCGGAATGATAGCCCGTGAAAACGCAGTTTGCGTCGGCGTGGGTTTGGGCCAAGTTCTTTGCGCACTGTCACAAGAGAAAGCGTATCATACCCCAGCTTGTGATATAGACGAAGGGCGGCTTCGTTCCGTGTGACTACTTGTAAAGTGATTGCCTCTATTCCAGGCATGCGGCGGCATATTTCTTCCGCCTGTTCAATGGCGGATGTGGCAATGCCCTGGCCGCGCAGCGCAGGCTGGACAAAAATATCTTCAAGCTGCATCACAATGGGCCCGATGCGTTGCATATGAAGAAAGCCAGCCTGTTTGCCGCAGGCCCAAATAGAAAAAAGAGTATGCCCTTTGCCCTGCCATTCCAGCAGGGTGTTTTCCGCCTGTTCCGAAGTAATTGCCTCGTCTCTGTTTGCGAGAGAAGCATGATGCTGCCAAAATGCAGCGATGTCATGCACAATCACATCGTGTTCTTCAGGCGAAAAGGGGGTAAGCTCAACGCGCACGGCAATTCCTCCTCTCCATAAAAAGCCACAGTGAAATAACAGCAATGGCGGCAAAAAGCGCCGCGCCAATAAGAAAAATGCACGCCCCGGCGCCGGTTTTGCCCGCAACGGCGCCCGCAAGAGGCGAGAGCCCCGCCATGCAAATACTGTACATCATGCTGTCTACGCTGGTCAGCGTGGCGCGGCTGGCGCTGGGATAAAAGGGCTGCAGCAGGCTGTCGGCCCGCAGGGTGAAGGCGCTTTCCAGAAAACCGGCCCCCACCGCGCCCGCGAGGCACAGGGGAAGGCAGGCGCTGCCCGCCAGCATCGTGCAAATGGCAACGGCCAGCCCGCACCACAGGAACAGGCTGCCGAGGCGTGCGGGCAGCCTGGGCGCCAAAAGCGCGCCCGGCACGTCGGCCAGCGTCAGAAGGAAAAGAGGCATGCCTACAAGGGCGGCGGGCAGGCCCGCATCCACAAGGCCCTGCTGCCAGAACATCTGGGTAAGATATCCGGCGGCCCCTACAAAGCTGATGCACAGCATTCTGGCGGCCAGCCTGCGCCTGTGTGTCAGAAACCGCATATTTTCCAGCGCATGCAGGGCAAGGCAACGCGGCATCTGCCGCAGGGGCACCACGGGCCGCGCCTGCACGCTGAGGGCGGGCTCTTTTAAAAGGCCGCCCAGGGCGGCGCACCCAAGCCCCACACAGGCGCTGAGAAGATACGCCGCAGCAAAGCCCAGCCGAATGGTAAAAACGCTCATCAGGCTGGCGGCGCTTTGCGCTGCGGAGTACAGCGTGTACTGGCGGGAGGTCTGCCGGATATAGCGTGCCTCCTGACCGTTTTCCGCCAGGGTGTCATAGGTGAGTGCCTCCAGTGTGCCGGAGGCCAGATTAAAGCTGAGCGCCTCCAGCGCCATGGCGGCGCAAACCCCGAAAAGCCCGCGGCTGGCGGCCATGGCGACGCCTGCGGCGGCGTTTACCAGCCCCGCGGCAATCAGGGTGCGCCTGCGGCCCAGAATGTCGGCAAGCATGCCGCTGGGCACTTCGAACAGCATGCTCACTAGATGGAACACGCCCTCTGCAACACCCACCGCGGCCAGCGAAAAACCGCGCCCCACAAGCAAAAGCACCCATACCGCCCCCGCGATACGAAAGCCCCGCACGGCCTCGTGGGCCTGCAGAAGAAATAACTGCCTATTCAATTTCATTTTTATTACACCGTTCCTCTTGAATTTTTTGAAGGAACAGTGCGCCCAAATGGGAAAAAAGGGCCGCGGCAGTGTAGCCGCGGCCTTTCAGAATATACAAAGGAAAGCCGTTTCTACCTGCAAATGGGCGCACTGATACAGGGAACGGCCAAAACAGCACCTTTGGACAGGCGGATGACGGCTATCTTCCAAAACATCACAATGCGCCTCCTTTCAGAATAACGGCATGGCAACAGGCCATATCGTTACAGTGATTATATCACGCCCGGAAATACTTTTCAAGCGTGGCTTTGACACGTTTTGCATGGCCGGGGCGCTACACTAAAGCAGTGGAGAGGGGGCACGGCATGCGCGGTGTCGTTTACGTGGACCTTTTATTTCTTATCAATGCTGTGATAGGCCTTTTCCTGCTGCGGTGCACGTCACGCCTTGCCGGGCGCGAATGCCGGGCGTGGCGCATGGCGCTGGGCGGAGCCCTGGCAGGCGCGGCGTCTCTTGCCCTGCTGCTGCCTCAGCTTCCGCCGGCGCTGCTGTGGGGGCTGAAGGCGGCGGAAGCCTGTATCATCGTGCTGGCGGCCTTTCCGCCGGGAAGCCTGCGGTGCTTTTTCAAGACGCTGTGGTGGTATGCGGCGCTGAACGTGCTGCTGTCCGGCGTGGTGTTTGCGGCGCTGTACTATGGCGTGGCGGGCGGCATTGAAGTGAACAATATGGCGGTGTATTTCAATGTGCCGCCGCTTTTGCTCATTGCCTGTGTGGCGGGCGTATATTGCGCCGTCCGGCTGGTGGAGCTGTGCTTTGGCGGGCCGCAGCGCGCACAGCATGTGCCGTTTGCCGCCAGCTTTGGCAGCGTGTGCGTGCAGGGGCTTGCACTGCTGGACACAGGCTGTTCTGTGCGCGACCCGGTCAGCGGGCAGGAGGCGTTTTTGCTCAGCCTGCCTTTGGTGAAAAGCGCGCTGCCTGCACAGCTTAACGCGCAGCTTCAGGCATTTCTGGAACAGGGGCAGCTTTCCAGCGAGCCATATGCCCTTCGGCTGGTGCCTACCCAAACGGCGCTTGGCGTGCGCGCCCTGCCCGCTGTAACAGTGCAGTGGCTGACGCTGGGAGATAAAAAAGAAAAAACCGTGCGCGGCGCGCTGGCGGTGTTCACACCGGAACCATTCGCAGACGGGGCGTTCAGTGCCATTGTCAGCCCGGCGTTAAAAGGAGGAACATGAAAATGATGGGAAAGCTTCTGAAGGCGCTGTGGCGCAGGCTGCGGCACAAGCTGCAGATATGCGTGCGGGCGCCGGATTATACTTATTACATCAACGGCCCGGAGACTTTGCCGCCGCCGCTTTCGAAAGAGCAGGAGGCGCTGGTGTTTGCCGGGCTGGAGAGGGGCGACGCCAACAGCAGAGAGCTGCTCATCGTGCACAATCTGCGCCTTGTCGTGTATATTGCCAAAAAGTTTGAGAGCAAAACGGCAGGCGTGGAAGACCTTATCAGCATCGGCACCATCGGCCTTATCAAGGCGGTGAACACCTTTGTGCCTTCAAAGAAAATAAAGCTGGCCACCTATGCCAGCCGGTGTATTGAAAATGAGATATTGATGTACCTGCGCAAAAGCAGCAACCGCCGGCAGGAGAGCAGCATTGACGAACCGCTGAACACCGACGGCGACGGCAATGAGCTGCTGCTTTCAGATGTGCTGGGTACAGACCAGAACCAGGTGGGCGCACAGCTTGAGCAGAATGCGGAAAAAGACATGCTGCTTGCGGCTGTGGCAAGGCTTTCCCCGCGTGAAAAACAGATTATGGAGCTGCGCTTCGGCCTGTGCGGCCAGCAGGAGCATACCCAGAAAGAAGTGGCCGATATGATAGGCATCTCGCAAAGCTATATTTCGCGCCTGGAAAAACGCATCATCCGCCATTTGCGCATGGAGCTGGAGGAGACTACCTGAGCCTGCACAGCGCTTTCCGGAATGTGCCGCGCCGCCCCATGGCCGGGGCCGGGCGGGGCCGCGCGTCACCGGCTTTCCTGTACAGCCCTGCATGAAATATTTGCCAGCCCGTTTTTCGGATGGGCGGCGCATGCCCTGACAATACTCGAAAACAGAACGTTTTCGGAGGGCAGGGCATGCAGTATCACAAGGTGGAGCTTTGCGGCGTAAACACGGCGAAGCTTCCGGTTTTGAAGGAAAAGGAAAAGGCCGCGCTTCTGCGCGCTGTAAAAAACGGCGATGAAGAGGCGCGCCAGAAGATGATAAATGGAAACCTGCGCCTTGTGCTGAGCGTGGTGCAGAAATTTTCCGGCCGGGGGGAAAACCTGGACGATTTGTTTCAGGTGGGCTGCATCGGCCTTATCAAGGCCATTGATAATTTCAACCCGGACCTTGGCCTGAAATTTTCCACCTACGGCCAGCCCATGATTATTGGTGAGATACGGCGTTTTCTGCGTGACAACAACGCGCTGCGTGTCAGCCGTTCCATGCGGGATGTGGCTTACAAGGCCATGCAGGCGCGGGAGCAGCTTCAAAAAGAGCTTGGACGGGACCCCACCCCGGAGCAGATAGCCCGGCGCATTGAGCTGCCGAAGCGCACCGTCACGCTGGCGCTGGAATCTGTGGTCGAGCCCATCTCGCTGTATGAGCCGGTGTATAATGACGGCGGCGATACCATCTGCGTGCTGGACCAGCTGGGCGAAAGCGGCTCGGAGGAGAACTGGATATCCGCCATGTCTCTGCGCGATACCATGAATTCTCTTTCTCCGCGCGAAAAGAAGATTATGGCGCTGCGCTATCTCTCCGGCAAAACACAGGTGGAGGTGGCTCGGGAAATCGGCATCAGCCAGGCTCAGGTGAGCCGCCTTGAAAAAAACGCGCTGGCGCGCATCAAAAGCGAACTGTAAGGTTTGCCAGCTTTGGGGAAAATACCGGCAAGGGAAGCATGAGAATAATACAAATGTCAGCTTAACGGCTGACAGGCAGAGCCGCAGCGCTGCCAGCATAGCTTTTATCTCAGGCGGCAGCACTTGAACCTGTGTGTAATTTTGTTTTCCCATAACAATCCCCCCTGATGTAGTCCGTTTTCCTACATCAGGGGGGATTTTGCCGCTGTTCATTTTTAATGGCCCTGTTCACTGGCCGGGGTATATTTATTTTGTTATCCAGTTCTTCGTCCGCATCGGCCGGGCAAAAGCCGGCCTGAGCTTTGTGCGGCGCCTTCTGCTTTGAGAAGCGTCTGTTTCCCGTTTGAATAAAGCCCTGCCTGATACGATTGCTTTCTTACCCGGCCGTATGGAAAGCGGCGCGCCCTTTTCGCGCGCGGCGGCGATGCGTTCCGGCCCCCTGCTTATTCCACAGCCTGTGCAAGGAGGGAGAGGTCCAGCACGCCGGCCTCCTCCTGCAAAAGCGAATACACGGTTTTGGCGATGACCTTTACGCCGCCGGGGCTGTCGCTTTCAAAATTCAGCGGCATCAGCGGGTCGTGCAGAGAGAGGCGCAGCAAAAACCAGCCGTCGCCGTGCTGCGCGTCAAAGTTCACGCGGATGCCTTCCCGGTTGTCGGGCGCAGTGCTGGCGCCGGGCAGCGCCTGCACCTTTTGGGTTACGCGCTGCAGCACGGCGGCGCCGTCGGCCTTGAAGTCCTCGCCGGAAAGGGGCAGGCGCACTTCTTTGCTCTCGGCAGGCTCGCGCAGGCCGGCAATCAGCTCCTCCAGCCGGTGGCCGCGGCCCAGCTCTATCAGCAGCTTTACCATCAGGTACGCGCCGTCATCCATGAAATAGTTTTCCTTCAGCGCGCCGTGGCCGCTTGTCTCCATGGCAAGCTGGCAGTCTGTGCCCTCCCGGTTCAGGCGCATGGCCTCGTTGATTACATTGCGGTAGCCGCGCTTGAAGCGGTGATGTACGCCGCCCTTCTGCGCAATAAACCGGGCGAGGCCGGTGCTGGTGACGGAATCCGTCACAATGGCGGTGCCGGGGTGGTCGCGCAGCAGAATCGCGCTCATCAGGGCGATGAGCCTGTTGCGGTTCAGCTCTTCGCCATCCGGCAGCACAGCCCCGGCCCTGTCCACATCCGTGTCGAAGATAATGCCGAGGTCTGCTTTTTCTTCCAGCACGGCCTGCCGGATGCTGGCCATGGCGGCCGCATCCTCGGGGTTCGGGATATGGTTGGGGAACATGCCGTCCGGCGCCAGATAACGGCTGCCGGAAATATCCGCTCCCAGCGGCGCCAGCACCCTTTCGGCAAAAAAGCCGCCCGCGCCGTTGCCTGCATCCACCACGATATGAAGCCCCGCCAGCGGGTGCAGATAGTCTTTGGCCTTCACGCCGTCCCGGATAAGCGAGGTCAGATGCGCGGCGTACACGCTCATAAAGTCCTGCCGCTGCACCTGCTGCGCCTGGGGCGCGGCCTGCGGCGTTATCTGCTGCGCCGCCGCCAGAATGTCTTTGATGTCGCTGCCTTCCAGCCCGCCCGCGGGGGTGAAGAATTTCAGCCCGTTACGGTTATAGGGCAGATGGCTGGCTGTCACCATCACGGCGCCGTCGAAGGGCTGCGCGCCCAGCACGGTGCACATGAACATGGCCGGGGTGCTGGCCAGTGCAAAGTCTGTGCACAGGGCGCCTTCGGCGCCAAGCCCTTCCAGCGCCCAGCCTGAAATGGCAGGCCCTGAAATGCGCGAGTCGCGCCCCACCGCCACGCGCACCTGCTCTTTTCCGGCGCGCTGCTTCAGCCAGCGCGCAAACGCCCTTGCAATGGGAACGACAGCCTCCCGCGTAAGGTTTACGGGCTGCCCGTTTTTTGCATCCACGGCCACGCCGCGGATGTCGCTTCCATTCTGCAGTGCAGAAAGCTCCATAATATCCCAGCCTTTCTTTTTCCCGCGCGTGCGCCGCACGGGGAAGTCGGTCAACGCTTTCATTATATCAGCCGCGCGCGCGCACGGCAACCTGCAAATGGCCGCAGCGGAGGAAAACGTGCGTCCAGGCCCCATGTTTCACGAATGATGAAAAGAACTGCATTTTTTGTTCCCATCCGGCGGGCATTGTGTTAGAATAAAAAACGCAAAAACGGCCGAAGGCCTTTCCCTGCCGCGCGGCGGGCAAGCGCCGCGAATCCTGTATGGGCGGCAGGTGAGAGGGAGAAAATGAAGCGGAAAAGGTGGAGAGCAGGGAATGGAACAGCACGTATCCGACACATATGTTCACATTCTGAAAAACGAGCTTATTGTTGCGCTTGGCTGCACAGAGCCCATTGCCATTGCCTACGCAGGCGCACTGGCGCGCAAGGTGCTGGGCACGGTGCCGCAGAGGGTAAATGTGGCGTGCAGCGGAAATATCGTGAAAAACGTGAAAGGCGTCACTGTGCCAAATTCCGGCGGGCTGCGCGGCATCAAGGTGGCCGCTTTGCTCGGCATTGCGGGCGGCGATGCCCAAAAAGAGCTTGCCGTGCTGGAAAGCGTAACAGATAAGGCGCGCGAGGAAGCGCGCCGCCTGCTGGAGGCGGGCGTGTGCACCACAAGCCTTGTGGAGGGGGAAGAAAACCTTGCAGTCACCGTTACTGCGGAAGCCTGCGGGCACACCGCTCTTGTAGAGATACGCGGCACGCATACGCATGTGGCACGCATTGAAAAGGACGGCGCGGTGCTGCAAAGCGGCGCGCCGGAGGGCGGCGTGCAGAAGGCCGCGCCCGATAAAGCCCTTTTGAATGTGCGCGATATTCTGACATTTGCCGAAACGGCAGACCTCTCGGAAATAAAGCCTCTTTTGCTGCGGCAGATAGAATGCAATGTGGCCATTTCCCATGAAGGGCTGCGGCAGGGCTATGGCGGCGAAGTGGGCCGCACGCTGCTGGAATTGTACGGCACCTGCTGCCCCGTGCAGGTGCGCGCGGCCGCCGCAGCCGCGGCGGGGTCTGATGCGCGCATGAACGGCTGCCCCATGCCGGTGGTCATCAATTCCGGCTCGGGCAACCAGGGCATCACGCTGACGCTGCCGGTGGTGGAATATGCAAAGGAGCTGCACGCTTCAAGCGAGATGCTGCTGCGCGCGCTTGTGCTGGCAAACCTTCTCAGCGTGCACCAGAAAAAGTATATCGGCAGCCTGTCCGCCTACTGCGGCGCTACCAGCGCTGCCTGTGCGGCAGGCGCGGCTGTCTGCTGGATGCGCGGCGGCGGGTACGAAGAGATATGCGGCACCATCACCAACACGCTTGCCACCCTGGGCGGCATGCTGTGCGACGGGGCAAAATCCTCCTGCGCGGCAAAAATTGCCACAGCCGTACAGACGGCGCTTCTGGCGGCGGCCATGAGCGCGAACGGCCGCCGTTTCCGCCACGGCGACGGCATCGTCACACAGAACGTGGAAGAAACCATTGCCGACATCGGCTATATCGCCCGCGAGGGCATGCGCTATGCAGACAGCGAAATACTTCGCCTGATGCTGGAGCATGAATGACCGCATCCTCCGCCTGAAGGCAGGGCCGGCGCGCCGCGCCCTACTTTTTTGTGCAATAATTATACTAAAAAAGTATAATTATATCCAACCCTTTGCGTTTTGTGAATTGCAAACAGGCCATATATGGTGTATAATTCCATTTGTATGAAGGAAAGAGAGCAGGTGTGGGAATGGAAGTGATGAAACGCTGTGGCGCCGGGCAGGCGTACGATGCACAGAAAATCACGGGTGCGATGGAAAAGGCGTTTGCCAGCGTGGGGCAGGCGTGCAGCCGTGAGGTGATGGATAAAATGCTGCACGAGGTGGAGCAGGCTGTTCTGTCAGGCGGCACATGCACGGTAGAGGCCATTCAGGATGAAGTGGAACAGGTGCTGATGGCAAACGGCTTTTACGCTGTGGCGAAAAGCTATATCCTTTACAGGCAGAAGCGTGCGGAGCTTCGCGCCGCACGCGCAGAGCTGACAGACGCAGTGGAGGCGCCGGGGCTGGATGAATGTCTGGCCGGGATACAGCAGGCGTTTGAGGGGGCGGAGTATTCCCTTACGGCGCTGGCCGGCAAGTTTTCCGGTTTTCTGAAAACAGGCATGTCCCGACAGGAAGCGCTGGGGGCGCTTGTGAAGGCGGCGGTAGAGCTCACCACCCCGCAGGCCCCGAAATGGGAGTTTATTGCGGCGCGCCTTTTGAACTATAAGTTCGAGCTGGAGCTGCAGGCTCAGCTGGAAAGGCGCGGCATCCGCACCTTTTATGAAAAGCTGCGCTGGCTGACAGACGAGGGGCTGTACGGCGCCTATATTCTGGAGCATTATTCCCGCGAAGAGCTGGAGCAGGCGGCCGCCTTTCTGCGGCCGGAGCGCAATGCGCTGTTCACATACGCGGGGCTGGATTTGCAGCTGAAACGGTATGTCATCCACACGCACCAGCGTGTGCCGCTGGAAACGCCGCAGGAGATGTACCTGGGCATTGCCCTGCACCTCGCCATGGAGGAAAAGCAGGACAGGCTGGAATGGGTGCGGCGGTTTTACGATATGTTGAGCAAGATGGAAGTGACTATGGCTACGCCCACGCTTTCGAATGCGCGCAAGCCGTACCATCAGCTCTCCAGCTGCTTTATCGACACGGTGCCGGACAGCCTGGAGGGCATCTACCGCTCTATTGACAATTTTGCGCAGGTGAGCAAATTCGGCGGCGGCATGGGCCTGTATTTCGGCAAAGTGCGCGCCACGGGCAGCAGCATCCGCGGCTTTGAAGGCGCGGCGGGCGGCGTCATCCGGTGGATCAAGCTGGTGAACGACACTGCCGTGGCGGTAGACCAGCTCGGCATGCGCCAGGGGGCCGTGGCAGTGTATCTGGATGCCTGGCACAAGGACCTTCCGGAGTTTTTGCAGCTTCGCACCAACAATGGCGACGACCGCATGAAGGCGCATGATGTATTCCCGGCGGTGTGCTACCCGGACCTTTTCTGGAAGCTGGCCGCGCAGGACCTGAACCGCGAATGGCACCTTCTGTGCCCGCATGAGGTGCTCAGCGTAAAGGGCTATGCGCTGGAGGATTACTACGGCGAAGAGTGGGAAAAGCGCTATCTTGACTGTGTGAACGACCCGCGTATCTCCAAGCGGACCGTGACGGTGAAAGAGATTGTGCGGCTTGTGCTGAAGTCGGCCGTAGAGACGGGCACCCCCTTCACCTTTAACCGCGATGCGGTGAACCGCGCGAACCCCAACGGCCACAAGGGCGTCATCTATTGCTCTAACCTGTGCACGGAAATTGCGCAGAACATGGCGCCTATCGAGAGCGTTTCCACTGAGGTGAAAACGGAAAACGGGGACACCGTGGTGGTCACCACCACGCGCCCGGGCGAGCTTGTGGTATGCAACCTTGCTTCGCTTTCACTCGGCAATATTCCTGTGGAGGATGACGCTTACCTGCACGAGCTTGTGGCAAGCGTGGTGCGCGCGCTGGATAACGTCATTGATTTGAATTTTTATCCGCTGCCCTATGCGAAAATAACAAACCGCCGCTACCGCAGCATCGGCCTTGGGGTAAGCGGCTACCATCACATGCTGGCAAAGCGCGGCATCAAATGGGAAAGTGAAGAGCATCTTGCCTTTGCAGACGATGTGTTCGAGCGCATCAACCATGCGGCCATTGCCGCCAGCACGGCACTTGCTGCCGAAAAGGGCAGCTATGCCTTCTTTGAGGGCAGCGACTGGCAGACGGGTGCCTATTTTGAAAAGCGCGGCTATACGTCCGCCGCATGGAAGGAGCTTGCTGCGGCGGTGGCGCGCCAGGGCATGCGCAACGCGTACCTGCTTGCAGTGGCGCCCACCTCCAGCACCAGCATTCTGGCAGGCACCACCGCAGGGCTGGACCCTGTGATGAAGCGCTTTTTCCTGGAGGAAAAAAAGGGCAGCATGCTGCCCCGCGTTGCGCCCGAGCTTTCCATGAAAACCTACTGGTATTATAAAAACGCACATCTTATCGACCAAAGCTGGAGCGTGCGCGCCTGCGGCGTGCGCCAGCGCCATGTGGACCAGGCCCAAAGCATGAACCTGTATATCACCAACGATTTCACCATGCGTCAGGTGCTGGATTTGTACCTGCTTGCCTGGCGCTGCGGGGTAAAGACTATTTACTATGTGCGCTCGAAGTCTCTGGAAGTGGAAGAGTGCGAAAGCTGCTCGTCCTGAGCGCGGAAGGAGAGAACACACCATGGCAGAACTTGTGAAAAAGCCGCTGTTCAACCCCGGCGGCGATACTGAGGTGCGCCTGCGGCGCATGATAGGCGGCAACACCACCAACCTGAACGATTTCAACAATATGCGCTATGCCTGGGTAAGCGGCTGGTACCGGCAGGCTATGAACAATTTCTGGATACCGGAGGAGATAAACCTTTCGCAGGATGTGAAGGACTACCCGAACCTTTCGGTGCCCGAGCGCAAGGCCTACGATAAGATCCTGAGCTTCCTTGTGTTTCTGGACTCCATCCAGACGGCCAACCTGCCCTGCATCGGCGAATATGTCACGGCCAACGAGGTGAACCTGTGCCTGTCTATCCAGACCTTTCAGGAATGTGTGCACAGCCAAAGTTACAGCTATATGCTGGATACCATATGCAGCCCCACGCAGCGTGACGATATTCTGTACCAGTGGAAAACGGATGAGCATTTGCTGCGCCGCAATACATTTATCGGGGATTTGTACAATGAATTCCAGAAAAAGAAGGATGCCTTCACGCTGCTGAAGGTGATGATGGCGAATTATATTCTGGAGGGGGTGTATTTCTATTCCGGCTTCATGTTCTTCTATAACCTGGCCCGGAATGGAAAAATGCCCGGCTCTGCGCAGGAGATACGCTACATCAACCGCGATGAAAACACACATTTGTGGCTGTTCCGCAATATCATTCTGGAGCTTCAAAAGGAAAACCCCGAGCTTTTCACCCCGGAGAATATTGAAGTGCTGCGCGGCATGCTGGAAGAAGGCGTGCGGCAGGAGATTGCCTGGGGCCACTATGTTATTGGAGACGATATCCCCGGCCTGACAAAAGGCATGGTGACAGATTATATCAAATATCTGGGCAACCTGCGCTGGGCGGGCCTTGGCTATGGCACGCTGTACGAGGGCTATGACAGCGAGCCGGAGAATATGGCGTGGGTGAGCCAGTATTCCAATGCCAATATGGTAAAAACAGATTTCTTTGAAGCCAAAAGCACAGCATACGCCAAAAGCACAGCCCTTGTGGACGATTTATAAGTGTGCTGCGCCGGAAAAGCCGCGTGCGGAAGGCCCGCGCGCGGCTTTTCACTCTGTAAAACAGGGGCGCTGCGCCGCATTTTTCTATTGACATTTCGCCGCGGGCCCTGTATAATATTTTTTGTTCGCTGGGCGAAGTTGGGCGAACACGATATTCCTCCTTAGCTCAGTCGGTAGAGCATGCGGCTGTTAACCGCAGGGTCGTTGGTTCGAGCCCAACAGGGGGAGCCAAAGAAGGCAGGCCGTCAGGCCTGCCTTTTTCTGTATCATTTCCGCCGCCTGAAGAATCCGGCGGGCGGCGCGCGTTTATAGGAATAGGGGGCGATGTGGATATGTACAGGGTTATGGTGGTAGAAGACGATGACGCCATTGCGGGCGTGCTGCAGCGCACGCTTGAAAAATGGGGCTATGAGGTGTGCCGTACAGAAGACTTTGAAAATGTGATGGAGGAATTTCTGCACTTTCAACCGCATCTGGTGATGATGGATATTTCTCTTCCGTTTTTTGACGGCTACCACTGGTGCGCGGAAATACGAAAGATAAGCAAGGTGCCTGTGCTGTTCCTTTCAGCCGCTGGCGAAAACCTCAACATCGTTATGGCCCTCAGCATGGGGGCGGACGATTTTATTACAAAGCCGTTCGATTTGTCTGTGGCGGTGGCAAAGGTAGAGGCCCTTTTGCGGCGCACCTACTCGTTCGGTGCGCAGGGCGGCGCGGCCCTTGCCGTGGGCGGCGCCATGCTGGACCTGAAAAGTGCCTGCCTGCATTATGAGGGCAAAAAGCTGGAGCTGACCAAAAACGAATTCCGCATTTTGCAGATGCTGTTCGAGCACAAGGGCGAAATCGTCACCCGCGACACGCTCATCAGCGCGCTTTGGGGGCAGGACGCATTTTTGGACGACAACACCCTTACGGTGAATGTGGCGCGCCTGCGCAGCCATTTGGAAGAGATAGGCCTGGGCGGGCTTGTGCGCACGCAGAAGGGCGTGGGTTATCTTGTGGAGGAGCAGACATGAACAAGGAATGTAAGCTGGCGCTTGCCTACCTGCGTGAAAAACGGGCGGCGGCCTGCCTTCTGGCGGCGGCCGTCGCCTTTTTATTTCTTATTACAGAGCTGTACCATGCCCCGCGCGAGCTGGCCGTATATACATCGCTGATGCTGGGCACGGGCTCGGCCCTGGCCTTTGCCGCCGGGCTTTACCGCTACCGCGCCGTGCACAACGCGCTGCAGGTGCTGCTGCGCCAAAGCGGCACGGCGCTGGAGGAGCTGCCAGCGCCGCGCGGCCTTCTGGATGAGGACTGGCAGGCCCTGGTGCGCGCGGTGGATGCCGCGCGCCGCAGCACGGTAGAGCGCAGCGAGACGGTCCGGCGGGACGCGCAGGAATACTACACCCTGTGGGCACACCAGATCAAAACGCCGCTGGCGGCTATGCAGCTTCTGGCGCAGGAGGAAGAGTTCCCCTCGCAGCGCATGTTCCTCAGTGAATTGTTTCAGACGCAGCAGTATGTGGATATGGTGATGAGCTACCAGCGGATGGCCAGCATGACAAAGGACCTGTACGCCCAGAAGGTGGATGTGGATGCGGCGGTGCAGGCGGCTGTACGCCGCGTACAGCCGCTGTTTGCGGGCAAACAGCAGGTGAGGCTGGAGGTGCAGTCCACAGGCATACAGGCCGTCTCTGACACAAAATGGCTGGGCCTTGTGCTGGAGCAGCTTTTGACAAATGCCGTAAAATATACCCGGCGCGGCTTTGTAAAGGTATACGCGCAGGACGGCGCGCTGGTGGTGGAGGACAGCGGCATCGGCATCTCGCCGGACGAGCTGCCCCGCGTGTTCGAGCGCGGCTTCACCGGGCTGAATGGACGGGGCGAGCGGCACAGCTCAGGCCTTGGGCTGTATCTGTGCCGGCAGATTACGCAGAAGCTGGGCCATGTGCTGCGGCTGGAATCGGAAAAGGGCAGGGGCACACGCGCCGTGCTTGCGTTTCCGCAGGCGCCGCTTGTGGTGGAATGACCTCTCTCTGCAGCTGGCCGCAGCGGCACGCGCCTGTGTGCCGCTGCGGCATTTTCTGTCTGTTTTGCGCCTGGCAGCATGCTTACAAAAGCGTAAGCCCGCTGCGGGCAGATGTAAGCGCGCGCTATGGCACTGCAGCCCGTGTGCGGGTATCATAAAAGACAGAACAGGCGCCCTGCCCCTGCCGCGTGAGGCGGGCGCGGGCGCAGAGAAAAGGGGATAGAGAATATGGCTTTGCTGCAGGTAGAGCATCTGAAAAAGATATACACCACACGCTTTGGCGCGCACCAGGTGCAGGCGCTGAGCGACGTTTCCTTTTCCGTGCAGGCAGGGGAGTTTGTGGCCATCATGGGTGAAAGCGGCAGCGGCAAAACGACGCTTTTGAACATTCTTGCCACACTGGACAGGCCCACGCAGGGGGCGGTGCGCCTGAACGGGCAGAACCTGGCCGATGTGCCGGATAAGCAGCTTTCCGCCTTCCGCCGCCAGCGCCTTGGCTTTGTGTTTCAGGATTTTAACCTGCTGGATACCTTCTCGCTGAAAGATAATATCCTGCTGCCGCTGGTGCTTTCCCATATGCGCTATGACGACATGGTGCCCCGCCTGAAGGCGGTGAGCGACGTGCTGGGCATCACGCAGCTTTTGGAAAAATACCCGTATGAGGTGTCCGGCGGGCAGAAGCAGCGCGCCGCGGTGGCCCGCGCGCTGATTACGCGCCCGGCCATCGTTCTGGCAGACGAGCCCACAGGCGCGCTGGATTCCAAGGCAAGCGCCCGCCTGCTGGAGACCTTCAGTCAGGTGAACGAGGCGGGCCAGACCATTCTGATGGTGACCCATTCCACAAGGGCCGCAAGCTGCGCAAAGCGCGTGCTGTTTATCAAGGATGGCGTGGTATTCCATGAATTGTACCGCGGCACGGCCGCGCCGGGCGAATTTTTCGGCAAGATCAGCGACACGCTGATGCTGCTCAGTGCAGGGGGCGATGCCGTATGAAAAGCATGCTGTACCCGAAGCTCGCCTGGCAGAACCTGAAAAACAACCGCACCACATATTTCCCATACCTTCTTACGTGCAGCGTAAGCGTGGCGATGTATTATATCATGCAGTCCATTACCCTGAACGGCGGCCTGGCGCAGGTGCCGGGCGCGGCCATTGCCCTTACCATCTTCTTTTTGGGCACAGGCATTGTGGGCATCTTTTGTGTGGCGCTTATTTTCTGGACGAACAGCTTTCTTATCAAGCGCCGCAAAAAAGAACTGGGCCTTTACTGTGTGCTTGGCATGGAACGGAGGCACATTGCCGCCATGCTTCTGTGGGAGACGCTGTATACAGCCGTTATCTGCCTTGTGCTGGGCCTGGGCGCGGGCATGCTGCTCTCAAAGCTTCTGTTTCTGGGCCTTTTGTATATGATGGACATTTCCACCCCTATCGCCTTTGGCATAGAGCCCGCCGCCATGCTGATTACAGCGGTGCTGTTCGGCGCCATCTTTCTGTGCACGCTGGCCTATAACCTGTACCATGTGCGCCTGGCGAAGCCGGTAGAGCTGCTGCGCGGCGGCAGCATGGGCGAAAAAGAGCCGCGCGCCTCCTGGCTGCTGGCCGTGGTGGGCGTGCTCAGCCTGGGCTGGGGCTATTATACGGCTGTGACGGTAAGCCAGCCTCTGAACGCGCTGCTTCTGTTTTTTGCCGCGGTGCTGTGTGTCATTCTGGGCACGTTCTGCCTGTTCACGGCTGGCAGCATTGCATTTTTGAAATGGCTGCGCAGGCGCAAAAATTTCTATTACCAGCCGGGGCATTTCATCAGCGTTTCCGGCATGATATACCGCATGAAGCAGAACGCGGCCGGGCTGGCCGCCATCTGCATCCTGTTTACCATGGTGCTGGTGACAGTGTCCACAACGGTATGCCTTTACACAGGGCAAAGCGACATGCTTCGCACCCTGTATCCCACAGATATCCGCGGCTCGGTAACGCTGGAGGGCGGCCAGAACCTGGAAGATGTCTATCAGGCGGTGGAAAGCGCCGTGCAGCAAAGCGGCTCGCGCGTGGAGCAGCAGTACGCCTGGCGCACATGCAGCTCCGGCAACGCGGTATCCATGGATGAGAACGGCGTGCTCCGGGAGGACAACGCCTCGCTCAACACCGTGCAGCTGTTGGGCGTGGAGGATTATAACCGCGCCTTCGGCGCCAGCCAGGTGCTTGCGGAGGACGAGGCCCTGCTGTGGTGCACAGACAAAAACACGCTGCCCCAAACCGTAACGTTTGCCGGGCACACGCTGGCTGTGCGCCCGCTGGAAGGGCTTCCGGAGGAGGTAGAGCAGTTCTATTCCAGCTATGGCGCGTATATCATGGTGGTTTCGTCCTACGAGCAGGCCGCCGGTATGATGCAGGAATTTACAGGCAAGGAGGCAGGCGCGCCGAAGGTGAACCTGTTTTTGAATGTCTCCGGCAGCCCTGCGCAGCAGCAGCGCGCCTGCCAAAGCCTTGTCACCAACACGCCGGAGGGCATGCCCTTCAATGTCAATTCGCGGGCTGCGTCGGATGAAAGCTGGTACGGCCTGTACGGCAGCTTTTTGTTCCTGGGGCTTTACCTTGGCCTTATGTTCATGATGGCAACCGTGCTCATCATTTACTATAAGCAGATCAGCGAGGGCTACGATGATCACGACCGCTTTGTAATTTTACAGAACGTGGGCATGAGCAGGCAGGAGGTAAGAAGCACCATCAACAAACAGATATTGCTGGTGTTCTTCCTGCCGCTTTTGATGGCTGCCGTGCACATGCTGTTCGCCTTCAACATTGTTGCGAACATTCTCACGGTGTTCTCCATGACAAACCGGGCCCTTTTCGCCATATGCTGTGTGTGCATTTTTGCCGTGTTCTCGCTGGCCTATCTGCTGGTTTATAAGCTGACGTCCCGAAGCTATTACCGCCTTGTGCGCGCATCATAAGAAAGGGGAACGAGTATGAAGCACTTTTTCAAGGCCGCGGCGGCCCTGGCGGGCCTGGTGCTGGCCGCACTGTTTCTGCTGGGAAAAACGAGCAGGAGCAGGTGAATAAAAGCATGCAGGCATTTTCTTTTGCGCCTGTGCAGAAAGGGGCCCGGCAAAAGCCGGCACCCCCTTTTTGTTTGCGCCTGAAGAACAAAATCATGTAAAATTGTAAAATAATTTCATGCGAAGTGTTCATTTTTTGGCTGCGGCCTGATATAATCAAAGTGGCGGAAGGCCAAAATGTGTGTGAAAGAGGAAATGCTATGCTGAATGAGCTGAAAAAGGAAAGCCTTAAGAAGGTGCTGGTCTGGGTGGTGCTTTGGGCCGTGGTGGCCGCGGGGTGCTTTGTGTATGCCCTGCCGGGTGTGCTCGCCATGCTGGGCGGCGCAAAAGAGCTGGGCAGCCTTTCGGTTGAAGAGCTGGAAGGCAGCTATGTAAAAACGGACATCAATGATTTGATAACCGGCTATGCGCAAACCACACGAAGCGGCGATGGAAAGCCGGATGAGGTTATTGAAGAAGAATATGTTCTGGCTATATCCGATACGCTGTGCATCGGCGTGGCGTTTCCGAAAGAGACGCTGGCCGATGTGGGGCAGCTTGTGGAGGAGATAAATGCGTATTACAGCGGCGGCGCGGCGCCGTCTACTGTTCTCAGCGTAAAGGGCACCATTGAAGCAATGGATGAGGAGACGGTTCAGTTTTATCATGAGGCCATCGGATACGATTATATTGCGGCCGAATATCAAGGCCAGTTCCCGGCACTGGTGCTGAAAGTGAACAAGGTGTACGGCCATACTCCCACGTCCCTGTGGCTGGCGCTGGCAGGGGGCGTTGCGGCGCTGGGTGCGTGCATCTGGTTCCTTGCGCGCGCGCTGGGCGGCAGCTATCAGAAGGCCCTGCTGCAGTTCTGCGCCGGTACCGGGGACAAGGACATGGCTCTGGAGCGTGTAGAGGCTTTTTATCACGACACGCAGCCTGTGAACGGGCTGCGCATGGGCGAAGCCTTCACCATGTTCCACACGGGTGCGAAAACGCAGCTGCTGCGCACGTCGGACGTGGCGTGGGCATATCAAATAACCACACAGCACCGTGTGAATTTTATCCCCACCGGCAAATCCTTCGGCATGCGCCTTTGGGCTTTGGACGGCCGAAGCTGGGAGCTGCCCATGAAAAACCAGGATGCCGTGCAGGGTACGCTACGCATGATATTCCAGCAGTTTCCGCATGTGCTGATGGGCTATTCCGCCCAGCTGGCGGCGCTGGCCAAGAAAGACAACGCGGCTTTCCGCGCCCAGGTGGCGCAGGGCGCGCAGGCGCAGCATGCGCCGCAGCCGGAAGCGCAGGCACAGCAGGCGGCCCCCGCACAGGAATAAACCGGCCTGAAAAGAACCACCCTTGTAAAGGCATGCTTTTACAGGGGTGGTTTTCTTTTGTTGCCTTTAGCGGAAAGCGTCCCGGCCCTGCCGGAGGGAGCAAACAGGCTTTCGCTTCAAAAGCTTCGGGCGAAGCGGGGAGCGAAAGGCGCTTTGCGGTTAGGAAAAGGGCTAGCCTGAAAAAGGCAATGCCCGTTTCCGGGCTGCCGTGCAGGCGATGCAGGAGGCAGATTTTATTCAGGGCCTTCAGAGAGGCCTGCCGGTATGGCCCTTCCAGGGCTTGCGCAAGTCCCTGGCTGTGCCGGGAGGCCTGACTGTGCAGGGAAGCCGCAGGCGGGCCGGTGAAGCTGCCTTTGTAAAAGGTATTTGGCTCGGTGCAGAACGAGGGGTTGGCAGGGCTGAAAAGCGCTGGAACAGAGGCGCCCGCTTGCTGGCAGGGGCGGGTGAAGCGGGCGGGATAAAATTCAGCGCATCTTGAGACGCGCGCCGCGGGCAGGCCTTATAGGGCCGCCGCAGGCCGCCGCCTTAGCCTGCGGTTATGGCTTGCCTGCCTGAGGGCTGCAAAAGCCTCTTGACAAACTGGAGCTTTGCGGTATACTAAGCATAGACACCCCCCTGGGGGTGGGGTTGTATAAGGAGGGATAGATATGCCCAAACAGAAATATAACGTGACAGGCATGACGTGCTCTGCCTGCTCGGCCCATGTGGAAAAGGCCGTGCGCAGGGTGGCCGGTGTGCGGGATGTCACGGTAAACCTTTTGACAAACAGCATGGTGGTGGAAGCGGACGCTTCGCTTCCGCCGCAGGCCATTACGGCAGCGGTGGAAAAGGCTGGTTATGGCGCCAGCCCCGCCGGGCAGGGCGCGGCTGCGCAGGCTGTGCCGGTGCAGAAAAAGACAAGCCCCGCTGTGCAGCAAATGGCGGATATGAAAAAACGCCTTATCGTTTCATTTGTTTTCCTGGTGCCGCTGATGTACGTTTCCATGGGCAGCATGGCGGGCCTGCCGCTGCCTGGCTTTCTTACCGGCATTGAAAACGGCGTGGCGTTCGGCATGGTGCAGCTTCTGCTGGCCCTGCCCATTGCCTATGTGAACCGTAAGTATTATCAGGTGGGCTTCAAAACGCTGTTCCACCTCAGCCCCAATATGGACAGCCTGATCGCCATTGGCTCTACGGCTGCCTTTGCCTACGGCATTTTTGCCATCATGCGCATTGGGTACGGCCTGGGCACGGGCGACACGGCGCTGGCGCACCAGTATCATATGGACTTGTATTTTGAGTCTGCCGCCATGATTTTGGCGCTTATCACGCTGGGTAAATATCTGGAGGCCAAAAGCAAGGGCAAGACCAGCGAGGCCATTGAAAAGCTCATTGGCCTTGCGCCCAAAACCGCCACTGTCGTGCGCGGCGGCGAAGAGCACACCGTGCCTGTGGAGCAGGTGCAGGCGGGCGATATCATTGCGGTGAAGCCGGGCCAGAGCATCCCGGTGGACGGCGTGGTGGTGGAGGGCGCCACCAGCGTGGACGAGGCGGCCATCACGGGCGAGAGCATCCCGGTGGAAAAAAGCCCGGGCAGCACGGTGCTTTCGGCCAGCATCAACACCACGGGCTCGTTCCGGTTCCGCGCCACAAAGGTGGGGCAGGATACCACGCTTTCTCAAATTATCCGCCTTGTGGAAGAGGCAGGCGCCAGCAAAGCCCCCATTGCTAAGCTGGCAGACAAGATAGCCGGAGTGTTCGTGCCTGTGGTGATAGGCATTGCGCTGGCCGCAACGGTCATTTGGCTGGCCGTGGGGCAGACGGCGGAATTTGCCCTTTCCATCGGCATTGCGGTGCTGGTGGTGTCATGCCCGTGTGCGCTGGGCCTTGCCACGCCGGTGGCTATCATGGTAGGCACCGGCAAAGGGGCGGAAAACGGCATTCTCATCAAATCCGGCGAGGCTCTGGAAACCGCCCATTCGGTGAACGCCGTGGTGCTGGATAAAACCGGCACCCTCACCAACGGCAGGCCGGTGGTGACGGACGTTCTGCCGGCGCAGGGGTTCGACGAGGCGGCCCTGACACGCCTGGCCGCCAGCCTGGAAAAGCCCAGCGAGCATCCCCTGGCCGGGGCCGTGCTGGCTTATGCAAAGCAAAAGGGCGTGCAGCCCGCGCCTGTGGAGGCCTTTGAAGCGGTGTTCGGCAAGGGTGTGCAGGCAAACCTTGCGGGCAGGGTGTGCCTTGCGGGCAACGCTGCCCTGCTGGCAGAGGCCGGCATAGAGCTGACGGCGGAATGGCGGCAGAAGACCGACGCGCTTTCAGAGGACGGCAAGACGCCGCTGCTGTTTGCAGAGGGCGATGCCTTTGCAGGCATCGTGGCTGTGGCGGATACTCTGAAGGAGACCAGTGTGGAGGCGGTGCGCGAACTGCAGGCCATGGGCATTGAAGTGACGATGCTCACTGGCGATAACGCGCGCACGGCTGCCGCCATCCAGAAAAAGCTGGGCATTGCGCATGTTGTCGCCCAGGTGCTTCCGCAGGATAAGGCGCGCCATGTGGCGGCACTGCGCAGCCAAGGCCGGGTAGTGGCCATGGTGGGCGACGGCGTGAACGATGCGCCGGCCCTGGCGGGCGCGGACGTCGGCATGGCCATTGGGGCAGGCACGGACGTTGCCATTGAAAGCGCCGATGTGGTGCTGATGAAAAACGATTTGCGCGACGTGCCCGCGGCTATCCGCCTTTCCAAGGCGGTGATCCGCAATATAAAGGAAAATCTGTTCTGGGCCTTTTTCTACAACACGCTGGGCATTCCGCTTGCCGCAGGCGTATTTTACAGCGCGCTGGGCTGGAAGCTGAGCCCTATGTTCGGCGCGGCGGCCATGAGCCTTTCCAGCGTGTTCGTGGTGTCGAATGCGCTGCGCCTGAAACGCTTTGACGCCTATAAGGCTAAAAAACGGTCTGCCGGGGCCGCCGCAGCGGCGGCACAGCCCCAGACGATAGATGAAATACAGCAGAAATCGGAGGAAAGAGTTATGAAGACTGTTACACTGTCCATTGAAGGCATGATGTGCCAGCACTGTGTGGCCCATGTGACAAAGGCGCTGAGCGCTATTGAGGGCGTGACGCCCGTGGTGGACCTGGAAAAGAAAAACGCCGTTTGCACCGTGGAGGGCGGCGTGCCCGTACAGGCGATGAAGGACGCGGTGGAAGAGGCCGGGTATACCGTCACGGCTGTGGAGTGAAGCACCATGCGGGCCGATAAGCAAACCGTGACGCGCCTGCTGAAAACGGCGCGCGGCCAGTTGGACGGCATCCTTGCCATGGTGGAGGCAGACCGCTACTGCATGGACATTTCAAACCAGATACTCGCCACGCAGTCTGTGCTTTCCAAGGCGAATAAGGAGATACTGAAGGCGCACCTGCGCGGCTGTGTGCGCGACGCCCTCGAGACGGGCGGCGGCGACGTGGAGGCGAAAATAGACGAGCTTCTGCGCGTGCTGGATAAGCTGGATAAGCAATAGCCGCAAACCGGGCGGCCCGCATCTGACGGGTCCGCCCGGTTTTCCATTTTGACATACCGCGCCCATGTGCGGTATACTAAGGCGGATACAAGCAATGAAGTTGGGGGAGAGCGCCTTTGGCAGAACATATCATGGTGGTGGACGACGAGGCCGCCATTGCAGACTTGGTGGAGGTATATCTGCGCAACGAGGGGTACGCCGTGCATAAATTCTACTGTGCGGCGGATGCGCTGGCCTGTGCGGAGAGCACTTCGCTTGATATGGCGATTCTGGATGTGATGCTGCCGGATATGGACGGCTTCACGCTGTGCCAGGCACTTCGAAAAACGCACCTGTGGCCCATTATCATGCTGACGGCCAAGGTGGAGGATATGGATAAGATTATGGGCCTTACTCTGGGCGCGGACGACTACATCACCAAGCCCTTCAACCCGTTGGAGCTGGTGGCGCGCGTAAAAACGCAGCTTCGCCGCTACACACGCTATAATGCGAAACAGGAGGCCGCGCCCGCCCAGCCCGCTGCAGAGCATGAGGTGAACGGCCTGTTCATTTCAAAGGCCACGCACAAGTGCACGCTGTACGGGCAGGAGGTGGGCCTCACGCCGCTGGAGTTTTCCATCCTGTGGTATCTGTGCGAGCGGCGCGGGCGCGTCGTCTCCAGCGAAGAGCTGTTCGAGGCCGTGTGGGGCGAAAAGTATTTTGATTCGAACAACACGGTGATGAGCCACATTGCGCGCCTGCGCGAAAAGCTGCACGAGCAAAGCAAAAAGCCGAAGTTTATCAAAACTGTGTGGGGGGTGGGGTACACCATTGAGCAGTAGAAAATATTCAGGCGCGCGCTATCACAGCCAGCTCAGCCGCAGGCTGCTGGCGCAGTTTCTTCTGGCTTTGGCGGGCTGGCTTGTCGCCTTCAGCGGGCTGTGCCTGCTGGCGTGGATTATATGCACCAGCTTTGTCTGGCAGCCGTGGGACCCTATGTACCAGTTCCTCCAGCTTGTAAAAAGCTTTCTGCCGGTGTTTTACTTTTGCCCCCTTTTGGGAGGCTGGGTGGCCATCAGCTATCATTTCCTCGGCAAGCCTCTGCGCTATCTGGACGAAATTGTCTCGGCGGCCAAGCTTCTGGCGCAGCCGCACGACGAAATGGTGCGCCTGCCGGGCGCATTGAAAGACATTGAATACGATATGAACCTGGCAAAGCAGCGCGCTTTGCGCGAGGCCGCGGCGGCCAAAGAGGCCGAGCAGCGCAAAAACGATTTGATTGTGTACCTTGCGCACGATTTGAAAACGCCGCTGACGAGCGTGATAGGCTATTTGACGCTTCTGCGCGATGAGCCGCAGCTTTCCCCCGAAATGCGTGCGCGCTATACGAATATTGCGCTGGAAAAGGCCCTGCGCCTGGAAGACCTGACCAATGAATTCTTTGAGATAACGCGCTTCAACCTCTCGCATATGGAGCTGGAAAAGGCCCCGGTGGACCTTGCTTTGATGCTGCGCCAGGTGGCCAGTGAATTCGAGCCCGCGCTGGCGCAGAAAGGGCTTTCCTGCGAAGTGGAGCTGCCGCAGGCCATGCCCTATGAATGCGACGCCGATAAAATGGCGCGCGTGTTCGACAACCTTCTGCGCAACGCCATGCTGTACAGCTTTGAAAACACAGTGGTGCATATCCGGGGCACATCGGGGCCGCAGAGCATAGCCCTGCGCTTTGAAAACGAAGGGCGCACCATACCGCCCGAAAAGCTGGCGCGTGTGTTTGAGCAGTTCTTCCGGCTGGATTCCGCCCGCGGCACAAGCACCGGCGGCGCCGGGCTCGGCCTTGCCATTGCAAAGCAGATTGTGGAACTGCACGGCGGCGCTATTTCAGCGGCCAGCGCAGACAATAAAGTGGAATTTACCGTGACGCTGCCGCCCGCCGGCACGCCGTAAGAAAATCGTAAGGTTTTCGCAAACAGGCTGCAAGCCTTCCGCAAGGCAAAAGAAAAAAACGAAACGCCCTGTTCTGGTACCATAAAGGTGTCAAGAACAGGGCGCTTTTCATGCCCGGAGGAAAGGAAGGCAAAAAGATGGAAAAGCTTCGCATCGCAGTGCTGTTTGGGGGCTGCTCCACAGAATACGAGATATCTTTGCAGTCTGCCGGGGCAGTGCTTTCGCACATGGACGCCCGGCGCCTTTCGCCGCTGACGGTGGGCATTACAAAAGAGGGCAGATGGCTGTACTACACAGGCCCCTTCGAGCACATCACAGACGGCACCTGGCACACGCGCGAAGTGTACTGCACGCCCTGCATGCTGTGCCCGGACAGGGGCGAGCCCACCCTGGTGGTGCGCGGCCAGCATGAAATGCGCTACCGCTTTGACGCGGCGTTTCCCATTCTGCACGGCAAAAACGGCGAGGACGGCACCGTGCAGGGTATGCTGGAAATGGCGGGCGTGCCCATCATAGGCTGCGGCACCCTGGCAAGCGCCCTGTGCATGGACAAGGACAAAGCCCACAAGCTTGCCGCACTGGCCGGGGTAGAGGTGCCGCGCAGCGCCGTGTTTACAAGGCGCGCATCGCGCGCGGCGGTGGAAAACGCGGCGCAGCTTTTGGGGTACCCGCTGTTTGTAAAGCCCGTGTGCGCGGGCTCTTCCTTCGGCATTACGAAGGTAGAGCGCCCGCAGCAGCTTGCCGGGGCGGTGGAAGAAGCGTTTCGGCATGACGGGCAGGTGCTTTTGGAGGAAGCCGTGCCCGGCTTCGAGGTGGGCTGCGCCGTGATGGGCAACGGCGATCTGTTCGTGGGCGAGGTGGACGAGATAGAGCTCTCCGGCGGCTTTTTCAACTACGAAGAAAAGTATACGCTGAAAACCTCGCGCATCCACTGCCCGGCGCGCATCAGCGAAAGCGACGCCGTGCGCATCAAGGCGGCGGCGCAGACGGTATACCGTGCGCTGGGCTGCCGGGTGTTCGCGCGGGTAGACCTTTTCCTTACCCCGCAGGGCAAAGTGGTGTTCAACGAGGTGAACACTATTCCCGGCTTTACGGCGCACAGCCGCTACCCCGGCATGATGCGCGCCGCGGGCCTGCCGTTTGACAGGCTTGTGGAAAAGCTGGTGGAGCTGGGGGTGCAAAAATGAACTGCATTTCTCTTTCTGCCGCAGATACCTGCCGCGGCCCGCTGGTGCTGGTGAACGCCCGGCATCCATACAGGGGCGGCGCGCCGGCCCTTTCGCCTGCGCTGGGCGCGGAAGACGTGCTGATGGAAAAGACGGCTGCCGCCCTGCTGGCCGAGTGTGTGCGCGCAGCCGGCGCAGCCGGGGAGATTGTGCCCGTTTCCGGCTGGCGCCCGCGCGCGCAGCAGCAAAGCATTTGGGACGACACCATGCGCAAAGAGGGCGAGGCGTTTACAAAACAATTTGTGGCGAAGCCCGGCTGCAGCGAGCATGAGACGGGCCTTGCCATAGACCTTGCGCGCGCGGCGGCGCACATTGATTTCATCCGCCCGCATCTGCCGTACGACGGCGCATGCGGCAGGTTCCGCGCTCTGGCGGCGAAATACGGCTTCATTCAGCGTTACAGCCGGGAAAAGACGGCGCTCACCGGCATCGCGTGCGAGCCGTGGCATTTCCGCTATGTGGGGGCGCCGCATGCGCAGCTGATGGAGCAGAACGGCCTGTGCCTGGAGGAATATGCCCTTTTCCTGCGCGAAATGGGCCCCCAGCAGTGCCGGCTTGCGGGCGGGCGCGTGGCGCAGGTGCTTTATGTGCCCTGCGAGGGCGGGCAGGCCCGCCTGCCGGACGGATGCGTGCAGGTGTCCGGCGACAATGCGGGCGGCTTTATCGCCACGGTGTGGCAGGCCGCAGCCTGGGGGTGCGGCGCATGAAACAGAATACACGCCCCGTGCTGGACGTCTGCCGCCTTGCGGCGGCGCTGCTGGTCATCACTATCCACACGGCCCCGCTCAGCGATGTGAACACGGAGGCGGATTTTTTCCTCACCCGCGTGCTTGCGCGTGTGGCCGTGCCCTATTTCTTCATGCTCACGGGCTATTTCCTGGAAAAAGGCCAGTGGCGCCGCGTGGGGTGCACGCTGGGAAAAACGGCGCTTTTATATGCCCTCTCTGTGCTTTTGTACCTGCCGCTGAACCTCTATGCCGGGGCGTTTTCACCGTTTGCCCCCGGGCAGTTCCTGAAAGAGCTGCTGGTAGACGGAACGTTTTACCATTTGTGGTACCTGCCCGCCGTTCTGCTGGGCGTGCCCGTGGCATGGGGCCTGCGCAGGCTTGGGTGGAAGGGCGGCCTTGCGGCCGCGGGCGCACTGTACCTGCTGGGCCTGATGGGGGACAGCTATTACGGCTTCGCGGCCCGGGTGCCATTTCTGAAGGCCTTTTATGAAGGGCTGTTTACCGTTTCTTCATATACGCGCAACGGGCTGTTTTTCGCCCCGCTGTTCCTTCTTCTGGGGGCGCTGTGCACGCGCGTGCGCTTGAAATGGGCGTGGCCGGTGGCGGCAGGCCTTTTCGCCGCCATGTGTGCGGAAGCGTTTCTTCTGAAAGGGGCGGGCGCCCCGCGGCACGACAGCATGTATGTGATGCTGCCATTGTGTATGCTGGCGCTGTTCTGCGGCCTTGCCCAAAGCAACACGGGCCGCTGCCGCGCCGCAGCCGGTACGGCCCTCTGGGTATATCTGCTGCACCCCTGGTGCATCGTGCTGGTGCGCGGCGCGGCGAAGGTGCTGGGGCTGCAAGGGCTTCTGGTAGAAAGCGGCCCGGGCCATTTCGCGTCCGTCGCGCTGGCCAGCTTTGCGCTGGCCTTCTGTGTGCAGTGGGCGGCCGCACGCCTTGCGCCCGTCAAAATGCCGCCCACGGCGCGCGCCTGGCGCGAGGTGGACCTCGCCGCCCTTTACCGCAATGCGCAGGCGCTTATGGAGGCGCTGGGAGGCTGCGGCCTGATGGCCGTGCTGAAGGCGGACGCCTACGGCCACGGCGCCGTAAAGGCTGCAAAAGCACTGCGCCGCAGCGGCGTGCGCGCCTTTGCAGTGGCCACGGCGGCGGAGGGCATAGCGCTGCGCCGCGCCCTTGTGCGGGGCGAGGTGCTGGTTTTGGGGTATACTCCGCCGGAACAGGCGCATGTGCTGCGCCGCTGGCGCCTCAGCCAGGCTGTGGCGGACGAGGCGCATGCAAAGGCGCTGGCCGCAGCAGGGCCGGGGTTGCGCGTGCACGTCGCGCTGGACACAGGGATGCACCGCCTTGGCATCCCCGCGCAGGACACAGCCGCCATTCTGCGTGTGTACGGCATGAAAAACCTGCGGGTAGAGGGGATATTCTCTCATCTGTGCGTCAGCGACATGCGGGCCCCGCAGGCCGTGGCATATACGCGCTGGCAGACGCAGCGCTTTCAAAGCGCGGTGCAGGCCGTGCGCGCGGCGGGCTTCGAGCCGGGGCAGGTGCATCTGCAGGCCAGCTACGGCGTGATGAACGGGGAAACACAGGGCTTTGATTATGCGCGTGTGGGCATTGCGCTTTACGGCGTGCTCAGCGATGCGGCGTCTACTGTGCGGCGCCTTCCGCTTCGCCCGGCACTGGCGCTGCGCGCCCGCGTGGCCAGTGTGCGCCAGCTGAAGCCGGGGCAGGGGGCTGGCTACGGCCTGGCCTTTGTGGCACAGCGCCCCACGCGCCTTGCATGCGTCACCATCGGCTATGCGGACGGCGTGCCGCGGGATTTTGCCCTGCGCGGCGGGCAGGTGCTGATAGGCGGGCAGCGTGCGCAGGCTGTGGGCCGCGTGTGTATGGATCAGATGCTGGTAGACGTTACGGAGGTGAAAGAGGTGCGGCCCGGCAGCGTTGTGACGCTGATTGGAACGGACGGCGGCCAGACGCTGCGCGCCGAAGAATTTGCCGCTGTGTGCGGCACTATCACGAACGAGGCCCTCACACGCCTTTCGCCGCGCGTGGCATATGTGTGGAAGAACTGAGGCCGTCAAGTCAGGCCCTCCGGCACAGCTTGGGAACTCTTATATCACTAAAGCAAAAAGGCCAGGCCCCCGGCAAAGCCGGGGCCTGCGTAAGCCCTGAAGGGCCATACTGCCGGCAAGCCTCTCAAAAGGCACTGAATTCTCTGCCTCCTGCACCACCTGCCCCGCCCCTTGCAAGCGGTGTTCTTCCTGCTGCGTGCTGCATCTTTTCGGTATTGGATACCATCCCGCTTCGCCCGGAACTGACGGCGGAAACCCTTTTACTCTCCACGGCACAGCCGCGGGTTGCCGTTTCGCGAAAGCAGGCCAAGGCAGACACAGGTCACGGGCGGGGAAATGCCCGTGGCCTGTGTGCACCGCGGGGAGCGGCGGTGAAAAATCCATACAAAATCCACATTTCTGTGCTATACTGCCGTCTGGGGTGAATTTCTTGAAAAAGATACTGGTGGTAGAGGACGAAGAGGATATTCAGGAGCTGCTCTGCACCTACTTGTGCGACGCGGGGTACGAGGTGACGGCGGCATGCGACGGCGTGCAGGCCATAGAACAATTCCACCGCGGCGCCTTCGACCTTGTTTTGCTGGATATCATGCTGCCGAAAATAGACGGCTTCGGCGTATGTGAGGTGATGCGCCGGGAGTCGAAGGTGCCCATCGTGATGCTGACGGCGCTGGACGGCGAGGCCCAGCAGCTTCGCGGCTTTGACCTGGAGATAGATGATTACGTCACAAAGCCTTTTTCCATGCCGGTTTTTTTGCGGAAGGTGGCCGCCATTTTGCGCCGGGCCGGCGGCGGAGAGCAGCCGGAGGACGTGCTGCGCTACCGCGAGCTCACCATGCAGCCCAGCGCAGGAGGCATGCCTTGCGGGCAGGCCGCTGACGCTGACGGCCCGCGAATTTGAGCTGCTGTACACCTTTGCCGCGCATCCGGGCCGCATTTATACCAGGCAGGCGCTTCTTGCAAAGCTGTGGGGCTATGACTTTTTCGGGGACGAGCGCATTGTAGACAGCCATATCAAAAACCTGCGGCGCAAGCTGAAGGCGGATTATATCGAGACCGTTTCTGTGTAAAGCCGCAGGCCGCCGGCTGGCCGGTGGCTTGTGTTGGCACTGCAAGAACTCATTACCAGCATGAGCCTCAGGACACGCTGTATTTTATTTCACCCGCATCGCTTGCCCGGCTGCCCGTTAAGGCTGCCTCTGTTCTAACAAAGGCCTTTCATCCCTGACGGCTTTCTATAAGCAGCCTGCTTCGCCCGGCGCGGGAAACGAAGGCCTTTTGCAGGCTTTCATGAGCGGCATCAGCGCGGCCGGTGCTTTTTCCATCCAAGCATACTCACCGGCCATGCCGGCAGTTTGCACGCAGGCATCCTAGCAGCACGTTGCCGGCAGGGCCGGGTGGCGCATTATGCCTCGGAAAATATCCGGGCAGAGTTGAGGTAAGGCGCCGGTATAAACAATGGAAACAGGCACAAATATCGGAATAGAATAAGTTTGCGCCCTGCGGCTGTTTGAACAGGAGCAGGGCGCTTCCTGCGGGCGCAAGCATATATAGTGAAAGCCTTTGGATGCCGTCTGCTGTGCCCGTGCTTTTTATTTGCAAAAAGCCCACGGAACATTAATTCCGTGGGCTTTTATGGTGGACCTGAAGGGATTCGAACCCTCGACCTCTCGGATGCGAACCGAACGCGCTCCCAGCTGCGCTACAGGCCCATAAAATGCCTCTCTGTAAAGAGTGCTTTTTTAATTTATAACATTTGCGAGGAATTGTCAAGGGCTTTTTCCAGCGTGCAAAGATTTTTTGTGCTTTTTATCTGCCTCTGCCTTTCTGCGCGCTGTGCGGCTGCAAACGGTGGGAGCGTAAAATTACGGAAAAGGGTAGGCGCAGAACAGAGCAGCCTGCATACAGGCAAGGATATTTGCTCTATAAGTTTTTCGACAAGATGAAACTTTTTATTCATTAAAACAAAATGAAATAATATTCAAAATAATTCCTTGACATTGGTATAAATATGCATATATTCTAATGTATAACACAGAAGAACTCTCTGTAAAAGCATTGAAATGAAAAGAAAATTTGAGTGAGGAGAAGTGAAATGAAAAAACTTGCATTTTTGATGACGGCCGTCATGCTGGCCGCCTGCCTGAGCGCATGCTCAGACGCGCCGGCGTCCTCGTCTGCGAGTTCGGCCGGTTCTGGTGACGGCATTGCCATGGAGGCTGGCAATGTGGAAGAGCATACGGTGGAGGCCATTCAGGCGCGCGGCAAGCTGGTCGTGACGACAGAGGCAGGCTATGCACCTTTTGAGTTTCTGGATGAAGAAGGGAATATCGTCGGGCTGGACGCTTCGCTGGCGCAGGCATTGGCTGATGACCTGGGCGTGAAGCTGGACATGCAGAACATCGCCTTTGACTCTGTTGTTACGGAAGTGCAGGCGGGCAACGCCGACATGGCTATTGCCGGGCTCACCCCAAATGCAGAGCGCAAGCAGAGCGTGGATATGAGCGAGCTTTACTATGGTGGCGGCCAGTGTATGCTGGTACTGGCGGAAAACGCAGAACAATATTCCACCAAAGAGAGCTTTGACGGCGAGGTGATGGCCACCCAGCGCGCGGCATTGCAGCAGACGCTGATGGAAGAACAGTTCCCCAATGCAACGCCGCTGCTTTTGCCGGATTTCCCGCAGTGCGTGATGAGCCTGATGAACGGAGACTGAGCCGCTGTGCTGATTGACCAGGTGAGTGCGGAGCAGTATCTGAAGACGATGGACGGCCTGGCTATCGGCGCGGTGCCGGTGGAAACAGACCCGGAGGAAAACGGCAACGCGGTGGCGGTGATGAAGGGAAACACCAGCCTTCTGGAATGGGTGAATGCGCGCATTGCAGAATATGAGGCCGAAGGCCTGATTCAGCAGTGGTTTGAAGAGGCGCAGCAGCAGGCAGAGACGATGGGGCTCGAATAATTGTGCTGCCCGCTGCGGCGGCGGAAGATACGCGGCGAAGGCGCGCCTTCGCCGCTGTATTCGTATCATGTAGGGGAGAATGGTATGTTTTCATTAGAGCGAATGCTGAAAATATGGGCCAAATACAGCAGCTTTTACTGGGAGGGCCTTGGCAAAACATTAATTTTTGCGCTGCTTGCCGTGCTGCTGGGGCTTGTGCTGGGGCTGGCGCTGGCATGTGGGCGCATGCAGCGTGCATCAAGGCGCCAAAACCCTGTTGCGCGGGGGCTGAAGGGGCTGTGCAGGCTTCTGTGCACGGCTTATGTGGAGGTGTTTCGCGCCACGCCCATGCTGGTGCAGATATTTATTATCTACTACGGCATCGGAAGCATTATCAAGCTGCCGGAGACCTCTGTGAACCGTATGTTCTGGGGCATGGTCGCTGTGGGGCTGAACTCGGCCGCTTACATGTCCGAAATCATCCGCGCCGGCATCGGGGCTGTGCCGCCGGGGCAGATGGAGGCCGCGCGGTGCCTGGGTATGAGCCACTGGCGTGCCATGCGGCGCGTAGTGCTTCCGCAGGCGGTGAAAAATATCCTGCCCGCCATGTGCAACGAATTTGTCACCATAATCAAAGAGACCAGCGTTCTGGGCATGGTGGGCATCGTGGAGCTGATGTTCCAGGCGCAGTCCATTTCCAAGCAGACATGGATTCCGCTGGAGCCATATGTGATAGCCGCAGTGCTGTATTTCATCGTGGTGTTTCCTCTTTCGAAATGCATTGCTGCTGCAGAAAGAGGGATGAACAGAAGTGTTGCAGGAGGATAAAAACAGCATGATAGAGGTGCAGGGGCTTGTAAAACGCTTTAAGCAGCTGGACGTGCTGAAGGGCGTGAATATGAGGGTGGGGCGCGGCGATGTAGCTGTGCTGATAGGGCCTTCCGGCTCTGGGAAATCTACCCTTCTGCGCTGTATGAACCTGCTGGAAGAGCCTGAAAAGGGGCGCGTACTGTTTGAAGGGCGCGACATTACCGCACCGGGGGGAGATGTAGACGCCGTGCGCCAGAAGATAGGCATGGTGTTCCAGCAGTTCAACCTGTTTGCCAACATGACCGTGCTGGACAATGTAGCGGCAGGGCCGGTGTATGCAAAAGGGCTTTCTAAAAAAGAAGCGTGCCAGCGCGCGGAGCAGCTGCTGGCCCGTGTCGGCCTTGCTGAAAAGGCGCAGGCGTACCCGGCACAGCTTTCCGGCGGCCAGCAGCAGCGCGTGGCCATTGCGCGCGCTTTGGCCATGCAGCCGGACGTGATGCTGTTTGATGAGCCCACCAGCGCGCTGGACCCCGAAATGGTGCGCGAGGTGCTGGATGTCATCAAGCAGCTGGCTGAAGAAGGAATGACCATGGTGATTGTCACACATGAAATGGGGTTTGCGCGCGAGGTTGCCAGCCGCGTATTTTTTGTGGACGAGGGGAATATTCAGGAGGAAAATGCACCGGAGCCGTTTTTCCAGCATCCTGAAACGCCCCGTCTGCGTGATTTTTTGAAAAAAGTGCTGTAAAGGTCGAAAATCGTCGAGTTTTACCGATTGCCTTTTTCCCGCCGGAAGGTTACACTGAGTATATCTGCAGGTGGAAAATTTTGTTAAAGGCAGGGATATGCGGTATGGAAACAGACAAACTGGTTTTTTGCAGGAATTTTTCCGCACTGGGGCCATTTCAAAGCGAAGGCCGCCTTTGGTATGAACTAAGCGGTGTGTTGGGCGCAGAACAGGAATTTTGCGTGTGCTTGCGCCGTGAAGTGGCATGCGGGCATTGCGGCATGCAGGCGCATATCTGCACGGGCCGGCAGCTTGCAAGGCAGTTTCTTCGCTTTTTATATGAAAATGCAATAGAGCCGGAACAGTTGCCCGCCCTTTTGCACGATTTTGGGCTTTTGCAGGCCGGCGCGCCGGAAGGCGGTGTGGGCGCGTAATGGAGGACGGGAAATATCGCATCCTTCTGGCAGATGATGACTGCGGCCTATGTGCCGTGCTTCAGGCGTATCTGAACCTTCAGCCGGATATGTGCTGTTGCTCGGTGGCCTACGACGGCCTTCGCGCCTTGGAACAAGCGCACCGGCATAAGCCGGACCTTGTATTGCTCGATATCCAGATGCCGGGCCTGAACGGGGCGGATTTTATGGCAGAGCTGGCAGCCTCGCCCGATATCTGCGGCGTGCGTGTGCTGGCCTTCACCGCATATGACCAGGCGCTTATCACACAAGAGGTGCTGCAGCTTGGCGCATGTGGCGTGCTGCAAAAACCATATCCGCTGGAGATGCTGATGCGGCGCATTCGCAGCATCCTGCAGGAAAGAAGGCCCGCGCAGGGCATGACGCCCCGGCGCGCGGTTGCCACGGCGCTTTTGGGGTTCGGCGTGCCCACGGACCATATGGGTTACTGCTATATTCAGCAGATATTGCTTTTGCTTGTGGAGGAAGGAGCCAGAGGATACACGATAGATGAGTTGTATCACCGCGTATGTGAGATGTACGGTGCACCTGGCTCAGGCAGCGTGGAAAAGGCGATACGGGAAGAGGTGAAGCGTATTTTCAAGGCAGGCTCACCGGAGCTGGCCCAGCTGCTTCACTTTGCTCGGCGGGACGGCGTGCAGCACCTTTCGAACGGGGAGTTCCTCACATTGATAGCGCAGGCCATCCGGCTGAAATATATGCTTTAGAGGGGAAGAAGAGCATGGAAGAAAAACAGTCTGCGGCACTTGAGTGTCTGGCACACATTGCATACGAAACACGGCCCGATGCTGTATTTGAACATGTGGCTAAGGCAATGAAAGAGGTGCTGGAAGCGCAGGAAATATTCTTTTATGTGCGTCATGACGGCAGATGGCTTTCCCTTTGGCCGCAGGAGGGGGCGCGGCCACTGCCTTTGCAGGGCATTATGCACGTGCAGGCGCGTGGCGAGACGTTTTTTCAGGAGGACGGTTGGAATGGCGTGCTGGCACTGCATGGTGTGCAGCAGGCAGAAGGCGCTGTATGGTCCGTGCATATGCCGGCATGCCCATGCGCGCGTGCCAAAGCTCTGGCCCGCACACTATGCACGGCGGCTGCGCCGAAGCGGGCGGCATTGTTCCGCCACAGCCAGAGCGGCGCGCCGCTTGACACAGACAGGCTGGCAGCAGTTTCTTACGAGGTTCGTACGCCTCTGGCTGTTGCAATGAGCGCTGCAGAGCTTCTGCGCGCAAAATTGAAAAAAGAAAATGAAGAAGTGTTCCGCGCAGAGTACGAGCCGTACTTTTTCCATTTGGAGCGCAACTTGAACCGTACGCTGCACCTGGCGCAGAATATGATGGAGATAGCCCGGTTTGAAGCCGGGACGGACGAATATCCTCAGAAGAACGGCAGCATCCGGCAGGCACTGGAAGAGATGCTGGCCCAGGCCCGGCTGAGTGCTGCGGAATACGGGGTGAATTTGACGCTGCTGCCAGGGCCGGATGTCTGCGGCTCCTATCAGCCCGAACCATTTGAACATGTAATGCTGAACCTTCTTACCAATGCCGTACGGCACAGCCCGCGTGGAACAGGCTCGGTGCAGGTGAAGCTGGATATGGAGTGCGTAAGCGGGCAGGCTGTGTGCAAGGTGGGTGTGCTGGATAATGGCCCGGGCATTGCGCCCGAGATGAAGGCGCACCTTTTTGAAAAATACCGTGCAGGGCTGAGCGGGCCGCATGGCGCAGGGCTGGGCCTTTATCTGTCCATGGGCCTTGCCCGCAGAATGGGCGGCGGCCTGTGTGCGCAAAACGTGCCCGGGGCAGGGGCCGCGTTCACATTATCTTTTCCCATCCAGGTGGCGCCCGGCGCCATGCTTGCCAGTGAGGCCGGGCCGTACAGAGTACAGGAGCTTGCCCGGCATGTGGCAGTGGAGTTCAGTGCGCTGCCTGCCCGGCAAGCGGGTACTTGGCCCTAAAAGGATATAAAAAGCATTTTTGAAAGCCGGTGCGTCATGGGCGGCAGCTCGCGGCGCCCGGCTTTTACTGTGCAAGAAAACGGCAGTTTGCGCTTTACTTTGGAGGGAAAATCATGTATAGTAGGAGTGAAAACCAAGCAGAAAAATATGTGATTGGCGGTGTATGCATGGCGGTGAAGTATCACAGGGTGCTGCTCAAGCTGAGCGGGGAAGCCCTTAGTGGTGAAAAAGGCTTTGGCCTTGACGTAGACACCATTCAGAAGATATGCAGCGGCATCCAAAAAGCCCATGAGCTGGGCGCAGAAATAGCAATTGTAGTGGGCGGCGGCAATTTCTGGCGCGGCAGGGCAAGCGGCGAGATGGAGCGCACCCGCGCAGACCAAATCGGCATGCTGGCCACGGCCATGAATGCGTTGGCTGTGGCCGATGCGCTGGAACATCTTGGCCTTACAGTACGTGTGCAGACAGCACTGAGCATGCAGCAGGTGGCAGAGCCTTATATCCGCAACCGCGCTACACGCCATCTGGAAAAGGGGCGCATCGTGATTTTTGCCTGCGGCACGGGCAACCCCTATTTTTCCACAGACACGGCCTCGGCGCTGCGTGCGGCAGAGATAGATGCCGATATTATTTTCAAAGCCACCATGGTGGATGGTGTATATGACAAAGACCCGAAAAAGCATCCCGATGCGAAGAAGTATGACAGGCTGACGTTCAGCCAGGTGCTGGCCGATAAACTGGCTGTGATGGACAGCACGGCGGCTACCATGTGCCGCGACAACGATTTGCCCATTCTGGTATTTGACATCAGCGACCCCGATAACATCGCCCGCGCGCTGGAGGGCCAGGCCATCGGCACGCTTGTGGCAGAGCAATAAGGTAAGGAGCGAGCAAAATGAACGAGAAGCTGCAGAAATATGAAGAGAAAATGGAGCGCGCGCTGAAGCATCTGAACAAGGAGCTTGCCTCCATCCGCGCGGGGCGCGCCAACCCGGCCATTCTTGACAAGGTGACGGTGGATTATTACGGCACGCCCACGCCCATCAACCAGATTGCGGCGGTTAGCGTGGCAGAGGCGCGCGTGCTGGCCATCAGCCCGTGGGATGCTTCGCTGATGGGCGCAATTGAGCGCGCCATCCTCACTTCGGATATTGGCATCAACCCCACCAACGACGGCCGTGTGATGCGCCTTGTATTCCCGGCGCCCACGGAAGAGCGCCGCCGCCAGCTTGTGAAGGATGCCATGCATCTTGGGGAAGAGGCCAAGGTAGCCGTGCGCAATATACGCCGCGATGCCATAGACAAAAGCAAGGCAATGAAAAAGGCGGGCGAGCTGACGGAAGACGATTTGAAAAACATGGAGACCGATGTGCAGAAATTGACGGATAAATATACCAAGGAGATCGACAAGATCTGCGAGGCCAAAAATAAAGAAATCATGGAGATTTGATAACAGCGCAACCTGTGATGCCGCGCGGGCCCCGCGCGGCAATTTTACGTACAGGAGGGCATGCGGTATGGAGCATGAAAAGGGTTTTGCGAAGGGCCTAAGCATCGGTATCATCATGGACGGCAACGGACGGTGGGCAAAGCGCCATGGCCTGCCGCGCACGGCTGGGCATAAAAAAGGGGCGGAGGTATTTAAGGACATCATCCGCTATTGCAACGAGCTTGAAATAGCTAGTGTGACATTTTACGCTTTTTCCACAGAGAATTGGGCGCGCCCGCTGGAAGAGGTGAATGCCATTATGAAGCTGTTCGGGCAGTATCTTCTGATGGCGTATGATTACCAGAAGGAAAACAATAAGGTGGTGTTTCTGGGAGACCGGGCCCCGCTTCCCCCCAAATATCAGGCGCAGATGGCCGACATTGAGGAAAAGACAAAGAATAATACCGGCACCGTATTGAATGTGGCCATCAACTATGGCGGCCGGCAGGAGATATTGCACGCCGCGCAGGCGCTGGCGCGGCAGGTGCAGCAGGGCGCTCTGCGGCCGGAGGAAATAGATGAAGCGCGCTTTTCCGCCCAGCTTTATACGGCGGGCCAGAAGGATCCTGATTTTATCCTGCGCCCCTCCGGAGAGTTACGCCTTTCCAATTTCATGCTGTGGCAGGCTTCTTATGCAGAATTTATCAGCATGGACGTGCTGTGGCCCGATTTTACGAGGGAGGACCTTGACAAGGCCATTGACGAATTCAATCACCGCAGCCGCCGCTTCGGTGGGCTGTAAAAAGAGAGGTGTATGTGTTTGAAAACGCGCGTCGTCACGTCCGTAGTGGGGCTGGGCGTTTTAGCTCTTGTGCTGTGCTTTTTTGATACGCTGGTGTTCAACGCGGCGCTTGCGGCTGTTGCACTGATTGCCCTGCACGAGATATACAGCGCATTTTCGCTGAAATGCCCGGCAGTATATGCCGGGCTTGTGCCCATTACACTGCTTATTTTCCTGTACGGTGAAAATGCGGTGCACAGGCATTTGTTCTGGGCGGCCTTGTATGCTACCGTGCTGTTTCTTGCGGCGTGCACAGTCCTCTTTTTTCACGCGCTGGACTATGCGAAGCTGGCGGGCACCGCTGTGTTTTTTGCAGTGGTGCTGGCGTGCTTTTATTCCATGCTGCACCTTCGCGCGTGCTTCCCGCGCCCGTCGGATGCGGTTTATTTCATCCTGCTGGGCCTTGGCTTTGCGTGGGGCGGCGACACCTGCGCTTATTTTGCCGGGCGCGCGTTCGGCAGGCACAAGCTGGCCCCTGTGGTGAGTCCTCATAAAACGGTGGAGGGCGCTGCGGGCGGCATTTTGGGCAGCATACTGGTGGGAATGGCAATTACCGCAGTTTACACTGCATTTTTCGGCGCGCCGGACAGCAGTGTTATAGGCGCAAAATATTATCTTCTTTTGGTGCCGGTGGGCGCCGTGGGCAGCATGCTGGGCATTTTGGGCGATTTGTTTGCCTCTGCGGTGAAGCGCCAGTGCGGCATCAAAGACTATGGAACCATTTTCCCCGGGCACGGCGGCATTCTGGATCGTTTTGACAGCGTGCTCTTGACGGTTCCGTTTGTGGCGCTGTGCGCCGGCTTTCTGACGGGGGTGTGAGCAATGGCCAAAAAGATTGTGCTTCTGGGCTCCACCGGTTCCATCGGTACGCAGAGCCTGGACGTAGCCCGCGCACAGGGGTACGAGGTGCTGGCGCTGGCTGCTGGAAAAAATGTGGATAGAATGCTTCAGCAGATAGCGGAATTCGCCCCAAAGGCTGTTGCCATGGCGGACGAAGGCGCAGCCGATACGCTGCGCGCGCGTCTTGCGGGCACGGCGGGTGCACCGCGTGTTTACAGCGGCCGGGACGGCCTGGTGGCCCTTGCCTGCATGGAAGAGGCGGACGTGGTGCTGAACGCAGTAGTGGGCATTGCGGGTCTTCCGGCCACGCTGGCCGCTTTGCAGGCGGGGCACGACGTGGCGCTGGCAAATAAAGAGAGCCTTGTGACGGGCGGGTATCTTGTGACGAGCGCCGCAAAGCAAAACGGCGTAAAGCTTTTGCCTGTTGACAGCGAGCACTCTGCCATTTTTCAGTGCCTTCAGGACGAATACTCGGCGCGCACTTTGCAGAAAATACTGCTGACTGCCTCCGGCGGGCCGTTTTTCGGCAGGAACAGGCAGCAGCTGGCGCATGTGACGAAGGCCGATGCGCTGCGCCACCCGAACTGGGCCATGGGCGCCAAAATAACCATTGATTCAGCAAGCCTGATGAATAAGGGGCTGGAGCTCATTGAGGCGGTGTGGCTGTTCGGGCTGAGGCCTGAGCAGGTGCAGATTGTGGTGCAGCGGCAGAGCATTATTCATTCCATGGTGCAGTTTTCGGACAATTCCATCCTTGCACAGCTGGGCGTGCCGGATATGCGCATTCCCATCCAATACGCGCTTACCTGGCCGCAGCGCGGCAAGGCCATTGCACCGGAGCTGGACTTTACACAGCTGCGTGAGCTCACCTTTGACACCGCAGATGAAGAGACGTTCCGCTGCCTTGCGGCCTGCAAAAAGGCCATTGCCAGGGGCGGCCTTGCCCCGTGTGCGGCAAACGGCGCAAACGAAGAGGCGGTGCGCCTGTTTCTGGAGGATAAGATACCGTTTTTGAAAATAGGCGAGCTGGTGGAGGGGATCGTGGACAGTGGGGCATGGGGCGGTGCGTATACGCTGGACGAAGTGTATGAATGTGACCGCATGGCCCGTGCATATGTTTTAGCGCATATCTGAATCCCAAAATCAAAATTGCGGGGAAAGGCGGAAATTATGGGGCAATTCCTGCAGGGGGCGGTTTCATTCGTCCCCACACTGCTGATCGCTATTGCGGTGTTCGGCGCGCTTATCTTCATTCATGAACTGGGCCATTTTCTTACCGCAAAGTGGAGCGGCATCAAAGTAAACGAGTTTTCCATCGGCATGGGGCCGAAGCTGTGGGGCTGGCAGAGGGGCGAAACGCTGTATGCGCTGCGTCTGCTGCCCATCGGCGGCTATGTGAGCATGGAAGGGGAAGACGAGGAAAGCAACGAGCCGCGGGCTTTTCAGCGCGCGGCTGTGTGGAAACGCATTATCGTCACGGCTGCCGGCGCGGTGATGAACCTTGCGCTGGGCTTTATTGTTTTGCTTATTGTGGTATGCCTTCAGGGGCAGATTGTCAGCCGTACGGTATATGGCTTTCAGGAAAATGCGGCCTCTCAGCAGAGCGGCCTGCAGCAGGGCGACACCATCGTGGCGGTGAACGGCAGGCGCTGCTATATCGCAAATGATGTCAGCTATGAGCTTGCCCGTTCCGCAAACGGCACGGCGGACCTTACGGTAGAGCGCGGCGAGAAGACAGTGGAGCTTGAAAATGTCCGCTTCAACAGCTATACGCTGGAGGGCCAGCAGCAGAGCGGCCTTGATTTCATCGTGTACGGCCTGCCGCTTTCGCCGGTGGCAGTGCTGAAAGAGGCGGGCGCCTGGACGATGTCTTATGCCCGCCTTGTGGTGCTGAGCTTTGCAGACCTTGTCACCGGCCGCATCCCGGTGACAGACCTTTCCGGCCCGGTGGGCATTGTGCAGACGATAGGCCAGGTGTCCACCATGGGGGTGGAATCCCTTCTGCTTTTGGTGGCGCTCATTACGGTGAACCTGGGCGTATTCAACCTTTTGCCTGTGCCCGCACTGGACGGCGGACGGCTGGTGTTCCTGATTTTGGAGGCTGTGCGCCGCAAGCCCGTGCCGCAGAAGTTTGAAATTGCAGTGAATGCGGCGGGGTTCATTTTGCTGATTGGGCTGATGCTGTTTGCTACCTTCAATGATGTTACGCGCCTGATTGCGTGATATTCCGCACTGGCCCGAAAAGGAAAAGGGGAAAAAGAAAACAATGGAAAGAAAAATCACAAAGGCCGTCCGCGTGGGCGGCCTTGTTCTGGGCGGCGGTGCGCCTGTGCTGGTGCAGAGCATGCTGAATGCAAAAGCGGACGACATACCCGCCAATGTGGCACAGGCACAGCGGCTTCAGGCCGCAGGCTGCCAGCTGGTGCGCGTGACGGTGCCCACGGCGGCGCATGCTCGTGTTGTCACGGCGCTGAAAGAGGCTGTGTCCATGCCTGTCGTAGCGGATATCCATTTCGATTACAGGGCCGCGCTGGCCTGTGCCGAGGCAGGGGTGGATAAAATACGGATTAACCCCGGCAATATCGGCAGCGATGCGCATGTGCGCGAGGTGGCCGACGCCTGCCGCAAAAGGGGTATTCCCATCCGCATCGGTGTGAATGGCGGCAGTTTGGAAAAGAATATTCTGGCAAAGCACGGCGGCGTCACACCCGAGGCGCTGTGTGAAAGTGCCCTTTACCATGTGGCCCTGCTGGAAAAACACGATTTCAGTGATATCGTCATTTCCATCAAATCCTCTAACGTTCCGGTGATGATGCAGGCCTACCGCCTGCTGAGCACGCAGTGCAGTTACCCGCTACATATCGGCGTCACCGAGGCGGGCACTTATCGGATGGGGCTTATTAAATCGGCTATGGGCATCGGCGGGCTTCTGATGGAGGGCATTGGCGACACGCTGCGCGTTTCGCTTACAGACGAGCCGGAAAAGGAAGTGCTGGCAGGTTATGATATCCTGCGCGCGGCTGGTTACCCGGTGGCCGGGCCTGAAATTGTCAGCTGCCCCACCTGCGGGCGCACCAACATTGATGTGGCGGGCCTGGCCGGCCAGGTGGAAAACATGGTCCAGGAATATGAGCTGGATATCAAGGTGGCCGTGATGGGCTGTGTGGTGAACGGCCCGGGTGAGGCAAAAGAGGCAGATATCGGCATTGCGGGCGGCAGGGATTGCGCCCTGCTGTTTGTGAAGGGCCAGCAGAAGCGTATGCTGCGCGGCGATATTGTGGGCGAGCTTATCCGGGAAATCGAGCAGATGGAGCAGACGAAATGAAACCTCTTTTGACAGATTTGTGGCCGCAGTTTGCCGAGGACGCGGAATTTCGCAGCGCCTTCGGCGGTGCGGTGGTAGACAAGGTGCTGGCGGACAGAAACCGCCGGCTTATCACTGTCATATACAGCGCCGCGGCGCCCGCGCCTCGCACGGCATGTGACAGGCTGGCGCTTTCTCTGGCACCGCTGTTCAAAGGCTTCTCGCTTCGGGTGAGGGGCCTGTTTCCGTATGCGTCGCTTACGCCGCAGGCCGTGCTGGACCTTGTGCAGGAACTGAAGGACGAGGGCGTGCCTATCAACGGATTTTTTGACGGCGCTGAGGCAAGGCTGGAGGGCGAGCGCGTTCTGCTCACCCTGCGCAACGGCGAGACAATTCTGCGCCAGCTTGCGTTTGATAAAAAGCTGGCGGAAAAAATTGCGCAGGCCACCGGGTGCACGCCGGAAGTATATTTTTCCTGTGAGGAAATGATAGATGCACACGAGCTGGAAAAGAAAATGCTGGAGAAAACACCGGTAAAGGTATTCAAGGCGAAAAAAGACCTTCCCGCTTTGCAGGTGCCCGGCCTTGCCCTGGAGGATGTGCCTGCACAGGTGGTCTATGGGCATGTATTCAAGCCGGACAAGCCCACCTCTCTGCAGGAGATGGGGCAGGATGCAGGCAAGGTAACGGTATGGGGCGATGTGTTCGCCACAGAATTGAAAGGGAATTATTATAAAATATATTCCATTTCTATCACAGATTACACCGGCTCTATCAATGTAAAGCTGCGGCTGCAGCAGAATGAGAACAGCGACAGGCTGGACGAATTGAAAAAGGGCGATACGCTCGTAATACGCGGGCGCTGTGAATACGACCGTTTTGAACGGGATTATGTCATCATGCCGGACGACATATTGAAAACGGCGCGCAAGCAGCGCACGGACGATGCCGAAGGGGAAAAGCGCGTAGAGCTGCACCTGCATACGAAGCTCAGCAGCATGGACGGTTTCTGCGACCCGGCGGCAGCCGTAAAAATGGCGCACCGCATGGGGCACCGCGCCATTGCCATTACAGACCACGGCGTGGTGCAGGGCTTTCCGGAGGCGATGCTGGCGGTAGACGACATCCACAAAAAAGACCCGGATTTCAAGCTCATCTATGGCTGCGAGGCCTATTTTGTGGACGATATGGTGCCGGTGGTGTACGGCGGGCAGGCTGTGCCCATGCAGGGCTCGTTCGTGGTATTCGATTTGGAGACCACCGGCCTTTCCCCGCAGGACTGCGCCATTACCGAGATAGGCGCGGTGGTGGTGGAAAACGGCGAGATAGGGGAAAGCTACAACAGCTTTGCAAACCCCGGTGTACATATCCCGGAAAATATCACCAAGCTCACCGGCATCACCGACGACATGGTGAAGGACGCCCCCGGCCAGGAGCAGGCCGTGCGGGATTTTCTGCGCTTTGTAGATGGCCGCGTCCTGGTGGCGCACAATGCGCACGGCTTCGATATCCGCTTTATCAAAGCCGCATGCGAGCGCTATGGCATCGAGTTCCGGCACACTTATATCGACACGCTGCCTCTGGCGCAGTCGCTGTATATTGGCCTGCGCAATTATAAGCTGGACACCATAGGTAAATATCTTGAGATACCTCCCTTTGAGCACCACCGCGCCTGCGATGATGCGCGCGCCCTTGCGCAGATATTTGTGAAAATGGTGGAGGACCTTTCCCTGCGCGGAGTGCAGGAGGTGCAGGGCATCAACACGGGCCTTGGGGGCGCGCGCGGGCTTTCCAAGAAAAATTTTCATCTCATCATTCTGGTGAAAAACAAAACGGGGCTGAAAAACCTGTATAAAATTGTGAGCGAAGCGCATATCGAACACTTTTTTAAGGTGCCGCGCGTGCCGCGCAGCCTTTTGAATAAATACAGGGAGGGGCTCCTTCTGGGCTCGGCCTGCGAGGCGGGCGAGTTGTACCGGGCCATCGTGGAGGGCCGCAGCTTTGAAGAGCTGTGCACCATTGCCTCCTATTACGACTATCTGGAAGTTCAGCCCGTGGGCAACAACGAATACATGGTGCGCGAACACATTGTGGACGGCATTGAGCAGATACAGGAGTTCAATAAAACCGTTCTGCGCCTTGGCGAAAAGCTGAACAAAATGGTGGTGGCTACGGGCGATGTGCATTTCCTGAACCCGGAGGACGCAGTGTACCGCGCAGTGCTTCAGGCGGGCAACGGCTTTCAGGACGCCGATAACCAGGCGCCGCTGTATTTCCGCGATACGAACGATATGCTGCGCGAGTTCAGCTATCTGCCCAAAGAGAAAGCGCGCGAAATTGTTGTTGAAAACCCGAATAAAATAGCCGACATGATAGATGCCGATGTGCGCGCTATTCCCAAAGGGCTGTATACGCCAACCATTGAAGGGGCGGACGTGACGCTGCGCGAAGACACCATGCGCAATGCGAAGCAGCGCTATGGCGACCCGCTGCCGGAGCTTGTGGAAAAGCGCCTGACGCGCGAGCTGGATTCCATCATCAAGCACGGCTTTGCCGTGCTGTATGTCATTGCCCAGAAGCTGGTTCTGAAAAGCGAGGAGTACGGCTATCTGGTGGGCTCGCGCGGCTCGGTGGGTTCCTCTGCCGTGGCGCATTTTTCCGGCATTTCCGAGGTGAACAGCCTGCCGCCGCATTACCTGTGCCCGAAGTGCAAGTGGAGCGAGTTTTATACGGACGGCTCTGTGGCGGACGGCTTCGATCTGCCGGACAGGGTGTGCCCGCAATGCGGGGAAAAGCTTATCGTGGACGGCCACGATATTCCCTTCGAGACGTTCCTTGGCTTTGACGGCGACAAGGAGCCGGATATCGACCTGAACTTTTCCGGCGACGTGCAAAGCCGCATCCACCGCTACACAGAGGATATTTTCGGCAAGGACCATGTGTTCAAGGCGGGCACGATATCGGGCCTGCAGGATAAAACGGCCTACGGCTATGTAAAGAAATATCTGGAGGAGCGGGGCCGCACGGTGAACCGTGCGGAGGAAAACCGCCTTGTGCAGGGCTGTGTGGGTGTAAAGCGCACCACAGGCCAGCACCCGGGCGGCATGGTGGTGGTGCCCAGCGACCACGATGTATATGATTTCTGCCCTGTGCAGCACCCGGCTGATGACAAGGAAAAAGGCGTTATCACCACACATTTTGAATTCAAATACCTGCACGATACCATTCTAAAGCTGGACGAGCTGGGCCACGACGTGCCCACCATGTACAAATATCTGGAGGACATGACGGGTATCAAAATGGCCGATGTGCCTATGAACGATGAACAGGTGATATCTCTTCTTGTCTCTACCAAGGCACTGGGCGTTACCCCGGAGCAGATAGGCAGCGAGACGGGTACATTCGGCATTCCGGAGCTGGGCACCCGCTTCGTGCGCAACATGCTTATTGAGGCGCAGCCCAAAAGCTTTGGTGACCTGATACAGATATCCGGCCTGTCGCACGGCACGGATGTGTGGAACGGCAACGCGCAGGATTTGATCCGCGACGGCGTGTGCACCATTTCCGACGTAATAGGCACGCGCGACTCTATCATGACATATCTGCTGCATAAAAATGTGGAGCCGAAGCAGGCGTTCACCATCATGGAGCTGACGCGAAAGGGCAAGGTGGCCAAGGGCGGTTTCCCGGAGGGCGTGGAGGACATGCTGCGCCAGCACGATGTGCCGGAGTGGTACCTCGACAGCTGCAAAAAGATAAAGTACATGTTCCCCAAGGCGCATGCCGTGGCATACCTTATTGCGGCCATCCGGCTGATGTGGTTCAAGGTTTATCATCCGCTGGCCTTCTATGCCACTTACTTCACGGTGCGCGGCGAGGATATCGACTACGAGGCCGCAGTGGGCGGTGTGAAGGTGGCCCTTCAGCACATGAAGGAGATAGAGCAGCGCCCCAAGGAGGAAAAGACGGCCAAAGACGAGGACATGCTGGCCTCGCTGCAAATTGTGAACGAGATGCTTCAGCGCGGCTACGAGTTTTTGCCCGTGCGCATCGGCAAGAGCCGTGCGAAGACCTACGTCATTGAAGACGGGAAGATACGCCTGCCGTTTATGGCCCTGAAGGGATTGGGAGACGCCGTGGCTACCGCGCTGGAGGAGGCCACGATGAGCGGTGAGCAGTATATTTCTGCCGAAGAGCTGCAAACGGCCTGCGGGGCCTCCAGCACTGTTATGGACCTTCTGGCCGAAATCGGCGCGCTGGGCGATTTGCCTAAAACAAGCCAGGTCTCGTTTTTCTGAATATGCTGTCAGAAAATAGGCTGTAAAGCACAAATGCTTTTCGACCTGAAATCCCTATACGCTGGAGGCAGGGGGAATGGCTTTACACGCTGCTGCAAGCGCGGCGGCGCTTAAAATGGGGTGCTCGTGCGCAGAGGCTTTTCTGCGTGCGTGCACCCTGTTTTGCGCACCTGCATAAAAACAGGGCGCGCGACCGAGCCGGATAGAGCAAAAAGGCTGCCACTTCAAACGCGGCGGAAAAGGGGGAATGATGAAAAGAGCGCTGTGGGCTGAAAGCTGTTCATAAACGGGCGGAGATGCAAAGCTATGGGCATTTGATGCTTTGTGGGAGGCCCGATGGAAGGGGCGGCTTTCATAGGCCTCCGGCGGCCCCGGTTGACTTGGCCGGAGGCATCACTTTGCGGGGTACACATATTTTCACAGAGCTTTCACGAATCGGAAATTGTTTTTTTGCGTGTTTTTTCTATAATGAAGAAAGGCGCAAGCCTGCCCCATATTCCTGCACGGAAGGAGAGCCGCATGAGGAAGGAAATGTCAAAAGCAAAAAAGAGGCTTCTGGCTGCAGCGATTGCCGTGTGTGTGCTGCTTTTTGCACTGGCGGCTGCGGCCGCGCTGTATATCAACAGTAAAATGGCGCTTATCAGCCGCCCGGCCGCGGCCTCAGCAAGCGTCGGGAGCAGCGGGGCCGAAGATGGAATGCTCTCTTTCAGCGGCCTTGATCTGGATGATATTGATGTGATGGAGAACGGCGGTACCATAGAGCCGCCCCAGGGAGACGTGAATGTGCACGGCGATATCACGAATATCCTTATCATCGGCTCTGACGAACGGGAAGAAGGGCAGACAGCACGCGCGGACAGCATGATGCTTGTCTCTGTCAACAGCCGCGAAAATACATGGAAGCTGGTTTCTTTTGAGCGGGGCGTGGGTGTGTCCATCCCCAATGTGGGCGACGACTGGCTGACGCATACCTATGCATACGGCGGCCCGGAGCTTCTTTTGAAAACGCTGCAGGAATATTACAAGGTGGACGTGAGCCGCTATGTCAAAATTGATTTCTCTGTGTTTGAAGCTTTCGTAACGGATATTGGCGGCGTGGTGGTAGAGATGAGCCAGGAAGAGGCCGATTATATGAACAGCATTGCCGGTGAGGAAAAATGGTCTGCAGGCGAGGCAAGGCTGGACGGGCCCACGGCCCTGGTGTATGCGCGCATCCGTCATCTGGACAGTGACTGGGCACGGGTAGAGCGCCAGCGGCAGGTGATGCAGGCCGCTGCCGACCAGGTGGCCACACTGAGCCTTGCCAAAATAGACCTTATTGCCAACCACGTGCTGCCTATGATAGAAACGAACCTGACCAATGGCGAACTGTGGCAGCTTGCTCTGAAAATGCCTGCGCTTCTGGGCAGCCAGGCCCAGCAGATGACTGTGCCGGATCAGGCGCAGAGCTGGACGGTGGCGGGCACACTGGAGGAGTCGCTTATCGCGTGCGACTTTGAGGCCGAAGCCAAAAGGCTGGACAGCTTTTTGTTGGGGGAATACGAAGCGGATGCGGCCGGCTGAGGCACACCATATATGCGGCGCAGAATATCTGGTGCCGGCCCTGTTTGCCTCCTGCGGCACACAGGCGGCAGGCTGCGAAGAGCGAGGCGCATCCGTCTTGCGCGGCCCTGATACAGTGAAAAGCAAACCAAAGCATAAAACGCGCGGCAGGCCGCAGGGGATGAAGGGCATAGCATGGGCATGCTTTATAAAGATAAAGAGACGGCGAAATTTATTCCACTCACCGCCCTTGCTCCGCAGCCCGAAAAGGAGAGGCCTGCCGCCCTGGCGAAAGCTTGCCTGTTTTCAGGCTGTCGCTGCCGGCGGCCCGTCTGGCCCTGATGGAAGCGAAAGCTTTACACAGGCACTCCCCGGCTTTGCCGGTGGTTTTCAAGTCAGGCCCCCGGCAAAGCCGGGGGCCTGCGTAAGCCCTGGAAGGGCATATATTACCGGCAAGCCTCTCAGAAGGCACTGAATACTCTGTCTCCTGCATCACTTGCCCCGCCTCCCGTAAACAGAATTCTTCCCGCTGCATGCTGCATCTTTTGGTATTGAATACCAT
>ENA-ORTH01000458-ORTH01000458.1-human-gut-metagenome-genome-assembly--contig:-NODE-458-length-50988-cov-30.020615_pt1 | contig 50988 bp, 42 predicted proteins | sample MGYA00241914_ERZ509192 | MGnify/ENA primary metagenome ERZ509192 (study PRJEB26280, sample SAMEA2338826) | human gut metagenome | biome: human gut; feature: human-associated habitat; material: faeces...
ATAGAACTTTACAGAAATATGGTATTCGCACAATCGGAGAACTGGCAAGAACAGATCCAAGTTTTCTGGAACGGCAGCTTGGGAAAATGGGACTTGTCATTTATTCATTTGCGAATGGCTGGGATGATTCGCCAGTTTCAGTAGAAGGATATCAGGCACCGATAAAGTCTATTGGCAACAGTACAACGACACCCAGAGATCTGGAAAATGATCAGGATGTACAGATTATTCTGATGGCATTGGCAGAAAGTGTCGCAGCCAGACTGCGGAAACATGGTTTTAAATGTAATGTAGTGTCAATTTCGATTCGTGATAATGGGTTATTTCATTTCTCCAGGCAAAGAAAGCTGCAGGATCCGACCGACATTACAGATGAGATAATGAGTGCAGCATACCAGCTTTTTAGAGAGAACTATCATTGGCCTCGTCCAATCAGAAGTCTTGGAATCCGTGCAGATGATCTGGTTATGGGGCAGGTTCCGGTGCAGTTAGATTTATTTATGAATGAGCAGCGCCGGGAAAAACAGGAGAAGTTAGACAGGGCAGTAGATGATATCAGGCGACGGTTTGGATATCACAGTGTCCAGAGAGCATTTATGTATCAGGATAAAGTCTTATCAAGTTTGGATGCACAGAAATCCCACACGGTACATCCAGTAGGATATTTTAATGGGAGGTAAGTTCTTTGGAAAATTATAAAGTATATGTTGAAGTAACCGTAAAATTTAGTACTGATGGTGTTATGATGCCCGTAGAATTTATCTGGGAAGATGGAACTAAATATTTAATTGATAAAGTAAAATCGAAAGAACGTTGTGCCAGCCGGAAAGCGGGTGGTACAGGAATTATGTATACTGTAATGGTAGATGGTAAGGAATGCCATTTATATTATGAATTTGATAAATGGTTTATGGAGCGCAAGAGTGCGTAAAGATTTAAGAAAGAAAATAGGATCTGCAAAAGAGCTGACCTTTCCCTTTTGCTCTTTTCAGATTGACATATAAGGGCATTACATCTATGTTCATGAAACAATATACCCACTATATTGTCCATGCAGATGTGGCTCTGCTCAAGAATAATTCTTATTGAGCTTCCGTCAAAATCACAGGGATGGGAGTGTAGAACGTCAGAGAAAGACGATTCAATACGAAAAAAGGAGATTTTGATAATGACAGAGAGAGATTATGCGATTAGATCGTTTAAGGAAATTACGCTAAATGCAGCACGACATACAGAAGAGAGAATGGATCTGTACTATGAAAAGATTAAAGCACTGATGAACAATTATCAGGACTTGATTTTGGAAAATCAGATGGTTCTGGATGAATTAGAGCAGGAGTGTCAGGAAAAGATCAATGAGAACATGGCTTATGCTCTTCAGTATATGGATTCTTACGATTACCGCATGAATTTAGGAAAACTGAAAAAAGAAGTAAACAATATCATTTTAATCTATGGACTTTGCGATATGGTCAACCGGGCAATGACATTGGTAAAATATTTTACCCCAAATTTTGGAACCGAATATTATGATGTGCTTTATGGCTGCTTCTGCAGACACAGAAAAATGACAGATATGGAAATTATGCTTGAACTGGGGATGAGCCGGGCAAGTTTTTATCGGAAGAAAAAAGCAGCTCTCCGGTATATGGGATATTATTTTTTTGAAATCGTAGTGCCACAGTCTGCAAACAAACGATATAAGCCATCTTTTCCAGAAACGGAAGAGTAGATTTGAAAGAGCCTGATGGAATCTCCCCTTTCCATCAGGCTTATATATAATGGAATACTCCCCTATTCCTCTTATTATTCCGCAGATTCTTCAGCTGCAGCTTCTTTCTTTTTTCTGGATTTGCCAGAAATCATTTTATGACCTGAGTAAATGGCCATAGCCATGCAGATCAGTGAACTGAATGCAAAATATTTATGTGCTGATTTCATATTCTTATAGCCGGTGTAGCAAGTTCCGATCATGGAAACCAGCGCACCGATGGACCAGTATTTATGTGATTTCATTTGAACCTCCTGAGCTTTTTTATATCATACATCTTTTTAAGAAATATGCAAACTGGAATTTATCGTCTTGTTCCATTCTTATCAAAATTCTTTTTTAATGCTATTTCTGTTGGGAGAATAGACCCAATTAAAGGAATAAGTTGAACACCACAAATAATTCCTCCCATACTCCCAACACAATCTTCACTTTTTCCAATTACTAAAAGCATGAATATTACTGTTATTGGCAACATAACCATTCCACAGACATACCAGACTTTACCGCAATATTTATGAGCAAATTCCCATGTGTCTTTATTCTTCATAGACATCGAAGTCCGATATCCAAATACTGAATTTATTTCCTTTGGAGCCTTTTTCATAAAATATCTTCCAAAACCAATCATCGTAAATGGAAGAAGCAAATCCATAATCAACATAAAAATCCAAAACTCCATTGTAAATCTCCTTTACTATAACTTCCGCTTTGTATTTTCGTTTTTATTCCTTTTTGTGAAATTCTTTCAAATTTAATTCACGTTTCAATTCTTCCTCTGACGGCAGATAGGTGAAATATTTCGATGCAAATATCTGGTGATTATCTTCAGGAAGCGTATATTTTACAATAGAATCTCCCTTATCTGCACAAAGTACAATCCCAATAGGCTGCGTATCTCCTTCATTCATCATTTCACGGGTATAGTAATTCACATACATCTGCATTTGTCCTAGATCCTGATGGGTCAGTTTACCCATTTTCAAGTCAATGAGAACGAAACATTTTAAAATATAGTTGTAAAATACCAGATCAATAAAAAAGTCCTGTCCATCCAATGTAAACCTTTTCTGGCGTGCTACAAATGAAAATCCTCTTCCAAGTTCCAAAAGGAAATGTTGAAGATGATCAATCAATGCCTGTTCCAAATCTCCTTCATATACATGTGTGTCAGGCTGAATCTGCAGAAATTCCATAACATAAGGATCTTTCACTATTTTCTCATATTCTGGTTTTGGCTCTGTTATTTGAATTTCATTTGCAACCGCTATCTTATCCCGGCTTGCTAAAATACGCTGATAATACATCGTATTGATCTGCCGTTCCAGTTGACGAACACTCCATGCTGCTTTTGCACATTCTTCCATATAAAATCTTCTTGCCTGTTCATCATTTATACGCATCAAGACACGATAATGTGACCAGCTCAATTCAGGACACAGTGTGTCTCGAATTGGAAAAGTGCAATAAAACTGCCTCATCTTACGAAGATTCGATTTATCAAAACCTTTTCCGAACTCTGCGGTCAGCTGCTCAGAAAGATATTCCAATAATTTCTTTCCGTATTCTGCGCGATCATTTTCTCCACATGCTTTAAAAATCTGTTCTCCAATTTCCCAATAAGTTGTTACCATAGCAGAATTTACCGCTGTGCTTAAACGATGTTGTGCAGACACAATAGAATTACGAATAGAATGATAAGTCTGTTCTGCATTTTGATTTTTTTGTAAATTATAATTCATGCTCTTTACTCCTCTGAATTTCTAAAATAGAACTTACTGTTCTTCTATTGATTCAATATTTTCAATTCGCATCAGCTTAACTACCTGCTTATCTTTTTTCTCTGTATAACAAATTTTTATCCATTCATCATCTGCGTCTATTATCTTGCAGGATAATTCAGTTTTTCCCGCAAAACTAAAAATGAACTCTGATCTGATAATACATTGTTTTTCTACAAGATCATTAATCAGCTTTGACATATATGCCACTCCTCTCTGCTTTTTCTCCAATCGTTTTACTTTCGTTTCTAAACGCTTTACTTTTCCCGGATACGCCGAATAACAAAGTAACAGCAACAATGCTACAATTCCAAACCATTCCATATTATTCTCCTTAGCAAACTTAACGCTAGCATGTCTGTTCCTTAAAATATCTTTTGCCATTCAAATCATATCACACTATCAGACATATTTCCATTTCAATTTACTCAGTCAAGTCACTTCTCTCAGCTACATTTCCTGTCGGCTTGCTTCTGTAACCAGCATCCGGTTAATCTTTTCCTGCATGGTTTCCTTTGCCTCTTCGTTGAAATGATAACGGACAATATATACTCATAAGAATTGTTGAAGAAACATTGAAAAATAAAGGCTTATAGACAGTCACAGGCAGGGCTTGTAGTAAATGGAATATAGATTTGTAGATAGGCACATCTGATATTGAAAACGGGTGTGCTTTTCTATTGCTGTAAAACAGCATACTAACTCATTTCTGCTTGATTACCATGCACTTATCAGAGCAGGATTTGTCAAGAGCCTGTTGCGAAGCAATGCTCGCACTCTTGATAATGCATGAACTGATAAGTATAATATCTAAATCAGGAATGAATTAACTTAATTCAAAGTTTTCTTGTAATGGTTTCAAGAATGAATTAATTGTTAATTTTAAAGTATTTATAGAAATATTGAGGGTTATGTCAAATCATTCTAAAGTTAAAATTTTGTTTTCTTAATATTTGTTATTATCAATGTACTATGTTAAATTTTATGAAATAATAGTGAAAGGGTGATTATATGTTTAAAAGGTTACAAAAAAATAACAGGATAGAAAATGTACGTCTCGAAGAAAATACAAAGCACTTTATTGATGGTTTTAAAAAACTTGTAGAACAAAATAACCAACCTACAATAAATAGATTAATTAAGTTTATGGCAAATTCTGTACAAGAAGAATTAATTTCCAAATGTTTATATAATGATAGAAATTATGCCGAATACACTAGGTACATTGTTTATAGTTTAGTGTTGAATTTGTCATTTGAAGAATTTCATGAATGCAGTATCAAATTTAATGTAGAAGAAACACCAATAATATCATGTATTTGGAATTATACTAGAATGTTTGATAGTCTAGAATATATTGGAAAATGCAATAAAAATCCATTTGATGGTGATGCACATTCTGGAAATACCAACGCATGTTTAATTAATCCTTTAGGACTTGTCATTGTTGATAATGGTAATCATTCTGTGAATTCTGCAATAGTGCATAATGAAGGGGAAATAATTGCAAATGTTACTGTAGATATATCTCCAGTATTGGAAAAATAAATAATAATTTTCTAAAGAATAATTCGGAACCTTTTATTTATACTTTAGGATTATTTTTTGAAATGGCTAGAGTATTAAAAGAAAGGCAGGACAGGTGACACCGTGCGAAGCGAAAGGTGTCGTCCTGTTCCAGCCTTGCAGGAGTGGCTTTAGCCACGACTGCTTTGCCCCCGGTATCTAACAGGGGGCACAAATACGACTAGAAACTGTAATTAAAATTCTTAAAACACTGATTTCACAAGGCTTTGAGCCACTTTAAAGCAGATGTGACAATTTTGCAAAATGTCACATACCTGTAGTTTTATTTGACACATTAAATTGATTATGATAAAATTTCTTTGTTTTCAAGCAAAGGAGACTGATTATGAATAATTACTATATAACGAATCAACCTAAAAAGAAACTTATCTCTGTACAATTAAATCCGATGAAACATTGTACAGAGTATAGCATATAAAGAAATGCGTAAGATTTCATCGGAAATGTGGCAATGAAGCAATGTACCTTTGTGGGTAGATGGTTTTATTGTCTCTTTTCCGTATGTTATAAAACGTAAGGGATTAAGGCTATAGGCAATGTTTTGTCTATAGTCTTTTGTTATATATTCATAATTTTAGCAGGAGACTATTGCACTTTATGTATTTTGTCTCCTGTTTTTTTATGCTCAAAAACAGAGAAAGGAACATGAAATATGAGTTTATTAGAAATTACAAATTTATCACATTCGTTTAGTGAAAACGTCTTATATAAAAATGCAGATTTTTCATTAAACAAAGAGGAACATGTTGGAATCGTTGGACAGAATGGAACAGGAAAAAGTACGCTGATTAAACTCTGTACGGGTCAGTTGCTTCCCGATGACGGACGTGTTACATGGCAATCCAAAACAAGTATCGGTTATTTAGACCAATACGCTGAGATTAATTTGCAACTTGATATGAAAAGTTTTTTGAAAACTGCATTTTTAAATCTTTATGACTTGGAAGAAAAAATGAATTACTTGTATGAGAACATGCAGGAGGGGGATTTTCAAAACTTAAATACCGCTGCGAGGTATCAAGAAGAATTAGAACGGCAGGACTTTTATCTGATTGACACAAAGATTGAGCAGGTTGCAACAGGTTTGGGGTTGTTGGCAATCGGTTTAGACAGACCCATTGCACAAATGAGCGGCGGTCAAAGAGCAAAGGTAATTTTGGCAAAACTTTTGCTTGAAAAACCGGACGTGTTGCTTCTTGATGAGCCAACGAATTTTTTGGATAAAGAACATGTTGATTGGCTGTCAGAATATCTCTGCGGTTTAAATAATGCTTTTATGGTTGTTTCGCATGATTATGCTTTTTTAGAAAAAATATCAAATCGAATCTGTGATATAGACAATCATAAAATCACAAAATATTATGGTACCTATTCGGAGTTTTTAAGAAAGAAAACTGCCTTACGTGAAGATTATATACGTCAATATTCCGCACAGCAAAAGGAAATCAAGAAAACGGAGGAATTTATCCGTAAAAATATAGCAGGAAGAAAATCAAAAATGGCAAGGGGCAGACAAAAGCAACTGGATAGAATGGATAAAATGGAAGCCATTGACCAAAAAGAAATTATACCATTTTTTCATTTTCGTGAAATGCCTTTGACAAATACGGAGCATTTAAACGTCAAGCACTTATCGGTTGGCTATCACTACCCTGTTTTATCTGATATTAATTTTACAGTAAATGGCGGACAAAAAGTTGTGATAACAGGTTTTAATGGCATTGGAAAATCAACTTTATTGAAAACATTAGTCGGACAATTAAGTGCTTTAAATGGTTCGTTTTCTTTTTCAGAACAAGTGAAACTGCGATATTTTGAACAGGATTTACATTGGGAGAATGAGGAAAAAACGCCAATACAGATAGTGTCTGATTGTTACCCGTCACTTACGATAAAAGAAGTGAGAAAAAATCTAGCCTGTTGTGGAATTATGGGCGAACACGCAATGCAGGCTATTGGCACATTAAGCGGTGGAGAACAGGCAAAGGTAAAGATATGCCTGTTAATTCTTACTCCTTGTAATTTTATTATCATGGACGAGCCGACAAATCATTTAGATATTCAAGCAAAGCAATCTTTAAAAATTGCATTAAAAGAATTTAAAGGCACAGTGTTACTTGTTTCCCATGAACCTGATTTTTATAAAGAATGGGTTCAGAAAGTAATTAGCATTGAGAATATCATTAAGAAAAGATAACTTGTTAATAATTCTTCTGCCAGAATATTTTTTCAAAAATGAAATTGAAAAATGCTGTGTGGCGGTAATAAAAAAACCGCCATCCACAGTTTCTTATTTGTGTGTCATAATTTATGAAAACGATGGTTGAGAGACTATCGTTTTTTTAACGGTATTTCATAGGAGCATTGAGGCGGTTATAGGAGAACACGCCTTATGACAAACCTATGCGAGTACATTAATTTAAAAAATCCGTTACTGTTAAAAAAATTTATTTTAATACAATAATTCCCTGCGCTTGTAAATGTGGTTTTTCACATTACACAATAGGAATAATCAAAGGAGTACAAGAACCATATACCGTTGTTCTTGTGCTTTTTTGCTGTTTGAAAATATTTTTAAATCCATTTACAGACAGGATAACAAATCTCATCTCTGTGGTGAATGTCAGAGCGGAAAGAGGTAAGAATCTCTACGCTTTTACATTGCACAGGAGGTGAGATTATGCAACCTTCTTCATTTGAGAGTGCCATAAGGCTACAGTTTGACTGCCTTATCCGCAAAGTCATAGACAGAACAGTCAAGAATTATTATAGGGAACTTGGCAGACGGGCAAAACATGAAATCCCGTTCTGTGATGTAACAGAAACGGATCTGAACCATGCCGGTGTTCCAGATGACAAGTAGAGGTATTGTTTATGATTGATTGACAATGCCTTTTTTGTTGCCCTTTTTTCTTTTACACCTTTGGACATTGTGTCCAGAAGTGTCCTGCTATTACTTTTATTATCTCCGTAAATATAACGATAATCCTCACAAAAACAATAATACCACCAATCAGACCTCCAACGATACAATTCAGTGCCAGTATTCCCATACTTCCTGCAATTCCAAAATTCTTCGGCACAAGAAACATACACATTTTTCTGATACCATAGGGACATCCTACCAAAATCCAATAAAGGAAATAATCAAACCCATCTGCTTTATTGCAAACCTCCTTCGTTTATTAAATTCCTGTTCTCATCCCATATCCGTTCCTGTACCGGGTGCTGATGTTTCCGGGACGTATTAACCAGAAAAGACACGCTGAATGCCTATTCAGTTCTGGTATCACTATGGGCAGGCTGTTTCGTTTTCAAGGTTCGTGTAAGAAGTAAAAAAAGATTCTTACACTAAACGAAATGCTCAGAGGGTTTTTTACAGCCCCCCTTACTGCATCTTTTTTGATTTCGTGTCATCTTTTTAAAGTTCCTTACACAATCTCTGTACTGACGAAACAAAATACGGACATGTTTTGAAATTGTTTTTTACAAAATACAATTTTGGTCTTTAAGGTAAAAAATAAGCCTCAAGAGACTTTTTAATCATTTTGGAGCTCCAACTCTTTAAAATTGATTGATTAAGAAGTCTCTTCAAACTTACTACACCAGCAACTATTTTTTATTTGAATACGAGATATTCTCTTACATATTTGAAGTTTGTTGACAATAACTATTGATTAACAAAATATATTGGCTAAATTATAACCATTTTTCTAAAAATAATACTGTCATGTTTTAATGTATTATTTTATATATTATGTTTTTTAATATTTTAAATATAGTTGCATATAGTGCTACCCCAATAACTACTGCGATCATCTGTATAATTAAATCTGGTATTAACATTACTTCCACCTCTATTTAGCTTCTTCTGCTTCCCAGATAATGATGTTTCCTTCATCTTTACCGGAGTGTTCTTTTTTTAGTTCCCTGACTTGTTGCTTTGTTACTTTTCCTTTGGCTTTGTCTTTAATCATTACACCTTGGTATTTATTTGTTGTAACTGTGTCTTCTTTCTGCTTGGCAGAGTTGGTTTTGTTTTGTCCATAAGTTGTGCCTGCGCTGTATAGTGCAGCTGTTAGGCATACCCCTGCAAATAGTATTGATAATTTTTTCATATCTTATTCTCCTTAACGTTTTATACTATAGTATCTCATATTTTTCATGGAATATCAAATCCCTAATATCTAATAGTTTTTCGACTTATTACCGCACACACAATGGATGCAGCAAGCATTGGTATAATACTATCTTGGCTTAAAATCTGAATAAAATTTCCAATGAAGCAAACAATCATAAATATACTGATTATTTTCGCTGTTTTAGCACCATAGTCTTTTGGATGTCTATGTACTATAGCCCAGCTGATGACTGCTAGTATTATACATGGGATCATTGTGTAATGGATGCCGTTATATGACAATATATATCCACTATTTCCTGACCAACTGTTGAGATTCAAACTATCCAAAATCATATCTCCAATTGACACCGTCTTCTCATAAAATGGTATACTTAAAAATCCATTGATCATAACCAGTACCAATGCCTCTGTTCCAAATCCTAATTGCTTTTTTAAAAGAATTTTTTGCAACAGGTTCTCTAGGATATACCCGATCAGAAATCCTAGTGTATTAAAAATGATATCATCAATATCACCAATTCTTCCTGCAAATACAACTTGTACAAACTCGATCATCAAAGATATCAATGTCCCTGCAATTATTGCTTTTCCATAGTTCCATTTTATTTTCTTTATAAATATGGGAACAAAAAATCCCATTGGCAGAAACATTAATGTATTTAACAGCATCAATTTCCAACTTTCATTCACAAATGGTACAATATTCCAGGCTGTAAATCCTCCATATGACCATGATGTGATGTCTAATACTCTCGTGACCATGCCAACGGTTGCTATGTAAACCAAAAATATGTATTTTATGATCCATCCTGGCTGACATATAATCTTTTTATTATATCGTAAATAGTAAATTGTGCTTATGACTACAAATGCAATCGTTGCCATAACAATAGCTTGAGCTAGATAACTACTCCCAAGCAGAATTTTCTCCATCATGTTCTTTTCTCCTTTAATCCAATCATTCCTGCACATAACAAAAATACTATTATCATATAAGCCACAAAATCAGAAGAATATATTTGAATTATTTTTATGTGTTTAGGAAACAAGAACCGCAAAAATACATTTGCAAATATACTCCCACTTGTACATAGGGCTACTGTTTTATATACCAATGTTTTCACTTTTCTTGTATTCACAGCCAGTACTTTATATACAACGATGAATTCTAGTAGCAAATTTAAACTCATGAATATCAATGCTTTTTCAGTCGTCATTGGTAATAAATTATTTGATTTCCATTTCATCTGCGGTACCACATAACGATAACCTGTCTCCCTGCGTATTCTTTTTAGCAAATTACTTATTTGACGATACTCTTTCTCATTCTTATAACAAAAATAACCTGAACATTTTACTGACATTAATATTTTTTCATTCTCTTGTTTCATTGTTTTCATTTTACTTACTGTTGGCATAATCAATGTTTCATCAAGATTTAATTCCGATGACAACCTAGTATTCTTATGTAAAAACCCAACAATTTTAAACGTACAATTTTCAGTTCCCAAATATCCTGCCTTAATTTTCTGATTCAAATGAAAAACTTTTTGATAATCATATCCTGCAATTAATGGAATCTCTTGATTCAAAGGTCTTTGATACTCTTTTAAAGTAAAGCAACGACCTTTTTCAATATGTTGTTCTATCTTCTTTTCACTTATCATTTTCTCTGGCATCTGAAGTACAGTTAAATTTGTAAGATATCCATCTTCCGTTTTGTCATTATATGATCCAGATGCAAGTTTTTCATTCCCACAAAAATATTCATGATAAGATAGAATCTGTCTGGAATATTCTCTGTATAACTCTGCTTTTTCTAATTCTTTATATACTTTTTTTAAAATACTGAGAGAGTTTTTCTGATGAAGGAATTCCATATAGCTAGAATTTCTATTATCATATTCATCTGATAACTTCCATACTCCAGGGTATTCTATCTCCACTTGTTCATTATGACGATCAATCTTATTTTGATACGAATATATAACAATTCCCAGTAAACACCCAATGCTTAATATATAAAATACCATAAAACGAACTATGTGTTTCCTCATTTATCATTCCTCCACACAAATCGCTATTCCTATTTTTATTTTCTTTTTATATCGATTTTCAACGAATACTTTATATTTTCCATCTTTTTTCACATAAAAGTCATGTATAATATCGACCGCATGCATCACATATCGTTCTTTTCCTGTCCCATCTATAATTCCTGCCACAAAATCCTTATCCTCTCTTTGTATTTCTTGAGATGAAAAAACGGTCAAATCAATTTTCTCGCCTTTTTTTAATTCCAGCTCTTTTGTTTCTAGCCTTGTTTTTGCGTTTAATGGCTGAACTACATCTATTTCTTCTCCTTTTTTGATATTTTGTTTTAGCTTTGTAACTGCTAAGTTTGTCCCGATCCTTTTTGCAGTATATTCTTTCAAATCCATTGTATATTCTGTCTCTTCTTCAGGAAGATCCTCTTCTATTTCCGTTGCCCAGACTGTCTCTACATAAATTTTATGATAGCCGATCGTGCTTAGAATAATTACCGCAACGACCACAAAAGATAATCCTATACAAAGGAATGTTCCTGCCATTACATTCCTTGTGTTTTTGTTTTCAATTGATTTAATTCTCAAAATTCGTGTCTTTAATTGGCTTTTGTCTTCTCCTAATGCTACACACAGATATGCTCCTTTTGCAAATGGTGATATCCCGATTTCACAGATCGTCGTAAAATATCTTTTTTTGCTTTTCATAATTGTGGTTGATTCTAAATCGCAGTATGTTTCATTCCAGCTGTCTACATCCATATCTAATTGCTTTACCAATGGATTCCACCAATGAATGACCCTTACAAGTCCGCATAACTGTTTCCACAAAATATCTTTGTGCTTACAGTGAATCAACTCATGGATGCATATAATCTTTAATTCTTCTTTGTTATATTCTCTTTCTGGAAGCAAAATCATCGGTTTTAGAAATCCGCAAATAATCGGTACTGCCAACCCATATACGGTTTTAATTTCGACATTTCTACGAACACCTACTTCTTCTTTCCATTGATTCTTACAATCTAAAATAGATTTACTGCATACACATGCCCTCTTTCGTAATTGATTCATTTGTGTCTGAATACGTATTGTTTTCACTATGGCTTTTAAAAATCCAATCGTCCAAATGATTCCTACAACAAAAAATACCCATCCTACCAATGGAGACAGTGCAAACATTGTATAATCTTCTTCATATACATAATAAATGAAATAGATCAATACAATTACGATTGGCATCAGAAATGATAAAACTGCTCCTCTTAAAACAGTAATGCACATACTGATCAGTCCTTTTTTCTCTAGTCGCTGCCTTATCTTGCGAAAGCACATATACGAAATACTTCCCACCAAACCATTCAGCAGTATCATACTGATGACATAAATATATATTTTTTTAATCATCCAAATCATTGATCAAATCCTTTAATTCTTCTTTTTCTTCTTTTGATATTGTGTGTGTTAACGTCTGAACCAATTCCTTCACCGACCCATCATGCCAGAAATCCTTCATCAATTCCATCTGTTCTTCACGATACATTTCTTCTGTGATCTTTGCTGTGATATAGCTGTAATTGCCTTTCACTTGTGTATCTACAAATCCTTTTTTCTTTAATTTTGTGATATATGTCTTTACTGTGCTTCTTGTATATTTCCTATCATATACTTGATCTAGATAATCAATAATTTCATATACCGTAATCCCATCCCCAAGTTTCCAAATACTTTTCATGATAAGTATTTCTACTTCTGATAATTCTATTAATTTCATTATTCTTCCTTCCATTTAGACTGGTTATTATTGTAATCATTATATAGATCAAACCTATCTTTGTCAAGATTAATTATAATTATAACCAATTTGTATACAAAAACTATCTTTGATTTTTCACTTTTGTCTTTTTCTCAGCCTTCGCATATCCATTTTTATTGACTCATACATATTCAACACGCTAAAAAAAGCCAAATAAAAAATCCGACCCAAGGAAGTCTGGTCAGATTTTCTAGCTTTGTTATGTTTTGTTTTTGTTTTATGTTAGTTAGTCTTAACTAACTGTTATTATAATATCCTATCTCGGATGTTTTGTCTACCTTTATTTTTGAGAAACTTTCTCAATACCAAGAATCTTTTCCGCCCTTGCTACAGCTTCTTCGCTTGGCGGATTTACGCCTTCTAATGGGTATTTTATCCCTAATTTTTCCCATTTAAAGAGTCCAAGTGTATGGTATGGCAAGATTTCCACTCTCTTAACTGTTTTTAGTCCATCGATGAAATGTTTTAAGTCTGCTAGTCCTTTTTCATCGTCTGTTAAATCTGGCACTAGCACGTGACGGATCCACAGATCTACTCCGAGGTCTGAGATTTCCTGTGCCATTGCTAAAATATTACTGTTTGGACAGCCTGTCAATTTCTTATGTTTTTCCTCGTCCATTTCTTTTAAGTCTAGAATGACAAGGTCAGTGTATTTCATTAATTCTAACCATTTGCTGTGAAATGGTTCTTCTTTTGTATATGGATTAGCAGAGGTATCAAGTGCAGTATGGATTCCTTCTTGTTTTGCCAATTTAAAAAACTCGATCAAGAACTCGATCTGTAGAAGGGGTTCTCCACCGCTGACTGTAATTCCTCCATCACTTCCCCAGTACATGCGGTAACGCAAAGCCCTCTTTAAGAGGGCTTCTGCCTGCCAGTCTTCACCGCAGTTTTCCTGCCAAGTCTCCGGATTGTGACAATATTTGCATCTCATCCGGCAGCCTTGCATGAAAGCGATAAACCGCACACCGGGACCATCCACGAGACCAAAAGTCTCGATGGAATGGATTTTTCCGGTTATTTTTTCATTCATAGTTTTATTCCACTAATTACATTGTTGCATGGCATGTTCTGGAAATAACGTCCATCTGCTGTTCTCTTGTTAAGTCGATGAACTTAACTGCATATCCAGATACACGGATCGTAAAGTTTGCATATTCTTCTTTTTCAGGATGTTCCATCGCATCAATCAGTTTTTCTTTACCGAATACGTTTACATTTAAGTGGTGAGCTCCCTGATCAAAGTATCCATCCATAACATTTACAAGGTTGTTGATCCTTTCACCTTCTTCATGTCCCAATGCGTCTGGGTTGATCGTCTGTGTATTAGAAATACCATCTAATGCCCATTCATATGGAAGTTTAGCCACAGAGTTTAAGGATGCTAATAATCCATTCTGTTCTGCTCCATAACTTGGGTTTGCTCCTGGTGCTAAAGGTTCTCCTGCTTTTCTACCATCTGGCATTGTTCCTGTTGCTTTTCCGTATACAACGTTAGATGTGATCGTAAGGATAGATGTTGTAGGCTCAGAGTTTCGATATGTGTGATGTTTTTTGATCTTCGCTAAGAATGTTCTTAACAGCCATACTGCGATATCATCAGCTCTGTCATCATCGTTTCCGTATTTAGGGAAGTCTCCTTCGATTTCATAGTCTACAACTAATCCATCTTCATCACGGATTGCTTTTACTTTTGCATATTTGATCGCACTTAAAGAGTCAACTGCATGAGAGAATCCTGCGATTCCTGTTGCGAATGTTCTTTCAAGTTCTGTATCCATTAATGCTAATTCCGCTGCTTCATAGTAATATTTGTCATGCATATACTGGATCAAGTTTAATGTGTTCACATAAAGATCTACTAACCAGTCCATCATAACATCATATTTCTCCATAACTTCGTCATAGTCTAAATATTCAGACATGATTGGTTTGTAAGAAGGTCCTACCTGCTGTTTTGATTTGCAGTCCACACCACCGTTGATCGCATATAATAAGCATTTTGCAAGGTTTGCTCTTGCACCAAAGAACTGCATTTCCTTACCAGTCTTAGTTGCAGATACACAGCAGCAGATCGCATAATCATCTCCCCATACTGGTTTCATAACATCATCATTTTCGTACTGGATAGAACTTGTACGAATAGAGATATCAGCTGCATATTTCTTGAAGTTTTCTGGAAGATCAGAAGAATATAATACCGTGATGTTTGGTTCTGGAGATGGTCCCATGTTCTCTAATGTATGCAAGAAACGGAAGTCAGTCTTTGTAACCATGGAACGTCCATCAACTCCGATACCAGCAAGGTCAAGTGTTGCCCATACTGGATCTCCTGAGAATAACTGGTTGTAAGAAGGAATTCTTGCGAATTTTACCATTCTGAATTTCATTGTTAAATGATCGATCATTTCCTGAGCTTCTTCTTCTGTGATGATTCCTTTGTCAAGGTCACGCTGGATATAGATATCAAGGAATGTAGCGACACGTCCGATACTCATGGCAGCTCCATTCTGAGTTTTGATCGCTGCTAAGTATCCAAAGTACATCCACTGGATTGCTTCTTTTGCAGTTTTTGCTGGTCTTGAAATATCAAATCCATAGATCTGAGCCATTTCTTTCATACCTTTTAATGCTTTTTTCTGTTCTGCAATTTCTTCACGAAGACGGATCACATCATCTGTCATCACACCGCATCCACAGTTTGCAAAATCATTTTCTTTTTCTTCTAATAAGTAGTCAATTCCGTATAAAGCAACACGACGATAATCACCTACAATACGACCACGTCCATAAGTATCTGGAAGACCTGTGATGATCTTGTTATGTCTTGCTTTTTTCATTTCTGGTGTGTACGCATCGAAAACAGCTGTGTTATGAGTCTTTGAATATTTTGTAAAGATTTCATGCAATCTTTCGCTTGGTTCATAACCATAGTTACGACAAGATTCTTCTGCCATTTTGATACCACCATATGGCATAAATGCACGTTTTAATGGTTTGTCTGTCTGAAGACCAACGATCTGTTCTAAATCTTTTGTTTCTTCACTGATATAACCAGGTCCATGAGAAGTTAAAGAAGATACGATATCTGTATCCATGTCAAGAACTCCACCTTTTTTTCGTTCTTCTTTCTGAAGTCCCTGTAAGATACCCCATAGCTTATCTGTTGCTTCTGTAGATCCTGCAAGGAAACTTTCGTCTCCATCATAAGGTGTGTAGTTTTCCTGGATGAAATCTCTTGTATTGATTTCTTCCTTCCAGATTCTACCTTTAAATCCTTCCCATTCTTCAAACTGTTTCATTTTGAAAACTCCTCCATTTCTTTTGGATTAAAATTATTATAAAAACTCCTTTGGTTAGTTCTTTCTAACTCAATTACATTATAACAAAAATAAAATTGAATACAATATACTTAACCGATAAACTTTCTCGTTAAATAAATAACAACTCCTATTTTTCATATTTTTTGCATACAAAAACAGTATATGGTCCAAAAAATTATACTTCAGACCATATACTGTTTTTTTTCATGTTCAATGACTATATAAAGAAACTTTTTAGTGATGGAATAATCTGATTCCTGTAAATGCCATTGCCATGTTGTACTTATTGCAGCAGTCAATAACAGCATCATCTCTTACAGATCCACCTGGCTGTGCGATGTATTTTACACCACTCTTATGTGCTCTCTCAATGTTATCAAAGAATGGGAAAAATGCATCAGATCCCAATGTAACATCTGTTAATTTATCTAACCATTCTCTCTTTTCTTCTTTTGTAAAGACTTCTGGCTTCTCAGTGAAGATGTTTTCCCATGCTCCGTCTGCTAAAACATCCATGTATTCATCTCCAATGTAAAGATCGATCGCATTATCTCTGTCGGCACGGCGGATTTTTTCTTTAAATGGCAGGTTCATAACTTTTGGACACTGTCTTAACCACCAGTTGTCTGCTTTCTGTCCTGCAAGTCTTGTACAATGCACACGTGACTGCTGCCCTGCTCCGATTCCGATCGCCTGTCCATCTTTTACAAAACATACAGAGTTAGACTGTGTGTATTTTAATACAATCAGAGAAATCTTCATATCGATCAATGCTTCTTCTGGAATCTCTTTGTTCTCAGTCACGATATTTGATAATAATTCATCATCGATCGGAAGTTCCTGTCTTCCCTGTTCAAATGTAACACCAAATACCTGTTTATGCTCTAATGGTGCTGGTGTATAGTTCTCATCGATCTTAATGATGTTATAGTTTCCGTTTTTCTTTGCTTTTAAGATTTCCAGTGCTTCATCTGTATATCCTGGTGCGATCACTCCGTCAGATACTTCTCTCTTGATCAGACGTGCTGTATCTGCATCACATACATCAGATAAAGAAATAAAGTCACCGAATGAAGACATACGGTCTGCACCTCTTGCTCTGGCATATGCACATGCTAATGGAGATAAGTCTCCCATATCGTCTACCCAGTAGATCTTCTTTAAGGTATCAGACATTGGACGTCCTACAGATGCTCCCGCAGGTGATACGTGTTTGAAAGAAGTTGCTGCAGGAAGTCCTGTTGCTTTCTTTAATTCTCTTACCAGCTGCCATCCATTAAATGCATCCAAAAAGTTGATGTACCCTGGTCTTCCGTTTAATACTTCAATTGGAAGTTCACTTCCGTCTGCCATGTAGATTCTTGATGGTTTCTGGTTTGGATTACATCCGTACTTTAATTCTAATTCCTTCATTTTTCTTCTCCTTTGATCTGCTGATCGACTGATTATTTGTTCTTATTTACGATTCTTGTCTCATATTCTCCTGTTGCAATATCAATATAACGTACAAACAGAGATACTTTGTTGTCATCGTTTAAGCTGTTCCAAAGTGTATTTGTGAAGTCATCGATATCTTCTTCGATCGCTACTAATTTAGGTTCTCCTTCAAAACTTGGAAGTGGATTCCCATCATGCATATATGTGTGGATAAAACGTCCTTCTCCTGCGATTGGATTTTCATATGTATATGTAAATCGATTGCAACTTTCTGGATTTCCATTGTTACTCTTTAAAATAGACATTGCATAGTGAAATGTCCCATCTTTAATCTTCATCAGACCAGAAATTCTTGGTGTATAGTTTGGTCCGTCTGGTTCAAACTCACGACTTCTTAAAGATTCTTCAAAGGTAAGTCCCTTTTCTCTTCCTTCATATACTGTGTCTGTCTGATCCCCGTTCGTAACGATCGTCTCGTCTCCAAGAACACGAACTGGTGCATAAATGATCAGGCTTGGATCTTCTAGTTTAGCAGGATCAAATGCCTGTGTGCGAATTCCTTCCCCTTCTTCTACAAAGACACGATTACGGCTATTCTCACTGCGTCCCATGATAAAGTATGCAGTGACCGCTTTCTTCCCATCTTTGGATCTTCCGATGACGATTCCTCGTCCTGGGTAAGCATTTTCCTTTAATTCCTGAGCAAGAGCTAACTTCTTCATTGGTCTTAAATCTCCTTCTTTTGAAAATCTTGTTTTTTTATTTCTTCTATTGTATATAAAAAATGGATTGAATACAAGAAAAAACTAACAATTATAAAATAAAGGGCAGGTTTCCTATATATTTTTGTAACACTGTCCTTTATTTCTATCATTTTTTACATAGTTATGCTTTTTTATTTTACAATCCTTCTTATAGCAAGCAACTCCATAAGGTAGAAATTCCGCATAATTTATTATTTTAACATACAAAAAAGAATGGAACATCAATCCCTGACATTCCATCCTTTTTCTTATTTTATATTCAAAAATTACATTCTCTTGATTCGTTCAATAGCTTCGACTGTATTCTCATAGTTACCGAACGCTGTAAGTCGGAAGTATCCTTCTCCGCTTGGTCCGAATCCTGATCCTGGTGTTCCAACGACGTTGGCATCTTCTAACAGATGATCGAAGAATTCCCAAGATGTCATGTTGTCTGGTGTCTTTAACCAGATGTATGGTGCATTGACACCACCAGATACTGTGTATCCTGCATCCTGTAATCCGTTAAAGATTACTTTTGCATTGTTCATGTAGTATCCAACCTGTTCTTTTAACTGAGCTTTTCCGGCTTCAGAGTAAACTGCTTCTCCAGCTCTCTGTACGATGTATGGAGCTCCGTTATATTTTGTTCCGTGACGTCTTGCCCATAACGCATGTAACTGTGTATCTCCACATTTTAAATCTTTAGGGATAACAGTATATCCTAAACGAACTCCTGTAAATCCTGCGTTCTTAGAGAAACTCTTTAATTCGATCGCACATGTTCTTGCACCTTCACATTCATAAATTGTATGTGCAACGTTATCTTCTGAGATATATGCTTCGTATGCTGCATCATAAATGATCACGCATCCGTTTTTGTTTGCATAGTCTACCCATCCCTGTAACTGGTCTTTTGTGATTGTTGATCCAGTTGGATTGTTAGGGAAGCAAAGGTAAATGATATCTGGCACTTCGCTTGGGAAATCTGGTGCGAAGTTATTCTCTGCTGTACATGGCATGTAGATAACATCGCTCCATGTTTCTGTTGCTTTATCATATGTTCCGGCTCTTCCTGCCATAACGTTTGTATCTACATATACTGGGTATACAGGGTCACATACGGCAATCTTGTTATCCTGTGCAAAGATTTCCTGAATATTTCCAGAATCACATTTTGCTCCATCACTTACAAAGATTTCATCTGCTTTGATATCTGCTCCACGATCCTGATAATCATTCTTTGCGATTGCATTTCTTAAAAATTCATATCCAAGGTCTGGTGCGTATCCGTGAAATGTTTCTGCATGTCCCATTTCATCTACTGCTTTGTGTAAAGAGTCAATGATCGCTGGTGCCAGAGGCTGTGTTACGTCTCCAATTCCTAAACGAATAATATTTTTGTCAGGGTTTGCCTCGGAATATGCATTTACTTTTTTCGCAATTGTAGAAAATAAATAACTTCCAGGCAGTTTCAAGTAATTGTCGTTAATTTTAAACATAAATTCCTCCTAGTTTTGATATGTTAATGATTCTTTAATCATCTTTGCCATTTCGATAAGACCCACTCCACTGTTCATGCTTCTTTGTTGTATATATGCGTGGGCTTCACTCTCTGTAATCTGATTATTCTGCATCAGTAATTCTTTGACTTCTTCCAGAAGACGGACTTCTTCTCTCGTACGTTGTTTTGGACGTTGTTTTCTTCGTCTTTGCTTCTCAGAAATTTCGGTAACGATCTCTCTCGTTTTCTCGACTAATTCATACCCTTTTAACGGCATCGAAAGTCCTATGACATTCGGATACACGCAGTCATCTAAATATTGGCGAGAAGCGATCAGCAACATCTTGACCTCTTCAGAAAGATATTCTCTTAATTCACTGTAGATCATATCGGAACATTTGTATCCGCAGACGACTAGTCCTTCTTCAACACCTTCCATACGCTGGACTACCTGTGCACCCGTTGCACATACAGCGGTCACTTCAAAACCACTTCTTACCAGAAGATTCCTAATGCTTCTGGCGACTTCTTGTTTCGGGAATAAAACGATGACGTTTACCAAGCTTCTCACCTCCCGTATCATGTATATATCAATCATTAGATCTTGTATAAATAACGATCGACTTCCCATTGTGATACGAACTTCTGATAAGACTCCCATTCAGCACTCTTAGCTTCAACATACTTGTTAAAAATATGATCTCCTAAAAGTTCTTTCATATAAGTGCTTTGTTTGAAAATCTCAAGAGCTTCTTTCATGTCTCTTGGCAGTGTATTAATCCCTGCTTCTTGTTTTTCTCCCTCAGCCATCTCATACTGATTCTTCATGGAACCTTTTCCAGGTGTTAATTTGCGCTTGATACCATCTAATCCTGCTGCAAGGCTGACTGCCAGTGCAAGGTAAGGATTCGCAGCAGAATCAGGGCTTCTAAATTCAAGCCTTGTTCCGCTTCCACGGGCTGCTGGTACTCTGATAAGTGGACTTCTGTTCGATGGTGACCATGAAACATCCACAGGTGCCTCATATCCTGGCACGATTCTCTTATAAGAGTTTACCAGTGGATTTGTGATCAGGCACATCTCATTTGCATGTTCCATAACTCCAGCCATGAAGTGAAAAGCCTCCTCACTGATTCCAAGATCATTCTTAGAATCAGCGAAAATATTCTTTCCATTCTTCCATAAAGACATGTTAAGATGCATTCCTGAACCGTCCACTCCAGTGATCGGTTTTGGCATAAAACTTGCATAAAGTCCATGTCTTTTAGCAATATATTTTACGATGAATTTAAATGTGAGGATGTTATCGGCCGTTCTTAAGGCATTGTCATACTTAAAGTCAATCTCATGCTGTGCTGGTGCAACTTCATGATGAGATGCCTCGATCTCAAATCCCATATCTTCAAGATTCAAGATCATATCTCTTCTGGCACTTTCTCCTAAATCTAACGGAGCTACATCAAAATATCCGGCTTTCTCATGAGAAACCGTCGTTGGGCGGCCTTCTTCATCTGTGTGGAATAAGAAAAATTCACATTCCGGACCGACGTTAAATTTATAACCCATTTTCTGGCACTCAACCATCACTCGTTTTAATACATTTCTTGGATCTCCAGCAAATGGAAGTCCATCTTGTCCGTATACATCACAGATCAATCTTGCCACGCGGTTTCCTCCCGCATTCCACGGGAAGATTGCAAAGCTGTCAAGATCTGGATATAAATACATATCTGATTCTTCAATACGGACAAATCCATCTACACTAGATCCATCAAATGTACACTTATTATCCAACGCTTTCTCAAGCTGTCTTGCGGTGATCGCGACGTTCTTCATTGTTCCGAACAAGTCAGAAAATTGTAGTCTGATAAATTCGACATCATTTTCTCTGACGAGGTCTATCACATCCTGTTTTGTGTATCGACCCATAACATCACTCCTTCTTACTTCTTAATTAAATCTGTGCGATATCAACTACGCTGAGCTGATCTCTGTTTCCTGTTTCCAAACTAGTCAGTAGAGCATCTGCCGTATCAAGACTTGTAAGGCATGTTACTCCTGTTTCAATCGCGTAACGGCGGATCAGGAATCCATCTCTGCTTCGACCTACACCCTGAGATGGTGTGTCAATGACTAAATCAATTTTATCATCTAAAATGAGATCTAGCAAGTTTGGAGATTCTTCTTCTAATTTATTAATCTGTTTTGCATGAACTCCAGCTTCATTTAAGACTCTGCAAGTGCTCTTTGTTGAGAAAATCTCATATCCTAATGCTTCAAATCTGCGTCCAATATCAATCGCATCAATCTTATCGGAGTCTTTCACTGTTAAGATCATCTTCTTGTATTTTGGAAGATTTACTCCAGCTCCTAAGAATGCTTTGTATAACGCTTCATGGAAATTCTTAGAAATTCCAAGGCATTCACCTGTAGATTTCATTTCAGGCCCAAGGCTGATCTCTGCTCCTCTTAATTTTTCAAAAGAGAATACTGGTTTCTTCACTGCATAGTATTCAGATTCTTTCTGAAGTCCTGGTTCATATCCAAGATCTCTGATCTTAGCTCCAGTGATCACTTTCGCTGCTAACGCTACAATCGGAATACCTGTAACTTTACTGATGTAAGGCACTGTACGGCTGGATCTTGGGTTTACTTCGATAACATATACTTCATCATCTGCTACGATAAACTGAATGTTGATCAGTCCGATAACATGTAATGATTTTGCAAGTTTCCTTGTATATTCTGCAATGATTCTCTTAATTCTATCTGTTAAATTGATAGATGGATATACAGAAATACTGTCTCCTGAATGGATTCCAGCACGTTCCACATGTTCCATGATTCCTGGGATCAGGATATCTGTTCCATCACAAACAGCATCGACTTCGACTTCTTTACCAACCAGATATTTATCGATCAGAATTGGATGTTCCTGTTCGTAACGGTTGATAACTTCCATGAATGCCGTGATATCTTCATCAGATACAGCAATCTGCATTCCCTGTCCACCAAGTACATAAGAAGGTCTTACAAGAACTGGATATCCAAGTTTATGAGCAACTTCTAATGCTTCTTCACATGTAAATACTGTTGTTCCTTTTGGTCTTGGAATACAGCATTCTTCCAAAATCTCATCGAATAATTCTCTGTCTTCGGCTGCATCGACATTTTCAGCACTTGTTCCAAGGATCGGTACTCCCATCTTCATCAGTGCTTCTGTTAACTTGATCGCTGTCTGTCCACCAAACTGTACAACCGCACCATCTGGTTTTTCAAGATCTACGATACTTTCTACATCTTCTGCTGTTAATGGTTCAAAATAAAGTTTATCAGCAACATCAAAGTCTGTAGAAACTGTTTCAGGGTTGTTGTTTACGATGATCGTCTCGTATCCTTCTTTACTTAATGCCCATACGCTGTGTACAGAACAGAAGTCAAATTCGATACCCTGACCGATACGGATCGGTCCAGAACCAAGTACCATGACTTTTTTCTTTTCGGATGTTTCTTTCACTTCGTTCTCACCATCATAGCAAGAATAGTAGTAAGGTGTTGCTGCATCAAACTCGGCTGCACATGTATCTACCATCTTATATGCTGCATGGATATTATATTCATTTCTTAATTCTTTGATCTCACGCTCTGTCTTACCTGTTAAGCTTCCGATCACCTTGTCTGGGAATTCTAAGCGTTTTGCTTCCTGTAATAATTCTTTGTCTAATGTATCAGCTTTGGCTAATTTCTTTTCCATCTCAACTAAAACTGCGATCTTATCTAAGAACCAACGGTCGATCTTTGTAATATTAAAGATCGTATCGTAATCAAATCCACGACGGATCGCTTCTGCGATCACATAGATACGAAGATCATCGATCTTTTCAAGTTCTTTTAATAACTCATCGTCTGTTAATTTATCGTAATCACCGAAGATCAAACTGTCCACATGCTGCTCTAAGGAACGGATCGCTTTCATTAATGCCCCTTCGAAGTTTGTTCCGATACTCATAACTTCTCCAGTTGCTTTCATCTGAGTTGTCAGAGTACGTTTTGCATGAATAAACTTATCGAATGGAAGTCTAGGCATTTTAACAACACAGTAATCAAGCATTGGCTCAAAACTTGCATATGTTTTCTTCGTTACTGCATTTTCAATCTCATCTAATGTATATCCGATTGCGATCTTTGCTGTTACTTTCGCAATTGGGTATCCTGTTGCTTTGGAAGCTAAGGCTGAAGAACGGCTGACACGAGGGTTTACCTCAATAACGCAGTATTCAAAGCTGTCTGGATTCAATGCGTACTGTACGTTACATCCACCATGAACATCTAATTCTGTGATGATGTTTAATGCAGATGTACGAAGCATCTGGTATTCTTTATCTCCTAAAGTCTGAGATGGAGCTACTACGATACTGTCTCCTGTATGAACACCAACTGGGTCGATGTTTTCCATGTTACAGATTGTAATACATGTTCCATTTTCATCACGCATTACTTCGTATTCGATTTCCTTCCATCCACCGATGTAACGTTCTACTAATACTTCACCTACACGGCTTAGACGAAGACCATTCTCAAGGATCGTCTCTAATTCTTCCTGGTTATGGGCGATTCCTCCACCACTTCCTCCAAGTGTATATGCTGGACGAAGTACTGCTGGATATCCGATCACTTTAGCGAATTCCACACCATCTTCTACTGTTTTAACAACCTGTCCTGCGGCGATCGGTTCCCCGATCTTTTCCATTGTCTGCTGGAATTCTAAACGGTCTTCTGCTTTTTTGATCGTAGATGGAGATGTACCGATCAATTTCACTCCGGATTTTTCAAGGTATCCGCTCTCTACTAATTCCATGGCCAGATTTAAGGCTGCCTGTCCACCAAGTGTTGGAAGGATGCTGTCTGGTTTTTCTTTTTCAATGATCTTTTCGATGACAGAAGCTGTTAATGGCTCGATATATACTTTATCTGCAATGTCTTTATCTGTCATGATCGTTGCAGGGTTTGAGTTTACTAAGACTACTTCCACTCCCTCTTCCTGAAGTGCTCTACAAGCCTGTGTTCCTGCATAGTCAAATTCTGCTGCCTGTCCAATAACGATCGGTCCTGATCCGATTACAAGTACTTTCTTTATATCTTCTCTCTTAGGCATTTTTTGCTCCTTTCATTCTATCCATAAATTCATCAAATAAGTAAGCTGTATCCTGTGGTCCAGGGCATGCTTCTGGATGGAACTGAACTGTTCGAATGTTTTTATTTTTATAGTCTAATCCTTCGATTGTTTTATCATTTACATTAATAAAGGAAACTTCTGCAACATCTGGATCAATTGTTTCTTCCTTGATCACATATCCGTGGTTCTGAGAAGAAATATAAACTCTTCCGCTCTTTAAGTCTTTCACCGGATGATTTCCTCCACGATGTCCCCAACGCATTTTTTCTGTGTCTGCACCTGTTGCAAGTGCCATCAACTGATGTCCTAAACAGATTGCAAAGATAGGTACCTCGCTGTCATATAACTTCTTGATCTCTTTGATGATCTGTACACATTCTTTTGGATCTCCAGGTCCGTTTGATAACATGATACCGTCTGGCTGATCTCCTAAGATTTCTTCTGCTGTTGTATCTGCTGGATAAACTGTTACATCACATCCACGTTTTTCTAAAGAACGAATAATGTTATTCTTTGTTCCAAGGTCTAATAATGCAACTTTAAATCCATCTCCATTGAAATGTTCTTTTTCTGTTCTGGAAACAGTTTTTACTGCATCTGTTACTGTATATTCTTTTAATTTTGGAAGGATTTCATCTAAATTGAAATCAGGATTTGTGGTGATCATTCCACCCATGCATCCATGTTCTCTTAAGATCTTTGTGATAGCTCTTGTGTCAACACCACAAATACCTGGAATGTCATGTTCTTTCAGATAATCTTCTAAGTCTTCTTCTCTTCTGAAGTTGCTTGAAGTTCTTGAGATTTCTCTTACGATAAAGGCTGAGTGCCAAGGTTTTTCAGATTCGATGTCCTCTAGACATACTCCATAATTTCCAATCAGTGGGTAAGTCATTACGACTCCCTGTCCCTGATAGGAAGGATCTGTTAATACTTCTAAATAGCCTGTCATGGAAGTATTAAATACGACTTCACAGATCACTTCTTTTTGGGCTCCAAAACTTTTTCCCTCAAATACGTGTCCGTCTTCCAATATCAAAAATGCGTTCATGTAATTTTTCCTCCTAAAAAGTCTCTTTCATAGGGTTGTATTTTGTCAGGAAGAACTAACTTCCTATTTATAAAATAAGAGTTTTGCCAAAACCCTTGATTTTATATAAAAAAAAGAAATACCCTAAAATAAAAATTACAAAGCTAAGTATTGGAAATTCAGCAATCTTGTCCTTCCAATACCCAAGTTATTTTTTATTTCAGAAATATTTCTCTACAAATTGTAAAAATTTTATCATATATTTTTTGTCGTTGCAAGTACTTTTTTGTATTTTTATATGTTTTTTTCTTTATGCATCCGCTCTTCACTCTCTCTTTTAGAAAAAACACATCCGCAGAAATTCTGACGATACAAATTATATTCTTTCGATAATTGAATAGATCTCTGATAACCACCTTTCTTTTTAAAATCAGATGGAAGAAATCTGACTCCTGCTAATTCTCCTGCTTTCTGTCCAAGTTCATTCAGCCATGTAGCATTCTTTAATGGACTAATCGTAAGGGTTGTTGTGAAATAATCATATCCACCTTCTTGGGCAAGTTTTGCCGCCTGATCCAATCTTAATTTGTAACAACGATAACATCTCTTACCACCTTCTGGTTCCTGTTCATAGCCCTTTGCCATATCAAAAAAAGTCTGCGGGGCATATCCAACATCAATCACTTTAATAGGAAGATTCATTTCATTGACCAGACGCTGTTGTTCGTGGACTCTTTTTTCATACTCTTCTTTGGAGTCGATATTTGGATTGTAGTAGTCAATGGTGATATCAAAATATTGGGAGAGATATTCCATGACATAGCTGCTACATGGCGCACAGCAACTGTGGAGTAATAGGGTTGGTTTGGTTTCTCCTAAGTTTTCGATTACTTTATCTAATTGTTTTTGGTAGTTTATTTTGTTCATTGGTTGTCTCTTTCTGATTTTGTTTTTTACTGTTTTCTTTCTATTATACTAGTATTTATATAAAAAGAAAACACCGGCAGTTAATTGTTAGCACTCTTTTTTCATGAGTGCTAATTTTTACTTGACTTTTATCAACTTTGGTTCTACAATACTCTTTGTAAAAGTTCTATTTGACATAGAACACTTGATTAAGATCATAATATTTTTAGATAAAGGAGTGTACAAATTATGGCAGAAAAAAAGGGAACTCTTTCCATTAACAGCGATAATATTTTCCCAATCATTAAGAAATGGCTTTATTCCGATCACGATATTTTCTTCCGTGAATTAATCTCTAACGGATGTGATGCCATCACAAAATTAAAGAAATTAGATATGATGGGAGAATACAATTTCCCAGAAGGACATAAAAACAAAGTTGAAGTTATCCTTGATCCTGAGAAGAAAACTTTAAAATTCATTGATACTGGTCTTGGTATGACTGCTGATGAAGTTGAAAAATACATCACTCAGATTGCATTTTCTGGTGCAACTCAGTTCTTAGAACAGTACAAAGACAAAACAGAAGGTGACCAGATCATCGGACATTTTGGTCTTGGTTTCTATTCTGCATTTATGGTAGCGGACGAAGTTACGATTGACACTCTTTCTTATAAAGAAGGAGCAGAACCTGTTCATTGGACTTGTGATGGTGGTACAGAATACACAATGGCAACAGGTACAAAAGAAACGGTTGGTACAGAGATCACTTTATTCTTAAATGAAGAAAGCACAGAATTCGCAAATGAATACCGTGCAAGAGAGATCATCGAGAAATACTGCTCTTTCATGCCAACAGAGATTTTCTTATCTGTAGAAGGTGCCGAACAAGAATTTGAGACAATCCCAGAAGATCAGGTAAAAGACGATGATGTCGTTGTAGAACACATCCATGAAGATGCAAAAACTGAAGAAAAAGAAAACGAAGACGGTACAAAAGAAACTATAGAAGTTTCCCCTGCAAAAGATCTTGTTAAGATCAATAAACGACCTGTTTCTTTAAGTGATACACATCCTCTTTGGAATAAACGTCCAAATGAATGTACTGATGAAGAATACAAAAACTTCTATCACAAAGTCTTCCATGACTTTAAAGAACCATTATTCTGGATCCACCTAAACATGGATTACCCATTTAACTTAAAAGGTATCCTTTACTTCCCTCAGATCAATACAGAATATGATTCTATCGAAGGAACAATTAAATTATATAACAATCAGGTATTTATCGCCGATAACATCAAAGAAGTCATTCCTGAATTCTTAATGTTATTAAAAGGTGTGATCGATTGTCCTGACCTTCCACTGAACGTATCAAGAAGTGCTCTTCAGAACGATGGATTCGTGAAGAAAATTTCTGATTACATCACAAAGAAAGTTGCTGATAAGTTAACTGGTATGTGCAAGACAGACCGTGAATCTTATGAAAAATACTGGGATGATATCAGTCCATTTATCAAATTTGGATTCATCCGTGACCAGAAATTCGCAGATAAGATCAAAGATTACATCTTATTTAAGAATATGGAACATAAATATGTAACATTAAGCGACCTTGTTCCAGCTCCTGCAAACGATGATGATGTGACAACTTTATACTATATCACAGATGAAATTCAGCAAAGCCAGTATATCAATATGTTCAAAGAACAGGATATGGATGCTGTCATTTTAAATCATAACATTGATTCTGCATTTATCACACAGATCGAACAGCAGAATCAGCATATCAAATTTAAACGTATCGATGCGGATGTCGAAGATGCCCTTAAAGAAGATGTAGATGAAAAAGAATTAGATGAAATCAAGACTTCTTTAACTGACCTGTTTAGAAAGACTTTAAACAAAGAAAATCTTGAAGTTCACGTTGAAAAATTAAAAGATGCAAAGATTTCTTCTATCATCACTTTATCTGAAGAAAGCAGACGTATGCAGGATATGATGAAGATGTATGCAATGCCTGGTATGGACCCTAATATGTTTGGTGCTCCTGCACAGGTTCTGACTCTAAATGCAAATAATACACTTGTGAAATATCTGTTTGAGCATGGAGATGCCCAAAATGCAAAGATTATTTGCGAACAGCTGTATGATCTTGCCATGTTAAGTCATACAACATTAGCTCCTGAAGAAATGACAAAATTTGTTCAGAGAAGTAATGAAATCATGGAAATGATCACGAAATTTTAATTTGCTAGTTTGATGACGAAAATTATTGGTGGAATATTATAAAAAGGGTTATCTGTCTACGACACGCTCTCGCTCGACTCAGACAGATAACCCTTTTTATAATATTCAAATAATTTACGTAATCGAAACCACTACCGTCTTCAGTTAGTGAATGCAAGCCTACATACAAATCATAACTTTACAATTCTTCTGGATGGATATATAATATTTTGGAAATATTTTTAAGAAAGTTGGTTTTTTCATGTGTAGTAGGGATATGGATCGTTGGATCCATTTTAATATGGCAATCGTTGGGGGATTTCTTGGTGGTTTTGCGATTCTTAGTCATCATGAACTCTTTGGTTCTGCGCAGACTTCGAATCTGATCTCTGTATTTGCAGATCTTGCTGGACACCCGGATGCGAATTTCTTTGTGCGACTTCTTGGTGTTTTTATTTATATGTTTGCATTATCACTGACGGTGATCTTACCGAAGTTTACAAGGCTGCATCTTCCTTATGTCAGTCTTTTTATAGATGCAATGGCAGCCTTGATCGTTGCTTTTCTTCCATCGGATCTGAATGATTTCATTGCCCTCTATCCGTTGTATTTTGCAATGGCAATTCAGTGGTGTTCCTTTAAGGGTGGGGATGGATTTACCTGCTCTACAATTTTTTCTACGAATAACCTGCGTCAGTTTACGACATCTATGACAGAATATCTTTGCAGTAAAGATCCCGACGCCTTAAGAAAATGGAAATTTTTCGCTTCTGTTTTGCTTTGTTTCCATTTTGGTGTTATCGTTTCTTATCTATCTTGCAAAAACTTTGGACATACTGGTTCTCTTGTATGTTTTCTGCCTGTTTTCAGTGGTTTTTGTCTTGTGTGGACGAGAAAACATTTTGTTGCAGTGAAACATTTTGTCTACAACTATCTGATCACACAAAAGAAAAGTTCAGCTTATACTACAGAAAGTGAGTAATTATGGAAAATTTAATCTTTAGCTTAAACGCTACAGTTCCTGTCTTTTTGATGATGCTCTTAGGACTTGTCTTTAAAAAGATTGGATGGATTGATGATATTTTTGCTTCGAAAATGAATAAGTTTGTTTTTATGGTTCCTTTGCCTGTCTTGGTATTTGAGGATCTTGCAACGGTTGATTTTTCAAAAGTCTGGGATGTTAAGTTTGTCCTGTTTTGTTTTATCGTTACCATGATCAGTATTACGATTTCTTTTCTGATTTCTTGTCTGCTAGGTGATAAAACGATCCGTGGAGAATTTATTCAGGCGGCTTACCGAAGCAGTGCTGCTCTCCTTGGAATCGCATTTATCCAAAACATTTATGGAAATGCCGGAATGGCTCCTTTGATGATCATTGGAAGTGTACCATTATATAATATGATGGCTGTTGTTGTCTTATCTGTATTTAAACCTGGACAGAGTGGGCTTGACCATACTGTTGTGAAAAAAACGGTCAAAGGAATCGTGACAAACCCAATCCTTATCGGAATTGTTGCTGGACTTGTCTGGTCTGCATTAAAAATTCCAATGCCTGCAATCCCTAAAAAGGTTATTTCAAGCATTGGAAATGTCGCCACTCCAATGGGACTCATGGCGATGGGCGCTACCTTCGATATCAAAAAAGCTTTTGGAAAGATCAAACCATCTGCCATTGCTGCTTTTATGAAACTTATTGGTCTTTGTGCCATTTTCCTGCCAATTGCAGTGAAACTTGGATTCCGTACCGATAAGTTGGTTGCCATCCTTATCATGCTTGGTTCCGCAACAACAGTAAGTAGTTTTGTTATGGCGAAAAATATGGGACATGAGGGAACTCTTTCTTCCAGTGTTGTCATGTTAACAACGATGTTTAGTGCATTTACAGTTACGGGATGGCTATATATTTTAAGACATTTTATGTTAATCTAGCTAACTTAGATCCAATGTGATCTGGTATTTTTCCAGCCAGTAATTGACTTGCAGAAGGTAAGCGATCATCTGAGGACCTGCCATCAACTGTCCATACCATGGTTTACCATAGTCTTTCGGACTGTCTAAGAATCTGCTTAGTTTATATGCATCGATCAGTTCTTTGATCGGTGCTCCTTTTTTTGCCATAACTTTCAGAAGTTCTTTGGATAAGATTTTTTCATAGTTTGGATCATAAGTCTTTGGATATGGACTTTTTCTTCGATACAATACCTCATCTGGCAGGATTCCTTTCCCTGCTGCTCTTAGCAATCCTTTTACCACACCATTTAAACATTTTAACTCCCACGGAACATTATAAAGATATTCCACGATCCTATGATCAGCAAACGGCACTCGTGCTTCTAACCCACAATGCATGCTCGTGCGATCCATGCGATCCATTAAGGTTACCATAAACCATCTTAGATTCAGATAAGAAATCTGCCTTCTTCTAGCTTCGATCTGATCTTCTCCATAAAGTTTTGGCGTCTCATTGATCGTCTTTTGATAAGCTGTTCTTGCATAAGATTCTAAATCCACTTTCTGTATGATATCATCATTTAACAGCATTTTTCTTGGCTGCATATCCATAGACCATGGGAAAATCTCTGCCTTGAAGCATTCCTCTTTATGAAACCATGGATAACCGCCAAAAATTTCATCTGCACACTCCCCTGTTAATGTTACTTTGTTATATTTTACAACTTTCGAACAAAAATATAGCATCGAAGACTCCACATCTGCCATACATGGAAGATCTCTGGCATCAACTGCTTTGTATAGATTTTCGATCATGTTTTCATTGTCGCATTCCAAATATCTGTGATCTGTCTTTGCATGATCAACCATCTTATCAACCCATGGGCGGTCTTCGCTTGGCTGGAAAGCGTTTGATTTAAAATATTTATGATTATTTACAAAATCAAAGGAAAATGTGTTTAAATTTTTTCCTTCTTTTTGAAGCTTTTTCGCACAGATTGCTGTGACAAGACTACTGTCAACTCCACCGGATAAAAATGTACTGATTGGAATATCGGATAACATCTGCATTTCCACGGCATCTTTTACTAGCCACCTTGTATGCTCTATCGTATCTTTTTCGCTGTCTGTGTGTTCTTTCGCTTTCAATCCCCAATATGCACGATCTTTCAGCCCTTCACGATCGTATTCCAGGAAATGCCCTGGAAGGACTTCATAAATATCTTTGAACACTCCTTTTCCATATGACTTTGCAGGTCCCAACCCAAAGATTTCACAAAGTCCTTCTCTGTTGATCACTGGTTTGACTCCTGGATAGGCAAACAAGCCTTTGATCTCAGATGCAAAGATTAATGTATCTCCCCGTTTTGTATAGAATAATGGCTTCACACCAACACGATCTCTGATCAAATATAATTTCTTCCGTTTTCCATCCCACAGAGCAATAGAAAAAATTCCATTCAACTCTTCAATATAAGAAATCCCATACCTGATATACCCGGTTAATACAACTTCCGTGTCACTCGTTGTCGAAAACATTTCTCCTTCTTTGATCAGTTGTTCTTTTAACGTTTTCATGTTATAAATCTCGCCATTTAAGATGATTGCGTAGGTATTTCCTTCTTTCTTTTTACACATTGGCTGATGTCCCCTGTAAAGGTCAAGGATTGACAATCGTACATGCCCTAATGCACAGCCATTTTCCAAAAATATCCCTTCATCATCTGGACCTCGATGTCTTTGAACTTCATTCATTTTCTTTAAGATCTGATATATTTCTTTCTCTGTTTTTTTATCATTGTTTCTAGGATTTAGAAATCCTGCAATTCCACACATACACGCTACCTCTTTTTATTTTTTATGATCAATGAGAACCGGCTGGTATTGTCTGCCTTTTAATGCCTGCAAAATTGTCGGAATGAGCAGTCTTGTATCCGCGATCATGGAGTTTGGCTTCTTTACCGGATCATCCTGTCCGAATGGTACAAAATAAATATGCTTATGATTTAAAAGATTCCCGATATTCTTAAGATTCATACCTAAGGCATCATTGCTCGCCATAGAGATAACGACTGGTTTTTCATTCCGCAGCTGCGCTTTAGCTGCCATTAAAACCGGGGTATCTGTAATTCCATTGGCAAGTTTCGCCATGGTATTTCCTGTACATGGCATTAAAATCAGGATATCCAGACACCCTGTCGGACCGATGATTTCTGCTTCTTCAATCGTTTTCATCGGTTCATTTCCTGTCATATCGTGTGCTCTTTTTACAAATTCCTCACCTTTTCCAAACCTGCATTTGATATGCTGGGATATGTCAGAAAAGATCGTCTGCAGGATCGCACCTTCTTCTAGTAAGCGATCGATCTGTTCAAAGGCTTTTGTGTAAGTGCAAAAGGAACCTGTCATTGCTACTCCGATTCTTTTATTTTTCAATACCATGTTTGATCTCTCCACTGATTTCTAAAACTTTTTTTGCAAGCATGATCCCAGAAGATTTCGGGGAATAAATGCCTGGAAGACTTGGGCATAGTTTTGCACAGATTCCTAGTTTTTCCGCCATTTGATGGTTTGTTCCACCAGGATAAGAAGCAATATCTATGATACAGGATTCTTTGGAGATCTTCCTGAGAATATCTTCTTTTAGGATCTGTTTTGGAACGGTATTAAAAATATGATCATACTGACAGATCCGCCGTTTTAGTTCCGTAAAATCCATAACCTCAAGTCCAAAAGATTTTGCAAGACTTCTTGCTGTTTTATTTCTGGCACAGACTGTTACCTGAGCATCCATTCCTTTTAGTTTCGCTGCAAGAACTTTTGCACATCTTCCATAGCCAAGGACCAGACAACGACTTTTGTGAAGATTGATCGGCTGCATCTTGATCGCTTCCATGATCGCACCTTCTGCAGTTGCGATCGCATTGTAGATAGCGACATCATCCATTTTCATGAAGTCAAATGCTTTGATTTCTTTTTGTTCACATTCATGTCGAATTTCTTCATTGATACATCCCCCAAATAAAATCTGTTCTTTCGTCATTTCTTGAAGCAGTGTTTCTACTGACATTTTTTTGTTGCTAGAACTTCCTGTGATTTCCCCGTTTTTTGAAAAAACGACGGGTCCAATCATGCACTTCGCTTCTCTTATGACATTTTCAAAAGATTTACCTTCCTTGCATTCTGAGCCTTCTTTTTTGGTTGCATATGTGATAACTTGATATCTTTGATTTTTTAGATAGTTGGCTAAATATACCTGTCTCATATCACCGCCGATAACGGCAAAATCATAAATCACAGTCTTTTTCCTTTCTTTTTTCTTCTATTTAATATATGTGATTTTTATTCATTTTGTTCTTTTAAAAATACATCAATTTTACCCCTTTAAAAATTAAAAAGTAGTGATATAATAAACTCAAGTGCATAGAAACACCTACGATACAGCAAGAGCTTCCACTACACTGGGAGCTCTTTTTGTGTATTTATATATTTTATACACAAAGTACTTCCGGTGTTATACCATAACATGCATAATATCTTAATGTTTTTTCAAGGAGGAACTTTTTATGAACACATTAACTGCAGAAAAAAGAGATTTGAAAACAAAGGCTAAAAAATTAAGAAAAGAAGGTTATGTTATCGGAAATCTGTTTGGCAGAGATATCGAAAATTCCATTCCATTGAAAGTTGATTCCCGTGAAGCCGCTAAATTCTTAAAGGATAACAAAAAAGGAGCTCATATTACTTTACTTGTTGACGGAGAAAATGTAGACGCCATCGTAAAAGAAATCGACTACAATGCCATGAAAAACGAAACAATGTTTATTAACTTCCAGGCATTAGTTGCTGACGAAAAGATCCACACAACTGCTGCGATCGAATTATTAAACGAAGATGCTGTACAGAATGGTATCGTTGAACAGGCCTTATCTGAAATCGAATACAAAGCATTCCCAGCTGATATCGTTGAAAAGGTTGAGATTGATTTAACACAGTACAATGTTGGTGATATGATCCATGTCAAAGACTTGCCATTAGCTGCTAACAGCAAGATCTCTCTTGTTACACCAGAAGATACTCTGATCGTTAACATCGCAGAACCTGAAGCTGTTCCTGAAGATGAAGACGAAGAAGCGGCTGAAGAATAAATAAATCAGTGAAAGAAAAGACTCGATTTTCATAATTAAAAATCGAGTCTTTTTATTTTGCCTTTTCTTTGATATCCTTTAAAAAATCCAGCATTTTTTCTCGGATGTTTTTCTCTGCATTCTGAGATCATCAACTGAATCTTAAATTTAAAATCTTCAGATTCCAAGATCGTAAATGGATGTTCTTCTGTTACACAAACCGATAAATGTTCACTCTCATATTGTGGATAAGTTCCTGTAAATCCTTGTTCTTTCAGTTTTTTATCAACCTGTTCCCTGTATCGTTGAATCTTCTGATCGATTCTTTCTCCATAATTCCTTGCTGGATATGGATCAGAAGCATTGCAGACTTTCTCGCAGATCAATTCATATAAATCTTGTCTCTTTGGATCTTGCAGTTTCTTTGCAAGCGTCATCTCCATTCGTTTGGTTGGGTGCTTCTCATATTTATCGATCCATTTTAAATAATCTTTATCACCTGCCTGCATAGCAAGATTTCTCATACATTCTAATCCTTCTTCGGTTTTGTCATACCATTCTTCTGGATCTTCATTGATCGGAAAATAGTAATAAAATGGTGCAAATTCGATCAGTGACATGATCTCCATCTCTTGATCATTACACACTTCTTCCCCTAAAAAGCGATATTTCTCACGGATCGTTCCAATCATATAGACTAGCTGGCGCCACTGCTCAGCTCCATCTCTCCAGAAATGTCCGATCTCATGATACCGGTAACAGTTCGTATGTTCCATGATCTCATCAAACCACATTGTAAAAACACTTTCTTCTCCCTGATGAACGATCAACCCATAACGACCTTCTCGTTCTTCCAGTTGTGCCCACATCTCTCCTTCATAGTCTTTGTCATATTTTCCAGAGATACGAAGTCCATGAAAACTTAGATAACACTCAATTGCATCGTTCATCATATATGGAACATATCCTGTTTGATTTCCATCTTTTTCTTCGACTTGAAGTTCAAACACCTGATATTCAAATATCTGCGCAAGCAACTGTATGGATCTTGATATTTCTTCTAAATTTGTTTCAAAATAATTCATACGGAATTCCTTTTCCTATTATCTATGTATTTTATTTATATTTCTGAATTTCATTTAAAAAACGTTCGCCATATTTCTGAAGCTTATGTTCTCCGACTCCATTGACTTCTAACATTTCCTCATCATTAGAAGGTTTCATCGTACTCATATGTACCAGTGTCTTATCGGAAAATACCATATATGGCGGGATTTTCTGTTCAGATGCAATCATTCTTCGAAGTGCACGTAATGCTTCGAACAATTCTGTATCTCCCTCAGCAAGTGCTGCCACAGCCCCTGCTTTCTTACGTTTCTTCGTCTGGATCTTGCGTTCTTCTTTCTCTTTTTCGACTTCTTTTGGAATCTTGATCTCAAATTTCCAGTTATCATCGATCTTAGTAATATCTGCAACGCTTAAAACCGGATATTCATCATCTGTCATTTCCAGATATCCATAGACTAACATTTCATTCATAATCTGTCGGATTTTTGCAATGCTTTCTGATGCCAATGCTCCATATTGTGAATTCTCATCTAAATGACGGCTTAATACTTTCTGGCTCTTTGAACCTTTTAAAATATCAACGATCGTTGATAGTCCGAAATCTCGATAACAATCTCTAATACATTGGATGATAGCTTTCGCTTCCATTGTTGCATCAACCGTTTCAAACTCGGTCAGACAGTTTAAGCAGTTTCCACAGTATCCGCTTGTCTGTTCTCCAAAATAATTTAAAATATAATGACGTAAACATTCCTTCGTATAACAGTAAAATGTCATCTGACGAAGTCTTTCCCAGTCTCTTTCCATCACGATCTGCTTTGTGATCGCATCTAATTCCTCATTCTCCTCTCCATTTTCGATCAGAAAACGATTGGTTCGGTTATCAATCGGCGCATAATATAAGATACATTCCGCAGGTTCTCCATCACGTCCTGCTCTTCCTGCTTCCTGATAATAACTTTCCATGTTCTTCGGCATATTATAATGAACAACAAAACGGACATCCGGCTTGTCGATTCCCATTCCAAAGGCATTTGTCGCTACCATGATCTGCTTTCTGTCATAGATAAAATCTTCCTGATTTTCCTTTCGTTCTTCATCCGATAATCCTGCATGGTATCTTGTCACGGAGAATCCATCTTCTCTTAACTGATAGCAGACTTCCTCAACATTTTTCCTAGATAAACAGTAAATGATCCCGCTGCTTCCTGGCATCTTTTCTTCTTTTTCTTTTAAATAACTTAGTAATTCTCTATACTTATCCCGTGGGCGTTTTACTGCATAGTAAAGATTCTCCCGGTCAAACCCTGTCGTTAATACAAATGGATCTCTCAGGTTCAAAATATCCATAATATCATCCCTGACTTCTGCTGTCGCTGTTGCTGTATATGCAGTCAGTACAGGACGATACGGAAGTTTCTTTAAAAATTCCAGAATTTTTAGATAACTTGGTCTGAAATCCTGCCCCCACTGTGACACACAATGTGCCTCATCAACTGCCAACATTGATATCTTCACTCCACTATTTAGCGCAAAATTGATAAAACCTTCTGTTTCCAAGCGTTCTGGTGCCACATAGATGATCTTGTATCTTCCCTGCATCGCATATTTTAATGCGGTATGATACTGTCCCTGTGTCAGAGAACTATTTAAAAATGCCGCATGAATTCCGGCTTGATTCAGTGTCCCAACCTGATCTTTCATCAGCGAGATCAGTGGTGAGATCACGAGTGTGATCCCATCCATCATCAACGCCGGAATCTGAAAACAAAGAGACTTTCCTGCTCCTGTCGGCATGATTCCTAAGACATCCTGCCCATTTAATGCTGCCTCGATCAATTGTTCCTGACCTTGGCGGAATTCATCGTATCCAAAGTATTGTTTTAATAGTTTCTTCGCTTCTTGTATCTTACTCAAATCTATCACTTCCTATTGTTTTATTTATACTTTTACCACTCTCATCGTTTATATTCCCATTTTTTTATTTCATAGGGGATTTCATTGAAATTTCCTATGAAATGAAAAAGCTTCCAATCACATTTAGCACACCCGCAAACAGCATGACAATGATCGGATCTTTTTTCTTTCTCAATAAAAGGTACATACAAATGATAAAAATACCACCCTGTATCCAGTTGATCTGTTGAAGATCTATATGACTTTCCTGAAAAAATGCCTGCGTAAGGATCGTAATTCCAGAAGTTAAGATCAGTGCGATCACCGCAGGGCGTAAGGTATTTAACACCATTTGTAGTCCTTCCATATGACGATATTTTACATAAAAATAAGCAATCACTGTAACGATCACACACGCCGGGAATACGCATCCCATCGTTGCACATAATGCTCCTTGCCATCCAACTACCCTTATACCAACAAAAGTCGCCGCATTAATTGCGATTGGTCCCGGTGTCATCTGTGAAATCGTCACGAGATCTCCAAATTCAGACACAGACAGCCAATGATATGCATCTACCACCTGCTGCTGTATCATTGGCATTGCTGCATATCCGCCTCCGAAACTAAACGCTCCGATCTTTAAGAAGCTTAAAAATAATTGCAAATAGATCATTCTCTACCTCCTGTCTTCTTTCTTGAAATGCCATATTGTACGATTCCAACTCCAATACATGCAAGAATAATGTAGATCACACTAATATCAAAGACATAACTTGCCATAAATGCCACAACCATAATGATCGCAAGTTCTATTCTGTTTTCCTTCTTACTTTGCCCTTTTGCCATCTCGTACACAACACTGATGATCACCGCGCCAACACCCGTCTGCATACCAGAAAGCATCGCTGCAACAATCCTGTTATCCCGAAATATTTCATAAAAAACAGAGACTACAGATATGATCAAAAATGGCGGTAGAACAGCTCCGAATACACTTACGATCACACCACTGATACCTGCTAATTTATAGCCAACAACGATTGCTCCATTCACTGCGATTGCTCCTGGGGCTGATTGTGCGATCGCCACCAGATCAAGCATCTCGTCTTCTTCGATCCAATGATATTCATTCACAAACTTCTTCTTCATCAAAGATACGATCATATAGCCGCCACCAAAGGTAAATGCACTTAAATAAAATGTTTCTATAAACAACCTCAATAATTTTTTCTTTTTTTTCATTCCTTTTTCTTCCATATGACATCTCCAGTCAAAAATCTTACCATTTATACTGGTGCAAACTGGCTGTTATATAATCTGGCATACGCACCATTTTTCGCTAAAAGTTCTTCATGTGTTCCCTGCTCCAAAATATGTCCATTTTCCATAACAAGTATCACATCCGCATTCTGAATCGTTGAAAGTCGGTGGGCTACGATAAAACTTGTTCTTCCTTTCATCATCGTTTCAAATGCTTTCTGAATTCGGATCTCTGTCATCGTATCAATTGATGATGTCGCTTCATCTAAGATCAGCATTGGAGGAAGACTTAACATGATCCTTGCAATACAAAGGAGCTGTTTCTGTCCTTGAGAGAGATTTCCGCCACCTTCTGTAATGATCGTATCATAACCATCTGGCATTCGCTCGATAAATCCATGTGCATTGGCTTCTTTTGCTGCCATGATCATCTCTTCCTCAGTTGCATCTGGTTTTCCATAGCAGATATTTTCACGAATCGTTCCTGCTTTTAACCATGTCTCCTGAAGTACCATTCCATAACTGGATCGTAAACTTTCTCTCGTGACATCCCGGATATCATTTCCTTCCACCTTGATCATTCCTACATTCACATCATAAAAACGCATTAACAGATTGATCAATGTTGTTTTCCCACATCCTGTCGGTCCAACGATTGCAATCCGCTGTCCTGGTTCCACCTTCAGATTAAAATCCTGGATCAAAGGTACTTCTTTCACATAAGAAAAGTCCACATGCTCTAATTCTACATTTCCTTTCACATCCTGTAACGCCTTCGCATCTTTGGCATCAGGAATCATCGGCTCCTCATCTAATAATTCAAAAACTCTTGCCGCAGAAGCTAAAGAATTCTGAAATTCTGTGATAACCCCTGTGATCTCATTAAACGGCTTTGTATACTGGTTTGTATAACTTAAAAAACTTGATAACTGACCAACACTGATACTTCCACGAATAACACTCACACACCCTGCGATCGCTACTCCCGCATAGATTCCTGAATACATAAATCTGGTTGCCGGATTTGTGATGGATGAAAAAAATGTCGCTCTTAAAGAATAATCAGCAAGATCATCATTGATCTGATCAAACTCTTCTTGTGCTTTTTCTCCATGATCAAACACTTTGACTACTTTAATATTTCCAAGCATTTCATTGACAAATCCTGTCATCTTTCCTCTGGTCTGCGATTGTTTCTTGAACATATTAAAACTTCGCTTTGAGATAAAACTTGCAATAAAAAATGAAAACGGACTTAAAATAACAACGACCAATGTGATCCATGGATTGATTCCTAACATAAAACAAATGGTTCCAACGATCGTGATCACTCCGGTAAATAACTGTGTAAATCCAAGCAGCAATCCATCCGTAAACTGGTCAATATCCGTTACGATCCGGCTGATCAAGTCTCCTGAGGAGTGTGCATCTACATAAGATAATGGCAGTTTCTGCAAATGCCCAAATGCCTGAATCCTTAAATCTTTTCCAATCTTATATGTAATCTGATTATTGACATGATTCATCAGCCACTGCGCTGCTGCCGTCAACACAATGCAGACCACGATCGTTTTTATAATACTTATCAATCTTGCAAAATCAACATTTCCTTTTGCTATAAGGCAGTCCACACCTTGTCCTGTCAAAATTGGAACATAAAGTGTCAGCGCCACACTGATCACCGCCAATATTAAAGACGCAAAGATCAAAAATCGATAAGGCTTCATATATTCCATGATTCTTTGTAATGTCTTTTGTTTTTTGTCTTTCTTCATGGTCTTATGCCTCCTCTCCTGCCATCTGTGATTCACAGATCTCTTTATATACCTGATTCTCTTTTAATAGCTGTAGATGAGTCCCGATTCCAGCAATCTTTCCATCATCTAACACTAAAATATGGTCAGCATTACGGATCGTTGATACTCTTTGGGATACAAGAAATACTGTCATATTATCTGTATTTTCTTTGATCGCTTTTCGAAGTCTTGCATCTGTTGCAAAGTCAAGTGCGGATGCACTATCGTCAAGAATTAAGATCTCAGGTTTACGTACTAATGCTCTTGCGATCGTTAGTCTCTGTTTTTGTCCGCCAGATAAGTTTCCTCCATTTTGTTCAATTCTAAAGTCTAATCCCTGTTCCTTCTGATCAACAAATTCTCTTGCCTGTGCGATATCCAATGCCTGATAGATTTCTTCATCTGTGGCATCTTCTTTACCCCATTTCATATTATCTCTTAGGCTTCCTTCAAACAAAGATGCTTTCTGCGGAACAAATCCGATCTTTCCTCGGATAAATTCTGGTTTTAATTCTTTCTCATCAACTCCACGGTATAGAATTCTTCCTGATGTCACATCATATAATCTTGCGATCAAAGATACAAAAGTACTCTTTCCTGACCCTGTACCTCCGATCACCCCGATCGTTTCGCCTTCTTTCACCGCAAAATCAAATGGATGGATCGTCTCTTTTCTTGCACCATGATAGACAAACGATATATCTTTAAACTCAAGAATAGGTGTATTTTTCTTCTCTTCTATATCTGTTTTTCCAGTTTCCTTCATGGATGGCTCTAATGCAAAAATCTGATTCACACGGTCAAGACTTGCAAGAGCTCTAGATAAGATGATCAGAAGATTCGCAAGTTTTACAAGTTCCACAAGAATCTGTGACATATAATTGATCAAGGCAATGATCTGTCCTTGTGTTAAATAACCCAGATCAACCTGTTTTCCACCAGACCATAGGATTGCAATGATCCCCAAATTAATGATCATGTAAGTCAGAGGATTTAGTAACGCTGAAATCTTTCCAACGTGGATCTGTTTGTTATAAAGCTGTCCACTTTGTAATCTGAAATTCTCTTCCTCACTTCTTTGTCTGTTAAATGCACGAATCACACGAATTCCAAGAAGATTTTCCCTTGTACTTTTTAATACTCCATCGACCTGTTTTTGTACTTTCTTATACATTGGCATCGTGATCCATAAGATCAGTCCAACAACCACTGCCAATGCTGTGATCGTAAATACAAAGGAAACTGCTGCCTTATGATCCACCGTAAATGCCATGAACATCGCACCAAATACGACAAATGGTGACCTTAAAAACAACCGCAGGAACATGTTAACTCCATTTTGTACCTGATTGATATCATTACTCATGCGGTTGATCAGCGTTGATGTCCCAACCTGATCGATCTCCTGATAAGAAAATTGATTCATATGTGCAAACAAATCACTTCTCATCGACTTTCCTGTATACACAGCCGATCTTGCCGCAAAATACTGTGCTGTGATAGAAAATGAAAATCCAATGATTCCAAGTAAGATCAATAATCCTCCCATCTTCCACAAATATCCAATATCGTGATGTCCGATTCCTACATCGATCATGCTGGCAACGACCAATGGTACAAATAGTTCAAAACTAGCTTCCAACATCTTAAATAATGGTGCAAGGATCGTAACACAAAGATGCTCCTTTAAATATCCTAGTAACCGTTTCATCGATTCGTACTCCTTCTTTTATCTTACTATTTTCTTTAGTATACACCATTTTATTTTTTATTTGAACATAGTACCAGATATTTTACGAAAACAAAAAAGTACCGCTTAGAGCCAGGTAACATGCTCTAAACGGTACGGGGATGATTTATGGTTCAAAAAGAGTTATTTGTCTTCCTTTTGAACAGAACAATATCCTTGTGGGTGGCTGCTGTGCCATTTCCATGCGGATGCAATGATTTCTTCAAGATCTGCATGTTCTGGCTTCCAGCCAAGGATATTCTTCGCTTTTTCACTGGAAGCGATCAAGACAGCCGGATCTCCAGCTCTTCTTCCTTCTTCCACAGCCTTGATCGGCTTTCCTGTCACTTTTCTGGCTGTTTCGATGACTTCTTTTACAGTAAATCCAACACCATTTCCAAGATTGAAGATGTTGCTTTCATTACCTTCCATTAAGTATTTCACTGCCAGAATATGTGCTTGTGCAAGATCTGTTACATGAATATAGTCTCTTACACAAGTTCCATCTTTTGTATCATAATCAGTTCCAAAGATACTGATTGCTTCTCTTTTGCCATTTGGCACCTGTAAGATCAATGGGATCAAATGTGTTTCTGGATTATGATCTTCTCCGATCTGTCCACTTACATGTGCTCCGCAGGCGTTAAAGTATCTTAAAGATACATAACGAAGTCCGTGAGCGCGCCCAACCCATTTAAACATTTTTTCCATAGAAAGTTTTGTCTCTCCATAAGTGTTGGTAGGTTCTGTGCGGTCTGTCTCTACGATCGGTACCTTTTCTGGTTCTCCATAAGTTGCTGCTGTTGAGGAAAATACAATCTTATCGATACCATGTTCTACTAAAGACTGTACCATTGTTTTTGTTCCACAAAGGTTGTTATCGTAATATTTTAATGGATCGACCATACTTTCTCCAACTAAGGAATTTGCTGCGAAATGAATGACTGCATCAATATCTTTTTCCTGATTTAGTACACTGTCTACAAAGTCTTTATCTCTTAAATCTCCTTTATAAAACTTCGCCTGTGGATGAACTGCCTCGATATGTCCTGTTTCCAGATTATCGATGATCACGACTTCTTCTCCAGCATCGATCAGTTCGTATACTGTATGAGAACCTATGTATCCAGCTCCGCCTAATACTAATATTTTCATTGTCTTGCTTTCCTTTCTATGACCTTGTCATTATAAAACTGCAATAAATCGGTCGAATGCTTTTCTTCCTTCTTCATTATATTTATAAACTCCGGCGTCTTCAAGAACTTTAACAAATACCTGTCCGATCTCTTCTTTTAAGATATCCATGACATTTCCTTTATTGATATCTGTATATTTTCCTTTGATTTCTTCAACCCATGCTGCATGCTTCTTTAAATCTTCCTTAGAAACAATATCTTCTCCTTTGATCAGACACTGGCTTAAATGTTCCATCTCTGCCTTTAATCTAGATGGCAGAACAGCAAGTCCCATAACCTCGATCAGCCCGATATTTTCTTTCTTGATATGATGATACTCATTGTGTGGATGGTAAAGTCCTAATGGGCACTCTTCAGTTGTGATATTATTACGAAGTGTCAGATCCAGCTCATACATATCACCTTTTTTACGTGCGATCGGTGTGATCGTATTATGTGGTTCTCCTTCTGTCTCAGCAAAAATATATGCTTCTTCATCCGTGTATCCACGCCATTTTTTCAAAATATGATCAGCAAGATCAATGAGGCGTTTTTCATCTTTACTCTGAATACGAATCACAGATAATGGCCAGTGAACGATTCCTGCTTTGACATCTTCATATCCTGGGATTGTAAATTCTTTTTCAATCTCTGCTCGTTCCATAGCAAATTCATAATGACCGCCTTGGAAATGATCGTGTGTTAAGATAGAACCTCCAACGATCGGAAGATCGGCATTCGATCCAAGGAAATAATGAGGAAACTGTTTTACAAAATCAAATAGTTTTGTAAATGCTGCCCGATTGATCTTCATTGGTACATGCTGTCCATTAAATACGATACAATGCTCATTGTAGTATACATATGGAGAATACTGAAATCCCCATTTTCTGTCATTGATCGTAAGCGGTATAATCCTGTGATTCTGTCTTGCAGGGTGATTCATTCTTCCTGCATATCCTTCATTTTCCATGCAAAGCTGACACTTTGGATAAGAACTTTGCTTTGCATTTTTCGCTGCTGCGATTGCTTTCGGATCTTTCTCTGGTTTGGAGAGATTGATCGTGATATCAATATCTCCATATGGACTATTTACTTTCCATTTCATATCTTTTTTGACGCGGTCTCTTCGGATATAGTTGGTATCCTGGCTGAATTCATAGAAAAACTCTGTTGCTTTCTTTGGACTCTCTTCGTAATAGGTACGGAATTCTTTGATGACCTGGCTTGGTTTTGGTGTCAGGATTCCCATTAATTTTGTGTCAAATAAATCTCTTGTCACGATATCATCACTTTTGATGATATAGCGGTCATAAGCTGTATCTGTCAGACGATCTAAAATCTCTGGCAGGATGATTTCTTCTCCTTCAATATCAGGATCTTCATATTCATCTAATCGAAACACTTCCAGATATTGATTGATCGTATAGATTTCATCTTCTGGCATGATCAGTTTTTTATCAAGTCCATATGTTACAAGTTTTTTGATATCTTTTTGTAAATCCATCTTATTCCACCTCAAATCGATATGTTGTTACTGCTTCGTATTCTTCGCCTTTTCTTAAAATTACCTTTGGTTCTTTTTCTATATGTATGGAGTTTGGTAAGAACTGGGCTTCTAAGGCAACACCATCTCTGTTTTCGTATGGTTTCCCACCTTTTCCATTACATCCGCCAGACAGGAAGTTTCCTGTGTATACCTGAATGCATGGAAGTGTTGTTGTCATCGTCATTTTTCTTCCAGTTTCTTTGTCATATAGAACTAACTGGTCATCTTCATCTTTTACCATGAAAGAATGATCATAACCTCCGGCAAGTTTTAACTGTTCATGATCATTGTTGATCCGCTCTCCGATCTCATGAAATTCTTTAAAGTCAAATGGTGTGTTTTCTATCTTTAAAAATGTTCCATTGGCAAGACAGTTTTCATCAACACATGCAATCTCATCCGCTTTTACCTTTAACTGATGATGATAAATTTTATCTTTTCCAGCAGATAAATTAAAGTAAGAATGATTTGTGATATTGATCAGTGTATCCTGATCGGATACTGCTTCATATTCCATTTTTAATGTATTATCGCATAAACGATACACAACTTTCAGGTAAAGACTTCCCGGATATCCTTCTTCCATATCTGGTGAGAGATAGATAAAACGGATTCCATCTTCCAGCAATTCATATTTAAATATCTTTTGATTAAATCCTTTGATTCCTCCATGGAGAGAATTCTTTCCATTGTTTGCTGCCAATTCATATGTCTTTCCATTTAATTCAAACTTTGCATCTCCGATACGATTTGCAACACGTCCGACGATCGCTCCCATGTAACTTCCATCTCCATGCCAGCAATCTTCCACATTCTCAAATCCAAGAACAACATCCCCAAAGTTTCCTTCTCTGTCTTTTGTAAATACAGATAACACATGACATCCAAGATTACTTGTGATCACCTTGATCTCATCATTTTTTAATTCGAATAAGCAGACTCCGTTATCTCTTTGTTCTATCATTCTTACTTTCATCATCTTATAATACCTTCATTCCTCCGTATGGGCGTACTTTTAAGACATGACATGCTCCTTCACCAAATACATGTTCCATGTTCTTTTTGTACATACTAACAATATCATTTGGTACAAATGCCTGAATCGTTCCTGCAAATCCTCCACCATGAACTCGGCTGACTCCTTTATCTCCTAAGGAAATATCACTGATCGCCAATCCGATCGATACACTCTGATTTGTCAGGTCATGGCTTGAATATACATTTTGTAAATATTTAAAGGATGAATCACCAGATTCTTTGATCAATTTCTTAAATGTATCAAAATCTCCTTCTTCTAAAGCTTTTACCTGCTGATCTACACGTTTATTTTCCTCAAATAAATGCATTGCACGAAGAACTGCTCTATCTCCTAAGATTTCTCTGATCTTTGGTAGATTTAAGTAAAATTCATCTTTATCAACTTCTCTTAATGCTTCCTGATTAAAGTAATTGGCAACTTTCTTCATTTCGTATGGAATTGCTGCATAATCATCTGTTAAATCTGCATGAGATCCTTTTGTATCCACAATGCATAAGCTGTGTCCATATTCTTCAAAATCCACTTCAACCTTTTTGATCTTTGGACTTTGAGGATCTTCAAAATCAATATTGATCAGACCTCCAATGGAAGATGCCATCTGATCCATCAATCCACATGGTTTTCCAAAGTATACATTCTCTGCATACTGTCCGGCCTGCGCCAAAAATACAGGATCGATCTTCATATCGTTATATAACCCAGATAAAATATTTCCGATCAATACTTCAAATGCAGCAGAAGATGACATTCCAGCCCCATTTAATACATCACTTGTCACATAAGCTTCAAATCCACCGATTTTATATCCTTCTTCTTTTAATTTAGAAGCAACTCCCTGAATCAGTGCCTGTGATGTTCCTTTTTCTGCTTTGGCTGGGTCAAAAGAACTAAGACTTACTATGATTCTTTCATATCCTTCTGATTTCAGATCGATCACATCGTCGTCTCTTTTTGCAACGATTGCGATCGCATCCAAGTTAATGGAAGTTGCAAGAACTTTTCCAAACTGATGGTCTGTATGGTTTCCTCCTACTTCACTTCTTCCTGGAGCACTATAGATTTCTACTTCTTTTTCTCCATAAATCTTTTCAAAGGATTCTAATGCTTTGATGTAGCGTTCCTGCTGATATTCAATCACTGCTTCATCTACATAAATATCTTTTAATAACTGATCATATTTTCCTTCTTTAAAAGCTTCTTCTAATTTTTTAATACTGTTCGGCATTGCGGTTTGCTCTCCTTTCTTCGATCGTCTGAATAACTTTCTTCATAAAACTGTCATCCAGATGATATGCTTTTTTATAAACTACATAGGCTACAAGCATGGACACCGCTGGGATTGCACACATTAAAAATCTGATAGAATTCAATGTCAGTGCTGACTGTACAGCGTTTGGATTTGGAATATATCCTGTACGTTCCAGTGCAAATCCAATGAAAAGTGATGTTAAAGCCGCTGTAAATTTTACGATCAATGTCTGTAAAGAGAATACAACGGATTCATTTCTTGTTCCCAGTTTGTACTCACCATAGTCAACAACATCAGATAAGAATACTGTCGCACATCCAAGTTCTAATCCTGTTCCTGTCTTTACGATCACTCCTGAAATTGCTGTTAATACAATGTTCTGTGGGCATACAAATCCAACAACTAATAATAATGCTAAACCAATAAATGGTAAAATACATGCCAGTAAAAATGATGTATGTCTTGATAATTTCTTTGCTACTTCTGGGAAGATGATCAATCCAACAACTTCTGCGATAGATGCACTGATCATAAAAGCTGATAACATGTTGGCATTTCCACATACATATGTAAAGTAGTAAACTGCAACACCCATGATAAACTGAATTCCTACATTATATAGAAGGATCAGTCCTACTGCTGACTGTAACTGGTCATTTCTCTTAATGATTGAGAATACATCTTTAAAAGAAATCTTCTCACTTGGTGCATTGTTTTCTTTTACTTTTAAGTTGCAGACTGCAACTCCGATCGTAAGAATAAATGTTCCTGCAATGATCATAGCAAAACGATGATATCCGATATATCCTCCACCTAAGGCTGCAATGATCTGAACACCGAATCCTGCGATGACTAATGACTGTCCAATACTTGCGAAAATTCTAGGTAAAACGGAAACAACTTCTCGTTCGTGTGGATCTGATGTAAGGTTTGGAATTACGGACCAGTATGGAATATCCATGATCGTATAAGTCATTCCCCATAATACATAGATCACTGCAACGAAGATGCAAAGTGAAGTTCCTGTTAATTTAAAGTCAGTAAATAATACGACAAACACAACGGAATTGACTAAAGTTCCGATCACTAGCCATGGTACGAATTTTCCAAAGCGTGATCTTGTGTTATCTACGATCATTCCCATAAACAGATCGTTAAATGCATCCCAAAGTTTTGCTACGAAGAAAACGATTCCTACAAACCCCGGTGATACTTTCAATACATCCGTAAAGTAGATCATAGCGAATGTCGCCATCATTCCATAAATTAAATCTTTTCCCAATGCTCCAAATGCAAAAGTATATTTTACTCTGCCTGGAACCTTTCCATTAGTTGTTCCCATTTTTCTTTCCTCCTGTTTTTAGTAAACTGTCTTTGATACTTGTATAGTAAAACTTTTTAGTAAAATTGTCAATATATTTTTACTAAATTTTTTACTTTTATTTTACTAAATTTACTTTTGTGCTTTTCTCTGTTATAATGAGATAAATTAATATTTATGAGAAAGGATTTTATCTCCATGGCAACAATCAAAGACATTGCACAGAAAGCATCTGTTTCTGCTGCAACTGTATCAAGAATTTTAAACCAAGACGATACCCTGAGTGTAACCGACGAAACAAAACAGCGCGTTTTAAAGGTTGCCCAGGAATTAAATTATACAAAGCATCTAAAAAATACCGTTGAAAAATCGATTTCTATCGGTATCTTTCAATGGTATTCTGTCTTTCAGGAACTGGAAGATCCTTATTATCAGGCAATCCGTGTCGGTATTGAAAAATATTGTGCCGATCATAATATCCACGTTGTCCGTGCTTTCCAGAGCGATTGCAATTATCCTGACACACTCAAGGATCTTCAAGGTCTGATTTGTATTGGTAAATTTAATAAATCTCAGATTAAGTCTTTTCAAAAACTTAATTCCAACACTATTTTTGTTGATATGAAGACACCAAAGATTTATTGTGATACGATCAATCTTGATTTCCAACAGGCAGTTACTGAAGCATTAGATTATTTGTATGATCTTGGCCATCGAAAGATTGCTTATCTTGGCGGGAAGGAAGTTCTCGCTGATAACAGTGTATATTTTGAAGAACGTAAAGATACCTTCATCAACTTCTGCCAGGAACATTCCATTGACCATAAATCTTTTATTTATGAGGGAGATTATTCTGCTGAATCCGGATATAACATGACAAAACAAATGATTGCTGATGGCGACCTTCCAACCGCTATTTTCTCTGCCAGTGATCCTCTTGCAATCGGTGCAATGCGTGCTTTATATGAGAATGGTTATAAAATTCCAGATGATATATCCATCATTGGTTTTGATGATATCAGCGTTGCAAGTTTTTCAAACCCTCCGCTGACAACGATTCATACACCGGCTGAATTTATGGGAGAATATGCTGCTCATTATATTTTACTTCGGACAAAAGAAGATTCTCTGGAGCAGCAGACTCCGATTCGTCTGACACTTCCATGTAATCTTGTCGTCCGTAACTCTTGTGCTGCTCCGCGCAAACAGTCATAATATTTAGTAATATTTTTACTTGTTTTTCTAAGCATAGAAAAAAACTGCATGCTATTCACATGCAGTTTCAGACTGTAGACAAACTAGGTGCTGGGATCATCCCAGCACCATTTTTTCCT
>ENA-ORTH01000467-ORTH01000467.1-human-gut-metagenome-genome-assembly--contig:-NODE-467-length-50406-cov-5.520685_pt1 | contig 50406 bp, 58 predicted proteins | sample MGYA00241914_ERZ509192 | MGnify/ENA primary metagenome ERZ509192 (study PRJEB26280, sample SAMEA2338826) | human gut metagenome | biome: human gut; feature: human-associated habitat; material: faeces...
CGAGTGGACCTGCCCGTACATCCCCATTGACCCGCATGACATTGGCCGCACTTACGATGCCGACGTCATCCGCATCAACAGCCAGAGCGGCAAGGGCGGCATCGGCTTCCTGCTGCAGCAGAACTACGGCTATAACCCGCCGCCCCACATGCGGGAGCAGCTGGGCTACCGGGTCAAGGAGGTCAGCGACCACGACCACCGGGAACTCTCCGTCCAGGAGGTGCTGGAGGTGTTTGAGGACAACTACGTCAACAACGCGGCCCCGCTGAATGTCACTGCCGCCCACTACACACAGAACCAGGACGGGTCCATCTCCGCCAACCTGACTCTGCGCCGCGGCAGCCGGATGATCCAGTGCGGCGCCGCCGGAAACGGCCGCCTGGACGCGGTGGCCAATGCCATCGAGCAGGCAGCGGGCATGGACTTCACATTGATCCATTACAGCGAGCACGCACTGGACCCTGACACCGACAGCCGGGCCTGCAGCTACGTAGGGCTGAAGTGGCCAGATGGCAGAGAGACCTGGGGCTGCGGCACCCACACGGACATCATCGTGGCAGGCGTCCGGGCGCTGGTCAGTGCCATCAATAACCGGTAAACAGCGGGGGAGACCCCTGGACTTCATCACAGAGAACGGAGGCACAATACCCATGGGAATGACTATGACACAGAAAATCCTGGCTGCCCACTGCGGCCAGGAGCACGTCAAGGCGGGACAGCTGATCGAGGCGAACCTTGATATTGTCCTGGGCAACGACATCACCACTCCGGTGGCCATCAACGAGTTTGAAAAGGCGGGCTTTTGCGATGTTTTCGACAAGACCCGGGTGAACATCGTTCTGGATCACTTCGTCCCCAACAAGGACATCAAGAGCGCCCAGCAGTCCAAGCAGTGCCGGGAGTTCGCCTGCAGACACGGCATCGTCAACTTCTTCGACGTGGGCAAGATGGGCGTGGAGCACGCCCTCCTGCCGGAGCAGGGCATCGTCACCGCCGGAGACTGCATCATCGGCGCCGACAGCCACACCTGCACCTACGGCGCGGTGGGGGCCTTCTCCACCGGCGTGGGCTCCACGGATATGGCCGCCGGCATGGCCACCGGCAAGGCGTGGTTCAAGGTGCCCGCCGCCATCCGCGTGGAGCTGACCGGCAGTCTGCGGCGGCCTGTGTCCGGCAAGGACGTGATCTTGCACCTGATCGGACTCATCGGCGTCTCCGGCGCCCTCTACAAGAGCCTGGAGTTCATCGGCCCCGGCGTGCAGAGCCTGACTATGGAGGACCGGCTGTGCATCTGCAACATGGCTATCGAGGCCGGTGCCAAGAACGGCATCTTCCCGGTGGACGAGACCTGCGAGGCGTACCTGAAGGGCCGCAGCCGGCGGGAATGGAAGAAATACGAGGCAGATCCGGACGCAGAGTACGAGCGGACCATCACCATTGACCTGGACACCCTGGTGCCCACCGTCAGCTGGCCCCACCTGCCGGAGAACACCCACCCGGCCGCCGAGGGCGGGGACATCAAAATCGATCAGGTGGTCATCGGCTCCTGCACCAACGGCCGGATCGAGGACATGGAGGCCGCTTACAACATTTTGAAGGGCCGCCACATCGCCGACGGCGTCCGGGGCATCATCATTCCCGCCACCATGGAGGTGTACAGGACCTGCATCGAGCGGGGCTACACCACCGCCTTTGTCGACGCCGGGTGCATTGTCTCCACCCCCACCTGCGGGCCGTGTCTCGGCGGCTACATGGGCATTCTGGCGGAAGGGGAGCGGTGCGTCTCCACCACCAACCGCAACTTTGTGGGCCGCATGGGCCACGTGAACAGCGAGATTTATCTGGCCAGCCCCGCCACGGCGGCGGCCAGCGCCCTGACGGGCCACATCACCGATCCCAGGGAGGTTTGAACACCATGGAAGCAAGAGGTTCTGTATTCAAATACGGTGACAACATCGACACCGACGTCATCATCCCCGCCCGCTACCTGAACACCCAGAATGCCCGGGAGCTGGCGGACCACTGCATGGAGGACATTGACAAGGCCTTCATCACCCGGGTGCAGGCGGGCGACATCATGGTGGGGGGCGAGAACTTCGGCTGCGGCTCCAGCCGGGAGCACGCGCCCCTGGCCATCAAGACCGCCGGCATCGCCTGCGTCATCGCCGCCAGCTTTGCCCGGATTTTCTACCGCAATGCCATCAACATCGGTCTGCCCATCCTGGAGTGCCCGTCAGCCAGCACTGCCATCCGGGAGGGGGACACGGTGTCTGTGAACTTTGACACCGGCGTCATCACCGACGAGACCACAGGCGAGACCTTCCAGGCGGAGCCCTTCCCGCCCTTCATCCAGAAGATCATTCGCTCCGGCGGCCTGATGGCCAGCATCCAGGCGCGGTAAGGAGGCGGCAGTATGGAGAAGAATATCGCGGTGATCTACGGCGACTGCGCCAGCCCGGAGATCGTCACCCAGGCCCTGCGGGTGCTGGACGCGGTGGCTGAGAAATTTGGCCACACCTTTACCTATACGAAAGTCCTGATGGGCGGCGAGGCCATCGACGCCTACGGGGATCCCCTGCCCCAGTCGGAACTGGACAAGTGCCTGCAAAGCGACAGCGTGCTGCTGGGGGCCATCGGCGGCCCCAAGTGGGAGGGCCTGCCCGGTGACAAGCGGGCGGAAAAGGGCCTCCTGCGGCTCCGGGCCGGCATGGGGCTTTACTCCAACAACCGCCCTGCCAAAATCTGGCCCCAGTTGGCGGACGCCTCGCCCCTGAAGCCCGCCATCGTGGAAAAAGGCATTGACTTTATTGTGGTGCGCGAGCTGATCGGCGGCGTCTACTTCGGGGAGCACAGGACCTACGAGGAAAACGGCGAGAAGGTCGCCGTGGACACCATGCCCTATTCCGAGCACGAGATCGAGCGGATCGGCCGCATCGGCTTTGAGACCGCCCGCAAGCGCCAGAAAAAGCTCACCTGCGTGGACAAGGCCAATGTGCTGGACACCAGCCGCCTGTGGCGGGAGGTGATGCACCGCCTGGCGGCGGAGTACCCGGACGTGGAATACCGGGAGATGTTCGTGGACAACTGCGCCATGCAGATCTGCAAGGATCCCGCCCAGTTCGACGTGATTGTCACGGAGAACATGTTCGGCGACATCCTGTCCGACGAGGCCAGCGAGATCACCGGCAGCATCGGCATGGTGCCCTCCTCCAGCCTGGGGGACGGCACCCGGGGGCTGTACGAGCCCATCCACGGCTCTGCCCCGGACATCGCCGGACAGGATATCATCAACCCCATCGCCTGCATCCTGTCCGCGGCCATGATGCTGCGGTACAGCTTCGATATGGCGGCGGAGGCAGACTGCATCGAAGCTGCGGTGAATCAAGTGCTGAACGACGGCATCCGCACCGCCGACATCTGGCGGCCCGGATGTGAGAAGGTGGGCTGCGCTGCCATGGGCGATGCCATCCTGGCCCGGCTGTAAGAAAGATGGAATATGCGGACGGCGTCGGGCCCGAAAAAGCCCGGCGCCGCTTTTTTCGTGGAGGCTGGAATTTACTTTGCCCACCGGATATGATATCATCCCATCAAGAGAACCGACCGACGGAGGCTCTGACAGCTGTCCGTCCCATCTTGGAAAAAGGAGTGCTGCATATATGAAGCTGCAATTTCTGGGCCATGCCTGCTTTCTGCTGGATGACGGCGTCCACAAAGTCCTGACGGACCCCTTCCTCACCGGGGCTGGCCGTCCTGAATGGGCAGAGAAGGTGGACCCGGACGTGATTTTTGTCACCCACGGCCATGGGGACCACGTAGGGGATGCAGCCGCCATCGCCAGACGTACCGGTGCGCCGGTCTGCTGCACAGCGGATCTGGCGGATGCGGTGTTTGTCCCTGCGGGGGTGGCATGCGTCGCCGGAAATCTGGGCGGCACGGTCCGCCTGTCCTTTGGCTGCGCCAAGTTTTTCCAGGCCCTCCACGGCGGCGGTGCGGCGGGCTGTCCTGCCTGCGGCTTCCTTTTTGAGATGGGGGGCAGGAAGATCTATCACGCCGGAGACACGGCCCTGATGACCGATATGACCCTGCTGGCAGACGAGGACATCGACGTGGCGCTGCTGCCCATCGGAGATTTCTACACCATGGGCCCGGCGGATGCCCTCCGGGCAGTGAAGCTGATCCGGCCCCGACTGACGGTCCCCATGCACTACAACACCTTCCAGGCCATCACCCAGGATCCGGAGGCATTCGCCGCCGCCTGCAAAGAGGCGGGATTTGCCGCCAAAGTCCTTCAGCCGGGAGAGGAGATGACCCTGTAAGCAGCCTGGGACGGGAGCGGGCGGAGCACCACAGCGGCTGCCCCGGCACGGGCGAATGAATCGCTTCCGTGCGAAGCCAACAGAGAGTTCTTGGGGGGACAGATCTGCCCGATCATGCAGGCGGCCAGTCAGGCGGTGCTGGAAGCATCGGCATTGAAATTGCTGGCGGAGACTTCACAGCGACTCCAAATCTTACAGGGCAATCGAAGCGAAATTTGATATATCCCTTGCTGGTAACCCGTTACGAACAATCCCTGGTATTTTCCGGCTGTAAAAACCTCCTGAAGCATTAGCCCTTCAGGAGGTTTTTACAGCTTGTGTTGACAGAAGAGATGCGGACATTGGAGCTCCGCACAGCAGGACGGTGCGTTTGCGCAGTACAAGCGTTTTGCCGCAGGCGGAACCTTGGCGGAGGCAGAATTCATTTCCGCCGAGCATTTGAATCGCCGAAGGGTTTCGCGGGCCAATGGCCTGCGAAACCCAAAAAGAAAGACACGACGAAAGTCGTGTCTTTCTTTTTGGTGACCCGTCGGGGATTCGAACCCCGGACCCACTGCTTAAAAGGCAGTTGCTCTGCCTGCTGAGCTAACGGATCACATGGTATTCTATTTCGGCCGTCCAATGCGGGCGGGCTGGAAAGTCTTGGCTGGGACGGCTGGACTCGAACCAGCGGATGAGGGAGTCAAAGTCCCTTGCCTTACCACTTGGCGACGCCCCAATGGAAAGGAAAACAGGGGACCGGGGTGACCCCGATCCCCTCTTTTGTGGGGTGGGAGATGGGACTCGAACCCACGACACCCGGAACCACAATCCGGTGCTCTAACCAACTGAGCTACACCCACCACATATCGAGATCCTAAACAGGATGCGTGCTGACCGACCGCCCCGGAAGGAGTTGGTACGCCAGAAGGGACTCGAACCCCTGGCCTACTGCTTAGAAGGCAGTTGCTCTATCCAGCTGAGCTACTGGCGCGAATTTGATTGGAGCAGGTGACGAGAATCGAACTCGCATCCCCAGCTTGGAAGGCTGGTGCCCTGACCATTGTGCTACACCTGCGTCTGCCCTCCGTGGAAATCGTCAGCTTAGATATATTACCATGGACAAGCCCATCTGTCAAGCGGAAACCCGCAATTTTTTTCTAAGATTGTCCTGTGCCACCAGCCAGCGCCAGCCAGGCGGTGAAAAGGCACCCTCCATCTGCGGCTCCGGACAGGGATAAGGGGCCGGCCAGCCGCTCCGGGTGCCACTGGACACCCCACACCGGCAGGGACTGGTGGATGACCGCCTCCACCGTGCCGTCTATGGCCCATTGGACCGCCCGCAGTCCCTGCCCCAGCCGGTCTGCCGCCTGATGATGGGCGCTGTTCACCACCAAGGTCTCTCCGAAAAGGTCCTGCAGGGGAGAGGGGGCTGTCCGTACCCGGTGGAGCCGGTCCCGACCCGCCGCCTGGCTGTGGCCGGGCAGGTCCTGGATCAGTGTGCCTCCGAAAAACACGTTCAGCACCTGCAGTCCCCGGCAAATTCCCAGAACAGGCTTTTTCTCCATAATGAACTGCTCCAGCAGGAACAGCTCTCCCGCGTCCCGCTCTGGCTCCAGCCCCCGGCTGGCGGTGTTTGCCTGGCCGTAGCGCCGGGGCTCCATATCGCCGCCGCCGGGCAACAACAGGGCGGCACACCGCACCGCATCCCGCAGATCCGGAGAGGCCAGGGGCCGTCCACCTGCTATCTCCAGCGCACGCTCGTAATTGATGTACTGGCCCGGCAGGCCCCAGAGAAACACTGTTGGACGCAAGGCGATCCCTCCTGTCAAATGTCTCAGGCCCATTCTATCCGGGCAGCACGTCCAGAGTTCCGCCCGGTGGTTAAAAGCGGGGCGAAGAGAAACGAACGAAAAGTTAAAAGGTTTTCCTTGAAACTTTCCCGAAAATATGCCATAATAAAACCGCTTCCCGTCTCGCAGGACGGAACTGTACAGAGTGGCATCGAAGTGGTCACAACGAGCTTGACTTGAAATCGCTACGTCGGCGGGACGTGCTAACAGCCAAAAGGCTATGTCTCCCAAGGGCTTCCGGGCGCGGGTGTGAGCGGCGCTTCGGAAAAACGCTAACAAAATGCTCACAGTTATCCTGATTTGCGTTCTCACAACTAGATATGCAGCGGTATCGAAGTGGTCATAACGGGGCTGACTCGAAATCATGTGATCCATTCATAAAAACTGCATATTTCTACACGGAGTGGTATCGAAGTGGTCGCAACGAGCTTGACTCGAAATCAGGTTTCCTATGCGGAGTGCCAAACGGCTGAAACCCTTGGAACCATGCGGGTTCCAGCCGAGTTCAAATTGAATAATGTTGCTTGTTCTATCCTGTTGTTCTTCCCGATTTCCACCGGCTGAATTGGTCGGCGGGTCGGGACCAGGGATATAACATAAATTTGGAGATGTACCCAAGCGGTTGAAGGGTCCGCACTCGAAATGCGGTAGGTCGGCTCAAAACCGGCGCGAGAGTTCGAATCTCTCCATCTCCGCCATGAGGTCTGCCAGCGAAAAAGCTGGTAGACCTCTTTCCTTTTTATGGAGAAACCGCCGATAGGTTTTGCAGCATGGGCGCCACAATGTCCTGCTCAATGGCTGCGGCGGATTGTTTTTTCGTGGCATATTGCAGATGCCCGTAAATATCCACCGTTGTTGAAATCTCACTGTGTCCCAGCCACTCCTTTACCTGTTCCATCGGAACACCGTTGGCCAGCAAAAGCGAGGCACAGGTATGGCGAAGATCGTGGAAACGAATGTGCCGTAAATTGTTCTTGGCAAGCAACTTCCCAAAGGTCGAGGACACATAGTTGGGTTTAATAAGATTGCCGATCACATCGACACAGACATATCCCAGATATTCTTTGTTGTAGGAACGCCCGCACAGCTTGCGATTTTCTTCCTGCTGTTTCTTGGCCTCCAGCAACCGCTCTTTCAAAAAAGGAATCAATGGATAAGTCCGCAGACTGGATTTGTTTTTTGCCTTGTCCTTTTTAATCGTGACCCGTTCTCCCTTTACATTGCAAGTTGTTACCGTATGCCGGATGGAGAAGCAGTTATGGTTGAAGTCAAAGGCACTCCATTTCAGACCGATAACCTCACTGCGGCGCAGGCCGTAAAAAGCAGTCAGAAGAACTACCAGTTCGATCTTATGCCCCTTGATGACTTCAAACAGATTCAGGACTTCCGAATCCAGGTAGTAGTCACCCTTGAAGGGTTCAGGCTTGGAAATGATAATCCGGTCAGCCGGATTGCTCGGAATCAGATTTTTGTCAACCGCATAATTCAACGCCCCATGAATCAGAGCGTGGTAATGTTTAACGGTGGTCGGCTTGACCCGTTCCAATTCTTTCTCATAAAAAGCGAGAATATCTTGTTTGGTAAGGTCACAAAGGGCGACAGGATGCTCTCGGAAATACGGGGCGATGGGGTTATTAAGCTGCTGTTCGTATCCCGAATAGGTCGAGAGTTCGATGGGCTTGCTGTCCATCACCCGTCCGGTAGCAGACTTGTACTTGTACTCAAGCCACTGGTACAGGAAATCCACAAAGGAAATCGCTGCGGATGACGGGCCAGACGGAGAAGCCGACTGCTGTGAGGCCGTAGCCTCCTGAAGCAGCTTTTCCGTCCATTCCTTTCGGATGGCGGGAAGCATATTGTTTGCCCAGGTCTTGTTGCCCTTGACTTTCTTGTGGGTGGGAATCCATTTGGGCTTTCTCTTGCCGTTCTCATCGGTAAGATTCAGAACCCAATAGAGATACCCTTTTTTCTCGGCCACATGGCCGGAGATTAGTTTGCTGTTTTCTTGCAGGTGTACCGCTGGCATACTGATCTGTTCCTCCTTTTGCGGTATTGAGTTCACCTACCAATGACACCTTTATTGTATCATCGGACAGAACAAAACTCCAGGTAAATCCGCGTCAGAATTGTTAACTTTCTGCGTCTATCCGGTGAAGATCGACACCATAGCCTGCTACTCCGCAAAAGTGGAGCAGGTGATTTTCAAATACCGAAGAATGTGGGCTTTGGGGATGCGGTAAGCCCGTCCAATTTTCAGGTGCTCAATTTTCCCATCTTTAAGTAACTTGTACCCGGTTTTTGTACTGACGCCAAGTGCCTCACACATTTGCCCAATGTCCATCACATCCGGGTAGTCTTTTAACATCAATCGGTAGGCATCTCTGGGAGAGAGTAGGCCGCCGTCATTTTCATACATTGTGAGTCCTCCTTTCGTTGGGGTATCCTATGCCGATGCTGATTGCCAGGGCTACATCTACCTCCAGCATTTTTTCTTTGCTGATACGCCCAATGTAACCACGGAGCCGCTTCCGGTCTATTGTCCGCAGTTGTTCCAACAGAAGCAGAGAGGTAGGCGCAAGCCCCGGCACATTCTCAAGTAGGATATGGGTAGGCAGACTGTTCTTCGCTTTTCTGCTGGTGATGGCTGCCGCAACAACGGTAGGACTAAAGTGATTCCCCACATCATTTTGGATAACAAGGACAGGGCGGATGCCGCCTTGCTCGGAGCCGACCACCGGGTTCAGGTCTGCATAGAACAGATCGCCACGCCGGATAGCCTTTCGCATAAACTGACCTCCTGAATATTAAGTAAGCCGGAAAATGGGGCAGGCCATAAGACCTGCCCCATTTCCGGCGAAATACAAAATCCGATTTGTTTTCTTGTTATGTGCCATTTGTCCTTGACACCCCGCACATATTGGGAAGTCATCAGTGACCGGCAGCGAACCGGCCCACGGGAATCTCACCCCTCCGAGGATCTCTCCGAGCTGCCCCCATTGCGTGATCCTGCAACCAGATGGTTTCCAAATGTTATGGACTACTCTGATCTTAAGCAGGGCTGTGGCTGGACAGGAGTACCATTATGCCCCTTTCCGGTCATGGCCACGCCGGGTGCTGCCCGGTTTTTACAGGCTGCCGTTACTCGCTCATACAGGACAGGATTGTATGCAAGACCAATTATGATAATCAGGTGGGATCTGCTCATCATGTCCGTATATCATGGCGCGGCCCCTGAATCGGCTTTAGCTCCTCGAGCTGGAAAGGGGGGATGTTACTGATGAATGAGTATGCGGTTGTCAAGGTACAGGTGAAAGAAAATCAAAAGATGTCTTTCACCTATCGTCCTGAAACCGCAGGGGTGTCAACCCTGTGCCGCAAAATATTTTTTTAGTTTGGCAATCGCCAGGTTTATGGATTTGGCAACGGCTTGATGGCTTGTCCCTTCCATCCGACCAATCTGCCGGATAGAGAGTCCCTGAAAAACATGAAGCCGGAACCGCCGTTTCTGAACCTCGGTCAATGCACCCATTGTAAAAAGCTGCCCCAGGGCTTTCCAGGCATACTTGCGGTTCTGTATGTCCACAATTCGTTCTTCCCATTCTTCGTCCAGTGAGCGAGTAGCACAATGTACCGTTTCCTCCAAACTATGAATCGAAACATCCTTGCGGGTCTGGGCGCTCTCTGCCCGATCCTGCTCATAATAGATTTGATCGGACAGGGCTTTTAGCTCCGCAAAGTCATGTTCTGTTTTGTCAGGATTCTCCTTCAGATAATCCTCCAGTGTAATTTCTATGATTTCATTATGAAAGCGATAAACGATATTAGGGCTATTTTTGTTTACCGCATAGTCGCTTTTGCGATAATTTTGCACCTCTGTTACCTCCGATTTGTTTTTGTGGAAAACAAATCGGAGGTGGCGGCCCCCTAACTCTTTGTTCAGGGAGCCTTAAATGAAAGCGGCCGACTTTGTATCGGAATACAAAATCAGCCGCTTCCTGGATATGTGCATTGAGAAGTCCAATAGAGCAGGCAGCACCGGCAGGCGGGGGTTTGTCCCCACTTGGGGAAAACTCCCGCGCACAAAAACGCAGACCAACGCCTATTGAAATTTGTCCATTGAAAGCCGTGTGTCGTTGATATGGGACAAAAAGCAACTTCTCAATGCTGCGGATTTTCTGATCCATAGCACTGTTACTCCTTGTCCGCTGCTATGCGGACGGCACACAGGCGGCTGGCATCATCCCCTTTCTTCCATCAATGTGGCAGTTCTACGCTGCCGCCTTTGCTGATAATTTTTAATTGTAAGTTCTAAATTGGGGGAACCTTGACGGTTTCCCTCGGAATTTGTCGATAGCATAAAGAAAGGCGGCCCTTATCCATAAGATAAAGACCGCCGTATGCGCTGATTATGTATGATACTGTTTTTGCAGCCCCTCATTGGCCTCACCTCACTTTTCCCCAGGGGATGGGTAGACTGTCACAGTAAGAGTTTATCTTGGAGAAATCATCAGGACTTCATCGAGAAATGTAAAATTCCCTTTCTTTTCTTCGCATTTTAGTTTTTTATAATGGCAGAAAACAACTCCGGACACAGAGGCAGATTCTGCGTCCGGCGTTTTGGTATGCTATCTCTCAATTTTGTATCCTACCCGAAAAACGGTCTTGATGTAGGTGGGGTGCTTTGGGTCAGGCTCCAGCTTATTCCGTAGGCGCCAGATCGTGTTGTCCACGGTATTGGTGCCTAATTCATAGTCCTCGCCCCAGGCAGCATTGTAGAGCTGCTCTCGGCTGAATACTTGGCCAGGACAGCGGGCCATGCAATGAAGGATAGAGAATTCTCCGTAGTTCAGGCAGATTTCCACACCGGCCTTCGTAACCCGCCGCTGCTCTGGAAATATCTCAATATCTCCCAGAGTCAGGGTAGAAGGCTCAAGGTCAGCAGCATGGAGAATCTGAAGGTTTTTGTCTTGCAAAGCATTTATAATGGACAGAAAGGCGCTTCCGTCAGAATTTGCAATCCGAATAATTAGAACTTCCTCCATGCCACCACCTCCAATTTGGAAAAAAGATATATACTCTCTATATAAGGAAATAATACTAAATACAGTGCCAGCAGGCCGCTGTGTCCGGCGCTTTTCTGTATTGGTTCTTGTCAAGTAATATCTTTTTTCTGATAAGCGTAGGCAGCAATTTTGTAGGACACAAGAAACCATACGAGTGAAATTGCCAACACAATATAGAACGTTAAAAGAATATTGTTTTTCACGGGAATAAACAAGTTTATCAGAAGCACGAGGGCTGCAATGATCCCCGTTGAAACAATAAAAGATACCATAAATACAATTAGTCATTTCCGCTGTTGAGTTGTTTTATCCTGGTGCTTCGGAACAGGAAAAGCAGGTACAGCATTATATGGAAAAAATCTTGGCCTGCACCGAGGAAGAACGACAAATCATCTTAAAAACGCTGGATTGTATGGCAGAGCAGTTTATCAGCCGGCACTACAAAGCCTCTGATCCGCAAGATTATGAATAAACCAGCAGGACAAGAAGGAACCTATTTCTGCTGGTTTTATTTTAACCTATGGCAATAGGTATAAGCATTTCTTCTTGGGCAATCAGTCGCCACTATTCTGTTTCCGGTATTCAGCCGGTGCAATCTTAAAGACATCCCGAAAAGCCGTTGCAAACTTACTCTGATTTTCATATCCGACTTTATTTGCTATTTCGGCTATGGTAGCCTGTGTCTGCCTTAATAAAACCGCAGCCTGTCTAATGCGATATTCTTTCATATAGGTTCCAATGGGCTGTCCGAAAATCCCCTTAAAGGTATCCTTTAAGGTTGTGGGATTTATCAAATATTCTTTAGAGAGTTCTTCAATCGTTGGCCGCTCCTGCAAATTTGATGTCAACCTTTTGTGGATCGTCTTGATAATCTCCACCTGCGGAGAAGTATATAACTCCCGTCGTTTCTCTTTGGACACATCAATCATACACAAAAACAGCAGCAGTTCTTGTACCTTTAGTCTGAAATATGGCTTTTGCAAGCAATCCGGCACAGAGTAAAGCTCCGAAAAGATATGCTCGATCTCGTTTTTAGCTCGCATGATAAAGCAGTTTCCACCAGAACAAAACTTATCTTTGAATTGCAGAATATCTATGCCACTGTCGGAGAGGATTTCAGGAGGGTTTCTCATCACCATAGATAAATTGATAACAACGGAAATCCCCCGATAATGCTTTAATGGAAATGACATTTCCGCCGCACAATTATCCATGGTATGGATTGACAAGTCGCCCTCTCCGAGATAAAGACAAGAGCCGCTTGCTAAGCGACATCCCTCACGGCCCTCCCGGCAATGATTGATCTCCAATATATTTTTATCAATGTTCCCATCCCAATAGCAGCTCGTTGCCTCAAAGTCATTATAAATAAGCTGTATTCCGGGATAGACCTGATAGACCGTCATAAGTCCAAGGCCATCCGCACAATCCATTTTATAGACGGTACAATAGCCGTCGTTATCTTCCGGAATGACTGCGGATAACCCCGTTGATGAAAGTGGGGTATGTTCCATAACTGTCCTTTCCGTTACATTTTTATTGTTTATCTGTTGTGCCAGGGTTTTCCTGGCATCTTTTATTATAAGGTTTCTTCTCATATTGCACCGCTCCAATCAGCAGGATTTTAAATCCAAATAGAATTCACTTTGCATTATAGTACGTCATGGCTAACTGTGCAAATGGAAAGCCTATGTCCTTTGTCGGTGCTGCTGTATGATGGCCTTTTCTGCCCCGGCCACCACTGTCGGTCCGGAAATTTTGCTTGTTGGGGAAGGCCCCAATTTCCTGTTGCCATTCATCAAGTGTTTACAAAGTTCTGCTATGCTTGTCTTAATGAATGAGGTATAATCAATCCAGTGATAAAAATAAATTTGGAGGTTGCAGTATGGCATATAAAATTATTGCAATATTGATACTGGCTGCGTTTTACGGTATTTATTACATAAAACTTATTAGTCAGCGAAAGCAGGGAATACAAACAAATTTATTGGGCAAGGGAAAGAAAGGCTTTGTAAAGGCCATAGAAGATTCATTGAAAATTGTAACATTTGTAGCGCCCATTGTTGAGTTGATTAGTATTTTTATGGACACATATATTGATTTGACATGGATAAGGGTATTTGGCTGTATATTGGGAATATTAGGAGTTGTGGTGTTTGCGGTATCCGTACTTACGATGCGTGATAGTTGGAGAACCGGTGTCCCTGATGATAAAAAAACAGAACTTGTCACGTCTGGAATATATGCATATAGCCGCAATCCTGCCTTTTTGGGTTTTGATTTAATCTATTTATCCATCCTTTTTATATTTTTTAATTGGGGCTTGTTAGTGATAACAGTGTTGACGGTTGTTATGTTTCACTTACAGATTGTTAAAGTGGAGGAAGCTTTCTTGATAAAAACATTCGGAGAGGAATACTTGGAATATAGAAAGAAAGTATGTAGATATATTGGAAGAAAGAGGTAGCAAAATCCATATTTGTAAAAAGCGCCGGACGCAGAGGCCAAACAGCCCCACGTCCGGCGTTTCGATTTTGTTTGATTACCCGGCTGTAAACTGAAACTGCCGCGCCTCAAAGTCGGTGTCGCTCATGGCGTCCTGTTTGGCAGACCAGCGCCAGCATTTCCCCGTCCATATCCGGTATATCCGCCCGGACAGCTGCCGCCATCCTGCGCCGGTCGCCTTTGTGATACAGTCTGACACCCTTTGTCAAACATGGGCATCGGCCAGATACAGTTTATTTATTGCAATATTCCTTACCTACACAGCCGGAGCAACCACTACTGCAGCAGGAACCATTCTTCCGATCCCTATGGATTTTCCGAACAGCCCATACCGCATAGAGAGCAATCCCGGCCACAATTACACCTGTTACAATCATTTAGACTCCTTTCCGGCTGGCACTCCACAAGTCATCCGCCGTGGGCTGCCAGTTCCTTGCATACGGCTCGCACTTGTCGCAAAGATGGTCTACCGACTCCGGCGACTGCAAATCCGTAGACTTTGCGCCGGTGCGTTTTACCATATCCCTCAAAATCTGCGGGTTTTCCAGCATGGGGCAGGGTCGCAGCATATTTTTGTTGAATGGCTGCCCGTCATGGTAGGCCATGAATAGCGGGGTTTTCAGTGCGTCCAATAGGCTGCAATCGTGAATGTTCACATTGGAATAGTGGATGAACACACAAGGCTCCACATCCCCGGCAGCATTGATGTGGAGATAGTTTCGGCCTCCGGCAATACAGCCGCCGACATACTCTGCATCGTTCTGGAAATCCATGCTGAAAATCGGCTTTGTGTTCCGAAAAGCACGGATACGTTCGTAAACGATTTTTCTCTGCTCCGGCGTGGGCAAAAGTGCTGGTACAGCTTCATTGCCAACGGGCATATAGTGGAAGAACCATACAAACATAGCTCCCATGTCGATCATCATGTCAAAAAACTGTTCGCTGCTGATGTCGGCATAGTTCGCGCTGGTATAGCAGGTTGAAATCCCAAAAGGCAGCTTATGTTCCCGCAGCAAGTTCATGGCCTGCATGACCTTTTCAAATACGCCGTTGCCCCTGCGTCCGTCGTTTGCCTGTTCAAATCCTTCCAGACTGATAGCCGGAACAAAATTTTTTACTCGCAGCATTTCTTTACAAAACGCTTCGTCAATTAGGGTGCCGTTCGTGAATGAGAGGAACGCACAATCAGGATGCCGCTCACACAGGGTAATCAAGTCCTTTTTGCGAACCATCGGCTCCCCGCCCGTGTAGATATACATATAGACGCCCATATCCTTGCCCTGACGGATAATGCTGTCGATGGTTTCCAGACTCAAATTCAGCTTATGGCCGTACTCGGCTGCCCAGCAGCCGGTACAGTGCAGATTGCAGGCCGATGTAGGATCTAACAGAACCGCCCACGGAATATTGCAGTTTTCTTTCTTCCGCATTTCCTCCTGAACGGCACCGCCTTTCAAGGCGGAGTTGATAATAAAATTCTGGAATAGTGTTTTTCGTACCCCAGTATCTAACTGATAGGCTTTCAAAATCAGTTCATACCAGTTTCCCTTTTCTGCAATCGCTTTTCGGAAGGCTGCCCGCTGGCTCTCATACCAGCCATCGGGCAAGGCTTTGTCGATCAGGTTCATTGCTTTGGGAATATTAGTTTCCGGCTCCTTTTCCAGATAATTCAGAACCATGTTTACGGCCGCAGTAAAGGCCGTGTTTTTTACAGACTCGATAATACTCATTTTTTCTTTCTGCTGGCAGAGCTTGTGATCTGCCAGCTTTCCCCCTTGTATTTCTCTATTCTTCGCGCAGAAGATTTCTCATTACCAAAAGTCCAGCGCCGATTACAGAAATAACGACGGCTGAACAGAAGATTTTTTTGAATGTCATATTATCACCTCACAGAAGAAGTCCAATTCGATAAACAGCGAAGGTGACAACCCACGCCACAACCAACTGGAACAATGCAGACAGCAGCATCCAACGAGTGCTGGCCGCTTCCTTGCGAATCGTCGCCAATGTCGCCGCACAAGGAATATACAGCAGGCAGAAAATCATCAGGCAGAACGCATTGAGCTGTCCAAAACCGGCAGCTCCTAAAATGCCAACCAGCGTATTCATACCTGCTCCCGAATTGATATTCGGAACTCCGAACAGGACGGCACAACTGGACACAACAACTTCCTTTGCAGAAATACCGGCAATCAAAGCAACGGCGATCTGCCAGAAGCCCAATCCAATCGGTGCAAAGAACGGCACCAGCCAATGGCCCAAAATGGCTCCGAAGCTCTCTGTCATTTCCGTGGTATAGCCATGAGGCCCAAAATTCAGGATCACCCACATGAGGATAGAAGCCATGAAAATTGTGGTTCCGGCTTTGGTAAGGTAATCCTTCACCTTTTCCCATACATAGATAGCTACGGTTCTGCCACTTGGCGCTTTGTATTCTGGCAGCTCGATCAGCAGATAGTTTTCCGAAGTTTTCCGGTCAATCAGATGGATCACCGCCGCCACAAGAATAGCAACCACCAAACCAATCAGATACATGGAATACGCTACCAGCATAGCCCGGTCTGCAAAGAACATTTCTGCAAACAATATGTAAATCGGCAGACGGGCGCTGCAACTCATAAAAGGCGTAATCAGCATGACTTTGAAGCGGTCACGCCGGTTTTCCAGAGTCCGCGACGCCATGATTGCCGGAACGGTACAGCCAAACCCTAATATCATGGGGATAAATGCCCTGCCGGATAGTCCCAGCTTGCTCATAATTCCTTCCATAACATAGGCAACGCGGGCCATGTAGCCGCTGTCCTCAAGAAAAGCCAAAGCAAGGAACAGGATAAAGATGTTTGGCAAAAAGGTCAGGATACCGCCTACACCGGCGATAATGCCATCTACCAGCAGAGAGCAAAGCACTTCATTGACACCGGCGGCAACCAGCCCATCACTGATTAAGGCAGACAGGCTTTCAATCCCCATCTCAAAATATCCTTTCAGCCAGTCCCCAATCGTAAAGGTCAGGAAAAATACCACGGCCATGATAACAAGGAAAATGGGGATGCTCCATACCTTATGTGTCAGCACACGATCCACTTTCTCCGTCAGGGCATCCTGCCGGTCTTTATTTACCAGAACTTCCCTGATAATCTCCTGAATGAAATCGTATTTCTCGTTAATGATGTCTGACTCATAATTGCGATCCAGCACATCGGGCAGGTCAACCGGGTAGTTTGCTGTGATCTCCTTATCCTGCTCCAACAGCTTAATCGCATACCAGCGATAATTTGTCAGGCCCGGATACTTCCTTTTCAGCTCCGCCATAATAAGGTCAATCTTATCCTCAATGGCATCACTATAAACCATTGCATACTCGGAATGGTGGTCGTGCCGGTGCTTAGACGTATATTTGTGGTGATGGATCAGGCAATCCGGGTCTTTGCAGTCCTTGTGGTGCGCTGCTGCGTGCAGCAGCACATCCAGACCTGTCCGTTTTCTTGCAGAAACCGGAATTACCGGGATACCCAGCATTTCGGGAAGCCGGTGTGTGTCAATTTCCATGCCCCGTTTCTCTACAATATCCATCATATTCAGGGCCAGCACAACCGGCTTTCCCAGCTCCAAAAGCTGTAAAGTTAAGTACAAATTTCGTTCCAGCGCAGAAGCGTCTGCAACGTCAATAATTACATCGACTTCATCACTAAGTATGAACTGTCTGGATACCTGTTCCTCCATTGTATAGGAAGTCAGGCTGTAAGTACCGGGAAGGTCTACCAGACGGATGTTCATATCGTGGTCTTTAATGGCTCCCTCTACCTTCTCAACAGTAACACCCGGCCAGTTTGCCACTTTCAGGTTTGCGCCGGTATAAGCGTTGAAAAGTGTGGTTTTCCCGCAATTTGGATTTCCGATGAAGCCGATAGTCAGATTTTCACCCATCGGAATTTACCCCACTAAAATGTTTTTTGTGATATTGCGCCCTAAAGCGAAGCGTGTCCCGCGTATTTTTACGATCAGGATACCATGTCCTTTGCTATTCAGGACGGTAACAGGAGTGCCGCGTGTCATTCCTAATGCTTCAAGGCGCTTTTCAATGTTCACAGGCAACTTAATATCTTGCACTTTATAATTATTTCCTATGGTTCCGTCACAGAGGTACATAGCTGTCCCTCCTTAACGTAAAGTCTGCGATGTAGGCGGCATTTTGCGAAATTCGGAAGCCATCATCGCAATGGTAATCACTACCAGAACAGCGTCCGTTAAAGCAATCGCCAGCCATACGCCACGGATACCCAGCCCGCCAATCATCGGCAGAAGCACACACAGGGGAATAAACAGGATGATTTGGCGGAAAAGAACCAGCCATGTTGCTTTGTTTGCTTTACCCAAAGACTGGAACAGCGTTACCGCAATCAGGAAGCTGCCCTGCAAAATATAGGTACTGAACATGATGCGGAAGTTTGTCGCACCCGACGCTGCAACACCCGGCGTTGTAATGAACATGGAAAGCACCTGCTCCGGGAGTAGCTCGGCGGGTATCCAGAACAGCAGGGACAGGACGGTGGCGGCTGCGATAAATACTTTTGTCAGCAGCTTTACACGGTCGTAATCTTTCGCCCCGTAATTCGTACCGGCGGCAGGCTGGAAGCCCTGACTGATCCCCCACAGAGGAACAAATGAGAAGTTCCAGAAGCGCAGAGCCGCACCCAAAAGGATTTGCGATGTTTCCCCTCCATAGTTGGCTGCCACACGATAGATCACCGTCTGCTGAACCAAAGTCAAGACCTGCATTAACAGGGCGGAAACACCAACAGCAAGCACCTGTCGGAGAATAGGGCCGTCAATGCGGATGCGTCCGATTTTGACATTGGGGCTTTTCTTCTTGAAGTACCTCACGGTAATCACAGCCTGAACAAACTGCGAAAGTACGGTAGCATAGGCAGCCCCCTCAATTCCCATGCCATAGGGGTTCAGGAGCGTAATAAAAATCGGGTCAAGGATAATATTCAGAATAGCACCGCTGGCAATAATGAACATTGCCTTTTTCAACTGGCCTTCTCCACGAATAACCATGTTAGCACTCTGAAAGAAGTTTACAAACAGGGAACCGGCGAAAACGATCCGAAGATATTTTTCCGCATAATTCAGGATATTGTCACTTGCTCCGGCCAGAGATAAAAGCTGACGGGTAAAGACCATGCCTATAACTGTATAAATAACAGACAGGATCACAACAGCGGCAACCAGATTTCCCATGATCTTCTTCACGGTATCTTCATCTTTTTTACCGATGGCCCTTGAAAGGACAGAGGCGGAACCAACACCCAGCATGGCCGCAGAACCAGCGTTAATCAGGGTAAAGGGATAGGAAACGGATACCGCGCCCATCTGCACAGACCCAACCATCTGTCCCACGAAAATAGAGTCCATCATGTTATAAAGCCCGACCACTACCATGCCGAGAACCGCAGGAATACTAAGTTCCAGCATCAATGAGAACGGGCGCTGTGTCAGCAGTTTTGTTCTTGTATCCAGTGATTGTTTCATCACTCTACCTCCTACATATTTATTAGCCACGTCTAACCATGTAAAAGTATATAAGATTGCAAAAGGTTTGTACGCTCCAAACCGCAGGATTACCAATCCAATCTGACACGAAATCAGGAGCGAAAAGGGACAAGCCCCTTTCCGCTCCTGATGTCATTGTACCATCTTTTCCAGTAGTCTTAGGGCTTCTTCCAGCTTTGGATTTTCAACGTCAGTTTGCAACGCTTCCCGAACACAGCTTCGGATATGAGCTTGCATAATTTGTTGATTGGCGCTTTTTAATAAAGCTTGTGTTGATTGGAGTTGGGTAGATATATCCACACAATAGCGATCTTCCTCAACCATTTGCAGGATACCATCTATCTGACCTCTTGCAATTTTCAATTTGTGAACTATATCGCTTTTCTTTGCTTTCATAGGCTGCCTGCTTACTGGATGCTTACTACCTGATAACCGGCTTCCTCAACAGCAGTTTTCAGCACATCATCCGGCACATCTTGGTTGAGTTGTACTTGTGCCATTTTCTTTTCAAGGCTGACCTCGACCTGCGTGATACCCTCGATCTCCCGTAATGCTTTGTCAACGTGCTTAACACAGTTTCCGCAGACCATACCTTCGATGTTCATTACTTTTTCCATTTGAATTACTCCTTTATCTTCTTTTTGAATTTGTTTTTGTTCGTACATTTGGGATGTACCCGGCTCTGTATGGGATGTGTGTTTTGCCTTGAACCATCTTAAACGCAGGGCGTTAGATACCACAAATACAGAACTAAAGCTCATAGCAAAAGCGCCAATCATGGGATTTAATTTCAGGCCAAATGGCAGATAGAACAGGCCAGCCGCCACAGGTATGCCGATGATGTTGTAAATAAATGCCCAAAACAGGTTTTGCTTGATATTGCGGATAACCGCCTTACTAAGCTGAATTGCAGTAGATACATCCAACAAATCACTTTTCATCAGGACAATATCTGCCGACTCAATCGCAACATCGGTTCCGGCTCCGATAGCGATACCAACATCCGCTCTGGCAAGAGCCGGAGCATCGTTGATACCGTCACCGACCATCGCCACCTTCTTACCGGCGCTCTGCAAGCGGCGGATCTCCTTCTCCTTGTCCTGGGGGAATACCTCTGCCACAACACGATTCACGCCTACCTGACGCCGAATCGCTTCTGCGGTCATTGCATTGTCGCCGGTCAACATGACCACCTCAATGCCCATGCCGGTCAATTCCGCTATGGCCTGTCTGCTGGTGGGCTTGACTACATCTGCCACGGCAATGACTCCAATAAGCTGGCCATCACGGGCAAAGAACAGAGGTGTTTTCCCATCAACGGCCATTTCCTCGCCCAACTGAAGGAGTTCGCCACCATTGATGCCGTTTGCCGCCATCAGTCGGCGGTTTCCGGCAAGGCACATTTCGTTTTCAATCTGACCCACAAGGCCCTGGCCGGGAATCTGCTTGAAATCGTCCACCGGGAGGAAGGAAAGTTCTGCTTTTTCGGCCTCTGCCACTATTGCGTCTGCCAGCGGATGCTCGGACAGCTTTTCCAACGAAGCAGCAATTTGCAGCAGTTCCTTTTGCCGAACGCCCTCTTTGCAGAGCATATTTGTCACCACGGGCGTACCCTGGGTAATTGTGCCGGTCTTATCCAACACGACCGTATCAATGTTATGGGCCGTTTCCAGGGCCTCTGCTGATTTAATCAGAATACCGTTGCTTGCACCCTTGCCGGTTCCGACCATAATGGCCGTAGGCGTTGCAAGGCCCAGCGCACAGGGGCAGGAAATAACCAGAACCGAAATGCCGATAGACAGGGCGAATTCAAATCCATATCCCAACAGTAGCCAGACAACAACCGCAATCAGCGCAATGCTAATAACTACCGGCACAAACACGCCGCTGACCTTATCAGCCAGCTTCGCAATGGGGGCCTTGGAGCTGGTTGCTTCATCCACCAGTCGGACGATCTGTGCCAGCGCGGTATCATCGCCCACCTTGGTGGCCTGCATTTTGAAATAGCCGGATTTACTTGTGGTCGCGCCGATCACTTTGTCCCCGATATGCTTCTCTACCGGGATGCTCTCACCGGTCAGGGCAGATTCATCAACGGAGGAAAAGCCTTCAATGACAATACCATCCACCGGCACAGATTCACCGGCTTTAACAATCAGTGTTTCGCCCAACAGCACTTCTTCCACAGGCACTTGAAGTTCTTTTCCGTCCCGCTCTACGGTGGCCGTTTTAGGAGCCAGATTCATCAGCTTTGTGATTGCATCCGAGGTTTTGCCTTTCGCGCGGGCCTCCAGGGTTTTGCCCAAAGTAATGAGTGTCAGGATCATGCCCGCTGACTCAAAATACAAGTCCATCATAAAGCTGTGAACCGTAGCCATGTCCCCATGACCGAAACCGATGCCGATTTTGTAGATGGCGTAAATGCCATAGATAATCGCAGCACTGGAACCTATTGCAATCAGCGAGTCCATGTTAGGAGAACCGTGGAACAGGGTCTTGAAGCCCATCCGGTAGTATTTGAAATTGATAAATACCACAGGAATGAGCAACAGGAATTGTGTAAATGCAAAGGTGATTGCATTTTCCATTCCCAGCAAGCCTGCCGGGAGCGGCCACCCCATCATGTGACCCATAGAAATGTAAAACAGCGGGATTGTAAACAGGGCAGAAAGCAGCAGCCGCTGTTTCATCTGCTTGTATTCTGCCTGCGCCGTACTGACCTCCGGTTTTGCTGCCGATGTGGTCGTGCGGCTCTTGTTTTGCGTGGAGGCTTTGGGAATCGCGCCATAACCGGCCTTTTCAACGGCCTGGACGATTCCCGCCGTATCCAGAACGGATTCATCATAAGAAGCAACCATGCTGTTTTTTAACAGGTTGACGGACACTTCTTTGATGCCAGGTAGCTTTGCCACGCTCTTTTCCACTCTGGTAGAGCAGGCCGAGCAAGTCATACCCGTAATGTCAAATTGCTCCTTTTGCAAAATCATCCCTTCTTTCGTATTGGATTTTTGTGCGAGTACCCCTCCCCCGTAGGGGACTAAATACCGTTATGAAAAGGGGCATTTGACATCTTGGGGGAAAGATGCCATAGCCCCGATCATATAGTTTACGCACAAGGTCTTTGACCATTTTTTATTATAGCGAGCAACATTGTTTTTGTACGCTCTGATGAGCAGACTTTTAACTCCATTTAGCTGTTTTACGAGAAGAACAAGGGAGCTTGCTTCAACAGCAAGCCCCCTGTATGTCAGAGCATTATTATTTTTTCCTGCTTGAGATAAAACCTGAAATGCCAGAAACCAAACCGACTATCAAGGAAATTCCCGCTAAAATCAGAACTATGAAAGCCGAATCGCTGCCGTCAAAGCCCAGCGCCGTTAAAGCGTATAGAAATACAAGAGTGAGCATCATACAGAAGATGCCGAAAAGAATTTTTGTATTGCTTTCCATATTTATCATTTCCCTGCTTAATTCGCTCTAAGGGTGACGGGCGCTGCTGTATATTTTGAATATATAATATCGAGAACACCAGAAAATGTTGGAGTAACACCAGAAGCACTTACTGAACCTCCGATTGTAATTTTACCACTCAATTTTGTATGAGCGTATGCTGCTCTTGCCTCAGTAGTATCAGATGTAAGTACCCTAAAACGGATTGTAGAAGTAAGTTTAGTTGTCTCGGCAAAATTGACTGGTGTACCTAAGCCGGCCAGGTGCATACAAGAGATAGTTTTAAGGTCACATTTGGTGCCAATCGCATGAGATTGAGCAAAATCCAATTCAATCAGATCTGAACTTTCGATAAAATGAGGATTTTGGTTGTTTGTTTCAGGCCCATATTTTTCTGTTCCGTTCCAACTAAAAGTCTTTCCACACTCAGAACATTTTCCAGTTTCACTAAATGTACTTGTAATTACATAAGAATCATCAAAAGTACCACCATATACAATCGCAAAGGTATCTGTAAATCTAAAAGCAGGATATTTGAGCCATGTTGCAGTACCACTCAATGTGAATGGAGTTCCATTTGACCCTTTGGTTCCTTTTGATGCAGTCGTTGTGATCTGAATATAACCATCATCGGATTCCCAAGATGCAGCAGGCGAGATGTCAGAATATTCCAAAAGGATTTCGACTTCTTCCGGTGTAAGTTCTTCGACTGTGCCATCTTCCTTCGCTCTAAATATTTGCTCCACGGTTGAGATTTCTGTGAAATCAAGGGTTTCTAAAATTGTTTCATCAGAAAGACCATCATAAGACTGCCCCGTATAGTCCATTACATACTCTGCTAATTCAATATCTGAAATAGCAGGAATTTCTTCTTTTGCCGCAACATAAAACTCCTGCAAATTTGAATAGACTATTTCAGTATTAGAAACCGATACAGAGATATATTCATCCGCAAGGACAGAAAGCCCCGGTATCTCTGATTCTGCGGCCAATGCGTTTGAAGATAACATTGAAAAACACATGGCCATTGTCAAAAAAGCTTTTACAAATTTTTTCATTATTAGTCCTCCTTCGTTATTTTGAATTATCAAAATGAAGTATTTAGATTTTCAAATACAGTAATCAATCTTTTCCTTTAGAGAGGAAATATATGATTCCCGCTCCGATAATGCTTATTGATACCACAACACCAATACCTGGATTGAAAAAAGCACACATAGTACCCGCTATCACGCTAACTATCCCAAATAGAACAGAAATTAAGACTCTCAATTATTGCTACCGCCTAATTTTATAATTTGGAACAATCCCAAAGATCTCTAAAACGCGATTTTACATTTGACTTCATTATAACTGAATATTTTCATTTGCGTCCGCTCCATAAAGGAGCTTTTTTTATCCAAAAAGAAAAACCAAAAAAGAAAAAGAACTGTTTGCCAAATCCAAACAGCAGGATTTCCAATCCAAAAGGAAGTATCCGCCTCAAATCCGTTGACGGAAGCCGGGTCTGCAAATATACTAAGAGCCGTGAACGATTAAATAATCTTTTAATTGTTCAGCCATGTCAAACCAACCAAATACTTTAGGAAAGGGGGTCTTTCTGATGAAAAAGACCATTAAATTGATTGACCTTGACTGCGGCCACTGTGCCGACAAAATCCAGAAAGCGGTTCAGAAGATCGACGGCGTAAACAGCGTGGAAGTAAACTTCCTGAGCCAGAAGATGGTTCTGGACGCCCCGGATGATCGGTTCGACGCAGTTCTGGCCGAGGCTAAGGCCCTTATCAAAAAGATTGAGCCGGATGTGACGGTCAAGGCATGAGAAAAAGCTGAACACCGGCTGCCAGAAACGGCAGCCGGTGTTCGACTGAAAGGAGATGTTTATTATGACACGAAAACAAAAGCGCCTGCTGTTCCGCATTATCGTTGCAGCGGTGCTGTTTGCAGCCGGTAGTCTGCTCCCGTTGGGGCCAACTGTGGAAATGGGAATATTTCTGGTCTGCTATGCGGTGATCGGCTGGGATATTGTCTGGAAAGCTGTCACCAACATCCTGCATGGACAGGTATTTGACGAAAACTTTCTTATGACGATTGCAACGATTGGCGCACTGATCTTGGGGGAACATTCCGAGGGTGTGGCCGTTATGCTGTTCTATCAGGTGGGAGAATGGTTCCAGTCCTATGCGGTTTCCAAATCCAGAAAATCCATTGCCAGTTTGATGGACATTCGCCCGGACTATGCGAATGTAGAACGGAACGGAAAACTGGAACAAGTTGATCCAGACGAGGTAAATATCGGTGATACGATAGTCGTAAAACCCGGTGAGCGTGTTCCTTTGGATGGCAAGATCATCAAGGGAACGTCTGCTTTGGATACTTCGGCCCTCACAGGTGAGTCTATGCCCCGTGATGTGGAACCCGGCATGGAAGTAATCAGCGGGTGTATCAACCAGACGGGCATTTTGACAATCCAGACCACCAAAAAGTACGGCGAGTCTACGGTTGCAAAGATTTTAGACCTTGTAGAAAACGCCAGCGACAAAAAAGGAAAAACAGAAAATTTCATCAGCCGTTTTGCCCGTTATTATACCCCGATTGTGGTATTCGCGGCGATTGCCCTTGCCATCCTTCCGCCCCTTGTTACCGGGCAGCCATTCAGCGTTTGGATTTACCGTGCGCTGACCTTCCTTGTTATTTCCTGTCCCTGCGCTCTGGTTATCTCCATTCCGCTTAGTTTCTTTGGCGGTATTGGCGGAGCATCCAAAATCGGCGTTCTTGTCAAGGGAAGTAACTATTTGGAGTCGCTGGCCCATACGGAAGTTGTCGTGTTTGATAAGACCGGCACACTGACGAAAGGCTCTTTTGCGGTAAGCCAGATCAAGGCCATAGATATGAAAGAAGAACAGCTTTTGGAGCTGGCCGCCTATGCGGAAGATTACTCTAATCACCCGATTTCGCAGTCTATCCAAAAGGCATACGGAAAGAAAATAGACAACAGCCGGATCAGTGATGTGCAGGAAATTGCCGGTCACGGTGTCCGGGCCGTCATAGACGGAAAAACTGTTCTGGCCGGAAATGCAAAGCTGATGAACCGGGAGAATATTGCTTATACCCCGTCGGACGCTATCGGCACAGTGATTTATCTGGCCTGCAACGGAAAATATGCGGGATACATTGTCATTGAGGATGAAGTCAAAGCAGACGCCCCGGCTGCAATCAGGGCATTAAAAGAGGTCGGCGTCAGAAAAACGGTCATGCTCACAGGGGATGCGGATGCTGTTGGTAAAAAAGTGGCGCAAAAGCTGGGACTCGATCAGGCATATACCGAATTGCTCCCGGCAGATAAAGTTGACCGCGTAGAAGCAATGTTGAAACAGACCAGCGAAAAAGGAAAGCTGGTATTTGTGGGTGACGGGATCAACGACGCGCCGGTACTGGCCCGTGCAGATGTGGGTATCGCTATGGGTGGCCTCGGCTCCGACGCGGCGATTGAGGCTGCGGATGTGGTTCTGATGACGGACGAACCCTCGAAGATTTCCGCTGTTGTGCGGATTGCCAGAAAGACGATCCGCATTGCAAATGAAAATATTGTTTTCGCCTTGGGCGTAAAGCTCTTAGTCCTGATTTTAGGGGCTACGGGTTATGCCAATATGTGGGCGGCTGTTTTTGCTGATGTCGGGGTATCGGTGATTGCTATTCTGAACGCAATCCGGGCCATGCGGGTAAAGAAATTTCTCCCCCCGGTGCATTGATACAAAAGCAGAGATATAGAAATGCGCCGTTGCTTCCAATGATAGGCAGCGGCGCATTTCGTTTATTAGTCGGTTGGACAGGATATTTCAAATAAGGCATCTACTGTTTTATGGAGAAGTTTTGCGGGGGCTGTGTTGGATAAGGTGTAATAAACCTCTTTCCCCTCCCGGCGGCTGGTAATAAGGCCGCTGCGTTTCAGATTTTTCAGGTGATGGGAAATCGCCGGTGCGCTCATATCAACGGCAGCGGCCAGATTGCAGACACATTCCTCACTATGACACAACAGCCACAACAGCCGCAGCCGGGATGGGTCACTTAACTGCTGAAACAGAAATGCTATTTCCCGAAAATTTTCTTCGGCAGGCATTTTATCTAAAACCTTTTCAATATCTTGTCCGTGGTTGTGGGGCAAATGGTAGTGTGACATATCGCCGCCTCCCTTCCAAAATAGAATAACCACAAACGATATAGCTGTCAAATACGAAAGGTCGGATAACACTATGGAACAACAAAAGCTATGCGTATTCATGCCTGATACGGCAGACATGGATAAGCTGTCTGAACTGCACAAGGCAATGGGTGACTTTACCCGGATGAAAATTCTGTGGGCGCTGATGAAACAGGAATATTGCGTAAAGGAACTTGCCGCACAAATGAATATGTCCGGATCTGCAATTTCCCATCAGTTAAAAATCCTGAAAATGGCAAGGCTGGTCGCCTCACATAAGGTCGGCAAGAATGTATTCTATACTCTTTGCGACGAACACATTAAATGGATTTTAGAAGAAACCTACGCCCATATTTCTGAAAGATGAAAAGGCGCAGCCCTGTGAAAAGGGTTGCGCCTTGATATGGTGGCTCTTTACAGCTTGTCGTAGGAAACCAGATCGCTCATGGGGATGCGCTGGGCATCAAAACGGTTCAGATCACCTTCACCCTCCGCAGAGTAACCAACGACAAGAATGTTGACCGGTTCCAGATTGGCAGGCAGGTCAAACTCTTTGCTCAAAACATCCGGCTTGAAATAGCAAACCCAAACGCTTCCGAGGCCCAGTTCGGTTGCTTGCAGCATCATGTGGTCGGTCAGGATAGAAGCGTCGATGTCGCCGGTCTGCTTTTTGTCAAAAGGCCGTACCCATGCCTTGTTGTGATCCGCGCATACGATGATTGCCAGCGGTGCGCCATAGATGTTTGCCGCCTTGCTCACTTTGGCAAGGGCCCCATCACTCTGGGCGACAATCAGGTGAACCGGCTGCAAATTTGCCGCCGTAGGTGCAACGTGTGCTGCCTCCAAAATCTTGTTCAGTTTTTCCGGCTCCACCTTCTGGTCGGTGTAGTCCCGGACAGAAAAACGCTTTTTGGCGATTTCAAGTAATTCCATAGTTCAAAGTCCTTTCCGTGTATTTTATGTGTCAAATCAACCATCGACTATATTGTAACACCGCAGAAAAATTCCACAAGAATGTACTTTCCGGGAAGATAGTTCCCAAAAGGAAAGTGCCCATCCTAACATGAGAGGTATTGATATGCAAGAAGAAAAAGAGATTTTTAGCTGCCCCGTAGAAGCAACGCTTTCTCTGATCGGCGGCAAATACAAGCCCCTGATACTCTGGCACCTGATTGAACATCCGCTTCATTACATGGAGCTGCAACGACTTATCCCAAAAGCCACGGCAAAAATGCTTTCCCAGCAGCTCCGCGACTTACAGCAAAGTGGTTTGGTATCAAGGGAAGTGATACCCGAGAACCCACCTAAGACGATTTACTCTTTGACGCCGTTTGGTAGAAGCATCATTCCTGTTTTGGAAGCAATGTGTAATTGGGGCACCGGCTATCTGGACGGTCTGGATGTGCAGACGCCATGCTGTCCGTCCACTAAAAAGTAGAAAATCAGGCACAGCCCATGCCGGTACATGAGGTTGTGCCTGATTTTTATATTTGGGATTGCCGCACATAGTTACACAGAAGCGCGAAATCTACATTGGGATTTTCTTTCTTAATTTTGTCCATATATGCTTCCGCCTGACGGTGCAGCTCCGGCTTTTGCAGATCATCCAAAAAGAAAAATACATTCAGCCTGCGGCCTACGGCAAACAATAGCCGTTCTTCCGGCGGGAGTCGCAGGAAACGGTCAATGTCTGAAAGCATTTGACGCTTCTCTGTCAGTAGATTGCCGCGAACTTCCAGAAGCAGGTTGATGATATGCTCATTCACATAGTAGCTGTCCATTTCATTAAGGTATTGTAAAAATAGCCGCTGTTAGGCGGGTTGTTATAAATAAAAAAGGACACGACGATACCTCCCCGATACCGCCGTATCCTTAAAAAAGGGCAACTTTAATACACCCCCCGCAATCCTATTTTTCAAAAAAAGAAAACGGCGGCTGAAAAATTATTTTCCAACCGCCGCTTTGCATTAGCCGCTAAAACAGCGGTTAGTGAATAAACTGCCCGATTATCTACTTATTATCGCGTTAATACTTCTACTACAACATCGCCTTTGGTTTCGGGAACAATAGTGATCGAAAAGCAAGCTGTTTCCGTTGTATTTGCAGGAATGTTTATTTTATCATTACATGGAGCAGAGGAATTGACGATATACATTGTTTCTTCCGCGTTCTCATAGGTAAGACGGATTTCTATTGTCCCACTTTCACAAGTTGCGTCCACTTTGAATTGATAGTCTGTATCGGCTTCAAGTGTGATCGTCTTTTCATACTCGCTATATTCTTCCTCATACTCTTCGGGGATAAAGTGATATTCAAAACTTCGTAAAGAAGTAAACTCGTCGGCTTCACTGTCGTTACAGGCCGTAAGAGCAAAGATAAGGCAAATAGCAAGTAAATAAACTCCGATTTTTTTATATTTCTTCATCACTTAAAATCCTCCCGTCTTGAATGGTAATTAGTCTTTTGGCGTATGACGCGACATTTTTATCGTGTGTGATAAGAATGACAGTCTTTCCCATGTTGTTTAATTCCGAAAATACTCGCATAATTTCATTTCCCGTCTTGCTGTCTAATGCGCCTGTTGGCTCGTCCGCAAGTATTGTTTCGGCTCCGCATACAATCGCCCTTGCGATTGCTACTCGTTGCTTCTGACCGCCGGATATATTCGACGGTTTCTTTTTGGCTAAATTAGATATGCCTACAAGTTCCAATGCAGATAAGACCCTTTTCTTTCGTTCAGCTTTTGATATTTGCTGCTTTATCAATGGTACTTCTACATTTTCCAATACGGTATAATCCCCGATAAGGGCAAAGTTTTGAAAGACAAATGATATTTTTTTACCGCGAATGGAAGATAAGCGTTTTTCCTTTGCACCCTCTAAATCTTCGTTATCAAGCAAATATTGATAAGTATTGCAGATTATATGCCGCTTGTCGGTACAGCTTTGCAATATGGATATAGCGATAGTTGGGAATTTTTCTTTATGAGCTTTTGCGGCTCTACTCTTACGATTGCCATTCCAGCCCTGCTTGTAATTATAATTGCTGTATCAATGGTCTTTTCCAGCGAATACAGCATGAAAACTGATGTGCTTATCCTGACTACAAAACATGGGAAAAACAAACAGATTACAGCGAAACTATGGGCATCTCTTATATTTGCTACTCTGGTTATAAGCGGTGTATTTATCCTCTTTTGCATTGCCTTTGGACTGCAATATGGCCTCGCCGGGTGGAATACTTCGATCCAGACTAACTTTGGTCTTTCTCTTATGGCCATAGAAATACCTCTCAACAACTTGCAGCTTCTTTTATTGGGATTCCTGATTGTTTGGGCAGCAAGCATTTTCACCGCCTCCATTACCGCCGTATTGTCTGCTATTACAAAGACACCTTTTTCATCCTTGATTGTGGCACTTGTTGTATTTGGGCTTCCCGGTATTATTCGTCAGATGCTCAATCAAAATCCGCTTCGGGATATTTTGATTGCATTTCCGATAAACGCCGTGAATGTTCAGGAGGTGTTACGGCTACCGATCAATACTCAGTCAATTTTTTATAATCATCCTTATGCTCCAGCAGCCAGTATTGGGATAGTAACTTTATGTATTTTGATTCTTTCGAGCGCCATAACTCATACAGCGTTTAGGAATCATCAGCCGCTTTGATAGGAACAATTCTCACATCTGGAAAGAGCTTTGCAATATAAAAATTCTCGTTATGATAGGAGGTGTTGAAAAATAGAGCGTGTTAATAACGAAAGCTATGAATGGTTTCTTGTTGCCAAGGCGAACGGCAAGCAGATAGTACAATATTTTTGTCCAAATGAAATTGTAGGGGATATGGTAAAAACCCTTGCAACATTTCAAATGGGAGAAAAGACACAGCCGAATGAAGCAGTTATAAATCGGTTTAGGGATGTTGTAGAAGGTGGCATTATTTCATGCGAAATGGTGTCCAGACTGACGGGGATAAGCGAAGAATATTTGAAAACATTATTATCAGGAATCAGTGAAGTATATGATACGAAAAAGATTATTGCTTTGACAGAATTACTTGAAAAGGTTAAATAATAAGACAGCAGAAAGATATGCTTATTCACCGCTTGCCCCACAGCCAATGCTCATGTTATGATACTTCCCAAAACCACGAAGGGAGGGACAGATTGTAACCCGTCAACCAGCACTATGAGGATAAGGGAATGAACAATACAGAATTAGCGTATCAGATAGAAATGCTGACGCAGACCGTTGGGCGGCTCTGTGAAGCCGCGCATCTGGATGGGATGCTGGAAAATATTGCTCTGCAACACCGCTTTACCAAAGAGCAATACACTGGAATTTGGGGAACCATGCAGAGAAGAACCACACACGGCCATTGTGATAAGGCCGCGCTGAAAGCGGAGCTGGATGCTCTCTTTCCGCAGCCGCTCCCGGATCTGGTGTTTGCTCAAATCCTGCGGGGCTTTTTAATCAGCAACCGCAAGGACAAAACCACCGAAAGCGTTACCTATCAGAATATCTACCGCATTTTACATGAAATGAACATGACAACCATATAAGCGTGATAAACGCCGGATGCAGCCACAAGGCCGCGTCCGGCGCTTTTGATGGATTACATTGGATAAGTTATATTAGCTGTGTCTGGGTGAATCAGAACCACCGGCACATCGTTCTCCCGTGCATACCGGACACACTGCATTGTCCCGGAGCGCAGATTCCGCACATCGTCATAAACCGCCACCAGGTAATTGGCCTGATCCACCATGTAGCAATTTCTCTTGATATAGCTCTCCCGGCAATCCTCGTTTCCGATGACCTCTTTTTTGCTGCAATGTTGCAGGATAAACTCCATCCGGCGCTTGCTGCGCTGATCCCACTTGGCATCATGGCCGACAAACGGCAGGGCTACAACCAATTCAATATCTTCGTATCCAGGCTGTTCCTTCAGACGAAGGATTTGTTCAGCCGCCCACATATCAACACCCAGGGCGCCGCCAACATAAAAGCGCCGGACTTCCTTTTCATCATGTAGCTTTCGGAACACCTCCAGCATACTGGCTTTGATCTTCTTACAAAGGGCATAATCTTCACTGTATTTGAACTTGAACCGGCTTGGCCGGTGTCCAGTAATAGCACAAACGCATTCATTCATGCGGTTTCCTCCTGTTCTAATAGCTGTCAACACATAGAAAACAAAAATAACTCATTTAATAAGGCATAAACGAAATCATCAGCCAAATTATAACACAAATAATATTCAATATCCAGGGAACCTTTCTGATATGCTAACAATCAGAGAGGTGAACTTATGGACGAAGAATTTATCCGCAATCGGATCACGGAGCTGCGGTTGAAAAAAGGCATTTCTGAATACCAGTTGAGCTTGGAACTGGGGCAAAACCGTGGCTACATCCAAGCTATTTCCTCCGGCCGGGCATTGCCTTCCATGAAGCAATTCTTAAATATCTGCGAATATTTTGAAATAACGCCCCTGCAATTTTTTGACGCTACCGAAAACACCCCACAGCTTGTCAGAAAGGCGTTGGATGGCATCAGGACATTATCAGATGATGATTTAATTATATTGCTTGGTCTTATCGCACGGCTGAATCAAGGAAAATGACGGCAGGCGCCAAATGGCTCCTGCCGTTTATCTTTCCCTATATTATCCCCCATTTTCTCATCCACGCAAAATATTATGTAAATTGAATCTTTCTACTTGTTGAGAAGTCAGACTACATGATACAATGGAATGGATTACGACTGGGGGTTCGCATTATGTTAATTTATATGATGATGCTTGAAACTCCAGAGGAGAAGTCGCTGTTTGAACAGATCTATCTGGAGTATCGTGGCCTGATGTTCCATGTGGCCTACGAAATTTTACATAACGAGCAGGATGCAGAGGATGCTGTGCATCAGGCTTTCGTAAAAATAGCAGAAAACATTAAAAAAATTGATGCTCCTGTGTGTCCAAAAACGCATAGCTATGTCGTTACAATAGTTGAACACCAAGCAATAGATCAGTATAGACGGTTACAAAAACACCCTTCTGTCGAACTGATCGAGGAAATTCAAGGCACAAATGCTCATTATGAAGGGGACAACGATTTGACAAAATGTATCTTGAAGTTGCCTGCCAGGTATCGAGAAATGATTTTGCTGCGTTATCACCATGGGTACACTGTCAGAGAAATCGCAAAGATGTTGGGACTGTCGTTGCCGGCCGCAATTAAACTGGATCAACGGGCCAAAAACAAATTGAAAAAACTATGTGAGGAGGCGGGAATCCTGTGATAAGCAAGGAAATGCTGAAAAAAGCGGCGGCTGAAGCGGATCAGGCAATCAGGGATTCGCTCCCCGCTCCAGCAGAATGTGAACATGAGTTTTCCCCATCGTTTCAGAGAAAAATGCGCCGAACTTTTCGGAAAGCAAAACATCCCGTGATCTACAAACTGCCCAAATATGCAGCTTGCTTTGTTCTTGCGGTGGCTCTCGCCAGCGGTACATGGCTGACAGTGGATGCAGAAGCGCGAGCTGCTTTTTTTGCATGGGTACGGGAGCAGTACGAGTCTTTTGTTGAATATGGATTTATTGGTGAACCACCACAAAAAAACAATGTTGTAGAGTATGATCTAACATGGCTACCAGGCGAATTTCATCTGATAGATAAACAGGCTATTGATGGGAATACCTTGATGATATATGCAGATGATTCTGGGCAACGTATAACTTTTTCCTATTCACATGGAGATAATGCCACAAGCCTGTTTGTAGCATCAGACTATACAGAGGTGAAGTCAGTTCAAATTGGAAACATCAAAGCAGACTTCTATCAAGCTGGCGAGGAAGCCTCTGCTAATGTACTGGTTTGGTTATCAGAAGAAGATACTTTCTGTTTTTGTATCATGGCAGATCTTTCTGAGGATACCATGATTAAGCTGGCCGAGAATGTCCAAAAAAAATAATTCCAAAATTTTTAAGCAGCTGTCCAAAATGACCTCCTTTATTCGTTTACGGGATATAAGCGAATGAAGGAGGTCATCCCTTTGAAAAAACGATTTTTCCCTATCTTGTTTCTCTTTCTCATGGTGTTTTCCACGACTGCCTATGCAGCATCGACACGAGCGGCAACGGTTACTCCGAACATTTCTTTTCATGGGACAACTGCTAATTGTTCGGTATTCATCGTTGCCGATAAGCCTACGGATGACATCGACGCAGTAATTAAACTATGGCAAGGTGGTCAATGTATCAAAACGTGGGAAAAATCTTCTACAAGCTATCTTGTTTTCAGCGGCGAAGTAGCGGTTACAAAGGGGAAAACCTACGAATTAACAGTTGATGTAAGTATTTCTGGGAAAGAACTTCCAAGATTCTCTGTCAAAGGTACTTGCTCGTAAGATAACACAGGAAATGTATTAAAATACCCATAGACCATACATTTTTGACATGAAAAATTCAAACAGTTTGCATTATATTATAGGCTTAGAAAGGAGTTTGTTATGAAGAAAAAAATTATGTCCGCGTTGTTACTGTGTGTTATGGCTGTCCTTTTCTGTGTTCCCGCCTTTGCAGCAAACACCTCTGACACGGAAGCATCAGAACCCGTTGTCTTTAAAAGTACAAGCCTTCCGGAGTGGTTCCCTGAAGATGCCCCGGCCCCTGATCCTAACGGCGAAATCGTTACCGTTTATTGGTATGTCGATGAAAACGGTAAAACTGTGACTTATGATCCCCGGGAAAGAAAGACTGTCACTGGGGACGCTGGTACCGCTACCATCTATTGGGTGGACTCTCGTATGATCGGCTGGGGGATTACTTCTAAAACCAAAGGGCCTATGGTCTTTACCGGAAGTGTAACTACCAACCGTGGTCAATTATTCCCTCTCGGGGATATTGAATTTGACGGTGACTGCGGTGGTACTATTGACAATGTTACCACTCGAAAGGGCCAGAATAAGGCTACCCTTTCTGGCATTATGATTGACGCCAACGGACTTTCTATCACGGCGCCCGAAGTGTCTGCCAGTTACTACAAATAATCAGTTGCCATGCAAATATCCCTTATAACAAAGTTACAATTACAATACCAGACCTATACTTTTGCTGCAAACTGTTTTAGAATTAACGAAAAAATCATGTTTTCTTTTCAAGTAAAGCCACTCGAAGAAGAACAGGCATTATGCGAAGAATTAAGCAAATCCAGAGGAAGAACAATTTCTTTTTGGCTTAACAATATTCCATTTAGTGCATCAATAGATACGTGTTCTTTCTCAAAAACACAGGACAATAAATACTACCGAGATTTTAATATCATTGTCAAAAATCAATTCTTCCTATCTCCAAATTAAACGCACTATAAGCGAGAGGGCCACAAGACACGATCTTGTGGCCCTCTTGCTTATATAACTACCTGACTTGGACTTTACGCTTCACAATACAGTTAAGTTTGGATACTGTAAAGAATTTTTTCTAAGAAATAGGTACCCACTGTTGGCATAACGGTAGACTGCTTATAAAGTGTGAGGTTAGGCATCCGCAAAAATAATTCAAAGAATTTTTAGGCAACTGTCCAAAATGGCTTCCGTTATTCGTTTACGGGGTATAAGCGAATTAAGAAAATCATCCATAAAAATGTGTGTTCCGCAGAATATAATCTTCTAAGATTCAATGTTTTGAAATTACAGACTTTTGTGAGAAAGAGGTGATACCGATGGACCTGGAAATTGAGCAGTAATTTTCTTACCCATTTCCCGACTAAAGGAGATGATTCCAATGGTTTATTATATCGTCTAAGAAGGATGCAAGGAGGCAAGGTTGAATGAATAAAAATTCCTTTTCCAAATGGATAACCCTGTCAATAAATACAATCGTTTTTTTAGTTGTTCAGTACATTCTTGGGTGTGCTACTTTTTCCTTTCAACATCACCCAATATTCATTCTATTCTTTGCCAGTGAGATGTATATACTCACAAGGTATTTGAATTTTTTGATTGATACGCTATCCAAAAAGTCACTTGCCTATACAATTTTTATCGTTACATTCCTTCTTTTACTATGCCTATTCCTTTTCATTGGAATACTCCCTATATCTACTCATTTGCAAAAAGTATGAAGGAGGCTATATGCCATGAAGAAAACGACCAAATTCATATCAGCTTTTATGGCTGCTATCCTGTGCTTCAATCTCGTGTCTTTTAGTGCCTTTGCAGCTGAACCATCTGCTACCGAAACTTCTTTTTCTGCTGCTGATCTGGCAACCTATAATCAAGAATTGGCAGATTTCGGCCTGAACGATGACGAAATTCAGCAACTCCAAAATATTACCACAAAAATTGCAAACGCAACTACCATGCGTGAAGTTGATGCCTTAATGGAAAGCTATCACGCCATTTTGGAAAGCACTCCTCTTGCTGCTGCGAAAACCATCACAAGCTATTCCGGCGGCACTCTAACACTGGACTATACTGGTAGTCTTAGCCCGATCTCTAATGTCATCTTTACAAAAGTCATTTATATGGGAAATAAGCAAGTAGAATTTTATCAAAAAGGCATGAACAGCCCTACTTTCGTTACCTTCCTTGTAGATGAACTGATTGGAAAAGGTGTAAGCGTTATCACAAAATCGGTCGCTGCAAAAATTGCAACAGCGCTTTCTGTTCCGGAGTCCGCTGTGGCTTTTCTCATTGGTACATCTGTTGCCGCTACACTGTTTGTATTCCAAAACCTCGAAACTTGGGATTTGAATGATGCCATTGAAAACAGCAGCAATGGAAAAGTTAAACTGGAATACTTCTACAGCACCAATATTGTTTTCCCATACTATCAAGAGTACCAAAACTTTGAGCCGTGGGACAACAATAAGGTTGAAATTCCTGCTAACTACGATTATGATTGGCAATCCGGCGTCTACGATTGCGAATACCTCTCCCAGTAACCCTACTCCAAAGACAACAGCTGTTTTCTTCCATTAGTCAAAAGCCTTTGGATGATGTGGGAACTAAGGCGATATATGACTATTTGTAGACACAAAACGCTACAAACATTCTTCCAGCCGAAAGAATCGCTGTTCGCACTATATTCCCATCCAACAGCCTGATCCAATCCTATTTTACTTGGCTGTTTGATTAAAATGTACCTATCAACAGCACAGCCCTTTACTTTTTTTCTTCATCCGTAAGTATCTGTTCACCTGTACGATTCAAGGGGGTATAAAAATGGACTGCCCCCCAGACCACATACGAATCGGGCGGCAATTCTGCCGCCCGATTTTTGTTTCAAAGCCATCTGCAAAGGAGTAGAAATCCGGTGTCGGCAAAGTGGCAGACTGCTCCCCAGGCGTGGGATCAGGGGTGTTACAGGCATCCGCAGGGGCGCTCTCCGGCTGCACTGCCGGGGATTCATCAGACGCATCATCTTCCGGCACAGGGGCGTTTTCCGGCTCGTCAGGGCAGGGCAAGTCAGAGCATAAGGTATAGAGATTGCTGGTCTGGCCGCCGTTCTTACGCTCGTCAAACCGGGCCTGCTTGACGATGTATCCCGCCTTCACCAGCTCATCCAGCGCCCGCTTTACGGTGGACACCCCATAGCCGCACTTGGCGGCTATGGTCTTGATAGAGGGGAAACACTCGCCCTCTTTGTTGCAATGCAGAACCAGGACTTGCAGCACAAGCCGCGCTCTGGGCTTCAGTTCAGAAGAAAATGCCCGCTGCATATACTCAAACTTTGCCATATTCCAATCCTCCCAATCATGTCTTACTGTTACAGGCGCTTTTCTCCTGCAATATACTTCTCCACCAGCGGCCGGTAGATCTGCCCGTTGACCTGTTTTGCAAACAGATCGTGGGATGCCGCCGCAATCTGCACATCTTCCCCAAAGAGTTCCATACAGTATTCCTGAATTTCCTGCGGCACACAGATCGCTACCGGGCGCACCTCCAATGAGCCGCACTCGGACAATGCCTTGTGGAACACCGGAATCTCATAGGGCAGGACACTTCCGCACAGGAGCCGGTGATCCGCGTCACGGAAAATAGAGGTGGGCGTCTGCATCACACCGCAGTCATAGATGATAAACTGATACGCCTTATCCGGCTCGTTGGTCAGGTAGCAGTCGATCCCATCAATTGTGTAATGCTCCCCATCCGGCGCCGCTTCGTAGATGTTCAGCAGGAGCTGCAGGTGGCGGTTCTGATTGACTTCGATATATGCCACCTCCGCGCCTCTGGCCGCCAGCCAGGACGCCAGGTTAAAGGCCGTCACCGTTACGCCGCTTCTGCGCTGTGAACCGGCCACGGCAATACGGATATTCCGGGCGTTCCAGCGGTACGGAATAATTTCATCCGGCTCCGGGGCTTTCTCACGCTGAGTAACTGGCTGTTCGTAGACGGGAGCCTTTACCACATACCGCTGCATCCCATCTTCGGAAAGTGCCTCTGTCAGCTCGTCCAAGGCGTCCTCCATCGTTTCACCTGTAACCAGATTCACAACGCCGATGGACAGTAACCGCTGTACCTCGCCGTTCACATCCTCGCAACCGGAGAGGATGACGATGATCCGGGCGGAGAACATCATCTGAAAGGATTGCAGGGCAAGGGTGAAATCATTGCCGCTTTCCTCGATACACGCCGCATCCACCACAAAGAATTTGGCGTTGGCATAATTGCGCATATCTTTGGTAACGAAACTTTTCAGGCTGAACCGGCCGACCAGTTTCTTGGCGGGCAGAGTCATATTCCGCACAGCGGGGTCGATCAGGTTGCTTTTCTGGTTACTCGTCAAGTACAACAGCACAGGATTCACCTCCCATATTTTCAGCACTGGTTTTGTCATCCGCCCCGCCGGTCAGCAAGAGGGCGATGCCCACCACTACGATCACGATGTAGATAAACAGTTCAATCAGCTTGTTTCGGTTATTCATATCGCACCCCTTTAGTAGATCGCCCACAGGGGACCGCCTGCTGCGGCACCCTTTCTGGCCTCATCCAGAATGATTGATATATCCCATTCCTGTTCGCTTCGTTTTTTACTGGCAGGATCGGCCACCAGGATTTTTCCTTCAGAGGTCACTCCACGCAGCACCATAAAGTGACCGCTGGATGTGAAGTGGCCTTTTGACATGAGTGCCACAATCAATTTCCCGGATGCCAAGGCATCCACCACAGCTTGCGGGTCATCGGTGCTGATGCTTTCCCATTGAAGTCCAAAGCCCTCCGCAGCCCCCGGTATCAGCGAGTGATAGGACCCGTTGCCGGAACACCAATAGCCGTTCTGATACGCCCATTCTGCCATTGTGGGGGGATCAACAGTCTGGTCTGTCAGGCTGGATACCACAATCGCCATAGAGGTCGGGCCACATCCATAACCGCCGATATTATCGGTTCCATACGGAAGATCGGCCCAACGCTCATCCAACTGATTGTAGTAGACAACTTCGGTCGCCCCATCCGTAAAGATGACGCCCTCATAGCTCTGACCACTACCGTCTATATAGTCTTTCTCATAAATGCCGAGCTGCTGGTTGTAACCATATTGCTTCTGAAAATCCTCTACCACGTTTACCTCATCTCCAATCAGCCATTGGGACAGCACGGAAAAGGGGCTGGTAATGAGGTACAGGATGAAGGCGATCAAAAGCAAAAGCCCTATAACCGGGGCCAGGATCATAAACAGGATTCTTTTCCGGCTCTCGGAGTCGGTAGCCGCCTGCATAGCTACCTTTGCCAGAATTTTTGCAGTCAACGGATCAACAGCCAAAAAATCACCTCCATAATCAGTCCGGTTCCATACCGGGGGCTTCCATCATCTGCTCCATTTGCAGATTGAACGCCTCCCGCCGTTTACCGGCGCTGTCGTCAATTTCAAACACCTTTTCTCCTTTGTCATTTTCCCGGACAGATACCATGTAGTCCCCATTGGCGATGAAGCAGGCCGTAAAGAGCGCCCGAATCGCCGGGGCAGGCATCCGCGAAATCTCAAAAGGAGTAGCAGCACACTTGCTGTTCCAGGAAAAGAGGTTGCGGGCGGCATCCGCCGTAATCTTCATCCAGTCATATTCAAACTCCTCTTTCCGCATCATCTTGGTAAAGTCGATTCCCTCCGGGCAGAGGTAGCGATCCATCTTCTGAAAGAGAGCCGGATGGGAAGCCATCAGGAAAAGGGCGGCATGGTAGGAAGCGTCCAAATCACTGCCCCTCCAACGTATGGCAGCCATCTTGTTGACCAGGTATTCGTATCGTTCCGCATGATTCATCTGAAAACCTCCTGTGTGGAATAAGTAAGGCGACCGGGATTGCTCCCGGCCGCCACCGAATTACCGGCCGCCAGCCTTGCCCATATAGGAAAACTTGTAAGCCGGAATCTCAAAGTTTACATGAAGCCGCTTGGACCCAATGATAAAGAGTGCGTGTCCGCGCCGTTTGCTCTCCAACAATTCCTGCTCCGCGTCCGTCAGGTTGTAGAGGTCTTTGGTTTCCTGAAGGTTTTTGCCGTCGCAGCCCATCAGGATTTTATAGCACGGAATATCCAAAAGGGCCTGCCCGTACATTTTGACCTCCGGGGCCAGGAAATCCACCACGGAATGAGAAATGATTGCCAGTCCAGCTTCATACTTTCTTGCCCGCTTCTCCACATTGCGCAGGAATACCAGTGACTGCGGAACCTGCGGGTCGATCATCAGATACGCCTCGTCACATACCAGCAGGCAACGCTCATTCCGGTCGCGGCTCATTTCTTCCCAGCACCAGCTCAACAGGTTCAGATACTGCGTGCGCTTGACATTATCCGACGCATTTTGCAGGTCGTGGGTATCCAGGCAAATAAACCGGGAATTGGCCTCCAGCGTGGTGTGGCCGTTCCACAGAAAGCTGTCGCTGCCCGCTGCGGCGTCGTACAGCAGCATTGCCAGATCACGATATACCGGATTCTCCTTGTTGGCCTCCGCTTTCTTTTCCAGCAGGGCGTGAAGGTCGGACAGAATGGGAAAATCCGTGGCCTTGAGCTGCCGAATATCCGTTTCCCAGAAAATGCCGAACTGATTGTAGAGTTCAATGATCGTCTGCTTGAGGATCGCTTTCTGCATATCCGTCAGGCTGGGCAGATACAGGGAAAATTCAATCTCCAGCGTTTTCATGTGCAGCGCCATATCAGACATTCCGTTTCCTTCATCTGTATAGAGTTTATCGGTTTCATCGTCATCGTCACGGGGCGCCGGTCTGATCTGCAAAAGGTTGGAGCGGCCGTTTTTTCCGCCGCCAGCGTTGAGCCAGCTTCCGTTCAGGTTCCGGCACATATCCTTATATTCGGATTCCGGGTCGATGCACAGGATTTTCGTCCCCTTCATGTATTCCGAAAGCATGATGTGCTTCACAACGGTACTCTTGCCGATACCGGCCACACCCATAATCACGAAGCTGCTATTGGTGCGGTCGTTTCCGCGCTCCCAGGTATCCAGAATCACCAGGCCGCCGTTGCTGTCCTTTGCAAAATAATAGCCCCGACCATCGTTGTAACCGGAGCTGGCAAACGGGAATCCGCCCACAAAGGTACTCATGGGAATAATACGGGACACAATGCTGTCCACCGTGGAGTTGGCCGGATAGGTGGGAGAAATGCTCTGGAACCCTTCCTTTTGGAGATTGGCGAGGGTGCGCACCTTGCACTTCTGGATGTTGAAGGCGCTCTCCACACGGCGGCAGACCTTTGTGAAGTTGGCCTCATCCTGTGCAATCGGCATCACGGTCAGCGACATCATGGCGACCGTTTCGCCCTCTTGGTCGATCCGCTGCATGATTCGCTCGCCATCCTCGGCGGCTTTCTCCGCGCGCTGCCGGGTCAGCGGGTCTTTGGCACTGTCAGCGGCGCCGCGCTGTTGGACAATACTTTTGGAGATTGCGGAAATGAGCGAACCATTGTCAATGGGGGTAATCCCCACCGAAACAATGGTGCTGGGGATGTTGGTGATCTTGGAAAGCCACCCCATATCCACCTTCTGCGGATAGCGGACGGCGCCGTACACCTTACCCAGATTTTCACCGATGACCAAACTGTTTCGCTTGATTTCCAGCCCCATCGGGGTAATGACATTTAACAGCGCTTCATTGACGGGAAACGCTTCTTCTTTTTTCTTAGAACCTAACAATGATCCACCTCCAACTGTTGATTGCGGTAAGGCACCCCAATGTAGTCCAGCACAGCGCCGCACCCCAATTTATTGATGCAGTAATCATACTGCTGGGGATGCGTCACCTGCATAAGCTGAAATCGGTTCGGCTCATGCTCCAGATGAACGCCGTACATACAATACATACACCCCGATCTGGAAACACCGGTGGTTTTCAGAATCGGGGTGCCGTTCTTCTTGCGACTTTCAACAATGTCCCCATAGATGGGAGCATAGGGAATGCCGGTCATTTTTAGATACCGCAAAATATCTTCTTCCAGCCAGAACGCAAGGGGCTGGCTGAGAGGCCGCTGGCGCTCGAAGCCGTTGCAGCCAAACTTGATCCAGGATTGCTCCCGCAGCTTGCTTTCGCAGGCCAGGACACCCGTAATCGGGTGCCGCCCGGACTGCCTTTCAAATTTGTTCAGCGGCGCTTTTTTCATGTGGTAACAACACCTTGCCGAAATCTTGAAGGGAGCGTCCAGAAGGTATTTGTAATTCTCGCAGTTGTAGATCGACTTCTTTCCGTTCTTGTCCAGCAGTTCTCCATTGAGTCGTGCCAGACGGTAAGGTTGTCCCTTTCTTGCGCCGTTGATAACATCCGAAACCTCTTTGGAGATGATCGGATAGCCGTACTTCTCAAGAATCTGAGTGAACGGATAGCGCGGGCGAAGCCAAATAACATTGTCCTTCGTTTTTACGAAATCGCGCAGTTCGGGGTATTCCAACCCCGTGTCAACATACACAGCAGGAATATCAGGGTAGACCCGCCGTGCCAGATCAAGCAGCACGGTGGAATCTTTACCGCCCGAAAAGCTGATAAAGACCTGCCCATCGTACCGCATATACCATTCCATGATTCTCGTCTGCGTAACTCTGATTTTTCTTTCGAGGCTCCAACCCTGCATGATTTTCAAATCCTGCCGGGTGTGCTTCATACTTAGACAACACCTACACTTTCCAAAATCGGGATCGCAGCATTGATGCCGGAATCCTCCAAATGCACATAGGCGGGGTTGTTGACCAGGTTGCACAGCCGGACAATATCCTGCTGTTGCAGAATCTCGGTCTGAATGCCGCTGTCCGAAAAATATCCGCCGAGCAGCTTGAGCTTCTGAAGCAGATCGCGCTCAACGCCATCGCTTACCCTATCCCAAATCTTGATGTAGAATTGCCGTTCCACAACCTCGCCGGAAAGAGCAAAGGCGCCCATTTCCACGATTTCCTGCTTCAGCAGTTCCTTTTGCTTCACATCGGAAGAAGAAGTGAGTGTGGCAGACAGCTCCGACAACAGCGGAGAAATATCTACCGGGCGGGATACGGCAAGAAGCTGAAACGGGTACTGTGCGCTGGACAGGCTCACCGTAAGCTGCTTGGCAATCAGCCGTTTTTCGTTTTTGCTGAACAGTTCTGTGCTGATCGGGTAGATCTTCAGATACGCCAGAGCCAGATTGTCACGGGTATAGAGGAAGTTCCCCCGAATATCTTTCACATTCACAAACTCATTGGCGGTGATCTGGGCCAGTTCTTCCTTGTCCTTGTTCTTCGATTTTTTGTGTTTGGCCGACAACTTCAGAAAAATCAGCGTCCCACCGCCCAGTAGCGCACAGACGCAGATCATAATAATTGGCAAAAGCAATTTATCGACCTCGCTTTCTTTGCCATAAAAATAGGCCCTGCTTTTCAGCAGAGCCATGTGTTATAGTTCCAAATCTTCTTCATCTTCACTTTCTTCACCGTACTCAAAATCCAACTCGTCCGATTCAAAAGAAAAGCTGTGGTCTGAGATACAGTCCAGGGCGCCAATGGCGTCCAGCTCGTCAAAATGCTCTCGTAAGAAAGCCAAATCCTCCTCGTCAGCCCGCACGGTTTCGCCATCTCCATAGAGATAGGTCTGAATTTTCGCTTCGATGGTATCCCCCAGGGGCCACTCGGAGAGAACCTCGGAGATTTCATCACAGGTCAGCAGTTCATCCAGCCCATCCGGGCTACCGGGGACAAAATGCTCCGTCATCAGAGAGTGGGGGGCATCCAGAGTCACCACCGAAAACATTTTGCTCATCGGCCTGCCTCCATATCCTCTCCGGCTCCGGTGTCCATGTCCCATCCCTTGCCGAACATGAAGTTCATAAACTCTTTCATGTCGGCGGCGGACCGTACTTCAAAGGATACTGCTGCGGGGACCGGCTGCGGAAAATACTCCTGATACATGGCAATCTGTTCATCGGTCAAAGAAACGCCCCGTCCTTCCGGGGTATCGCCATAGAGGAAAAAAGTTCCGTGAAGGGTATCCGGCCCGTACTGTCGGTTCTCCGGCAGACCTGTCAGTTTCCCGGACGCATTGCAGCAGAGAACCGTTTCGCAGGGCAGAGGAATACACTCAATATCCCCGCCCACAAGTTCCTGCCGGTGTTCCAGAGAATCCTCCAGCATGGTCGTATAAGGCGCCCGTCCAGGTTCAAACACCATAATCCGAATCGTTCTGTTGTCGTTCATATCCATTCTCCTTTTTCTTACGGATTGCCCGGTGCGATATGCCAATCATCATAGAGGGAGCCGCTGATCGTTACATCATCGGTGAGATTCATGGCGAGCATCCCCGCAGGCGTCCAAATATCCATTACATGAGTATTGACTGTGTAGCTCCCATCCGGGAACCAAACCGGCGAAAAATGCACCCGCTGGTTATAGGTGCTGTAAATGTTTTTGGCAAACTGGAACCGCGCCGTTGTTCCGCTGGTGAGCCGCTCCAACAGCCGCCAGTAGGTTCCATAGCCAAACTCCGGGAAGTAGGATACGGCTGTCTGCCCGTAGGTATAGTGCGACAGCGGGGCAGAGGTGCTGACGGTTGCCGTTACAGTGTTTGTTACGCCATAGCCTGATTTCATCAAATCGCCCGAAGCGGTGGGAACCTTTTCGTCCGGCTCGATTCGGGTGGTGGCGGTCATACTGGCCGAGTAATTGTCCCGGAAGTAATCATACCATCCATCGTCTACCCAATATCCTGTGTTTTTCCCTGTGCTGTGCCACACCCAATAGGGGTGCCATTTCGCCCACCAGACACTCCATGCTGCATAGGTCTTGGTTTCTCGGCTGGGAACGCTGCTGGCCGACCAGCTTCCCATTGTATCGGTGGCTTTCGGGTCGGGCGGGTCGTTGCCGGAGAGATCTACCACCTTTGCGCGAATGGTGCTTTGGCTCAACGAACCTTTATTAGTGCTGACATAGATGGTAATATCCTGAGGCTCCGACGGTGTATGCCACTTTACCCAGGCAATCTGACTATCTCCCGATGGAATCACAATATTGTTCATCCGGTAGGTGCTGCCGTTGATACTAAAGGATACCGTAGCAGGGCTATCAGGATTGATCTCCGATCCCGCATAGAGCGTTACCGGCGTGATGACATCTGTATCCACACGATACTCGTAGTCATAGTCGGTTGGCTCCGGCTGTTCGGGCGGGTCGGTAAACCATACAATACCCATACCCAGATAGGTGATAATAGTATCGTTGGAACAGGTCTTATTGGTAGCCCCTGTATAGGCCGGAAATCCCATATCCGCATATTCCAGGAACATAGCCAGCGGCAGGTTTTTATGGGTCAAACTCGTCATGGTCTTACGCAAGGACCCGCCTGCCTGATTATCATAGAGCGCGGCTTCATGGGCAGTCATGGCCATCATAATTCCGTTGTGCTTAAAATAGGCGATTGGCTCCAAAAACAGCTTGTACTGTCCGCCAATCAGTTCCTCGTATGCGATTCCGGTTTGCTGCGCCACCAGTTTTACCGCATACTCGGAGCAGAAGTATTTCTTGATTGCTTCAATGCTGGCCTTCTGGCTGCCACTGCTGACGATCCTCGGCATAGGGGTTGCGGGGGTGTAGTAGTCGTAATTCCCCGTGGTTGGAGAAATACTTGCCCCATTCGCATATTGAATTTTACTGACTTTCCCAAAATGAATCTTGATAGATGGAGTTTTATTAGTCAAATCAAAAGAGGACGACACAGGCTGACCGGATTCTGCATCAACCACAGTAATTCGTACACCATCCATACCAGGGTTCCAGGAGTTCTGCGAGGTTCCTTGCCCCATATCGCCGCCACCGCCATCCACGTTTCCGCTTCCTCCGGTTTCTGCCAGGGCGCTCATAGGACAGATACCCAACAGCAGCACAAGTGTGAGCAATATTACAAATATCCGCTTCAAAAACGCACCTCCAATCAAATTAGTTGAGGACAAAAAAAGAGTACGGTATCGCTACCGTACTCTCCGGGCTTGTTATCAGCCCATGTTGCCGACCTGTTTATTTATATCTCCATCAGAGTCGATGTTGTGCTGGACGGAGCCGCCGCCCTCGTCGGTGATCCAGCCAAAGCCCTCCAGATAGATGGAACCGCCCTGTGTATCGCCGGTCTGGGGTTGGTTGTTGTCCGGCTCATGCACAATCGGCTCATCCTTTTCGCTGGCCGCCTGCTGTTCCTCCTGAGAAGGCGCCGGGGGCGGAGTGGTTTCGGGTTTCTTTTCACTGTCGGTCAGGTTAACGTCCACCTGATCTTCTTCCTCCACATTCAAAACAGCATCCGTCTGGTTCTGGCTGTCAGTCGCTTCGGGTTTAGAGGTGTCCGGCACCACTACCAGCGGTTCGCTGGAGCTGCTGTCCGGGGTATTGCTGCTATCCACATCCTCGGCAGATACATCCGAGGGGGTGGATGCCGGATCAACAGTTGTGGTCTGCCCACCCTTGCCCAGCAGCACTGCGGCGATCACAATTACCACAACGGCGGCTACGCCAAGAACGGCCAGCAGCTTCTTGTTTTTTGCACTCATTTGAAAACCTCCTTGTACGGTGATTTTATATTAAAATGATGGCAATATTTCTCGCCATCATTATACCATTTGCACAAATACGGCGTCCAGGTGTGATTCCTGCCAAATATTTTTTTGCGCTATGGAAAATCGACAGGGCGAAATACACAAAATTAAAACCTGGGGACATATTTGGCGTTGAGTTTCATGGTAATCTGCATGGGGGGCAGATGCCCGAACCCAAAGGAAAGCGGCACATCAACAGTGATTGTTCCTGTGACATTGAGCTGCGTAATGCCATCCGGCACAGACGGCGCCAGTGGAGCGTTTTCCACTTCCAGGTGCAGGTCGTACAGTCGATACTCCAAATCCTCGCCGCTGTACTTTACATACTGTCCGTCCTTGTATTCAACGCCCAAAACATTTTGCAGGCGGGCATACACATTGCCGCTGGTAACATTCTGCGACCAGGACGAACCGGCAAGCTGGTAGCCACCAGAGTACCCCTCCCGTAAACCGGCATAGGCTTCATCCCAGTTCTCGATAGCCACATCTACAATGGCGGACTGGACAGAATCGCGCACCCCCTGTGCAACAATCATCAGCCGCATATACTCAAAGGTCACACAGGCCAGAATCAGGCAGCAGAGGACAACCGCCAAAATCATCGGTACACCTTGACCGGATTTGCTTTTCAGGACTTCTCGGATCTTTTTCACTTCCAATACACCTCCGAAGTCCCGCTGGCCTTTGCTGTCAGAGTCACAGGAAAAGATGCAAACTCACCGAACAGTCCGATGTTGACGGTGGTTGTGAGGGTCACTTCCACCTCGTTGCCAAGCTGAATTTTCCCGGTGTCACTCCATGAGATATTGGGGTCGAGTCCGGTTTGCTCCCGTAAATCCGCCGCTTTTGCGCTGGTAGCAGAGCCAACCTGCCCATTGATTTCCGCTGTCCGAACCAATTCGTCCGCAAAAACATCAAGGTTCTGCTTTGCCACAAACACCGGCGCAATGCGAACCACCAAAGCCAGAACCATTGCAATCGCCAGGACCAGGACACACACATCCACAAAGCCCTCGCCCCGTTTGTCCTTCAGAAGTCGTTTCACGGTTTCACCACCTCCTTTAGAACAGATCGCCAAAGGCTTCCAACACCACATAGCCCAGGACACCCAGATACATCAGCAGGAAACAGCCCAGCAGCATGAAGGAATACTTACGCATTTTCCCCGGCTGCTTCATGGCCTCCAGTTTCAGTTTTTGAAGTTCCAACTGCTTGAAGGTCATAGAAAGCATCTGGAAATACATGATACCGTTGTCGCCGCGCTTGACCGAGATCAAGCCGCGCACCACATCGGACAGCATGGTACTTCCAATCCGGCTCTCCATTCGGGTAAGTGCGTTTTCTTCGTTGCCGGATGCCATATCTGCAATCGTGATTTCCAGTTCCCGCTTCATGGCATGACCGGCATTTCTCTGGTAGGATTTCAGGATATTCAGCACATCACGGGATGCGCGTAGTTCCTGTTCAATGGTGTTTACAAATCTGGGCAGCTCGGCCTCGATTTCTTCCCGGCGCTGCTGAACGATCTCGTCCGCTCGTTTCTGTTCTTTGAAGTAAACTGCCACCGCCAGAAACACAATGACCGGCGCAAGGATCGGGAAAATCAGAAGGGCCGGAATTATCAGCAGAGCAATCAGACCAGCCTTTACCCAGGCCGCCGCAATATAGGTTTCCGGGGACATTTTAATTTCGGCGGATTTCAACTGTGCCTCCAGCTTCTTCCGCTTATAGCCGTCCAGATGTACCAGCGGAGAGAGCCGTGCGGCCATATCGAACAGGACAGCATTGATGCTGCCTTTCTGTGACTTCCCTCGGCTCGTTACGGTCAGAACCGCCTTTGTGCTTGCGGAAGTCGGCAGCCGGAGCAGTCCGGCCAACAAAAAGAACGCTCCCAGACCAAAGAGCGTCCCAAAGCATAGTAAAATGAGATACAAAACTCGCGTCACCTCAATTCTTTGTAATAGAGCCGTTTGGGGCCGGTGTTACGGCTGTCGGCTCTGGGGCGCCCCGGCACATTCCAGTTCCCGCCGCCTCGCAGTCCCGGCGCACATTGCCAGCCGGAAGCCCGCAGGCTGGCTCCATTTTCGGTTGCAAGGGTGTAGGTGATGATTTTCTGATAGCCCATCAGTTTCGCAATCCGGGCGCACCGGCTGTAAAGGAAGCTGCACCCGTTGGCAATACCATCGGTGCAAAGCCGGGTCACTTCCGCTGTTTTCCCATCATCCAGTCGGCGGGCAACGGGGCGCCCCACAATCGCAACTCCATGAACGACGTCTAAATCATCTACGACAGCCACACAGAACTTACAGCCGCGCACCTGCCCACTGTGCCGGTGATACGTCAGAACAAACGCATTGGCGTCCCGCAGGGAGATCGGTAGCACTCTCGATGGTATCACCTCCTGACGGGATCAACGCTTGTATTCTACGGGCTTGGTGAGCCGGATCACCGCCGCAAAGGAGATCAGCAGCACCAGCAGGCAGACCGCCAGAATCCCCTTGCCAAAGCCCGTATTTACAAGCACATCGTACCAGTCTTTATTCAGGAAGTATAACAATGGGATGTTGCCAATGAGCAGGAACGCCATTGTGATAAATTCCTTGAAAGGCTCGTAAAGCAGGTAGTCCAGTTCCGCCGCAACAATCCGCATATCCGAAAGTTTCCCGATGATCGGGGTGAGCGTGCTTTTCAGGCTCTTATCGTCCTGACAGGCGATAGCGGCATCCACCCATTCCCGAAACACATAGTTGTCCAGCTTGGGCTTCATGTTGGAGAGCGCCTGTTTCACATCGGCGCTTATCATATTGGTTTCGGCCAAAAAGCCCCGGAACACATCTGCCACAGGCGGGTTCAGGTAATGAATGTTTTCTTCCACAGCGGTTATCATGCTCTCGCTGCGCAGATAGGAACTTGTGATGATAGACAGTCCGGTTTCAATCTCGTTGTTCATCAGCTTTTTATAGCTGTGGGAGGTGAACAGGACATACCAGAACGGGATCAGCCCCATGCCAGCCGCCAGCACCGGAAGCATGAGATAGTTTTGAATCACAATGCAGATCACCGCTCCCATAGCCGCCAGGAACAGGGAGAGGGCGCAGAGGGCGGCAAACTTGCCGCCCCTGCCGGTCAGGATCATCATTTCCTTGGCTTCCCGCACCGTCTTTTTGATGCCCTTGGCCTCTCTGGGGTGGTTGAGCTGCCCGATCTTCTTGGAGATCGGCGCCTCCCGGCTGGCAAAGGATTTCGTCAGGTCCTCTGCAAACTCAAAGGGCGTCATATTCAGCAGCAGGAAAATACCAGCCAGCATACCGGCAAAGGCCAGCAGAATCAGTACAATCAAGCAGTTTCCTCCTTCCCATCGTCTATATTCATCCGCCCACCGGCGATCTGCTCCAGCAGGCGGGGCGGCATCCCATTCTCCAGCAGCCGCTTTTGCAGGCT
>ENA-ORTH01000475-ORTH01000475.1-human-gut-metagenome-genome-assembly--contig:-NODE-475-length-49872-cov-13.020937_pt1 | contig 49872 bp, 53 predicted proteins | sample MGYA00241914_ERZ509192 | MGnify/ENA primary metagenome ERZ509192 (study PRJEB26280, sample SAMEA2338826) | human gut metagenome | biome: human gut; feature: human-associated habitat; material: faeces...
ATCACATTGACAATCAATTTGTTATAATTTTAAGCCTATTTCGCGACTGTCCCTAATTTAAGCCCCTCTGTAAAAGGAGTACAAAACACGATGAATAAGTTGAATGTTCTGAACGTTTCGGATGCGAATAAATTCGCGTTTATTAAAGGTAATCGTCCTACCGACGAAAAAGCAATTAAAGTAAAAAAGGATTCTATTTCCGAGCATGGGATATTGTGTCCCATTACGGCGGTGAACGGTGAAGAGGTCATAAAATCAAACGGTCATCTGACCGATTTGGACGGCAACGATATTGCCGATGAACATGCAAAGGATTATTACGCTGTTTTGGACGGTCAGCACCGTCTGAAAGCCTACCTTGAATTAGGCTTGCCGCTTGAAGATTTAGTAGTCATTGAACCGCTGAATAAAAAGATTGCCATTGCATTACTCATTGCCGAAATGAACATTTGCACGAAAACGTGGAAAGGTTCCGACTACATGGCAGCCCCCGCAATGGCCATTAAGGAAACAAATGCGGCCTTTGATTTTGCTATGGAATTGCAACGACGCAATTTCCCGCTTTCGACAATCTCGCTTTGGGCGTGTGGCAACAACAAACTCAAAGCCAAAGATTTGGTGGCAAGTCTTAAAACCCGTGAAATGCCCCAATGTCTGCAAGAGGCTGACGGGTGGTGTGCCAAGAGCCGCAAATGGTTTGAAGCGGCAAGTGAAAAATTCACGGCTAAATTCCTCGCTAAAAAGTATTTGATTTCATTCATCCAAGACGGTTACAATGTAGCCGAAGATGCTGCGGCCTACACGCTTGAAATAGAGGAGAAATTAAAAAAACTTGCCCAATGGCAGGCGGATAAAATCCAAAATGCCCGCAAAACCTCTACGCAGACACAAGAACAAGTAATCCTTGATCTGTTACGGGAACATCTTTAATTGTTCGGTCGTTTAGCCGAACCGAAAAGGGGACGATTGCCATTATAGCAATCGCCCTCTTTTTTCATTCCGTTATCGGGATCTCGTATTCTTCGACGGGCATAGCTTTGAAAAATTCGTCGAACGTGTAGCGCAAATTCATCGGCTGGGCTGAATAGGGATTATCCTTGTCGGTTCGTAAGGACGGAACGATAATTTGTTTACGCTCCATGTCGCCTTTGAACGTATCGGGCAAAAGGTAGGTTCCGCCGTTTCGGTGCTTTTTAATCAGCACGTAACGTGTCATGCCGTTCTTAAAGACTATTTCCAAAATGCCACGCATGGCAGAGAGGGAATGATAGACGGCCTTTTGCAATTTTTCCTTGTATAAGGCCGACTGCTCCATCTTGCTAAAATCTTTCTGCTCCACGTTCCGTTTTATTTCGGCATCGTTTTCGGCTATCTGTCCGTTCAGTTCGGAAATTTCCTGCTCGGTTTGCTTGATTTGTTTGCAAAGCACATTATAATCGGTTTCCAATTCATTAATAAGGTCATCATTATTCAGTTTCTTGATTTTGGCAATCAACGATGCCGATTGCGTTTTCAGTTCATCGACGCTATTGACTTTTCGGGTGATTGTTTCCCGAATCTGCTTGTTTATCCCCTGCAATTCATTTGCCCGCTGGGTATTGAAACGCTTGTATTCCTCGGTGTGCAAGGTTTCCTTTACACAAGTCCAAACGGACGATAGGATATAAGCGCATTTGACGCCGTAATTTTCGCATTTCTGTTTGTCGTTATAAGCACTTGAACAACGATAGATTAGATAGCTGTTGTGGTTGGGTTTCATGTAAAGACCGCATCCACACGGGCAAAACAGCAAACCTTTCAGCGGATTATAGTATTTCGGAGCATTGCTTTGAAACAGGCTGTTTTCACGCATCTGTTTGTTGGCCTTGTCGAAATCTTCGGGCGTGATGATTTGCAGTTCGGGAATTTGGCCGTACAATTTTCCCCGTCGGTATATCTCCCCTTTGTATTTGGGATTGCGGATAATGCGGCAGATGCCCGAATAAGAGAGTTTGTAAGGGTATAATTTATTGTAAACCCTTACAGTCTGCCGTATCGTATTGCCGTCGATTAGCTGCTGAAAAAGGTATTTTACCGCTTCGGCTTCTTTGGCATCGACGACAAGCAGGTTTTTAGGCGTTTGGTTCAGTTTGTAATCGGGATTGTGAATGACTTTGTAGCCGAAAGGAACCGTACCGCCTGCAAACATATTGCTAAACTCGGCCAGTTTGGAGCGTAAACCCGTCTGCATCCGACCTGCAATCTTGTAGCGTTCGTCGGCACTTGCTTTGGCTTCTACTGACAGCGTAATGATGTCGTAAAGGGATAAAATAGTTCCAGCCTTATAAATGCGGTCTTGCTTATCCAAAAACAGAATATCGACACCTTGTTTCAAAAGTTCGTTTATCGTTGAAAGAACGGATAAAATATCATCTTCACGCGATAAACGGGAGAGTTCCGACACGATAATCATATCGGCGACCGCATCGTCCACATCTAAAAGTTCATTTAGACTTTTCCTGTCCTTTCTGGCTCCCGAAATTTTCTCTTGAATGATTTTGATTAGATGATAATTTCGGTCGCTACAATAGGCCGTAATAAGTTCAATTTGACGGGTAATGTCTTGTGCCTCCGTCGAAACACGGGCGTAACCGACTACTCTTTTCGATTTTTCCATAACGCTGTCAATCAATCTTTAGCGCAAATTTAACGTTTTTTTTGTTAATCTGCGACAAAATTGATTGCTATATGTACAGATGATAATAGAGATCGCTACCTTGTTCGGGGGAATAAACTATATCCCATCATGAAAGATGGGATTAATGAACTTCCTCTTGTAAAAATTTCAAAAAAACAAGCAAAAATAGAACTACAAGATTATCCATTTTATTACAATGTGAAAGATTAATTAAAGATTGTCTAACAAATCCGTGAAATTGAAAGCCCCCCCCCTGTCAGAGTGCATTCTGACAGAGGTGAAAATGTTAGAATCGGACTTGTTAGGCAGCCCGTTTTAATTTTTGGCATTTTGGTAGTGCCCGAACGCACGTTTACCGTCGCCGAAAGCCGCGGACGATCGAAAAAATCGTTTCGGAGGCAGGAACCTCGCCCTGCTGTTTCATCCGCCAGATCGTACGTACCATATACCGCTCGATGTCCCGGTAGAGCCGTTTGAAAAGAGGGCAGTCCTGATAATTCTCGTTGTCGAGCAGCACGTCCCGGATCGATCGCTGGGTATTGGTGTAATTGCTCATTTCGTTTTTCAGCGCCACGCCCTCCTTTTTCGAGGCAGTGATTCGCGCCGCAGTCATCTGACGCAGTTTTTCGCATACGGTTTCCAGTAGCACCATCACCACGTTGTCCATCAACGTGTGCCCGTGCATATAGAGATAGGTCGTTTCGGGCGTTACCCCGAGCCGACCGAGTTGTGCGGCGAAATCGTCCAACTCCGCCGCCTGTTTGGGATGCTTGCTGGCGAGCGTTTGCTCGCGGCGGGCGACATTGCGCTGTAACCAGGCGATCGTCCGGGCCCCGTTATCCTCCAAATCGAGGTAGTTGAGCCTTACCGAAGACTTGAAATCGACAAGAGTGAACACATGCTCGTCCGACAGCTTCGCCGAATAGGCATACCAGAGAAAAAGACGGTAAATCGTGCGGGAATAGTCGGCCATGAAGCGTTCGAAATCGAAGATTCGGGTATCGTTCTTGGTCGCCTTGACGCAGACGTTGTGCAGCGAGGGAGCATAGCAGAGGTAATTCTCCGTGGCATAGGTGTAAGTATGGAACATATACCGTGAGTCGCGGATCAGGCGCGATTGCTCTGTCGCTCCGTTGAACAGGAAATCGAAATCCGAATCCACGCAAAGCAACATTCTCTCCGACGATTCGGGAATCATCGACATCAGCACCTTCTTACCTTTGGGCAGGTCTTTGCGGGTCGGCACCGATATTTCGAAATAGAGGTAAGGATTGGAGAAACAGTCGAAGACGCCCCGCCAGAAAGCCACGTCCTCATAACCTTCGACGAAGACCTTCACGACTCGCAGCGACGGGTCGCCCGGTAGCGGCCGGGGCAGCGGACCGTCGTTTTTCCTGGCAAACGGATTGATCCGCCGCAGTTTATCGGTGATTTTTCTCATGTCGTTTTACAAAGGTAGTAAAAATGAGGGCAGAATAAACAAACTTGTTTGTTTTATTCTGCCGAAGTCAATTATATTTTTCAATGCCCCTTTATCCGATGGTCGCAGCATCGAATCCGCAGGATGCTTATTCGCGGCCCGGGCCGTGTCTGTAATACCGACGTTCCCCTGAATTCCCTCCTTGGGAGGGGACTTAGGAAGCTCGGTTCTCAAAGAGGTTCCTAAAGTACATAATCACGTTCGAAAAATATGTTTTGATTTCATGCTATCTATTACATAAAGTCGGGAGGAAGTAATAGTCATAGCATCAGGTCTTTCTTTTGCAATTTCACGGATTTTATAAATCAAGTTGCTAATTTAGCTCCGGGAGAATACTTATACGAAAAAGGAGAATTTCATAAAATATAAGGAATAAGAAAGTCGAAAGAGTCGGATTGGATTTCCCCGTTCAATAATTATATTTTGATGTTCTGTTTTATTACTATTATTGTTCTATTTCTTGCATTATGGGCAAGAACCGGGTTTATCAGTCTTTAACTTAGCTCGTAACTATGAGCATGCCCGGAAACCTTCTGATTCCCGAGGCTTATCTATTTGGACCGTTGAAGTAAAAATTATTTGTCGGAACAAGCATTGTGCGCATGTCCGATCGATTTTGTCGGGTTGGATGAACGAGATCTTAAAAGAAAAGAACGATTGAAAGGAGTAATAGTAATCGTAGAAAGAGTTGAAATAGGAGATGATCTGGTTGTATTTTAGTAGGTTCGTTAAAAAATAACGGTTGTTGTGCGTTGTTTCGGAGAAAATCCTTATATTTGCATCGCGTTGAATCCCGAATGGGAAACGGACGCGATGCGCGAAGGTTGCGAAAGGTAGTTTGAGAGAGTGGTGCGGAAATTTTCTTCTTGTGAATTTTTTGAAAAATTTGGAGGAAAGGAAATAATGGTTACCTTTGCAGTCCCGAGCCATTTTTAACGGGAGCTTAGCTCAGCTGGTTCAGAGCGTCTGCCTTACAAGCAGAGGGTCGGGGGTTCGAATCCCTCAGCTCCCACTAATCAAAAAGCGGTCAGAGATGCGTGTAGAACGTATTTTTAGCCGCTTTTCTCTTTTTTGTCCCTGCGTTCTGTAAGAGGAGAAAAGTGTGCAAAAGTGTGCTATTTTGTGCAAATGGTTTTGCTACTGGTTTTGCTAAAAAATTTATGGCTACATTAAAACCATTTCTGGATCTTAGGGTTCAGCGCAAAAAAGACGAATTGTATCCGTTAAAAATTTCAGTTTCGGCGACACGCTCGATCGTATTCCAGATCCCCGTGAAAATCTACCTTGCTCCGGAGAACTGGAATTCCCAGACGTGCAGAATCGTCAAACACAAATCGAAAAGGCTATTTAACATGGCCCTTCAGGAGCAGTTGTTGTCTCTTGAGAAAAAACTGACCGTGCTGGAGGTTTCAGGCCAACTCGCCAATATGTCGGCCCGCGAGGTGAAGCAATATCTTGTTGCATCGCAAACGGTGTCCTGCTCGGCGCGGGGCGACCTGATCGACTATTACGAGCAATATATCGACCGCATCGCAAACGCATCGACGCGGGGCACACACGAACATACGCTGAAGAAAATCTTGGCATACGATAAAGGGAAGTTGTCTTTCAGAGATGTCGATAAGGCTTGGCTGCTGGGCTTTGAGCGTTTCCTCTTCTCGCAGCACCTCGATGCCAAGGGGCGGGCTATACCTGGTGTGCGAAGACTGACTCCCAATGGTGTAAACCTTCATTTGCGAAACCTGCGAACCCTGTTTAATGATGCAGTGACCTATGGTGTGGCGGAAGCAAACTGGTATCCCTTCAAGAAATTCGAAATGCCATCGGAAGAACCTGTGAAACTGGCGTTGCCGGTAAGGGATCTGCGAATTATCCGGGATTTTCCCGCTGAGGAATTCTGCCAGCGATATTTGGATGTGTTTATGCTCTCTTTTTACCTGATAGGAATTAATATCGGCGATCTGCTTCTGTTACGTCCGACTGATATGGTGGGCGGTCGAATAGAGTTCAGCCGTCAGAAAACGAAGAAACGCTATTCGATCAAGGTTGAACCCGAAGCCCAAGAGATCATCAACCGCTGGAGGGGAAAGAAATATTTGCTTTGCTTCATGGACGAACGTGCTGATTACAGATCGTTCCTGAAGATGATGAACAAGCATCTGAAGGAGTTTGGCAGGGTTGAAGTTGATAAAGCACGTTGGGGAAAAAAAACGAAAACCGGCCTCTACCCTTTTCTGCGATCGTATTATGCGCGCGACACGTGGGCGACGTTGGCCTCGGTTCTCGATGTTCCGGAAGATACGATCGCTGCTGCTCTTGGTCACGGTAAAAAAAACGTGACAAAAAGCTATATCTCATTTAATATGAAGAAAGTAGATATTGCAAATCGCATGGTTCTCGATTTTGTGGCCAGTAATTTGTCTGAAGATGAAATTTTTGAGATCAAGGCAGCCCAAATGTATAGAAACCTGTCATTCAGTAAAAAATATGCCAGTTTGAACGAATCGTATATGGCCATGCCGATGCCTATGTATGGCATTGGGAATATGTAACATTTTTGCAAAAAACTATTTTTGGGCGGAATAATAGGTAATATTTCTGCAAAAAAACAGGTAACATTCTTGCAAATTTCCGGGGACAATACGTAACATTTCTGCAAATTCTACCTTTATATATATATTTATCAAAGAATTTATCTTTGATAAATTCACTATTCAACATTGGTAAACATTTTATTCAACATGTTATACAACAAAATATTACTACGGTGAGTTACCGTAATACGCGCGCGCGAGGCCAAATAAGGTTTTTTTGCTCGATATATTGCTAAAAATGGCTGGGAAAAGATGTTGAACCGTGAAGGGAAGAAAATAGATTCGTGTTCCTCGAATAGGTAACATTTTTGCAAAAAAAATCGGAGACTCGTTTCCGAAGTCTCCGACGCTTACTATATTTTGAAGAAAAAGCCCCAGATAAACGGTGCGTTTTTTCTTCCCTTCATTGCAAAAGTAGCTTTGTGTTTTCTATTCTGCAAATAATCCGCTGATTATTTTTTTAGAGGATAATATTGTAATACAGATAGTATTATAATATAATAATATCTGTTGTATTGCGCAGATAATCAGCTCTGTATTATTTTGAATATTATTCTAATATAAATATTACAATAATATTTGCACTCTCGTTCCCGTCGCGCACAACCTATGTGCCGGATATTATAATATTACGAGTATTACTATAATATCGGTATTATAATAATATTACGGTATATGCTACCTCTTCGGTATGATTCGTTCGATAATGATTATATTTGCGGTAAGGGAGACAGCAGTAGATTAACAGTGTTTGTGCTGGGGACAAGTAGGAACTGTGGTTCTTCCGTTTTGTAAAGGCACCTTGGATAATATTCGAGGCGCCTTTTTTCGTACTCACCATTGAATATTATAATATTATTTACATTACAATAATATTCGAATGGATAATGAACTACACAGACTCCATTATTGGGTATATATAGTGAAGGACTAAAGTTGCTTTCTTCCCTTCACGATTCAACATTGCGTCCTGGGACTCGGTTTCGGGGGAGTCGGCAGATGTGGAATATTATTATAAGGCGAATAATACCCAATTGGAACCGGCCATAGCCGGCTGCCGGCTCCCCGGCTATGTCGCCGCGCGGATCTGCGATCTCCATGCGCGGCCGTGCGCCCCCTGAACTCGCGCAGCCGGGCGACGGAGCCGCCCGTCACGGCTCGCATCCGTCTACGCTCGGCCAGCTCGCCCGCCGGATGGGGGAGAGCGGTATTCTCACTCACAACATCGTCGCAAAGTTAGCCGACATCGCGTCGACAGCGGCAAGGATCGTCCGGCCTGTTCAGGCCGGACGCCCGTCGGCCCGGTACTGGTCGGCCGGGGACATCGGTTCGCCCTCGTTGATCGAGGGCGCCCACGAAAAGGTCGTGTTCAGACCGAGTTTCAGCTCCTTTGCGAGTGCGACGGCAAGATCGGCCTGCATTTCCACGCCGTAGGCATGTACCTTTTTGATATTGACGGGCGAGAAGAACCCTTTTGTCGTCGGCAGCCACAGAATCCAGTCGTCGATATGCTGGTCGTACCACGACGCCGACCCCGACAGCGTATAGATTCCCTCTTTCCCCACGGCGAACGACAGCCCGGCTTCGTATTGGAATCCGGCTTCGTTTCTCAGGTCGGTATTGCCGCCCGGCAGGAAATAGAGGTCGTTAAGCGTCGGAAAACGGTAATTGCGCGATACGGAGGCTTTGGCCACGATATTTCCCCGCTTCGACAGCAGGTAGTCGGCGAAAAAGGCCGGAACCGTCGCCCGTTTCGTGCCGTACATCTGTTCCCGCAGGACGACCGCCATGCCGATCCGCTCCGTGGGCCGCCATTTGGCCGACACCGAGCCGTCGAGTTCGATGCGGCCTTTGTCGTAGCCGACGATGCCTTTCCCGCCCTCCTGCAGAATGACGTTTTTATCGGCACTCTTTACGAAATGCTGATGCACGGAAATATTGGCCGTAAAGAGCCATTTATCCCCGACGGTATATTCTCCCTCCGCCTGTCCGTAGAACGTGTCTATTTTGCTCCGGGAGCGGGTCATGGAGGTCATAATGCCGTTGCCCGGATCACGGCGGTAATCGTAGGCCATCCACATATGGACGTAGCCGCCGATTTGTTCGGCATCGCGGAAACGGGCGATGTAGTCGGCGACGGGCAAGGTCGCCGTAAAGTCCCCGGTAGTGTATCGACCTGAAAAATCCATGAAACAATAATAGTCGTTTCGGGCGTTTGTAATGTCGTTTCCTCAAAATAATTTGCTCCCGGGCGCTGTTTTTCGGGATTAACCGTTATATTTGTCCCAGATTTGGTTCTCCGCTTCTCGCACGAGGAGGGAGATGAAAAGGGAATCGGGTGCAAATCCCGGACAGTCCCGCTGCTGTGAAACTCCATGATGTTCCGAACATCTCAGCCACTGGTCGCAAGACCGGGAAGGCTTCGGAACAGGAGTCAGTCAGAAGACCTGCCAGGTCGATTCGATATCAAAGGACCCCGAGGGATGGGCGTTTGATTTCGGCTGTGTACTGCTTGATATATTTTAAGTCCGTCTCTGCCGCAGGGATTGCCGTACCGTTTACGGTGCGCAGGTTTTGTTTTGCAGGCGGAGGTCGGTATAAACAGGATTCGGTATGGAATTATTCGAACGATTGTTATTTGGTTCCGATTCGCTTTGGGGCGGCGGTGTCGCCCATTCTGTGCTGCTACTGGCGCTGGTCATCGCTCTAGGCATCGTGCTGGGCAAGGTGAAGATCGCCGGGGTGTCGCTGGGCGTGACGGGCATTCTGTTCGTCGGCATCGCCTTCAGCTATTTCGGGATAAACATAGACGAACATCTGATGCACTTTCTCAAAGAATTCGGACTGATCCTCTTTGTCTATTCGATCGGTTTGCAGGTCGGTCCCGGATTTTTCTCCTCGTTCCGCAAGGGCGGCATTACGCTCAACAAACTGGCCGTGCTGATTGTCCTGCTCGGCGTCGCGGTGACCGTCGGCCTGCATTATGTTACGGGAACGTCGATGACCACGATGGTCGGCGTGATGTCGGGCGCCGTGACGAATACGCCCGGTCTGGGTGCCGCGCAGCAGGCTTTCAGCGATATGCATGCCGGAGCCGAAGCTCCGGAGATTGCGACGGGGTACGCGCTGGCTTATCCGTTGGGCGTTATCGGCGCAATTCTGACCCTGCTGGGTTTGCGCTATCTTTTGCGAGTCGATGTGCAGCAAGAGGAGCAGGCGGCCGGACTGGGTACGGATGTGATGAAAGACCTGACGACCCGGCGGATTTCGGTCGAAATAAGCAATCCTGCCGTCGAGGGAAAGACCGTCGCCGGGATTCGCCACCTCGCACTGCGCGATTTCGTCGTGTCGCGCATCTGCCGCCCCGGCGGAACTCCCGAACTGGCCGACGCGGCAACGACGTTACACAGTGGCGATCGCCTGCTGATCGTGGCCGCTCCCAAGGACATCGAGGCACTCACTGCCCTGCTCGGCCGCGAGGTAGATGCCGATCCGTTGATCCATGACAAAAAGATGATTTCGCGGCGCATCCTGATCACCAAACCCGAACTGAACGGCAAGACGCTTGCCGAATTGCGCATCCGTTCGACCTGCGGCGTGACGATCACGCGCATCAACCGCTCGGGCATCGACCTGGTGGCTTCCGGCAATCTTCAGTTGCAGATCGGCGACCGGGTGACGGTCGTCGGGCCCGAGCTTTCGGTGGCCCATGCCGAACGGCTTTTCGGCAACTCGCTCAAGCGTCTCAACCACCCCAACCTGATTCCTATTTTCATCGGTATCGCGCTGGGCGTCGTGCTGGGCAGCATCTCGTTCTGGGTGCCGGGCGTGCCGCAGCCCGTCAAACTTGGTCTGGCCGGAGGCCCGCTGATCGTGGCTATCCTTATCGGTCGTTACGGCCCGCATTACAAGCTGATTACCTATACGACGATGTCGGCCAATCTGATGCTGCGCGAAGTTGGCATTTCGCTCTTTCTGGCCGGCGTGGGACTGGGGGCGGGTGAAGATTTCGTGCCGACGCTCGTGGCGGGCGGCTATGTCTGGATCGCTTACGGAGCCGCAATTACGATCGTTCCGTTGTTACTGGCGGGGCTGTTCGGCCGTTTTTATTACAAACTCAACTATTACACGCTGATCGGAGTGCTTTCGGGCGCTTCGACCAATCCGCCGGCCCTGGCCTATTCGACCGAACAGACAGCAAGCGACGCCCCGTCGGTGGGCTATGCCACGGTCTACCCGTTGTCGATGTTCCTGCGGGTGCTGGCGGCCCAGCTTTTGATTTTGATTTTCGGATAAACCCAAAAAGGCGCGGCAAAACAAAGACCCGTTACTGCCATAACAAGTCATTGCACAGAGATTAGTAGTCGGCCGCGCCTTTTTTTTAATACGACAGTTATGAATATCTTACTGTATGGAGTGCCGGCCGGTTTGGCCGGAGAGATTGCCGGGCGATACGGCCTGAAAGTGGTGAATTCTCCCGACAAGTTCGATGCCGCGGGTTCGTTGATGCTAGTTCCGCCGATCAGCGCCCCGCGCTACCTCTTGGCGTTCTACAATGCCATGCTGCGCCACGAGGACGACGTCGATGCGGTCATTATATGCGGTATCGAGTCGTGTGGAGCGGCCAGCACGGTGCAGTATTGTACGCCGCCGGGAAAATTCTTTTCGTTGAACAACGACATGGACGAAGAAGAATTGAAAAAAGAGTTATGCCAGCTCCTTGACGCGCTGTTCGCCGAGGGCAATCAGATCAATCTATAAGAATGGAGAGCAACGGGTATATACATGTCTATACCGGCAACGGGAAAGGCAAGACCACAGCGGCGTTCGGTTTGGCCGTGCGTGCCTTGTGCGCCGGAAAGAGCGTCTATGTCGGGCAGTTCGTCAAATCGATGAAGTACAATGAGACGAAGATCGAACGGCTGTTCAACGGCTCGGATCCGGCATTCGGCCCGCTCCGTATCGAGCAGTTGGGACGCGGCTGTTTTATCGGAAAAGACCCGGAACCTGCCGACAGGAAAGCGGCTGGCAAAGGCTGGGCCCGTTGTGCGGATCTGCTCCGGAGCGGGGAGTACGACGTAGTGATCCTCGACGAGCTGACCATCGCCCTGCATTTCGGGCTGCTCTCGACCGCTGTCGTGCTGGATACGCTGCGTAGCCGTCATCCGGCCGTCGAAGTGATTATCACGGGACGTTATGCACCGCAGGCGTTGCTCGAGGCTGCCGATCTTGTGACAGAAATGCGCGATGTGAAGCACTATTACGCACAGGGCATCCAGTCGCGCGACGGAATCGACCGCTGATTATTCGAGCCGCTGGTAATAGTATAATTCCCGGTCGTCCGCGGCCAGCACCTCGGGGTGCATGATCGCGATCAGGTCGTGCAGGACGACGTCGGGCTGTACCACACCCGACTCCCAGTAGTCGTTGCCTCCGGCGGCATTCAGCCGTTTGTTGCAGTTGTAAACGGCACAGTTTCTAACGCATCGGGTGTTTGCGAATTTCGGATACTGCGCCTTCAGCTCCCCGAGCGATGAGACACTGCCCGCATTGAGCCACATGTCGGCCTGTGAGGTTAGCATATAGGCCTCTTCGAGGTCGATAGGCAGCGAACGGTTCGAAGTATTTTTCTTGTAGATATAATCTCCGCCCGCATCGGCGATCAGTCGGGCGACGTAGCTTTCGGTCGACGCCATAAACCACGACCCGGCATAGGGCGTGTTGATCATCACTTTCGGATTTTTCGAAGTCGCCGCCGCGACTTTTGCCCGGAGCGCATCGTAACGTTCGGGAACCGGCTCGAAGACCGCTTCGCCTTTTTCGCGGCTGTCGGTGATCTCGGCGACAGCCACCAGCCATTCGGCCTTGCCGAGCGGCGACTCTTCGAGGTACTCGCCGATGTAACAGAACGGAATGCTCATTTCGAGCAGTTTCGACTCCATGCCGCTTGCACCGCTCACGCCGAACAACAGCACCAGATCGGGCCGCTGTGCGAGCAGCAGTTCGTAGTCGATATTTCCGTCGAAGCCGATGTCCGCCACGGCTTCGGGGTGTGTCGTTACATATTTATTCGAAATATAGTTTCTTCCCGAAACGCCTACCACCCGGTCGGCCTGTCCCAACGCATCGAGCATCGCCACATAAGTAGAGGAGAGGCAAACGATGCGCCTCGCTCCCGCTTTCACGACCTGTCCGGTGAAACCTGCCGGAATCTTTTCTCCGTTGCGGACGATGAAGAGCGTTGTTTCGGTGTTCTCGGCGCCTTGCCACGGATTGAATACTTTGAGAAGCGTACTTTGCCGGCCTTCAGCACCGACGATCTCGAAGCCCGAGGCATAGGACGGTTTGTAGAGGGTTTCCGTATAGGCGTCTATTCCTGTCGTGTTCGATGCGCAGGAGATAAGGAAGGTAGCCGCGCTAAGCAGGATGAAATAGAATGTTTTTTTCATAAGAATCCGTTAAAAAGTCTGTTTGCAGAAACCGGATGTATGGTTGTATGGCAGACAACGCATACTACTAACCTCTGTGATTCTCCGGTTTCTGCAAACAGACTATCAAAAAAACGGCGGCGGAATTAATTACAGGAAGGTTTGCAATGGTTCACCGCGATTAAAAGGCCCCGCCGCCGTATGGATCATTTTAGGCTATTTGTTTTCACCGTTCATCGCCTCTTCTGATGAAATCGGTGTCTGACCTTCTTTTAGATGCAGGTCGATAGCACTATTGATGATTGTACCACTGACTCCGAAATTACCAGCTAATTGCAAAGCTCCTGTTTGTACCTTAACAAAATCGATACCCGGCAAATTTACTTTATTGCCGTTTTTGTCGACTGCCCAATCAATATCGAACGAGGACTTAGTTTCGTTTTTCGGGTTAGAGTTGCAGGCATAACCGTATTGATAAAATGTGGCACCCATAACCATTCCTCCCGAAACATTGAGAGTAGTCGGAAGCTGTACCAGATTCGTGAAAGTCATCGTGGCGCCTTCGTCCCCTTCGCGCAGCCAATAGGGCCATTGAGGCATTCCTTGCCACATGAACATCATCATATCCAAATCGATGCCACCGGTTTCTTTGTCATTGATCGTCCAGGATAAGTAATTTTCTATGGTTTCGTTAACTGCAGTGGGGAACGATACCGGGCGGTTGTAGACAATCTTTACATTTGTCCGAGTAGTTGTTTTGCCGTATTCACTACCGGCCAGTTCATACCATTCATCCTCGTCGGGTTTGCCGTTGCCGTTCTTGTCGAATGCGACATAAACGATGCCCGGTGTCGGTCGCGCTCCCGAACCGATTCCCGAGCCGATACGGAAATCGCAATAGCCCGGAACATTCATAACCGTGTGATCAAACCGGAAGACGATATATCCGCCCAATGTTCCGAGCTGGGCAGAATGCTGATTCAGTTCGGCGAAATCGACGCCTACAATTTTATCCGCAACTGTCCGGAGAGCCGCTTGTTTCGTGTCTGTCGGCGAAATGCCGCTTTGCGAAATTCGGGTATCGAAGACGGCGGGATTGTATTCCAGCACCTCCGAAATATAGGGCGAATAGGCCGTAGCCTCAGTAGCGACGGTGACGGTGGCGCTCTTGGTCTCAGAGATGCCGCTGTCGTCGGTGACGGTCAGTTCGACGGTGTAATCGCCCGTTTCCAGTTGGATGAACGAAAGCGTCTTATCGGTTCCGGCTTCGGCAGCTTCCGCGTCGTTGGGGCCCTTCACCGTCCATTTATAGACGGGGTTCTGGTCGAATCCTGTGATCGCCGGCTCGATCAGGAGCACTTTGCAGCGGTCGGTCGAGTAGGTGGCTTCGAGCGACATCGAATTGGAGAATCCGGCCTGGTTGACCGTGATTTCGAGCGTCTTGTCGCTTTCGTCCTGTTTGAGAACCACTTTGCCCGGTTCGCGGGCCTCGGTCGAACTGTTCTTGGCGACCTTGATGACCAGCGCCGTCTGTTCGAGTTCGGCGGGAGCCCATTCGGGCGATGAGACTACCTCGTACGCCACGGCGCTCGTACCGGCCTGCGCAGTCTTGGTCGAGGTGACCAAAATAGTGTAGGTCTTGCCGTCGGCCGGGGCATCGAGCGGATTGTCCTCGGCTTTCACTGAAAATTCATAGGTCGTTTTCGACGTGTTGCCGTCGTCGTTCTCGTCTTTACACGCGGTAAAGAGCAAACTTGCTGTCGTAACGGCTAACAAGGTTCGGAAGATAAATTGTTTCATCATTTTATAAATTTAAAGGGTTATTGTGTCATTCGTCTTTCACGCAGCGTACCGAACGTCCGTCGCTGCGGCAGCTTATGTCGGATTTGATGCTGGGTTGCTGGTTGTAGGGCACGATGTAGATCGAGAGGTAAGAGGCGTTGCCTGTACCCGGATGGGTTGCGGACCATACTCCGGCGCCGAATCCCGAATTCTTCAAGCATCCGCCGCCTGCCCGGTAGCGGAAGCCGGCGTAGGGGAATACGCCCAGCGGAGAATAGTCGGTCGTGGCCTTGTCGAGCCCGTTCCAGATGAACTTGCCGTTCTTGTTTACCGGGACGCGCCATCCTTCGGGGCAGGGATCAAAAGGCGTTTTACCTCGCACGTCGCACCACAATGTATCACATTGGTCGATTTCTATCGGCTCTTCGCTGCAATACCAATCGCTGTACCCTTCGGTGCCGAGCAGAACGGTCATCGGTTCAAGAATGGATTTGGCGAGCCCCGTCCGCGTGAGATCCGTATCCGTCTTAATGGAGCAGATACCCGTACCTCCAGTGGCACTTCCTTCGGTAAGCAACGTTCCCGAAGCGTCGTAAATCGGTTTGCTTTCGAAGTAGTTGTAATCCGTACTGTTGGAACGACGGAAGTCGTGGTCGCCGGGAAAAGGATCTTTACGTCCCCATTGATACAATAACCCGCAGGCGGCGAGCGAATCGGCTGTAGTATTTTCGATGATCGCCTTGTCGATCGTGGCTCCGAGGTTGCGATCCATAAAAGTATAATCTACAACTCCGTCGCCGTTATTGTCCCAGGTGTAGATCTTGCCGTAAGCTACCAATTCCGCATCCGGATCGTAGCGTGTCACCCAAACATGCCAGCTCCAGCGGATTGCACCGCCGATGCGGATGCCGATTACTGCATTGCCCACCTTATCGGCCGTCGATACGGCGATGGAACCCTCTTCGGCTTGTTGTCCAGGAATCAGTCCGACGTTCGTGATCAAACCAGGCAGATCCTGCCAAAGCAGAACCGGTTCGGGTGTCAGTCCCATGAGATCAGTTTCACCCAGCCATTCGGCGTAGAGGTTCCACATGGCAAAGGCTTTCAGTATCGGGATGTCGACCGACTGCCCCGGCTTGACCATAAAACAGTTAGAGGTATACGCAGCTTCGAGGTATTTCTGGTTAATGTCTGGCTCGGGCTCCGGTTCGGGCTCGGGCTCCGGTTGGGGATCGGGGTATTCGTTGGGGTTATCGTCGTTGTGGTAGGAGCAGGCGACATTCCCGACGCTCAGCGTCAGTAGCAACGCAGGCAGCAACAGCAGTTTTTTCATTTTCATAGCGTGAAATCTCTATTTTATTGGTGTTGGTCGGGACGCACGTAGACGTGCATGTCGCGAGCCATGAAAATCTCGGTGGAGGTCTCGCCCAGCCAGCCGCAGTACTGGTTCAGGCCGGTGTAGACGCGGATGAAGTCGACCCCCGGCAGGTGCACCGGTTCGCGGGTCTCGGGATCCACGGCCCATCCGATGTCGAAGCCGTTGTAATAGTTGCCGTCTTCGTCCTTGGCCTCGTTGGGATAGTTGTCGGCGTAGGCGCCGTATTTGAACATATATTGTAGGTAATAGGAGCCGTTGCCCGAGACGTCCACGGCGTTTTTCGGCAGCAAAGTACCCCGAAACGTCATTTCGTCGGCGTCGATCCACTTCGGATAGTAGTCCTGGTCGTGGAACTTGTTTTTGTAGACATAGTCGGTTTGTCCTCGATTATCCTCCCATTTGATGTAGGTCATATCGGTCAGGGCGCTGTCGTTTCCTTCGCCGGGCGTCGGGACATGGTCGGGGGCGGGACGATGATAGGTGATCTCATAACCGTAGGTAGCCGCTTCGTCCGTATACCACGGATTCTTGTCGATTTCGTACCACTTGTCGTCGGGCTTGCCGTTCTGATTCTCGTCGAACATTACCATGATAATGCCCGGTTCTGAACTGCCTCCGTCGACGTCCGGGTGGGCGGCGCTGTTGAACGAATTGCCGTCGATTTTGATGTCGTATTCGCCCGGAACGTTTATCACCGTGTGGTCGAAACCGAAGGTGATGTAGCCGCCGTAGGCTCCCAGCGACACGCCGCCTTGCATCTTTCCGGCGATGGCCTCCTCGGCCTTTTGCCGCATGGTTTCCGCCGTGTCACCCTCCCGGTATTCGGGCATCGCGTTCACGAACTGTCCCGGAGCCGGGCAGTATTCGTAGACCGTAGATATGTAGGGACTGTACTCCACCTCCTCTTCGACCACGTAGAAGGTCATCCGGTGCACGATCGGATTGACGGGGTCGAAGATTTGGAACGTCACGTCATAGGTGCCCGGGTATTGCATCAGGAAGATGTAGTCCTTCTCTTCCGAGAGCAGCGAATCGGCTCCCGAGGCGGTCTTAACCGTCCAGCGGTAACTTTCGCCCGTGAAGGCGGGTTTGAGATCGACGGTCTGCATGCGGGCGACCTTGTAAAGGTCGTCCAGCCCGAGGCTCACATAGGGGATGCCGTCGTTTTCACAGCCGCCGAGCGCGAGGGCCGACAGCAGGATGGCGAATATCTTTTTCATTGCCGAGTCTGTTTGCGTTCGAGAAATACCATGTGTGCGGGGATATCGCCCGTGCGGACGCTCCATTTGTGGATGCCTTCGCGCGAATAACAGTGCAATACGCCGCTCGAAACGTAGTTCTTGGCGTCGGTGACGTAGATGTCGCCGCTGCGGGGGTGGATGGCGATGCCGTAGGGGATCACGATGTCGAGTTCCGTGCCGTCGGTGATGAATTTGCGCGATACGACACGCTTTTTCTTGACGTCGATGATGGCGTAGGTCACCGTGTTTTTCGAGGTCTGGTTGCTGTACTCGACACTGTAGACATAAAGGGAATCCCCGGAGATGGTCATGTTCGAAGCCGGAATGTTCATCGCCTCGGCCACCTGGTAACGTCCGCCGTTGGGTTCCAGCCGGTAGAGGTTCGACGGAACGTCGTCGTAGTTGCCCCGCGAGGAGACCCACAGGTTGCCGTAGGCGTCGGCTTTGATGCGGCTGAGGTTGATCGCTACGTCGATCTTGTACATTTGGCGCATGGTTTCCAGTTCGATGACCGAGACCGTCGAGTCGTAGTTCGGGGCGCGGTAACCGCCCGAATTGGCGACGTAGGCGCGTCCGCCGATGATGGCCAGTTCATCGGGCTGGTAACCCACGGTCACCTGGCCGACGATCTTATAGGTGTCGAGATCCACCTTGAAGACCGCGCCCTTTTGGGCGTTGGGATCCATCGCCACGGGCCCGACATACGCGCTAACGTAGGCATATTTGCCCTTGAACCGGATGTAGCGGCAGTTTGGAATGTCGATCTGCGTGATGCGCCGCGCCGTGTAGGCGTCCATCACCTCGACCTTGTGCGAACAATTGATGACGGCGAACAGCCGTCCGTCGTAAACCTGGATGTCGTTGCCCACGTCGCCCAATTCCTTGACGACATTGGGATTTTTTTCTGCATAGATACCCCGGGCATAGACCGCCGTACGGTAGTCGAGGTAGTCGATGTCCGCCTTGTTGCTGCCCATGTTGCCTTCGTTCAGGAGATACATGCCGATCGGATCGGCGTCGGGATCCTCCCCGAACGGCAACACCTCATACTCGGTGGGGTTCACCAGTTCGATCTTCCGGCAGCCGGCGGCGAGGCAGCATCCGGCCAAAACGATGAAGAGATACCTTTTCATGGCTCGCGGAGGTTAGAGATCGACGCTGACGACGAACCGGAAGTTGGTCTTCGGCATCGGATAGTTGAGCACTACGTCGTAATCCTGTCCGAAAAGATTGTTAACCTCGGCCGTGGCCTTGAGGGTTCGGGTGCGGATCTTGAAAGTCTTTTGCAGCGAGAGGTCGCTCGTGTACCACGGCTGGGTGTGGTTGCGCGGGATGTTCTCCTGCTGGTTGTAGCGCTGGCCCGTGTAGATGAAACTGTAATTGAGCCCCCACCCCTTGTAGAACAGCGCGAGGATGGCCGAGCCGCTGTGCCAGGGGATGTAGGGAATCTGGTCGCGGTAGTAAGTGTCGGCCGGGTCGGTGACGTCGATGGCCTCCTGGTAGGTGTACTGGAACTTGGTCGTCACCTCCAGCTTGCCGAGCGTGAAAAGGGCGTTCACCACGGCGTCCACGCCCTTGATCTCCACTTCGCCCAGATTGAGCATCGTCCAGCGGAACTGCTGCCCCTTGGGGTAAGCGATGATCTTGTCCGTGATTTTGTTGTAGTAGGCATCGACCGAGACGTCGAGCATCCGCATGAAGGGCGATCGCTCGAAATTGCGTGCGTATTTCAGTCCGACGTTGAATTGTTCGGCATATTCGGGTTTGAGGAAGGCGTTGCCCATATCCGTGTAGTAGAGGTCGTTGAATGTCGGCATGCGGAACATCCGCTTGTAGAAGGCGCGCACAGAGAGGTCGTGGTTTTTCAGCACTTTGAACGATCCGAAAAACGCCGGGGTGGCCACGGCCTTGTCGGGCCGGGCTTCGAAGCGCTCGACCTTTTCGTGGACGAAATACCCCAGCACGCTGGCCTGCATTTTCAGCCGGCCCCATTCGAAAGCCGTGGCCAATGCCGCCATGTGGGTGTAGCGCGTCGGGAAGGGGAAGGTACCGTCGCCCTCGGTGGGCATGTAGAAGGTGGCGTCGAGCGTGTTCCACTGGAAGTCGTAGGCCAGCGACACCTCCCAGTGTTCGAAGATGTTGTAGAGGTTGGCGCACGAGAAATAGAACTCCTTCTGCTTGTAGGTGTTCTTAGTCTGGATCAGTTTGGCGTCCTGATTCTCGTAGTGGGTGTAGTCGGCGGCGTACTTGGCGTTGAACAATGTGCGGAACCTCTTCGACCAGCGGTTGGTCAGCGTGCCCTGGATGAACGAGTTGGTGTCCCACAGCCGCTCGCCGTGGCGGAAGACGTTGTTGACGATGGCTCCCGGGATGCCGCGCTCGGAGTTGTAGGTGTAGGCCCGCACGGTCCATTGTCCGTCGGCCATCTTTCCGTGGAGCCCGGCCTCCATGCGGGTGGCGTTGATGTCGCCGTTCTGCCGGTAGGCCGTCGTGTCGTAGGCGATCTCGCCCAGCGTGTTGCGGCGGCGGTAGCGGAATTTGTAGCGGCCGGTGGCGTTGGTCCACTCGCCGCTGAACGACGAACTGACGGCGTCGGAGATCTTGTACTCGTAGCGCATCGAAGGGTTGATGAGCCCGAACGAGCCGGTCTTCATCGTGGCCTTGAAATTGGCCCGCTTGCCCTCCTCGAAGCGGGGGCGCCGCGTGGTGATATAAATCGTGCCCGAGGCACCGAAATCCTTGGCCGATTGGAAAATATCACTCTTTTGACCGTTGTAGAGCGAGATCTCCTCCACATCGTCCAGCGAGAAACGTCCCAGATCGACCTGTCCGTTCTGAGCATTACCCAGTTGAATACCGTCATAGAACACGGCCATGTGGTTGGTGCCCATCGAGCGGATGTTGACGGTTTTCAGACCGCCCACGCCGCCGTAGTCTTTGAGCTGCACACCCGCGAAATAACGGATGGCGTCGGCCACCGAAAAACTGTTCAGCCGTTGCAGGTCGACATCCTTGAGAACTTGCGCAGGAATAACTTCGCGGTATTTGGGAATGACGGGGGTGCCGACAATGACGACTTCCCTGATTTTCTGGATGCTGTCCAGCTTGCCGGTATAACGTCGGATCCCGGTTGAGTCGGCTTTATCGGATGCCTGAACCGGTGTGGAAATTCCCCCCCCCCGCAATAAATGCGAAACATAGGAACAAAAGGTAAAATTGCTTCATTATGCTTGGTATCAATAGTTTTTTCGGTAAAACCATTGATTCCACAGCCGCAATGCAACGAACAGAAGAAAGAGTGCTTTACATGCGTTGTCGCTCCGGGCCCGTTCTCCGCAGGCTGCGAAACCAATCTGTCATGCAAGGCAGGTCTTCTGACTCGTTCCGGTTTCGACGCCTTCCCGGTTGTTACCAGTGGCTGAGAATTGTCGATCCCTTATGTGCCCTTTTCGAGCAGGAACTTACAGCAGCGGGAACTGTTGCCGACTTTCACGGCATTCCCTTTTAATCGATCAGAGGCTAAAAACCTCTTTTTTCGAACCTTTGCTCGGCAAAGATATAAAATTGGACAGTAATAAAAAAATATTTTTTATTAGTGGGTGTCGTTTTGCATTGGGTACTTTGTTTATACCTCTGTCTGCCTCGTTCTTCCGTTCGTACCATCTCTGTCTTCGGTCGACAGAGTGTCTCGCCGTCTGGGGGAGAGCGGTACTCTCACTCACAACACGACGCAAAGGTAGCCGACATCGCGGCGACAGCGGCAAGGATCGGCCGGGGCTCAAAGCCCCGTCCGCCCGTCGGCCCGGTGCGGAAATATTGATCCGCGCGTTGCGCCCTTCGGCCGAGCCGTCGGTAAATATTTCCTTGCGTGTCCTTGCCTATGGTGCAGTCTCCGCGACCGGCTGATCGCCGCATCGCTGTTCCGAGCGTTTCGGCAGCGTAGAACTCCGGCGCAGGAGGATAAAGTCTGCAAAAAAGTTATGTATACTCCAAGTGAAATCGAAAATCAACAGTGCGATGCAATCATGTCTATCCTCGCGGGTAGCATTGACTCGCTGTTAAGGTGGGGCAGTGAGAGTAGAACCTATGGTGTCAAAATGCAAAGCCGGGTGGGCCTGATGATTGTCGTCGACGCTTTTAAGCATCAAGGCCCCGTTGTAATCTATCCCAATGAGCATCCGAGGCACTACGACATTGAGCTGCGAGATTGGGATAAGCAGGTGCTTAAAACAGTCGAATGTATTCCAGAGAACACGCTGGTCGATAATATCGACCGCCTTGTCGAAGTCACGGATAACTATTTCCAAGACATAGATCGTTGGCTGGCTGCAACTCCGTCAACTGAAAAGCAGTTGCAGCAGATCATGCGCATGGCGAAGCGCTCACCGGCCTTCGCCGAAAGAGTCCGCATTGTCCCTTCGAAAGAGAGGTAAAACCGAGAGGGCCGGGAAACCGGCTCTCTTTTTTTGCTCCTGGGAACGGCGGTGGCCGCTCCTAACCCTGAAGGCATTGCTGCCTTCAGGTTCTCAACGTCACTTTGTACTGAGCGCCCAGGGCGCTCCCGGTCTTACGACCACGCCCCCTGCGGGGAGAGCGGTATGGCTTTCGGGTTCTGCGCGGGCCAGCCGGCCAGTGCAAAAACACTTCGGAACAAACGGTGCGAACTTCTGTCGTGCCCACTCTCACACTTCCCATCATATGGTCTTTCCGATACAAAGGTCGAAAGCCGGATTTTGCCGACCTATGAACCTGCCAATTATTTTCTTGGGAGTCCCTTCGGGGACTATGTTTATGCTGAAAAAATTTACCCCGGCAGGCCGGGGCACGCTGAAGAAATTTTTTCAAAAATAATTGTCAGAACCCCAGGATCGGTTTCAAGGTAGAGGCAGCCGCCTATGCCCATTCCAAAGGAACGGGCGGCCGCCCATGTAGATTACAAAATACCGCCCTTCAGACGTAGTATCGGAAGACTCAATGATGAAAAGTGTGAGAGTAAACACTCTATCGTTCTTTGCCGTGTTGTTCTGAAGTGCCCCAGCTACGGCAGCTCATGCCCGCGCAGGCCCCGAACCCCATTCGGTTTTTATCGGAAGATCTAAATCCCGGTGTTCGAGTAATCACAAGAAAACACTATGACAACAAAGGTTCTTTGACATGATGATCGGTTCCGCTTGATGTGATCGGCGGATGGCGGGGAGCGAAGCCCCAGCGGAACCCGATATTTAACCTTTTAATTTAACGATTATGAAAACTTATTTAGCAACAGTCTGTCTTACGAAAACCTACACCGACAAGATGTGCAACCAAGTGTTATTACAAAAAGAGTTTCCCGACGAGAAAGCCGCCCATGCTTGGCTGAATAAAGCGCTTGAGCGCTACAATTACGTCAAAGGAATTAAAGATTTATGTTATGTGTCTTGGTTTTCGCTGGATGATGAGAACGGCACCCAGCTTTTATATTTCGATTATTTCGCCGCTGATGCCCCGCACGAGATCCGGGTACGGGTAACGCTTACGAAAAAGTACCCGTCACGAAATAGTACGATCGTCTTGACCGATAAGTGCCCGTCCTACAACCATGCAAATATATGGATCGACTGGGCATATTTTAAAATAAAAGACAGTGATAATGCGACCTTTACCAGTGGCGAAAAACTGGATGCAAAGACCGGAATTGTCATTGACAAGTGAAACATTTTTCGTAAATTTGAGGTGCAGTGCCTCGCAGAACCTCACGATGTATAGGTCAATCGTTCAAATTTCTATGAAGAGAATCACGATTATCGGTAATCTCGGTAAGGATGCCGAATGCCGCGAGGGGCAGGGCGGTCACAAATTCGTATCGTTCAGCGTGGCGTATGCAGAACGGGATACGGATGCCAAAGACGAGCAGGGCAACCCGCTCAAAAAAGCCCAGTGGGCGGATTGCGAAATCTATGTCAAGCCGGAGAACTCGGCCGAGGGAATCGTCAATCTGCTGAAAAAAGGCCGTTTTATCTACGTGGAAGCCTATGATAAGGTCGAAGCGTGGCTGGATAAAGAGAACAAGCCCCGTACCCGTGTGATTTACCAGGTCACGAATTTTCAGGTCTGACCTTACGAACATCGACGGCCATTGCGCCGTCGATGTTTTCACAGTCTATCTGTTTCGGTGAAAAATTTGCTATATTTGCACCTATGAGAAAGGAATTGGGTAAATGGCTTATGGACATTGCCAAGTATGTCCTTACAGCGGTTGTCGTTATGTCCCTTGTATCGGATTTGGGGGACAGCCGTTGGCTAATTTATGTTTTTGGAATGCTGACGACGGCCGTCTGTTTATTCGACGGTCTGATACTGATTAAGGAGCGTACAACTAAAACAGAGGAGGAATAATTATGCCGGTAGCAGTTTATATCTTCATTTTTATCATTGTTGCTGTTGTTGCAATCATTATCTGGAGTAGGTCGGATAAAGGTAAGAAATGGCTCTTGTGATTTCTTCCCTTCACCCATCAACATCGCGGCCCGGCTGGTTAGAACCAGCCGGGCCGCTTGTTTTTCGCGCCGCGCCTTGGGGGCGCGATTCTCACGGAGTTTGCGGATGCTGATATTATTATACGGGGAATAATATTCGGGTGGAAGCGGAACCGGCCATAGCCGGCTGCCGGATCCCCGGCTATGTCGCCGCGCGGATCTGTGATCCCCATGCGCGGCCGTGCGCCCCCTGAACTCGCGCCTCCGGGCGACGATGCCGCCCGGCACGCTCGCGTCCGCCGTCGCTCGGCAAGCTCGCTCGTCGTCCGGGGGAGAGCGGTCGCCTCACTCACAACACGACGCAAAGTTAGCCGAAGTCACGTCGACAGCGGCAAGGATCGGCCTCGGCATGATGCCTCGGCCGCCCGCGTGCACGCTGCGGAAATATTGATCCGCGCGCAGCGCCCTCCGGCTGCGCCGTCGGTAAATATTTCCTTGCGTGTCCTTGCCTATGGTGCAGTCTCCGCGACCGGCTGATCGCCGCATCGCTGTTCCGAGCGTTTCGGCAGCGTAGAACTCCGGCGCAGGAGGATAAAGTCTGCAAAGTATTATGGAAAACAGAGCGAAGAAATGTATTGAATGTGGCAAAACGCTCACATTGGATTACTTTCGGAGAACGCCGTTATCTCCTGACGGCTATGCCAAGATGTGCAAGTTATGTGCAAATATCAAGCGCACGCAAGGCAAGAATGAAGAACGGAATCCGGCACTGCTAAATTTTAAAGCACGAGAACTGATTGACGAACTCCGTGCGCGTGGTTATCGGGGAACATTGAGAATAACAAAGGATATTCAGGTATAGCCGGTGACCGGAGAGAGCCGGGCATTCCGGTTCTCTTTTTTTTGCTCGCATTGTTATACCATGCCCCGCCAGCGGGGCATTGGTCGCTCCTAAAAAGCACGACTTGCAGGGCGTTGCAAGTCGCGCTTTTCTCCACGTCGCGGCAGTGCACCCCTCGCGTTGCGAGGGAGAGCGGTATTTTCTCTCTGGGTCTGACCGGGCTGCGGTTTTACCCGGCCTCTGTCAGAATTCAAGCTTTCTGCGACCTGAAGGGTCACCCCTTACACGTTGCCTTCAGGCCATTCTGATACAAAGTAGTGACCCTGCATTTTGCCGGGCAATGAACCCGGTAAATATTTTCTTAGAAGTCCCTTCGGGAACTATGTTTATGATGAAAAAATTTACCCCGGCAGGCCGGGGCACACTGAAGAAATTTTTTCAAAAATATTTTCCGGAACCCTTGCGCCGGTTCAGCGGTAGAGAGCGGCCGCCTATGCCCATTCCAGAGGAACGGGCGGCCGCTCCATGTTCATTACAAAATGTCAGCGTCCCATATGAGTATCAGAAAGGCTCTGAAGGCAACGTGTAAGGGGATGCCCCTCGTTCTTTGAAATCTTGAAAACATCCGTCGTCAGGGAAATCACAGCCCGGCAGACCTTCGAGAAAATGATATGTTCGATAGAAAGGATAAAGGGCGTGACGAGGATGTTAGCGAGTTTTCAACCACAAGTTCTTTGACGTATTAACCAGCTCCGCTCGATGTGGTCGGCGGATGGCGGGGAGCGAAGCCCCAGCGGAGCACACTATTTAACCTTTTAAACTATTCACGATCATGAAAACACTTAACAGAATCACTCGCAGAATTAAACAACATGCCGCAAAGGAAATCTGTCGGATCTTGTCAAGACAAGGTTACAACCACTCTCTTCAGGAAATTGGCAGAATGCTCTACTATGACAAGCGGTTAAGGACTTGGGCTGTCCGAGTGCTTATCGAGAGGTACTCACGACTGGACGAAGGAGCAGTTGTTTGCCAATATGTAGTTTTTACAAGTCGCTATTATATGTAACTATTGGAGCGGGCAGCGTCCCGCTCCCTAAATCACACGATTATGGCACAGGTAGCATTATTAACGAAAGGAATCGTTTACGACACGTCCAGACAGGTTGTGACGTTGCACCAGGTGGTCGAACGCTTCATGCTTGGGGACTCTCTTTGTGAGAAGTGCATCGTCACCGAAATCATGTTCGACGAGCATGCCGGCTATACCTACACGCTGATCGGGCTCAAGTCGCTCCGGAACTTCAGCACGCGTTTCATCTTCGATGAACACGAGTCGGCCAGCGGATTCTTCGCGGATCTCGCTTACCCGACCTTCTTGGCGGCCGAACAGGTCGAAGAGGTCATTGCCCGTGCGGCGGCCGCCGAGAAGCAGCGCCGCGAGGAAGCTGCTATCGCCCAGCGGCGTCTGCATCGCGGGGCTCTTGTCGTAGACTATTCAGCGAAGGCCCTGGCTATCTTTACTGACGAACCTGCCGATGTGTCTGTTCTGGAGCATATTAAGGCCAAGCGCAACTCCAGTCTGACTTATCAGGGCCGCAAGGTCGCCGGCTGGATCTTCCCGAAATACCGTCAGGCCCAACTGGCGGCCGTCATGTCGTTGTAATTCAATTCTGCAAATTATGAAAGTAGGTACGAAAAGCCTCCTGTTCGGAGCACATAACATCTTTATCCATCCTTTTCTGGTCTTCATCGCTTGGTGGCGGTTGTACGGATTCCCGGCTGATCCCCGGCTCTGGGTTGCGTTTATCGTCCATGACTGGGGCTATCTGGGCAAGCCGAACATGGACGGCCCGGAAGGCGAAACGCATGTCGAGCTGGGGGCCCGGATCATGCGGATCTTCGGTCGACGCTGGGAAGAGTTCACGCGGCATCATTCCCGGTTCCACTCTCGACGGGACGGCGCTCGGCCCTCGCGGTTGTGCTATGCCGACAAGCTCGCCCTGTGTTGCGAATGGGAGTGGTTCTACCTGTTTCGGACGCGGATTACGGGTGAGCTCAGGGAGTACATGGCGCTTTCGGCCAACGGCAAGTATAGCTGTAAGGAGTATATGAACCGCTCGATCGAGACGCCGCAGTCGTGGTATAGGGCGGTCAAGAGTTTCACCTTGCGCTACGTCGCACAAAACTACCGGTATGGACATCGTTAAGACCATCACGACGAAGATCCGGCGGCATAACTTCACGTTCCGCGAAGGCCGCCGGATCTACTACGGCCTGCAAATGGATACGACCCGTCTGGTCTGGGCTCGGAACCTCTGCGAAGGCTGGCAGATCGACATCGACGGGCGGCGGATCACCGTCAATTGCGTCCTTCGGGAAATCACGGTCGGCAATGGCGAAATCATCAACTACTGACACCTTGCGGCGTACAGGTCAGCCGCTATTTTTTACTATGCGAACGATTGTTATAACACACGACGGATTTTGGTATACGATTGAAGATTGGAATTTTGCCCGATGGAAATTGTATGAGAGTACGCAAGGCCGTTATTATTGCGACATGCACGGAATTAAAGTCACCTTTGAAGGTGTGGAGCATTTTCTGGAACTCATGTATGGCCATAGCCGGGTTGGGGAGTTTGTCAACTATGAAATCGAAATCAAGGAGTCCGGACGGTAACGATTTTTGTTTTTCTTCCCTTCACATATCAACATCCCGGCCGGAGCCTCATGGCCCGGCCGGGATTTATTATGAGGGATGTTGTTTTTGCCGGTATATCTGAGCCGACAGGTGACCGGGTTGGATCGTTATAGACTGCGCGGCCATCGCGTCGGGTCAGGTATGCCCGACGACTCGCTACGCTCGCATGCGCGATGGTCGCTTAGAGCGGTTTTGCTCGACATTATGCCCCGGCATGCGCAAGCTGCCGGGGCATTTTTATGTTATCCGCATGCGTCTCCTTTTGGAACCGGGCCAAAAGGAGCAAAAGCCCGCCCGCTTTCTTTGCCTACGGGAGCCAAAGAAAGCGGGGCAAAGAAATCTCCGGGTCGCCCTCGGCGCAGCACGGCCACAATGCGGCCGTGCTGCGCCGGGACGTGCCCCTACCTGCGCCGATCGGCGCAGAGAGCGGAAGCCTCCGGCTGCGGGCACGAACCCGATGACTTCGTGCCCTTCGAAGCGCGACCCGCTCGTCGCGCCTCTCCTTTCGAGCTCCGTGGAAGGGCTCAAAAGGTTCGGTTCACTCCTCGCTACCCCCTTCCGTCCCCCGCAGGGGAAACCTCCTTTTATCCTGCCAGCGCGATAAAAGGAGCAAAACCGCGTCCGCTTTCTTTGTCTTGAGGACACAAAGAAACCGGAACCCAAGAAAAGTCACTCACCCCGTTTCTTGGGCAGGTAGCGGCAATGCCCGCTACGTGCCCAAGTCCTCGGCGCAAAGCCGGCGCGGCCCTCCGGCCCAAGGCTTCGCCGCGTGTCTGCGGACGCAGCCGAGGCGTGTTTCGCAACCCGGATTCGGGGTACAGCTTCGGTTTTATCTTTCTTCCCTTCACTATTCAACACCCCGCCTCGGCGGGGCGGGCACCGGAAAACTCCGCTTTGCGGAGATTTTCGGTGCCGCGATTTGCGCCTTCGACAAGCTCGGCGCAAATTATAGGCATATTGTCTATACGCCGCCATGCGCTCCGCCGGAGCCTCGCTTTGGCGGCTGACAAAGCCCCCCTTTCTCCCCCGAATGGGGGATTCCTTCTTTCGTGAAGAAAGAAGCAAAGGGCGGACAAAATCAACTGGGGCCGATTTTGTCCGCGGGCGGCTATTTGCCGCCCACCCGGCTACGCCTCAGATCGGTAAAAAAATGTTACCGGCATCTAAAATTCCGGGCGGTTATTCCCGCCCGATGCCCCGGCTCTGCCGGGGCGAATTTTGCGGACACCGGGCTTCGGAAAATTCTGGAAATTTTCCATAGCCCGGTGCCCGCCCGATGCCTTACGGACATCCGGATTTCAACGGACGAAGGCGCGATTACGCAAGCGCAATCTTACCCGAAGAGGGGCATTACGCCTTGCCCCTCTTCGGGTCGCCTTTACGTCCGCCGAATTCCGGCTGATCCTGTAACATTTTTTTTGTGAACAAGCGGGAATCACGCTGAAGCGTGATTCTGTTTTTATGATTTTATTGCTAATGTGTTGATATATAGTTGTTTGTGTGGGTTGGCCGAATGCATTTTTTTCTCGATTTTGTTGCATATTACGTTACATGTTTGTTGTAATGTATTGATTTGTAGAAAAATAATTGTTGCAAGTAACGTAACTGCGCCTTTTCGTTTGTTGTCTGATGGAAGAATCATTTAGCTTTGTAAAAATATTATAAAATATTAAAATACAAGTAAATAAAATATATTTATGTTATGAGCGTAATATACAAAACACACAATAAAAACATAAAAATACTTTAAATAACTAAATAACAATTATATTTGCGGTGTGGAATAAAGTGTGTTTTTTCGCTTGTTTTGGGCGATTTAATTAAATATCTCATAAAAAATGGCAAAAAAGGTTACGGGGAAACAGAGCCTTTCTGCGGTGCGATTAACACAAGAAGCTAAGGAAAAGTTATATGTTATTGCCGAGCGAAAATGTACGACTTTGGGGATTGCTGCCTCACGAATTATTCTGCATTATGCGACGAATAATTTGGATTATGAGGTCTCGGCAGGTGACGTCCTGAAAGCTATTCTCCAAAACCAAGTCGGCCATCAGGTCACGCTTGTGAAAGTAGCGGGTTCGGTATCGCGGACAGAAGATTTTATCAAGTCCCTGCTGCGTCGTGATGATCGTCCAGTGCTTTCGGAATCTGCTGAGCCCGGTGCTCCGGATCTCGATGATGCTTCAGCCGTCCCGGCAGAGGATAGCCGACTCTCGGAAGCGCTGTCGCTTCTGGAAAAATTCTTCTCAACTGCGACCGACGCCTTTGACTTCCGGGGCAACCCGATTATGCAAATCCGTCTGTCGAAAGAGGATTATGTGCGTTACAAGAGCCAATACGAAAAACTATGTACGTCACAGACTATGTAGACAACACCAGATACGGTCAAAGTTCCGTGATGGATTTTGCCGGGTATCTGGAGAAGGAAAGTCTTGTTCAGGAGCAGCTGGGGACCGCTACTTCCCGGCAGTTGTCAGCATATCTGGATAAACAAAACGACTCGGTTCGGGTCGAGGGGCGTGAATATTTTTTCAACGGGCGTGGCAGTACCTTCGATTGTGAAGATGTTACGAAGGCGATCGACGCTAATGTCAAAGGTCTGAAAAAGAAGGAGGCCCGTTATTATACCTTCTCGCTTTCTCCTTCCGGCGAGGAAATCGCGCATCTGCGCCGTACCATTGCCGACACGCGTCAAGCGCTCTCCGATGCCGGTGAAGTCGTCCCTGCGGATCTCGAAGACAGTCTTATGCGCACCTATCTCAAGGAATATGCGGTGAAATGTATGGATGCCTATGCCCGGAACTTCGGGCATCCCGAGGTTAAGGATAACAACGACCTGTTGTGGTTCGGCATGGTCGAGAAAGACCGCTACTGGAAAAAGAGCGATCCCGAAGTCCGCAAGAATATGCAAATTTACAAGGAGATCGAGAAACTGCGGCAGCGTATTACTGAGGATAACGAGAAGGAGATCACTCGTAAGATTGCAACGCTGGAGCGGAAACTTATCCGTGAAAACAAGGTTCGTCCGGGCGGGAGCCAGGAGATCCTTCATCCGATGATGGCCAAGACGGGCGATAACTGGCACGTGCATATCGCTGTCAGCCGGCGTGATATTACGAATTCCTTCAACCTGAGTCCCAATGCCAATGGCCGAGGCAGTAAGAAGCATGTCCTGAATGGTCGGAAAGTGAGGATCGGGTTTAACCGCGAAGCCTATAAAGTCGCGTGCGAGCGAATTTTCGATAAGACCTTTGTACATAGCCGGCTCATTACCGAGAGCTATGAGCAGTCCAAGCATCTGCGCAAACAGTCTTCCTATGCGTACGAACGGCAGCTTATGAAAGATCGCGCCGTCCGGCGGCAGGAGGCCCTGGAGTTCCGCCGGCTGAAAGTCGGCAGCTATGGGGAATACTATGAAAATTTGCTGCAATGCGAATCCCTCGATGCCCGGCAGCTGTACCAGATCAAGGGACAGCTGGTACGGCAGATCAAAGCCCTGAGTCCGGATGCGAATGCCGATGAACTGATGGAGTGCGGCTTGCACGATCTCCAGCTGGAATTGGCCCGGCTGGACACCATGCAAGGCGTGGCAATGCCTGCCTGGGCGGAAGGCGTCGCTGCGAATGTCGGAGATAAAACCATTCAGTCCGCAGGATTCCAAGGATACAGTCCGATATATACGACCCATAAATTACTGAGGCGCGGTATCGTGATGCGTCGTGCCATCGACCGCCGGCGCGAAGTTTTCGATAAGTGGGTCGAGATATACTCCGACACATGGTGCCGTGAAAATTATCTTTTCGACAGTATCGAAGTGCGTCGGGATACGGACTGTTTCCTGGTAAAAACGGAATTTCTGGAGGAGAGGCTCGGGCGGTCGGTAATCCTGGACAACGCCCGTCGTTACATGGCGGATCAGGAGCGGCGTTTAGTCGCGGATTTTATCCGGGAATATTGGGCCGAAAGGGAGCCGGAGCTCGTGAACCGTCAAGCCTTCGAGCTCTTCGGTAAAGACGCTGCCGGGATCCGGGATCTGCGTGGCTTCGAGGAGATGGCGCGTGAACGGTTGCTGCCGGAAGAAGCCCGGAAGAGGGTCTCGGAAGTTGCGCAACGCTGCGAGCGGCCGCAGGATTTCGCATCGCTGAAGAACCAGATCCTCGGGCTGGAACCGGAGCGTGTAAAAACCCTGACCGCGAAACTGGATTCGTATGTCGCAGAGCGGGGACAGCAGGTGGTGCGCTTGCAGGAGATTCTCGCGGATAGGGGACTGACCGTCCATGCGAAAGAGGAAACCCTATTACGCCTGGCCCTGGAGGATAAAGAACTGGATAAGGCGATCCGCGATCTGCGCCGGGGTGTCGTAAACATATTGGAAGAGGAACACCCCGACATGAAATACGGCACTCTGCGCAAAGAACTGGAGGAAATATTCGAAGGGCTGGAGAAAGTCCGGATCGAGCGTCAGGCAGAGGTGGGGAAGGCGATAGAGGGGTTTCTCGCGTCGGAGCTTCCCGATTATCATGTCGTGGTCGAAAAACAGAGCCAGCTGGAGCAGCTGTTACGCGAACTGACCCCCGATCAGGAGAAATATGCCGAGCGGCTGCTCGATGCGAATAACGAGTTGATGCGGCAGTTGTCGCCTCATTCTGAAAGGCTGTTCGAGCGATATGGGATGCAGCAGTTCGGCCCGGACGTCCGATTGAAAAACGAGTACGAATTCGCAGCCTACGCGGATAAGGCGTTTTCTGAGGAGCAGGCGCAATACTATAAAAAGGCTTTGCAGGAGAAGATCTACCCGCTGATCGAAGAGAAGCGCCGGGAGCTGATCCAGGAGTATGTCTCGACGAAGATTCCCTCGAAGGAGCTCGCCAAGGTACACCATCGGCAAAACTATATCAACCGCTACATCAATAAGCGGTTTTCTCCTGCTGTGGCTAAGACCTACAAGGAAGAGGTGCAGCGCAGGGTTGCGGCAGCCTGTAAACGTCCCGTACTCCCGACCCCGGAATATAAGATTTTCGGACATGCTGCGCGTCACAAAGTTGCGGTACAAGCGATGGCGAAAGCCAATCTGGTGAAGGTCATACCCCTGACGCCGCAGCAGGTGTTGCTGAAAGGCGCTTTCAAACTTTTGAATGTACTCACGAAAGGATATTGAGTCGCAAACCGAATATGAATTTAAAAACTCGACACGGATGAACGGATATGAATTTACATGGCTTTCTGCCATGAAGCTGCTGGGCGGGATCTTGCTGGCGGTCGTATGGTATATGATGCGTAAGCAGGCGATGCTGGATAAGAAGTACCGGGAAGAAAACGAGAATGCCGGACAGGCTCATGGCTCCGAGCCTGTGCCGAGGCTCGTGGAGCGCTCGAATATTATTATCGCTGTCGCTGCCATGTTGTTGATAATTATAGTATTGATCCTTGGAAATCAATCGACGTTATGAACCTGCTCGAATATTTGGCGATAGCGGCAGCCCTGCTTCCGGCACTTTATATCTGGTGCAAGCCGCTGGGTGTCTGTGCTATACTTTTGGCGTTCGTGGTTCCCGGCTATATCTACGTCTGGGCCGGACTGGAGATCGTGACTTACCTCTGGTCGTGGGCGCTGCCCCTTGCCGCAGGGCTTATTGTGTTGATCCCGACGTATCGGTGGGTGTATATTCGCGTTTCCCGGTGCGTTAACGGGTGGTCGAAACTGACGATGGAAGTCGAGGACAGCCGGGGCCATGTGCACTATATCAAGCGCATCGACGACCAGACCTACATCAACGGAGGCTCGGGCAGCGGAAAAACGGAGAGCTGCAACATGGCGTTTGTCCGTCACGCCGTGAGGTTCAGGATGTCCATGCTGCTGCACGACCTGAAGAAATACGAGCTTACGCAGGCCGTCTATCCGCTTTTTGCGGAGGCCGGGATTCCCTACCATGTATTCGCGTTGTTCGACTATGAGCGCTGTGTGCGCATAAATCCGATCGACCCCATGTACATCGAAGACGAGCAGTCGTTGAAGTCGAGAATCGACTCTTTCCTGATAGCTGCGCAGGGCGGTGACGCGAGAGATTCGACATCGACGGGCGGCTTCTTCAAAAATACGGCGGCCTCGCTGCTTGAAAGCATAACGTGGTATCTGAAGCTCTATAAACCGGAGTGCTGCCACCTTCCTTTCCTGATGTCGATAATAAACGATCCGGATAACCTTCATTTGAAAGAAGGCAAAAAGGTGATCCCGTTCGGAAGGCTGAAGAAGATGTTGGGCCGCGATCCGCAGGTTTCCTCTATGGCGTCGGTGTTCTTCCAGGGGGCGGATAATCCTGAAACGACGAGTAATATCCTGCAAACAGTCATTCTGGCCCTCAATACGATCAATACGGATGCGGGGTTCTTCCTGCTGAGCGGCAATGACATCGACCTGCGGATCAACCGTCCGGGGAACTGCGAAGCCCTGGCTTTGGTCAATGAACCCAAGAATTCATCCTCGAACGCTCCGATCCTTGCCATGATCGCCGATGCGGGCCTGCTGATGATGGGCGATCAGGATAACGATTATGCGGTCGCGCTGCTGGATGAAGCCGCGGAGCTTCCCAGTCCCCGCGTCCAGAACTATATGGCGTATCTTCGGAGCCTTCATGTCTGTGTGGTGTACACGACTCAGGATTTGAGCCAGATTCAACGTACCCAAGGAGGCAAGGAGTTCAACCAGCGTACAGTCCTGTCGAACCTTGCGCACCAATTCTTCGGCCGTACCCGTACCGAGCAGACCGCGAAATATTACGAGGGTCTTATGCCCCGGATCGTGAAAACCGAGAAATCCTACTCTTCGTCCTCGAACGGAACGACGGTTACGAGCCGCAGTGTCAAGCAGCCCCGCTATATAGCCAGCGATTTCTACCTCTTGAAAAAAGGGGAGTTCGTGTACTTCTACGGGGATGTCAAACGCTTCCGCTTCAAACACATCATAGGGAAGAAAGAACTACCACCGAAAATCCGCAGTATGGATCGTGCGGCGCTGCACGAAATTGCCGTCAGAATACGCCGTGAAGCGAATGAATTTATGCAATCATTTAATTAACAATAAATTATATAAGGTATTATGAAAAAACTGTTTTTTACGATCGTAGCGGCTGTTTATGCGACCTCGCTGTTCGCGCAGCAGGCATCGCAATGGAGCCTTTCCTCTGTAAAAAGCGATGTGAAGACCCTCATTCCCGTATTATTTGGTTTGGGGGCACTCGTAGCGCTGGTCTACTGGATGGTAAACAACCTGATGGATAACGGGGAAAATTATAAAAAGATCCTCTCGAACGCTCTTTATGCCGTGATCGTCATTGCGATAATTACGGGTCTGATCTATGCCGGTATGAATGTTCTGTTGCGATAATGGAGTCCTATATCAACCGACGCTTACGCGACCGCGTAATGGTCGCAGGCATGCCTGCGGAGCGATTCATGGCATGTGTGGGTATTGCCTGCATACCGATCCTCATAGTCATCTTCAATCCGCTTTTTGTCCTGTTCTGGATTCCGTGGGGAGTTGTCGTTTTTTGGCTATTCCGCAATATAGACCGCCTGTCCCGGAACCTGACTTATGGGAAACAGTTCCCCTCTCACTTAAAAAACCGTTGATATGCTCGTAGCTGTATTCATACTGTTCATAGGGATCGTCGGGCTGGTGCTTTATCTTGTCGTGCAGTCGTATTCACGCGCCAGGAGCGAGCAGTACGATGCCTCGTCCCTGGTCGAGGAGTACGCGAACAACAGGATGATAACGCAGCAGGGGGACGTCGTATTCTGCTACCGGCTTCAGCTGCCGCCGGCCTATTCGTATACCGGGGAGGCATACGACCAGATCGTAGAGATCTGGCGCGTGGCATTGAAGGATCTGCCGCGGGGTACGATCATCATGCGCAGCGACCGTTATGACCGGTCGTACTTCGATGCGTCGTGTATGCCGGAGAGGTCCTATATCCAGCGCGAGGAAAAGGCATATGCCCGGTCGCGCCTGAAAACCAGCGGAACGTCGTACCTGTTCATCGTCTATACGGGTTTCCGAGAGACGCGCAATCCCAAATCTCAGAACCCTTTTGTCACCCTTTCGCATAAGGATTTCCGGGAAGAGGATGGCGCCTATTCTCATTTCCTGAATACGCTGGATTCGATGTATTTGCAGTTGCAGGGATCGGGACTGCTGGATATTCGGCCTTTGTCAGAGCCGGAGATCCGGGAATATATGCACTACTATTTCAACGGTTATCAGAGCGATTTCCTGGCGGATGTTTACGCTACGAAACGCTATGTCCGTGCCGGCGATAACTATGTCGGAGCTGTGAGCATCGAGCATGAACGCCAGTTCCCCGAAGTGCTGCGCACGCCCTATCCGGGCCGTGGGGTGAAAGTTCCGATCGGCACGCTCGAAGATTTGGGTATCGGCTTGCCTTTTCCGCACATCTGTAACCAGATCATTACGATTACCGGGCATGATACGGAGTATGCCATGATCGAGGCGACGCTGAAAATGCTGCGAAAAAACCGTGGTTTTTCGGACGATGCCGAGGATCAGCGCAATAGAATGGAAACGACCCGCCATAATATCGGTGACAACATGGAGGCGATGCTTGTCCGCGGGCATACGAATATCATCTACTGGGGCGAAAGCGAACAACAGGTCAAGGAATACCGGACTACGATCACGAATTTCCTCAAGCAGCAGCGGCATTTCGAGCCTGTGGTGCCGACAGGTGTGGAATTGCGAAATGTCGTCTACTGCTCCAATCCTGCGACCGTGGCGTGCATGGACAGCGATGCCTATTATATCGCGGATATAACACAGGCTATCGCGTTGTTCCAGAATGTCGGGGGATACGAGTCGGATGCCGAGGGTGTGTTCTTCAGCGATCCTGTGGATCATATGCCGCTTCGCTATGATCTTTACGATGCGAATAAGAAGTATGCGGATTCGAGGAATATCGCCGTGGTCGGTATGACGGGCGGCGGTAAAACCATGACCTTGGAGAAGGTCGTGGATGCCTACCACCATGATAAGACTGCCGAATACATCAATATCATTGTGGATTGCGGCGGCTCTTACGACAAGGCCGCGCGTTTGTATGATCCGGAAGAAGTGTTCACTTTCAGATATAGCCCCAGTGAGGCATTGGGACTCGATCCGTTCGCTTTCGGCTCTTCGTCCGAAGAGGAGCGGGTCGACGATATTTGCGAGACATTGTGGCTTATCATCAAGCCTGATGCGGTGCCGTCGGCCGAGGAGAGGGTCTCGCTGCGCAAAATCGTTATGATGTATTTGCACTTGCCTTTAGAGTCGTCGTGGCGCGGGTTCTATGTGTGGTTGAGCAATAATTACGCTGAAATTCTGGACGGATGCCAGATCCGGCCGGAGTATTTCAATATAAACCAGTTCATACATAACGGCAGCGAGTGGTGCTGTGGGGGTGTCTATGAGAATGTGCTGGCCCAAAGCGATAATCCTACGGCACGCCTCAAGGGTAAGCGGCTGCTGATCTTCGAATTGGAGAATATCAAGTCCAAGCCCCAGTTGCTGAGTATCGTAGTCCACCTGATCGGTATTGCGATCCGCACCCTTGTCTGGGAACAGCCCGGCAAACGAGGATTCATTATTTACGAAGAGTTCGCGGAGCTGATGCAGATGGACATGATTTTCTCGGCCGTGTTATACCAGATGCAGGCGATTCGCAAGAAGGACGGCTCGGCATGTATCGTTCTGCAGAACCTCGACCAGCTGGCCTTGAATGCCGGGGATCGCTACAAGAAAGAAGGCGGAGCTGCGGGTGCGCTGATGAAAAATATCGCCACGACGATATTTCTCGCCGGGGCAGATCCGACAGGCTTCGAGAAGTATGCCAAGCGGTTCTCGGAGCATGACCGCAACTGTGTCCTTGCCCTTGAGAACAACTATACGGATGATCCCAGATACTCGTCGTTCTACATTTTCCGCCAGAAGAAATCTACGATAATGACGCTCTGCGTCAGCCCGAGGACGTATCTGGCGTTCCAGACCGAAGGGAAAATATGTAACGAGTTGGGCAAGTTGTACGAACAAACGCAGTCGATGGCCGCGGCGATCGAACTCTATGAGAAAGAACATTAACGATCTAATATTTACAGACTATGAAACGGATATTATTAGCAGGATTATTTATGCTGGGGTGGGGTGTCGCACAGGCCCAGGTTGCAGTCGTTGCCCCGAGCCTGGAGTTGCAGGAGGCGATGAACCATGCCGAGCAACTGCAACAGATGGTGCAGACCTATCAAACGATGGTCAACGTCAAAGACGGTATCAACAAGGGTATCGACGCGGTTGAAAAGGTGAATAATAAACTGGCCACGATCCGGGACGTGCAGGAGATAGCGACCCGGTCGGCCGCGTGCGTGGGGCGTATCAAGCAGGTCTATGAAATGATCGGCAACCTACGGCTCGATGTCCAGTACACCACGAGTTTGGTTGATTTGTGCAACCAGGCGACCCGCGAATGTATCGACGTGACGGCTTACGGGGCCCAGGTCTTTTCGGACAGGTTTCTGGTGATGAGCGATGCGGAGCGCCTTGCCGAGACCCGGAAAGTCCTCGACGATCTCGACCGGCTGAACTCGCAGGTCAGCTATATCGACGTCCAGGCCAAAGCGATCAAGTACAACAGCGAAATGTTAAACACCTATTTCTGAGCGATATGGGCTTCGATTTTCTCACAGACCTATCCAACATGCAGGTTGAGATCCCGCCTGAAGTAAGTCGTCTTGCGGGGTTCTTCGTGCTGTTGCAGGGCGGTATGATCTATCTCCAGAAGAAGAATAATCCCATGAAAGATATATGGGAAGATCTCTCCTGGGTATTGCTGGGCGGATTGTTCGTGTATTTGTTTCCGGAGCTGATACGATTCATGGAGACATTGGTCAATGCCCTAATGCCTATCGAGCTCCATGCCGATAGCGCCATCGCGGAATTTATGAAGGAGTCGAATCTCGGCGACGGGTCTGTTCCGCCGCCTGATTCCTCCACGTCATTCGGGAATATACTTATGAATGCGTTTCTCAAGAGCGGGACAGGTCAGAATGCAGCGGGTTATCTAATCGCCCAGGGAGTCCTGAAACCTTTGGCCGACCTGGTGAATTACCTGTGCTTCCCGACGTTTCTGACGATACGTGCCGTAGGGCTGAAGGTTATCTACTGGAGCGCCCCGTTGATTTTGGTGCTGGGGGCCATGTCGCCTTTCCGGTCGCTTTGGAAGCAGTGGTTTATGATCTATATCGCCCTGCTGGCCTGCGGCCCCATGTTGTATGTCGCGGATTCCTTCTGCGAGGAATGTTTCAGAATTTACGCTTCGGACGCAGGTTCTCCCATCCTCGGCTTCTTTATGATCGCCATGGCCCGATTCAAAGCCTACCAAAGCGTCATGGAATTGAGTTATAAATTATTCAGAATGTAGCTATGATCCCTGAAAAAATACAGTCGTTTCGAAAAACACTGGAGCGTAACAACCTGATAACCGTCCTGTGCCTGCTACTGGTACTGGTGTCGTTTATACTCAACTATCTCGAACGTCGGGAAACGCTCGGCAAGCAGCTGGAGTTCTCCTACTACGTGGCTACGGACGGAGAGGTTATTCCGGCACGGTATGCCCAGCGCAGGGATAATATCGAAATCGAGATTCGCCATCACCTGGCCATGTTCGTCGATGATTGGTATGCCTTGACGCAGGATACATGGGAGGCGAAAGCCGAAGCCGCCGGGTGGCTCGGCGGCAACAGTATCCGGGATATGTATATCGCGCGCAGGGAGGCCGGTTTTTTCAATCGCTTTATCCAGGGTAACATCCGCTATGAGGCCAAGATCGCGGAACTTCGGATCACGCCGAACGAGGATGGCACCTTTGCGTTCGAAATGGCGGTGGATCTTCATGAAAAGGGCACCGGCTACGCCCGGCTCTGGCGAGTGTTCGCCGACGGAAGTATCCGGGTGATCGAGCGCAGCTGGCCCAACAACCCGCACGGCCTGTGGATCGAGCCGTTTTTGGAACGGAAAATAATTCAAGTCAAGGAAGATGAACAAGCAGTTAATTAAAATCAGCGTGATAGTCATCGGAGCCTTGGTTCTGCTGGTTCTGGCGCTTTATCTGATGAAGAAGGATCAAGACCGGCCCGGCAAGAGGAATTCCGTGGAGACGATCGGCGAAGCGATTGCGGATAAGACCTTCACGACAAAATCAGAAGCGTATATGGCCTACGCCAATGAAAAGGATGAATTCTACCGGCGTTCAGCCGCGAGCTTCGCACCTCCGCCCGCCGTAAGTAAGAAACCCGAGGCTGAAAAGGCTGCGGCCGCGGCTTCCGCAGCTCCGGCCGTAGAGAATAAGGCGCAGGAAATCCGGTTCGAGCAGGCGTACGAAGAGATCTCCCGGAATGTCCGGAGCATATACGAGGAAGTGCCTGACGATACACGGACGGTGGCACGGGAGCAGCCGGAAGTTGCGACGCAGCAGACACCCGCTGGGGACGTGCCGCCGGCTCCGGCCGAGACGCCCGAAGAACGACGTCGGCGGGCCATGCGCCAGAACTGGGGTATGGGCAGCCCTTCCGAGGCTGCCCGGAGCGATTCCGCACGGCCTGCGATGTTCCGGGCCGTGATACACGGAACGCAGATAGTACGCAGTGGCCAGACCGCTTTGTTCCGGACAAAGGAGCCGATCCGCTATGGTGCCGTCACGATCCCGGAGAATACGCTTCTGGCCGGATATACGCAGATCTCCGAGAACCGTCTGACGATAAATATAAATTCCGTACGCCTCGGCAACGGCGTTTTCGCATTGCCGTTGGAAGTGTATGGATCGGATGGGATCGCCGGCATTCCGCTGGACTATGACGAGGTGGGGAAAATAACCGACTCGGAATCGTCCTCGTCGATGTTGCAGGAGGCGAGCACGGCGATGTCAGCCTATGGAGGTACGATCGGCCGTGTCGTCGGGTCTGTCGTGTCCGGTGTGGGCAATCAGGTGCGCTCTGCAAAAAGCACCGAGGTGAAGCTGATAGATAATCAGACCGTAATACTTAAAATCGTAGAAAAATGAAGAGATTATTATTCTCGATGCTGGCCGGGTGTCTGGCAACTACATCGTACGGCCAGAATACGATCGAGTGGCGTAAAGACAAGGTGACGCAAATGATCTTTCCTGCGGATATTGTCAAATTCAGGACTGGTTACATCGCCGGGCCCTCGGATAATTTCGACGCTTTGACACAGAGTGACGGCAAGGTGCTCTACATCCAGCCGGTTATGCCGCTGGATGAAACGAACCTCAATGTCGTGACCAGCGACGGTTACTACTATGCCTTTAATCTGGTGTATAACGATGCCGCGAAATGCGTGAACTACATTATTCGGCCGGCAATGGCATTTTATCAGGACGAAGCCGGGAGGCAGGATGCCCCGGCTGTGGCGGAACCGGGCGTGCCGGACGTCGATGCGGTCGCGGCAGCCGAAGCAGTGCTGCCTGATTCCGCATCCCTGTTTTCAAAGGTGAGCGAACAAGGGTCATACCTTATGACCAACAATGTTGCGAAGCTGCAAAAACTGATTTTCGTGCTCAAGGGCGTGTATGTCGATAGGACGCATATATTTTTCAAATTCAGCATTCAGAACAATAGCAACGTGCCTTTTGATGTAGACTATATCGCCTTTTCGGTTACGGCGAGGAAGACCCGGAAAACATCTTCTCAGGAGCGGTTGCAGATCCTGCCTGTCGGGGCCGATGCCGATGTCCATACGATCGGGGCGAAGAGCATAACCGAGGTGATCTATTGCTTCGAGAAGTTCACCATAGGCAAGGACAAGGTGCTGCTGGCCGAAGTGCTCGAACAGGGCGGGGATCGAAATATCGGGCTGCGAATCCCGGAAACGTTCATTATCGAAGCCCGTAAGCTATGAGGTTTTTTCGGATGGGTTTGTCGGGGTATCTCTCTTCGGGAGCGGAGCTCGGCAACATGACGGGGAAAGCGTTTTTATCGCTGTTCGGGACGCTGGCCGAGGAGGTCGGTGTTTTCGCACTCAGTATGTATCGTAACTTTAAAAATAGAAGAAATGGTGAAAAAAGCATTGGTGGTGGCCGTCATGTCGATTGCGGCCATGAGCGCCCGGGCGCAGATAGGGTATAAGGGCCAGGTGGCTCTTGGTCTCAGCGGTGGAATAAGCAATGTCGGAGGGTTCGTCGGCACCGCGCGGATCGGCGGCTATCTTTCGGAACGTTCGATCCTGGGGGCCGGGATTATCCTCGACCGAACCCGTTATGACGCGACGCAGGGCGACTCGTTCCATACGTCGCAGTGGCTGGGAGTGATGCATTATCAGTATGCGATCCCTATGGGCCGGTTTATCGTGTCGCCGACAGGCGGCATACTCCTGGGCGGGGAGCAGTGCGATCAGCGATCCCGCCAGGGGAACATCCTGCCTTACGGCAACCAGTTTGTCTACGGCCTCATGTTGCAGTGCGACGTCGAGTATGTCCTCGGCCGGCATTGGGCTATTGCGCTGGAGCCCCGTATGACCTACCTGATAAAGACCCAGTTCGATAATGTCAGGCTGTCGGCCAGTGTTGGTGTGAAATATTATTTTTAATGATTGGTGTCTGTTGTTGATATAGTCTAATCAATGGTAAATACGGCAATTTTGAATTAAAAATAATGCGAAACAAATTTGTTTCGTTAAAAAATATTTTTACCTTTGTATCAAAGATATATCTTATGACACTGAAAGAAGCATTCTCATTATTGATAACGCAACCTCTTTGGTACAAAAACAGCGATTATATCAGACAGCAGGCTGTGCGGGACAAACGCCTGTTCTTGGTCGGCAAATCTATTCCTGAAGAACGAATGCGAGAGTACTTGCGGGCCGCTGGCTGGGAACAGACTCAGGAAGAACAATGGGCTGAAAAAGTATAAATTATAATAATACAACTGTAAATTATGACATTGATATTGTATATTGCTTTTTACCATTTTTTACTGATTCTGTTATTATTGTGTTGTATCATAATATATTATTATATGGATCAAAGAACTACGAATCGAGAACGGGCAACAACAGGGTTCAAATCATTAATTTTATTGATAGTTATCTGTATATTCCTATTCATTATTGGTATGATAGGTACATGGATATGGACAGATAAACCAAATGAATTCGGAGACTCTGCCGGCGTGGTCAATGCGCTTTTTTCAGCTTTGGCATTTGCCGGAGTTATTTATGCTATTATTTTACAAAAAGAAGAGTTGGAAGATCAGAGACAAGTTATGATTGACCAACGAGAAGAAATGGAACAACAAAATAGCACGATGATTCGACAACGGTTTGAAGCGACATTGTTTCAGATGTTAAACCTCCAGCAAGAATTGATAGGGGCGCTAAAACATCAATATTCGACTTCTGTTAAGAGTGCTGCTTCTAAAGAAAAACGACATGTTGATCGCATAATTACAGGACGAGAAGTCTTTCAGTATATGTATGAAAAAAAGAAGATTGATTTCCCCGATGATCCGGAAGATCATTATACCTATAAAGGTGTGAAAAAAGTGTTGGAAAAATATGGGGAAGCGGGTTATGAAAAGTCAGATATCCCCCCGATATTTGACCATTATTTCAGGCATTTATATCGTATTTTGAAATATATAGATCAGTCTCAGGATCTCGATGGTTGGGCTGCTAAATATAAATACATCGGCATTGTGCGAGGGCAATTATCTCGATACGAATTAGTGTGGTTATATTTTAATTCGCTTTTTTATCCAAAGATGAAGGGATTAATCGAAAAGTATGCTGTTTTGAAAAACTTGCGACCGGAATATTTAGCACAGGATTTTGATTTGGGAAAAAAGTGGTACGCAAAGACAGCTTTCGACGCTGATAGAGCGCGAGAAGTAGCCTTGCAGCGCGAAGAATAAGTGTATATAGTTATTTGTGAACAGAAAGATTATTGGTTCAAAAATTTCTTCCCTTCACGAATCAACAATCGGATAATAATATGCCGGAGACTGAAGATAAATTGAGTTTGAGCCTGATGGCCTACCCGTTTCCCGAGATCAAACGTGTCGAAGAAATATTTTCGACGCTGACGGCTGATCCTGCATTGCTTGAGGAGGCGAAGCGCCGCGGGTTTTACATGGGGCATACGAAAGCCAACCAGATGTTCAGCCGGTTGTTTGGTGGCGGACGCATAATGATAAAGCCGGAAGCCGATACGGAATTTGTCCGGCGGGTGATCCCGTATCTGAAGGCATTACTGAGCAGCTATGCCTTGAAACATGAAGAGAAAGAGGCGATATGTGCCATGATCCTGGACGAGATCGCTGATGACGTACTGCCAGAACCTAAAAAATAACTGTAATAAATGCCGAAGGGAGAATATACACGCACTGAAGCGGGGCGACGAGCCTATTTCGTTGTTACAGGAATAGAGTTGCCGAACACGCTTACCCATGATGAAATCAAAGCGTATTCGCATGCGCTTCCTGAAGAACAGTGGAAACGCTGCCATGAACTCTATCTCCAGTATATGAGCATCGGCCGGCCTGAGTATATGAAGAATTATGCTGAAAACTAACCCTAAATAATATGGACATTCAAATTATACAGAATAAGATCTACGAGATCCGCGGCCGGCGTGTGATGCTGGACTTCGATTTGGCGCACTGTATCAAGTTACTACCAGTGCGTTAAATCAGGCTGTAAAACCTAATATCGAAACCGTAACAAGTGATGTCGAGAAACTGAGAAGAAATCTAATTTATTGAGTCGGCACAGATAGGATATCTCGTGCAAGAAGAGGCAATCGCGTATCTTTTTTACCGATAGTGGATATTTCGCATTGCCAAATTACGAAGACTCGCCATCCGAGTGCTTCCAGTTCTGCGATTTTTCGAGCATCGCGCTCTATGTTGGTTTCGATTTTCGGTAGCCAGTAGTCCGTATTGCTTTGCGGTCGATGCCCAGCCCTACACGAATGCCCGTGCCAAAAACAACCGTGAACGAATATCGCCGCTCGGTATTTGGGTAAAACTATATCCGGAGAACCGGGTAATTTTTTTACATTCACTCTATACCTGAAGCCTTGAGAAAACAAAAATTTACGCACCAACAATTCCGGTTTCGTATTCTTTTGTCCGACTCGCGACATTATCTCGGATCTTTTCCGTTTGCTGTAATAGTCCATAAACTCATATAAAATTATTCCATAATCCAAAGACTTTGGCTATCTTTGTGCAAAGATAACTATATCGGAGGAAAGTATCGAAAAGTAATATGCCGTCGCAGGAAAACATTGGTGTAATAGATCTCTTTTGCGGAGTGGGTGGATTGAGCTACGGACTGAAACGAGCTGGGTTGAACGTTCTCGCCGGATTCGACATTGATAAAACGTGCCGCTTCGCTTATGAGTATAATAACAAGGCGAAATTCTTCGACACGGATATCAATCGGGTTTCTGGCGAAGAGATTCGTACGCTTTTCGACGATTCGAAAATAAGAGTATTGGCAGGGTGCGCTCCGTGTCAGCCCTTTTCGTCGTATGCGTTCAGCAACAAAGACAAAGATCCGAATAAATACGATTTGCTGTACCAATTCGGGCGCTTGATCGAAGAGGTGTTACCGGACATCGTTACGATGGAAAACGTATCGCAAATCGCACAGTTCAGACTGAAGCCCGTTTTAACCGATTTCATAAATCTGTTAAAATCGGATCGTCTCGGTTATCATGTCAGTGTCAATATAGTGTATTGTCCCGATTACGGTATTCCTCAAACACGTAAGCGACTGGTGCTATTGGCGTCCAGATTAGGCGAAATAAAATTGATTCCTCCTACGCACGATCCGAAAAACTACGTTACGGTCAAGGACGCGATCGGCGATTTGCCGGAATTACGAGCCGGAGAACAATGCGCCGAAGATCCGTTACATAAAGCCAAAGCGTTGTCGGAATTGAATCTGCGTCGTATTAGAAACACGCCGTATGGCGGCAGTTGGAAAGATTGGCCGGACGAACTCAAGTTGAAATGCCATAAATCAGAGGCAGGAAAATCTTTCGGCAGCGTTTACGGACGTATGGTGTGGGAGCGACCCGCTCCGACGATGACGACGCAATGTACCGGGCTCGGCAACGGTCGATTTGGGCACCCGACGCAAGACCGTGCGATTACCGCACGGGAAGCCGCATTGATTCAGACTTTTCCTCGATCGTATAAGTTTTTCGCAGACGAAGAAACCATTGCCATTACAAAAGCATCGCGTTATATCGGGAATGCGGTGCCGCCCAAATTAGGAGAAATTATTGCCGACAGTATCAAACGACACTTGTTAGAATATGGGAAAATATAATATGCGTCTCGACCTGAATATTCTCAATCATTTGGGTCTGAATCTATATAGCAATACTCCCGCCGTACTTTCGGAGGTAATCGCGAATTCTTGGGACGCAGATGCGAGTGTCGTCAAGATTACATGTGATCAAGAATACGATCTTATTACGATTGTCGATAATGGTAACGGCATGGATCTGAACGATATCAACGATAAATTTTTATGTGTCGGTTATCGGAAAAGAGATAACGGGGAAAACATATCGCCCAAATACGGTCGGCGTGTTATGGGGCGAAAAGGGATAGGCAAACTCTCGTTACTTTCTATCGCGGACAATATCGAGATATATTCGAAGAAAGGAAACTGTCGCAATGCGTTCTGTATGGCGCGTGCCGATATAGAGCGAGAGATAAGCGAAACCAATAGTACTTATTCGCCTCGTGAAATTCCATTCGTAGATTTCGAGTTCGCAACCGGAACAAAAATAGAAATACGCGGTTTCAAAAAGAATATTAATAGAACTCCTGAATTTTTGAGGAAAAGATTGGCTCGACGTTTTAGCGTTATGGGGGCCGATTTTCAGATTTCTATAAACGATGTTCCCATAACGTTCGCGGATCGTGCTTATTTCGATAAATTACAATTCGTTTGGACGATCGGAGTATTGCCTAAAACGTTGCAAGATAAATTTCCTCCTCATTCTTTACAAGGAACGCTGAACGATAAAGTATCCGATAAATATTCCATATACGGATGGATCGGAGCCGTAGATAAGCCGAGCGATCTCGAAGATAATAATAAAATTAGCATTATCGCCAGAGGTAAGTTGGCGCAAGAAGATATTCTTTTTTCGTATAACGAGGGAGGAATATACGCCTCGTATTTGATAGGTGAACTATATGCTGATTTTTTAGATATCGATGACGATCGAGATATATCGACGAGCAATCGTCAACAATATATCGAAGACGATGAGCGCTATAAATTGTTGGTCGCACATGTATTTGCATTACTGAAAGAGATCAAAAACAAATGGACCGATTTACGAAAAGAACATGCGACTCGAAAAATTCTAACGGAAAGTCCTGCAGTTAAAGAATGGTACGACAGCCTTAAAAGCAATACGAAGAAATATGCCAAAAAACTTTTCTCAACGATCGAAAGTATGCATTTCGACAAAGGGGAAGAAAACAAAAAAGAATTGTTAAAATACGGCATACTGGCATTCGAACGCTTGAAAGTCGCAGAAAAATTAAATTTTATCGAAGACGAGGGTATAGAGGATATCGTGAAGTACGGCGAGATTTTCTCCGATCTACAAGATATCGAAGCTACTTTGTATTGGGAAATAGCGAACGAACGGGTAAAAGTTATTCGCCAATTGGCGGAATCGTGCGATAGTAACGCCAAAGAACGAGTTTTACAGAAACATATATTCGATAATCTATGGTTGCTTAACCCCGCGTGGGAAAGAGCGACAAAAGGATCGGAACGATTCGAAGAAAAAGTCACTTCCGAGTTCGACAAAGTAACGGATTCATTGACTGAGGAGGAAAGGAACGGGCGTTTCGATATACGTTACCGAAGTTCTGCCGGTAAACATATTATCATCGAACTCAAACGATACACTCCTACTTACAAGGTCGACATATACGACTTGCATAGGCAGATCGATAAATATAAATCGGCGCTTTATAAATGCTTGCGAGACATAGGCAAAGAAAACGAACAGATCGAAGCGATCTGTATAATCGGTGATAAAGTTTTGAATGATATGACTATATCCGAAGCGAACGAAAAATTGAAAGGAGACGGTCGCATATTATCGTACGACTTAGTTATCAATGACTCTTTAGAGAGCTATCAAGAATATTTAGATTCGCAAAAGGAGGTCGGCAAATTAAGGGAACTTATCGATAAAATATAAGTTCACCTTTTATTGTATGCGTATTATTGTATGCGTATAAAATTCCGGCTTGAGCGATACTATCGTTTATGCTGGAATTATACATCTTCTCTCTTTGCCGTACGGGGAACACAGTGCGACCCGGCATAAGCCGGAATGACGTACATATCCTCGGCCAGCCGAATATCGCACACACTACGTAATTTTCTCCGTATCGAAAAACCGTTGCGGGAAGCGTTCTGTGTCGAAGTATTTGGAAGAGAAAAAATGAGAAATAATTTGCAAGTTCAATCTACGGTAGATCAATTAGAATGTCAAGCGAAAAACGCGCGTGCCGAAAATCTCTTCGACAAATGGCCGTGGCGTATGTTTTGGCCGCATAACCGGTGCATCATCCCTGTAATAGGATTTTTCGAGCCCCACCGACTTCCCGACGGCAAGGCGCAATATTATTATACGATCCTAAAGGACAAAGATACCTTCTCTATCGTTGGATTCTGAGACGAATGGACGAATCCGCAGAGCGGGGAGAAGGTACTGTCATTCGTACTGATAACGACCGCAGCGAACGCCATGATGCACAAGATCCACAACGGCGGCAACACCCTTTCCGGATGCCGAAGCTCCCCAGAAGTCCCTGCTACGGCATATTTCAGAGTTTAGTTTTGCATGACATCCACCGAGATTAATCTGCCCCCCCCCATGTATTAGCTTAATATTTGTTGAGAGATGTAGTTGATCCGTATTAGAATTGGGTGAATTATTACCTTCGGATTTCTGCCGCTCATCGAGAAATTTACATTTTATATTTTCGCCAATATCAGTTATTTTTGCTTGATAATCTAATTAATCTGTTGAAATTTTAAAAAATATTCTTATCAAGAAATATTTTATAATAAGGCTTGGAAATAGACCGGATTTTCTATATTTTTGACAAAAATACTAGGATAATATCTGAAATGACTTAAGATTATACAGATAAATATATAAACGCTTCTCGCAGTTTATTCTAACCTTATACTCTCTCCCCGATCCACAAAAGCAAAGGAATAAACGAGTGATGGTTCTGCTGTTAAATCAGCACGAACCTTACTTGTTCTTTGCTTCACTTTTGGGAGAGAGTATAAGGTTAGACAAGTTTGGTTCGTGCTTTATATGGTATCAAATTGATGACACTATGAAGTACTTACTATTTTTACAAGGATCGGTTGTTTTCACGACTGTGTTTATCCTCCTACCGTATCAATCCGGGGCGATGACTTTCCTTTCTGGGTTTGTAATCCCTGATGTTATTCGGCCAGCTCTTATTCCAGCCTTTTCTATTATTTGGTCTTACCTCCTAGGGTGTGTTGCATTTATTTTATTGATTCTTTCGTCTTTATTATTTCGGGAGATTCTGTGCCAACGTAAGCGTATTGCTGATTATCGTCATTGTTCTCAGGAACAACTTCGTTTCATCCGCAGTTTACTGGACTTGTGTTATGCCTATCGGGAATCTCCTGCAGTTTTCTTGGATAAGTTCAAAGATAAGGTAAATGTTCGGGAATTGAAATCTTACGACCTCATTGATACGTCCAACAAGCATTTTAGCAATCTAAAAGAAGATGAAAAGCTTTTGTGTTTGCTTTGGGAGTATGGGTTTACCCAGCGGGAACTTTGTGTAATATTCAATTTAAAGAAAACCAGTAATTTACACATTAAACATCATCGTATCAGAAAGAAATTGGAACAGAATTGATACGCCGGTGGCTTTTTGTTCGGCAATCATGATAGGCTTTGTAATCGGTTGTAAATAACTTTTTGAAAATATGTGCTGATAATCAGCAGTATGCAAACTCTTTGTCGTCGTTAAAAACCTGCTAAAATAGAAAGATATCCTTCCGGGGCTTGTTAATTTTGTTGTATCAACCATTTCCAATATGATACTCAGATTATCATCCTCTAAACAAAGACTTCGTGCCTTTTCGCTTCCGGAACTCCTGGTTGTATTGGTAATTATCGGCA